>Ga0316198_10003019_pt1 | contig 10224 bp, 8 predicted proteins | sample OudBieAanoxic_MG_FD_204935 | JGI IMG/M metagenome (GOLD analysis project Ga0316198, IMG submission 204935) | Coastal sediment microbial communities from Oude Bieten Haven, Netherlands - site A anoxic | ecosystem: Environmental > Aquatic > Marine > Coastal > Sediment | place: Netherlands...
AATCATCACTTCTCAGAAAGATAAGCCCGGTACCAGTATTGGAACGAGAACAGGTATTGGAATTGCCATAGCCTACCTGTTCCTGGCGGCGTTCTTCTTTGCAACGTCGTCCCAGTCACCTTTCTGGTTGGTGCCTGCATTCACCGGTGGAGGCAGCTTCGCGCTACTTCTCGTTTACATGTTTCGCCTTAAAAGCGAGCCACGTGAATAAATATCAGGCTAGCGACCTGAGTTTCCGTCAACTACGACCCTGGTGTCTCACCCGTTGCATTCAATTTTAGACCCGTTTCAGATGGAACGATTTCGGGCGCGTCATATGCTCGAAGCCAACCGATGAAAGCGTGCAGCCGCGTCCCGAATTCTTGACTCCGGTCCAGGCCAGAGCCGGATCAAGATAATCGCAGCGGTTCATGAACCAGGTGCCGGTATCGATCTGGTTGCCGATCTCGATCGCCGCTGCCTCATCCTGCGTAAAGATTGCCGCGGTCAGACCAAACTCGCTGTCATTCATCAGGCGAATCGCTTCGTCGTCGCCGCTGACCGACATGATGGCGATAACCGGCCCGAAAGTTTCTTCGCTCATAATCCGCATCGAATGGTCGACATTGGTCAGAACCTGCGGTGCCAGATAAGGACTACCCGGAGCATCCGCCTCGAAACTGGCGGCATCGATGTGGGCCTGGGCGCCCGCGGTGATGGCCTCGTCGATTTGTCCGCGCACGAAATCGGCGGCGCTGGATTTAACCAGCGGTCCCAGGTTGGTAGCCATGTCGTCAGGACGCCCGAGCTTATAACCCTTGACCAGGCCGACTACGCCGTCGACGAATTCTGCCATGATCGACTCATCCACGTATACGCGCTCGATGCCACAGCAGGATTGCCCGGAGTTAAAAATCGCACCGTCGGTAACGGTTTCGATGGCATGCTGCAAATTGGCGTCCTTGCGCACATAAGCAGGATCCTTGCCGCCCAGTTCAAGACCGGCTCCGATAAAGCGCCCGACCGACGCGCGTTCAACCATTTCGCCACCCTGCACCGAACCGGTAAACGCGACAAAATCAATTTCAGGGGACTGAATCACGCGCTCGGTATCGCTGTGGTTCAGATGTAAATACTGGAAAACGCCAGCGGGCAGACCGGCCTCGTCGAAGGCCTGTTGCAAACGCTCGGCGCACAAAGGGGTTTGCGCGGAGTGCTTTAGCACCACGGCATTGCCCGCCAACAGCGCCGGCATGATCGCGTTAACCGAAGTCAGGTAGGGGAAATTCCAGGGAGCCACGACAAACACCACGCCCAGCGGCTCACGCTTGATGTAGCGCGTGAAACCCTCTTTCGCCTCCGGCCTGACATCGGCCAGTGACGGTCCGGCGATCTCGATCATGTAACGCGCACGTTCTTCGAAACCCGCCACTTCACCTGGTCCCTGTGAAATCGGCCGCCCCATCTGCCAGGTCAATTCCTCGGCAATCTCCGCCTTGCGGGCGACGAAGGCGTCGACGGCCTTACTGCAAATCGCACAACGTTCTGCGAGCGGCGTCTGCTTCCAGGCAAGTTGGGCAGTTTCAGCAGCCGTTAAGGCACGCTGGATCTCATCGGAGCTGGCGGTTTCACGTTCGACATAAACGCTACCGTCGAGCGGGGATATACATTGGATAATTGACATGATTGCCTCGCTGTTAACCGGGTTTAAGGGAAAGTGACTGATTGAAAATCTGCAACCGGATTCTATACCCAGAAGAACAGTTTCGAAACTGCATAATCAGAACCGATACCGACAGATGTTTAACACCTGGTCTTAACCGGTTTAGCGATCCAGGCCGACACCACTGAAACGCGCTCGAACCTGGAAGAAGGCGGCAATGTCGAGCAAGGGTCGCGGCGGCATCCACCTCGCCGGCGCCGAAGCGAGACAATCCGCCACCGTCGACGAGGATTCTCCACTCGCATAGTCCGCGATTGCCGTGCCAAACGCGGTACCACGGCTGACACCCGACCCGTTATAACCACCGGCGAGATAAATATTGTCGCGCTGCCGGCCGAAAAAATTGGTGCCATTGCGGGATATACCCTCGACGCCTGACCACGCAAATTCGAATGCTACCTCTGCGAGTTGCGGAAAGCGCTTGTCGAATGCAGCACGGTGAATCGCCTGCCTGGCTGCCAGCTCGTTGTCACTCAACAGGCTCGAAGCATGATACTCCGCGGTATTTCGAATGCTGATTCGATGATCGCGGGTCAGGCGAATAGTCGCCCCACCACCGTGAAGCGAAATCGCACCCCATTCACTCAGGCTGCCAAGACTGGCAAGTTCTGCAGGCGTCAACTGGCGCGTGAAGCTGCCAGCCAGCGTGCTGCCAACCAGGTAGGATTGCAGGAATCCCAGTTTGCCCACCTCATAATTCATTGCCAGGACAAGCTTGTCGGTTTTCACCTGCGCAGCTTCGAGACGCAGCGTCACGGGCGTTCCATTGTCCACCTCAAGCACCGGGCTTTGTTCGTACAAGCTGACATTAGCGGGTAAAGTATCGGCTAGTCCACGCACCAGTGCGGCCGGCTGTACCAGTGCGCCATCGGCAATATGGACGCCAGCCCGGTAAAGATCGGTGCCCAGGTGCTCGGACAACATGGCCTGATCAAGCACCCGATGCGCAATTTCCAGAGTGTCCAGGTAATGCAGGAAATGGTTGTGTTCACGCAGTGCCATGGCGTCGGCGGCGGTATGATAGAAACCTTGCCGTTGCCATTGGCAATCGATGGCGTTGGCCGCAACCTGGCTGCTCAACAATTCCAGTCCCGTCTGGTTGATACGGTTTACGCGGCGATAGTTTTCAACCTGGCCTGCAACCACGCCACCCGAGAACTGGCTGGTGGCGACGACAAACCCGGAATTGCGCCCCGACGCCGCCTGCCCCACACAACGGGCATCCAGCAGCAGAATTTCCGCATCGGGATGAAGCTCGGCCAGGCGGCGGGCACAGGCCAGCCCGGTGATGCCCGCGCCAACGATTACCCAGGGCACCCGATGATCACCGCTTAATTTTGAGCTAACCTGGCGCGGCGGCAGAAGTTCCGCCCAGCCATGATTATCGGTTGGGAAACTAGAATTGGTCGGGGTCATGAGCAGGTATCGATTCCTGAAAATTGCGCTGACAGTTTACTTAATAAACCGCGACTTGCGGAAGTTCGGTTTGCGGAAATATTTTTTTAACCCATAAACCTGGCGCTTTAATAATGACCGCATAGTATCTTTTCTGCTTCTGATCGGGTTTGTTTAATGCGCATCTTATCACCAAAGGCACCACAACCGGCCCTTGTAACTGACTAACCTGCCAGCTAATATCTTGCGCTGATTATCTACTTAAACAGGACCGTGCGAGTTGACGGCGGGCATTACCACAGGTTGTCACAGGGAACTGGACGCGCCACCGGGCAATGCGGACCTTCCATTTCAAGATGAGGCAATTCCGCACGGGAACCGGGACCTTCAAGGAAACACCTAATGCACAAGCGAGACCCTCGATACGACGTATTATTCGAACCGGTAAAAATTGGCCCGCTTACGGCGAAGAACCGTTTTTATCAGGTACCACATTGCACCGGACTCGGCTGGCTCAGACCGCGCATGGTCGCAGCGTTGCGTGGCATGAAAGCCGAGGGTGGCTGGGGCGTCGTCTGTACAGAATACTGCTCGATACATCCGGCATCCGACGACCTGCCCCACCCTTACGCGTCGCTGTGGGACCAGGGTGATATCAGGGCGCATTCAATGATGACCGACCTGGTGCACGAACACGGTTCGCTCGCCGGTGCCGAACTCTGGGTAGGTGGCGCGCGCAGCACCAACCTGTTCAGCAATGAAGTCGCCATGGACGTGGCCAGCCTGCCCAACTCGATCGCGATTCCTTACCAGGCGCGCGCGATGGACAAGTCCGATATCCGCGAGCTCAGGCGCTGGCACCGAAATGCCGCGTTACGCGCGCGAGATGCAGGATTCGATATCGTCTACGTCTATGCCACTCACCATTATCTGCTCTCGCATTTCCTGTCGGCCAAAACCAATACGCGTACCGATGAATACGGTGGCTCGCTGGAAAACCGGGTGCGGCTGGTACGCGAATTAATCGAGGAAACCAGGGATGCGGTTGGTGATCGATGCGCGGTCGCGGTGCGGTTTTCTGCCGATGACGAGGGTGGCAAAGATGGCGATCCGGTGATCAATGAACACCGCGACATGCTCGAAATGCTGGCCGAGCTACCCGACCTCTGGGATATCAATATCCAGGACTACTCCCGCGAAATGGGGGCCTCCCGATTCATCAAGGAAGGCTCGCTCGAAGCCTACATGTCCTACGTCAAATCGATTACCAGCAAACCCGTGGTGACGGTGGGTCGCTTCACTTCGCCCGACACAATGGTTTCGCAGGTCAATCGTGGCATCGTTGATTTTATCGGTGCCGCGAGACCATCCATTGCCGACCCTTTCCTGCCCAGGAAAATCGAGGAAGGCCGCATCGACGAAATTCGCGAATGTATCGGCTGCAACGTTTGCTACACCGGCGACAGTACCGGTACGCCGATACGTTGCACGCAGAACCCGACCATCAGCGAGGAATGGCGGCGCGGCTGGCATCCGGAGAAAATTGCGCCCAAAGGTTCTGATTCCAGCATTCTGGTAGTTGGTTCTGGCCCGGCCGGTCTCGAGGCAACACGGGCGCTCGGCCGTCGTGGATACCATGTGATGCTGGCCGAAGCCGAACACACGCTCGGTGGCCGCGTAAGCCGCGAGTCCAGCTTGCCGGGCCTTGGTGAATGGGCGCGGGTACGTAACTACCGGGTGCACGAAATTCAGCAAATGGAAAACGTCGATGTTTATTTCGATAACCAGATGGATGCAGAACATGTGCTCGCCGTCGAAGCAAACCACATCGTCATCGCCACCGGCGCTAGCTGGCAGGCAGACGGGCGAGGCCTGTTTAATAAAACGCCGCTGACCGAACTGGGCCCGGCTGAGCAGGTTTTCACCCCGGACGACATCATGGCCGGGCGCCTGCCCGCGGGCCCTACGCTGATATACGACGATGATCACTACTACATGAGCAGTGTGATTGCCGAACTGCTGTGCGCGCAAAACATTCCAGTCACGCTGGTGACACCGGAAACCATCGTATCGGCCTGGGGTGCTAAAACCTCCGAACAGAGTCGCGTGCAGCGTCGCCTGATGGAGCTGGATGTCCAACTGATTACCTCGCATGGTCTGGCCGGCTTTAACGGGAGAGAAGCGCAAATTGAATGCACGTATACCGGAGCACGAAAAAACCTTGCGGTGGAAGCGATTGTTACCGTAACCATGCGTTCCCCCAACGATTCGCTGTTTCATGAACTGCAACAAGCCGTTGACAGCACTGGCGGCTACCAGCCTGACTCAATAACCCGGATCGGAGACTGCCTGGCGCCGTCGATCATCGCCGGCGCGGTGTTCTCGGGGCATCGTTACGCTCGTGAACTCGACACCGAGGTGGATCCGGACAATCGCATGAAATATGACCGGGTATTCTTCGACGATGAGTGACCCGGATAGCGCCGCTTCATCGGACTAACTGGAAACCCTGCTCCCGTGTTAGCACCTGGACAGGTTCACGCATCGCAATCCACCCGGACATCAGCCGACAGCGGTATCGACTGACACAGCAGGACATAACCCTGATCGAGATCGCGTTGCGAGAGTACGTTGTTTTGTCGCATCTCCACCTTACCGCTTACCCTGACGACCATGCAGGATCCACAGTGACCTTCCTGGCACTGGAAGGCAGGGTCCAGATCGGCATCGAGCATACAGTCCAGCAGCACTTCTCCCGGCTGATAGGCCACTTCATGTTCGATGCCGTCGAGGGTCGCGCGAAAGCTCGTAATCTCGGTCGGGGAAGGTGAATTCGTATTCATCCAACTAGTCCAGCAGGCAAATCTCGTCCCCGGGCTTTACTATTCCTTCCGTAAGCACCGCCGCATACACCCCGGCAAAGCCGTTATGTTTCCGGGCAATGTGTTTCAGGATTTGGGGTTGCGTTGCCGCCGTGTCAGGATCGATGGTGATCGATTTACAGCGCGGATCGAGTTCACGCACCATTATTTCGAGTCGGTCGCCGACTTTTAATCTCTGATTGACGAGTTCGTTTTCGTAAAACCCATCCGCCGCATCCCAATCCACGTAAAAATTAGCACGGAAACGACGTTTATTGAGCTCGAGTCCGGTTTCCTGTTCCAGTTGCACCAGTGTTTGCCGCGAGAACAGTGACAGTGGACGGCAATCAACCGCGTTCTTCTGCGTGAAGTGCAGACGTAGCTCACCCGCGGATTTATCACGCAGGCTTGCGAGAAAAGCGGGATCCTCTACATCGAGCGTTGCGCCAGCCGGCGTGTTGATTTCGAGTGCAAAGGCATCAGCCAGCGGATAAGGTGGATTCAGTGCTTCCTTGAACGCCGCCTCCATCGCCGGTGGTTTTAGCGTAGCCTGGTGATTTTTATAGCTGGCAGTGTAAAGTACAAATTCCTCCTGCTCCCGATTGGTGTGCCAGGGGAACTCGGGGGGCGCTTGCGACGATGAAATCGCGTAAAGACGATCGCCCATGACACCCGTGTAGGCAACAAAAACCTCATCGACCTGTTCTCCACGCATGCTTTTCACGGGATAGCGCCAGACACTTTCGAGCGTACCGATTTTGCTCATATTCCCTCCTGGTTTATTACCACGAACCTGAATCTTACTGACCGTGCAGGTGATTTACCATGCCGCAGGCACCAGGGTGGGGAGGACACCGCTAGTTCGGTCCAGCGGCATTGATCGCTGAACCGAAGGTTATTGGCGGTTAGCTGAGTTCGCCGCGCGCCGGGTAATCTTTTTCCAGCGCAAACTTGAGCGCGCCGATGATTTCACGAAAATGCGGGCGTGCGAACGGCATAGTACTGATCTGGGCCCAGTAAAGCGTGTTATCAGGTTGCACAATGAACAGACCCGGTTCGCTGAATTCGGCGGGCTCCTCGATGCCAATCGACGTCAACCCACGGCCAGCGGAGCGATGCAACCCCCAGTCTCGCGCCTGCTCGGTGCTAACCCCATAGCCAATTGCCAGGTTGCCTAATCCCCAGTCCTGGCGAGCCTGTTCGGCACGCTCCCTGTCATCACCGCTCAGTACCAGTATCGAAACCCCGATTTCGTTAAAATCACCGGCCAGTTTATCGAGCTCGCCAACGTACTTGCTGCATATCGGACAGTGCAGGCCGCGGTAGAACACCAGCATGGTGAAATTTTCGGGATCGTGGTCGGCCAGCGACCAGGCACCATCCAGCGTCTCAACTTCGAGAGCGGGTACGGGCTGACGAGGTTTTAATACATTCATTACGGACTCCTGTTATTTTGATGCGTGTCAATATGGTGAGAGCGCAACAGTGTTAGCTTTTTTGTATCAAAATACAATGGAATAGCGACATGGGTGATGCAAAAACTGCAGCTTTGATCGAACTGGACACCAGCAGTTCCATCTGGGAAAGTTTTTTTACGGTCTTCCCGCTGGTTGTCGTCGGCACTCGTGAAGCCGATGGTAGTGACGATCTCGCTCCCAAACACCTCGCGATGCCCATGAGCTGGAAGAATCACTTCGGTTTCGTCTGCACCCCGCGGCATAACACTTACCAGAATGTTCAGCGTGATCGACAGTTCAGCGTCACCTATATGCGGCCATCGCAAACGGTGCTGGCGAGTCTGGCGGCTACTCCACGCTGTGAGGACGGCAGCAAACCGATCACCCAGGCGCTACCGACTTTTGCGGCTGACACGATCAATGCCGCGTTTGTCGAAGGCGGTTACCTGTTTCTCGAGTGCGAGCTGTTGCAAATCGTCGATGAGCTCGGCGAGAACTCGCTCATCATCGGCAAAATCATTAGCGCCCGGGTGGCCGAGGATGCACTGCGCTCTTCAGATCAGGATGATGAAGATCTGGTCTATTCGGCACCCCTGCTCGCCTACCTCTACCCCGGTCGTTTTGCTGAAATCGCGAGCAGCAACACGTTACCGTTTCCAGCTGGGTTCAAAAGGTAATCCACATGAACGACAACCAGGCAATTCTGAATTATCTGCAAGCACAGCAGGAACCTATGATCGGACTGTTGAAAGACCTGGTACTGATGGAAACCCCATCGACCGACCGCGACAGCCAGGCGCAGATCCGCCAGCGCCTGAAAGCCGAATTCGAAGAGATCGATTACCGTGTCAACCTGGTACCCGGACGCAGCAGTGGTGGTCACGTGTATGCATCACCGAGGGACCGGGGTAATCGACAGCCCGCGCAATTGATGATCGGCCATTGCGACACGGTCTGGCCGATCGGTACCCTGCAGACGATGCCGCTGGTGTTCGAAGCGGACACCCTGCGCGGCCCGGGGGTCTACGACATGAAAGCTGGTCTCGTCGAAATGATCTACGCGCTGCGAGCAATCGAATCACTGGGCCTGAAGCCGGCCGTCGCACCACTGTGTTTTATCAACTCGGATGAAGAAATCGGCAGCCATGAATCGACGCGTTACGTACGCGCACTGGCCCAGCGCGTCGATCGCTGCATGGTGCTCGAACCTTCACTCGGCCACAGTGGCAAAATTAAAACCGCACGCAAGGGCGTGGGACGATTTACCGTCACCGTGCAGGGCAAGGCCGCTCACGCGGGCCTCGACCCGGGCGCCGGGGCGAGCGCCATCCTGGAACTGTCTCACGTGATTCAAAAGCTGTTCGAATTGAATGACCCAGAACGGGGAACCTCGGTCAATGTCGGTGTTATCGATGGCGGCATTCGACCCAACATGGTGGCACCCGAAAGTCGTGCCATCATCGATGTGCGCGTGCAGACCCAGGCCGATGCCGACCGGGTGGAGCAGGCGATCCATGGCCTGGAAACCGCTACCCCCGGGGTTTCATTGACCATCGAGGGCGCCATCGGCCGCCCGCCGATGGAACGCACCGATGAAAATCAACGCCTGTGGCGGGTAGCGCAAAAACTCGGCGAAGACCTCGATATGGAACTTGAGCAAGGTACCGCAGGCGGTGGCTCCGATGGCAATACCACCAGCCTCTACACCGCTACCATCGATGGCCTGGGTGCCGTCGGCGATGGCGCCCATGCAACCCACGAGTACATTTACGTAGATTTTCTGCCGGTGCGTTGTGCATTACTCACGTTGCTGTTGATGGCGCCGCCGCTTAAAACCTGAACCAGGAACCTGATTATGACTCGTCCATTTTTAGCATCCGTAACCCGAATTTCCGACTTGACTACGACCAATTTCACCTCGGCGCCGCTGGCACGCGAGCACTGGGATACCGGTGACTACGTAGTTGGCAAAGTGCAGGATATCCGCGGTCACCTGTGCGCACTCGAACTACCTGACGGACGTATGATCGAAGTCATGGAGGACGACCTCGTGGTCGGCGCGCTCGGAACCCGAATTGCAACGCTCGAAGCAGTCGGCGACTGGCGCGCAATTGATGACTCAGGCGAATTTAACGCGCTCACGGCCGCCGGTCTGTTCGGTAAAAACACTTCACTGTCCCCGTTTATTTCCTCGCCGATGCCGTTACGGTACCAGGGGCATGTCATGCGCAACGAGGCAAAGGTGACAATGCGCGGCAGCTTACCGGAAATCGAAATCACCGACTTTGACATACCGGTGATCCTGATCGTGGGCACCTCGATGTCGGCCGGTAAAACCACGGCCGGACGGGTGATCGTGCACCTGCTCTCGCAAATGGGGCTGAATGTAGTCGGCGCCAAGCTTACCGGTGCCGCGCGTTATCGCGATATGTTGAGCTTTAAAGACGCTGGCGCCAGCGCTATTTACGATTTTGTCGACGCCGGTCTGCCGTCATCGGCAGTTGATGAAGCAAGCTATCGCGAGGCCCTCCCCTATCTCCTGTCCCTGATCGCCCGGGACAAACCCGATGTCCTGGTCGCCGAAGCCGGCGCCTCGCCACTCGAGCCCTACAACGGCGCAATCGCCAAGGAAATGATTCGGGACAATGTCAAATTTAAACTGCTTTGTGCCCAAGACCCGTATGCAGTCGTTGGCGTCCAGCAAGCATTCCAGCGCACGCCCGACCTGGTCGCCGGGGGCGCCGCCAACACCGATGCTGCCATCGCACTGGTGCATAAACTGTCGGGGCTACCCGCACTTAACCTGGTG
>Ga0316198_10003021_pt1 | contig 10221 bp, 7 predicted proteins | sample OudBieAanoxic_MG_FD_204935 | JGI IMG/M metagenome (GOLD analysis project Ga0316198, IMG submission 204935) | Coastal sediment microbial communities from Oude Bieten Haven, Netherlands - site A anoxic | ecosystem: Environmental > Aquatic > Marine > Coastal > Sediment | place: Netherlands...
TAGGTCACCTAGATCGCCTGGCTCGTGCGTTACGGCAATTTGCTTCGTGAGACCGGCGCCGAGCGAATCCGTGCGCGCCACGATAATGCCGTCGTCGACGCCCAGTTCCAGGAACGCGTAACGAAGTGCACGGATCTTCGCGATAAAGTCCTCGTGCGGAACCGTCACTTTACCGTCCTGGTGGCCACACTGCTTTTCGTCGGACACCTGGTTTTCGATCTGCAGTGCGCAAGCACCTGCCTCGATCATTTTCTTGGCCAGCAGGTAGGTAGCTTCTGCATTACCGAAGCCGGCATCAATGTCCGCGATGATCGGTACAACATGCGTCTGGAAGTTGTCGATCTTGTTCTTGATGTCCTGCTCCCTGACCGCGTTACCTTCTTCCCGCGCCTTGTCGAGGTCGCGGAACAGGCCGCCGAGTTCGCGAGAATCTGCCTGCCGCAGGAACGTATACAGTTCCTCGATCAGTGCCGGTACCGTGGTCTTCTCATGCATCGACTGATCGGGCAACGGTCCGAACTCGGAACGCAGTGCAGCAACCATCCAGCCCGACAGGTACAGGTAACGCCGATCGGTGCTTTTGAAGTGTTTCTTGATCGAGATCATCTTCTGCTGGCCGATGAACCCGTGCCAACAGCCGAGCGACTGCGTGTACTGCGACGGATCGGCGTCGTAGCGAGCCATATCCTCGCGCATGATCTTCGCCGTGTACTTGGCAATATCCAGTCCGGTATTGAAGCGATTCTGCGCTTTCATACGCGCAACGGATTCCGGGTCAATCGCATCCCATGCGCTGCCCTGGCTGGCAATCAGGCCGGCAGCCGCCTGAATGTCGTCGTAATACTGAGACATGACAATTCCTCGTGTGGAAAGGCTATTGGCGGGCCGATTCAAGCCCGCTGCGCGTAGTCTACGCTTTAGCTTTGAGAAATTTTACAGCGAGAATTTCACACTGTGAATTTTACAAAGTCGCTGTTGCTGTGAAACGGGACTATTCGACGACAGCGGACATAAGGACGTTTGCTTAGAAGCTCCAGTGGTAAAGTGCGGGGCGGAACAACCTCGGTTCAAATTGAGACCTCCCGGGAAAAATTATGACCTGCTTCGTCGATCCTGAACGCGACCAATTCGAGTCATTCAAGCAATTGCGCCGTGACGAACCCATCATGATGCTCAATCTTCTGCGCTTCCGGGACAAGGCTGAGTACGCAGATGGTCGGCAGGCGTCAGGTGCGGAGGCATACGCCGCGTATGGCCGGGAGAGCGCTCCTGTTTTTCGCCGCGTGGGCGGCACCATTGTTTGGCGCGGCAAACCGGAAGTCATGTTGATTGGGCCGAAGGACGTGGTTTGGGACCTTGTTTTCGTCGCCCGCTATCCGACAGCGGCTGCCTTTCTCGAGATGGTTACGGATCCCGACTACCGGGTTGCCGTTCAACATCGACAGGCCGCGGTACTCGACAGTCGCCTGATCCGCACCACCGAATCGACTATTGGCGAGGGTTTCGCTGACTAGCCGCCGAGGCTTCGTATTTCGATTTCAGCTGGAGGTAGCGCGGGTGTTTCCGTACCGGATCGAAACCGGGGTCGATACTGATTGGCAAGTAGATATTCGGGCCGCGCGCCTCAACCAAAAGGTCCACATAATCCAGCGCCGCCTCAGTGTCACCCGCCTGGGCCAGAGCGCGCGCGATTACGGTCATATAATCAATTTCTGCCCAGGCATCTGGCCGTTGGTTGGCCCTAAGCTCGGCGATACCTTTTCTCACGCCGTCGATATCGCCAACATAACCTGGTAACTCGACCGGAAAATAAAAGGCGTTCGCCCTCCAGCCTTCCGGGTAGGGGACAGCCCTGGCATCGATGCGCGCTTTGATTTCCCGGAACAGCTCTTTAGCCGCCTCCGTCTTGCCGAGCGCCAATAGGCCTTTTGCGCGCGCCATGCTATACACCTCGGGTGCATTTGTAGGGCTTCGAAATTCCTCAGGCCAATCGTCCAGCGATTGGCGAATATTTTCTGGATCCCCCGTCAATGCTGCGTAATGCGCCCGGTACCAATAGAAAACCTGGGATAGATGCTCCTTGCGTGTGAACACCTGCCAGGCGCGCGTGGCGTTTCCCTGTTGTTCCCACATCGCAGCGAGGTTGGTCGGATCAAGGTCCATCTCCCTGTTTATCGACAGGGCGCGCGCAAGGGCTGCCTCGGCTTTGTCGAAGCGACCCAGCTTGCTGAAAGATTCAATTAGGGTGCCGTGAATATCGACGTTGAGCGGGTCCAGCCGACTGCCAATTTCCAGCAATGTTATCGCTTCGTCAAAACGTCCGGCGCGGCGCGCAGCGAAAGCCTTCCCGGCAATTGCCAGCGGGTAGTTAGGCGATGCCTCCAACGCCAGATCAAATTCTACATCGGCCGCGGCGTAATCCAACTGGCCCCAGTAGTGGTAGTAGCCGCGCGCCATATGCGTCTCGATAGCATCCGGTGCGAATTTCTCTGCCATCCGCAAGGACTCGTCAGCGGCGGCGACCCAGTCACCCTTCTCGGCCGTAAACCAGTGCAATGATACCTCGCTGTAAGCCCTGAGCGCGTAGGCTTCGCCAAACTCAGGATCGTGCACAATGGCCTCATCATAGTGTCTGATCGACTCGTGTAGAGGTGCAGCACCGCTTACGTAAAGAGTGGTCTGCAATTTGCCGGCGACAAACGCATCGTAGGCGGCCAGATTGCTTGTCGGCCGTTTCGCAAGCTCGGCTTCGTCTGAAGCGGACAATACGGTGTTCAAAGCGCCGGCGATTGCTTTGGTAATTTCTGACTGGATGTCGAATATATTATCCGCCGTCAGCTCGCGGTCATAAATTTCCGCCCAGACATGATTGTCTGTCTCAACGTCGATCAGCTGCACGTTGATGCGCACGCGATTGCCCGCTCGCTGCACGGCACCTTCCATTACGGTTGCAACGCCTAACTCGCGGCCAATGTCTGGAATTTTTCGGTCGGAACCCTTGAAGCCCATCACTGACGTGCGCGAGATAACGTGCATATCCGAAATCTTGGAAAGATGGGTAAGCAGATCGTCGTGTACGCCGTCGGCAAAAAACGCATCATCGGGGTTTGGGCTACGGTTAGAAAACGGTAATACGGCGATTGACTTTTCGAGAGGTGAGGTCTTCGAAACTTGTACGGTGGCGACAGTGTCTTCCGTCCGGTTTTCAATTGCTGTCGAGCCCAAAACGGCGTCGGTCTTACCGGTGTCTTTCAACAGGATGATCAAGCCGAGAATGACGATGCCTGCGATGATGACGTAGTCGAGTTTGCGACCCGTCTCTGACGTGACGCTCTGGTCCTCCGGGACGCTTTCGGTACGAACGACCCCTTCGGGCGTCAGTTCAAATGCCCAGGCGAGTATCAGTGCAAGAGGCAGGCCAACAATAAGGAGCGCGACAACGACACCATCGAACCATGCCGGAAGGTGCATTGAGTCCTCAAGGGTGGTTGCGATTTGCACGAGCACCCAGCCGGCAACGGCATAGACGCCCGCAACTCTCACGACATTACGTCGGCGTAACTCCTTGAAAAACCCTTCCATAAATCGAGCGACTCAGCAATTCCGCCCGTGACTCTAGCACGATACTAGAGGGCAAAGTCACTGGAAAATGGCGCCACAAATTCCAGGAGATTTATTTACAACTGGGATGAGCTTGCCCGCCGGATGGACTCCGTCTTTTGATGCGTGGGTCAATGGATATGGAAATCAGCTTGTGCTACTGCTCACTTTACAAAGATTGCTTTCGCACAGAGCTGTTCAAACGCCAACTGGAGGTCGCGTCCTGCGAGTCTTCTGAGAAACCGTTTGTGAGCCACGGCTTTTTCAAGGACTAGTAATTTCATATTGGACCCTACAAGGGGGCCATCTTTTTTGTCTGGTGGCGGGGGCGCAATTACTCAAAAATGTGCGCTTATGTGCAGAACCTTTCCCTCTTGTCGCCTGATGTCAGGTATTGCCGGAAGCGGGTACTCAGTACCTATCGTTTGAGTGTCTGCTAACGGTTGTGATTTCAACCAGGCGTTCAGCAATTGCTTAATTAAGTGACGGAAGTCACCGACATCCACTCTCGCTCAACGTCGCGCATTATCGCATCGAAGCGACTATTTCCACGAATAGAGTCCACCCACGCGTTGTGTTGAGCCCAGAAAGGATAGTTGATATTGCCGATTCGGACGGTGTTTTCGAGCCAATCGAGCGCCTCATCAGTTTCACCTGCAAGGGCGAGGCTGTGTGTGATTTCTCGGGACAGCAGTTCACTGTCCTTTGCTGCCGCGCGAAGTTCACTGGTTATCGCATCGCGAGTCGCTTCGTGTTTACCGCAGACCCCGCTAAGTATTGCGTCTGCCAATTGCGCCATAATCGAATCTGGGTGATTCACTTTCAGCTCGCTAATGATCTCTGACGCTTCGGCATGCCTGCCATTCCGAAGCAGGACATAGCCCAAAGACCAGGCGGCGAAGGAGTTATAAGGATCCATCTTGAGGAACTGGCGATAGTGCGGCAAAGCGTCCGAATTACGGCCTTCCATGAGAGCGACGAAACCCGGCATGCAATGGTTAATAGGGGTAAGAGGGTCTAACGCCAGGCACTCGGTAAATAGATGCAAGGCTTGCTCGTTACGACCGATCAGGGCATATAAATAACCCAGCGTACCGAGCGTGTCAGGATCGGCCGGATTGGCGCCGAGCGCTCGCTCGAGCGGTTCTAGTGCCGCGCGGAGCGCGCCGGAGTGGAACTGCACCATACCGAGTAGCGCATTGCCACGAGAAGAGTTCGCGTCCAGCTCGAAGATCCTTTTCGCACAGTCAGCCGCCTTTCCCAATAACGCGCCGTTTGGGTCCAGACCAATCTCACTATACCTCGCATATACATGTCCAAGAGTGGCGAGGAGGCGGGTGTTTGGGCCTACGAGGTCCAGTCCGTTTCTTAGATGTCGTTCGGCTTGCTGAAGACCGCCATGGGAGAACCTCCACATTTGATATCGGGCCCGAAGGTAGGATTCAACAGCCCGGGGATCCTCGAGCTTTTCCATGTCCTTTGGTTCGGGCGCAGGGACGCGCATAGTCAGTTCTTTCGCGACGGCTTGGGCGATTTCGTCGTGCATATCGAACAGGTCAGCCAATGTGCCATTGTAACGTTCGCTCCACTGAGCGTCGTCGGAATCCAGTTGGCTCAGCTGGAGCGTGACACGAAGCATGTCGCCCCTTCTCCGGATTGACCCATTAAGGATGAAATCGACGCCGAGCTCGCGAGCGGCGTCCTGTTGTGCCTCACCCGCGCCCTTTAGCCGCATGGCGGACGCGCTAGAGATCACACGGAACGACTGGATCTTTGAGAGCTCGACAATGATCTCTTCTGTCAGTCCGTCAGCTATGTAGGCACTATCGCCGTCAACGCTCTGGTCTTTTATCGGTGCCACGAGGATCGACGTTCGTTGGTCGGCCGCAAGCGCTTTACTTGAAAAAGGTGCTTCGAGTATATAACCACGGCGTGGAACAGTACGGATGAACTTACGCTCGTGATCGCCAATCGCTGCCCTGACCTCCATAAGACAGTGCTTGAGCGATCCTTCCGTGACGATCCTGTCACCCCAAACTGCGTCCAAAAGCTCGACCTTCGTTACAACACGCCGAGGTCTCTGAAGGAGATAAACGAGTACGTCGAAAGATTTGCGGCGTAGAGGAACAGTCTCTCCTGCTCGGCGAACCTCGGCGCGAAGCGTATCGACGGATGTATCGCCAAACCGGTAAATCATTGCAGCAGCTCAAGAGTAACCACGTTAGGCCAGATTTCGCTCGCCTTGGTCGAAGGTTCAAAGGTGTTCTTTCACCGAAATTTAACAGAAATTTGACGACATTGACTGCTGCCGGGACTAGTTTGGACAGGTCGAAATCCGGTTTACGCGGCAAGAATCATATCGAGCGAGAGCTCAGGCCATTCGCAAGCGGCCAAAGCCCGAAAGGTCGACGCTCGACGTGCTCGGTCAAACTACAGAGAGGACTTGATCATGAGAACTCGAACAACTAAGGCGCTGGCGCTCGGTGCAATGCTGATAATCCCGACTTTGTTTGTTAACTCGGCCTTCGCCGATGGCACGCAGAAATTCAAAATCCGCTTCGCGGGCGGTTTCGTCCAGAACATCCAGCAAATGCAGGTCGCGCCTGATGGCGCCCCGACCTTCATGGAAGAGAGTCGGAGCATTGCACTGGTCAAGGGGCGCGGCACGCTCGGTCGCGCCGATATCATGGCGGTGACAATCAGCGGGCCGCCAGTATCAGACAAGTCCTGCTCTGATGGCCTTGTCAAAGTCGCCGACATCGTAGAGAACAACCTCCTGCTGACATTCGGCAACTTGTCCATGCTGTATGGAAACGGCACCGGAGTCGTGTGTTTCAATCCGGCTGACCCGACCGCAATTCCACTCGCAGAGGTCGAAGGCACATGGGATGGAGGAACCGGGCACTTCAAGAACGCGGGCGGCAAATGGTCGATTCAATTCAACTCCGCCGAGTCGGTCGGCGCGGCCACGCAATTCGTCGCTGAGAGCGGTGTAATCGAAGGGCACATTGCTGGCCTTCGTCACTACAGTCGCGACGATGACTGAACAATTCGCAGAGAACAACCGCGCTTCGGCGCGGTCGTTCTCAACGAGAATCCCTCTAAAAGTACTCCTCGCCTTGAGAGGATCGGGCGTTCGACCGACTGCTATGCGAAGTGAAGCAGCCGTTCGTCTCTAAACCTGGTCGACGGCTGGAGTCGGCCAGAACCATCCGTTCGTGAGCGGCAAGTCCTGACTCTTTCTTCGCACTTAGCCTGCACGACCGATCCCAACAAAACTAAGTCAGGAATTGTCGGTCAAATTGGATATCCGACTTCGCCTGCCGTGGTCGTTTCACTGACCAGAGCTTCTGCAAACCACGTTACTCCCTGGCGAGGCGCCTGAGTTCTCCCACCTCAGCCTGGAAGTACCCCGGCACATAACCTACGACGTCGATCTCCCCATCGTCGTCATTGAGCACGACCATACCGTGGTCGGCATCTGGAAACACCGTCAGCGAGTGCGGTTTTCCTTGCGCGATCAATGAGTGCAGCGTTGCTATCGTCTGCTCATTCGGCGCGCTGGTGTCGTCTTCAGCAAGGAGCCAAGCCGTGGGAATCTCAGATTCCAGGAGCAGGTCGCGGGAATTGTAGTGCCAGTCGAGCCCCGGCGGCAGCTGTCTCCTACCAATTAGCTTGATGAACCACTTGGGATAGGCCAACAGTTTTCCAACTGGTGTGCCGTCTAGGTGCGTCACCCAGTCGGCGTCGCGGTACTGTTTTTTCAACTTGAGGAAGTGCCGCCAGCCGGATTCGAAGTTGTTGGCCACCACGTCCACGGCAGCGCGAATGAGTGCATCACCTGCTGCCAGTTCGTCCCCTGCCACACCGGCATCGACAAGCAGTTGCCGCATTTCCAGGCGCGCCTCCTCGGCAGGGGATTCGATCATGCCGTAGTTGACGATGACAAAGCTCACGGTATCGTGCCGTGATGCCGCCAACGGTGCGACCCAGGCACCCTGGCTATAACCGACAAGGCCGACGCGATCCGGATCGACCTCGACGTGATCCGCAAGATGTCTTGCAACAACACCCGCATCATCTGCAAGTTGCTCGAAGTTGAACGTGAAGTCACCCTCTGATTTCCCGGAGCCGCGTTTGTCATAGGCGAGTACCGCAAATCCATTCGCTACGAAGAAATCGCCGTTGTAGAGCCACTCCGTGCCCGGGTCATCCCCCGAACCCTGGACCAGTACAACTGCCGCATATGGCGGGGTTCCATCCGGCAAGTGCAAACGCCCGTACAATCTATCTCCGTTGCTATCGATCCAGACATGCTCTTCACGCCCAATTCGGTTTGCAGTGAGCTGTGGTGTGTCACGTCGAGACCATTTGAGCTGGCCAGCAAGGCCCTGATCGTTTGTCACGAATCGGACGGTGACTTCCACAGGGTCGCGTTGCGAAAAACCGGGGCCAGATACAAAGCTACCGTCCTGGCTGGGATAGAGCCGGCCACTGTCGCCGGTCTCAAATACCCGGTAGCGCAATGTGTCGTCGACGCTGCGCCGAATACTCACGGTGCGACCATCTTCAAACGCATAGGCGCCGAGCAAACCGACCGGTGGTTCGTGCGCGGCGCACCCAGCAAGGCAAAGGAGCATCAGACACAGGTTTATTCGCATTGGTACACATCCGTCTAAGCGAAAAGCACCAGTTCAGGATGGGCAGATGCTCATCGAACGGCAAGCCATTTGGTGTCCGGCTGCGCTCAGTCGGACACGTTTCCGGACGATTCGCTCTCCCTGCGGTATTGGGCGGGCGTCATACCGGTCTCGCGCCGGAAGGCCTCATAGAACGTTGATCGAGAACGGAATCCAGACATAAGGCCGATAGCCTCGATCGACGTGCGCGCCTCGACCGGGTCGTTCAGCAGGCGACTGGCTTCACCGACTCGGAATCGATTGACGAAGTTATAGAAGCTGCCGTCCGGACTGGTCCCAATCGCCTGGGAAAGCTCGCGCGGCGGCATATTAAGCCCATCCGCGAGCCGCTCAAGACTCAACCGGATATCGAGATAGGGCTGTTCTACAACCATATAGTCTTCAATCGCTGCCGCTCGGTCCCTTGATATATCAACGCTGGTATTAAGCTGCCTCAGGGTTCGCATTGCACGCGGATCCGTTAGCACCAGCACTGTGAATGCCAGGAAGATCACCGCGCCGATAAGCGGCACTATATCGAACAGCCAGCCGACATCCGGCAGCAACATGCGGCCAAACTGGAACACGTGCAGAATCCACAGCCCCGCGAGTAGCAGCAATAGGTGACGGGGGCGGTTTACGAGGCCACGGCTTGACTTGACGAAAATCCACGTCGTCATGCACGTGTAGGCGAACTGTAAAACGACAACGACGTTAATGGCAGGGCCAAGAACGAATCCCTCCCCGAGCACAACGGCGATCGTCACGAGTGCGAATGGTGGCAGGTAGATGAGCTTCGACAGATTCGTTCGGCGAAGTGAGCCTGCAACATAGTCCATGAAAAGTGCTGATGCGATCAACGCAACAACATAGTCCGACGACAGAAACAACGAGGTAACCGGCAACCAGAGATTGTCCTTTGCCGTAAACGAAACAAGCAGGCATCCATACGCAATAAGCGCCCAACCGAGCTGTTGCCTGGAACGTGTATGTTGGAGTCGGCGACCGAGTAAGAGTGCGCCGCCCAGCAGTACGGCGTTAAACGCTGCTGTAATCTGGATGAAGGCCTGCCAGAGTTCGTTATCCACCGACCAAGACTGACGCGCGACTATTGGCTCGTCAATAGTTGATGCTACTTGAGCCGAAGAGGAGCTAAACGTTGGGGGTTTGAGCCCCGCTCCGGGCACCAAATTGGAAACGGCCGGAACGGGTTGTGACTGTAATCGGTCGACTGACGACTAAGCTATGGAGAACCGGCAGTTCGCCAGTGGGAAGTCCTGGAAAATCCTTGGGGAACCCGAGCGGAAAGTCCTGGCCGTTTCTTGTCGTTTGGCCAACGGCCGCTCTACGTATCTATGGACCAACCAGGGCTGGTTGTACCTGGCCGTGGTCATGGATCTGTACTCAAGACGCATCATCGGCTGGTCGATGAGTCGCCGACTTAGTCGTCACATCGCCGTGAACGCATTGAGCATGGCGCTCGGCCAACGTCGGCCTGGCGTGGATCTGATCCACCACTCAGACCGCGGCGTGCAATACCTTAGCGATGACTTCCAGGCGCTCTTAAAGAAGTACGGCATCACCTGCAGCATGAGTGACAAGGGCAGTTGTTACGACAACGCCGTTGTCGAGAGCTTCTTTGCATCACTGAAAAGGGAACGAACCAGACGGAGAAAATACCGCACCAGAAACGAAGCACGGGCCGATGTCTTTGATTACATCGAGCGCTTCTACAACCGAAAACGGCGGCACGGATACGTCGGAAATGTCAGTCCAGTCCACTATGAAAAACGGACATTAGGACTTAACTCAGGTGTCCACGAAACCTAGGCAAGACCAGTGAAGCAGCCGTTCATTCAGGTTCCAGGTGACAGGCTGGATCCGCCCAGAAGCCGCTACTTAGGATGTCCAATTAGACCGAAATGTCTTGAGCAGTGAGTTC
>Ga0316198_10003022_pt1 | contig 10216 bp, 12 predicted proteins | sample OudBieAanoxic_MG_FD_204935 | JGI IMG/M metagenome (GOLD analysis project Ga0316198, IMG submission 204935) | Coastal sediment microbial communities from Oude Bieten Haven, Netherlands - site A anoxic | ecosystem: Environmental > Aquatic > Marine > Coastal > Sediment | place: Netherlands...
ATGAGAGGTTTGTTTTCTGTGACCGACTGAAGCCGAATCCTCAAGAGATCAGCTTTTAAACCCATAAAATCCGTTTGGACGCGATGGTGATCAATAAGTACCAAAGATGCAACAGCGGTGACTATTGATGCAGCTATGATGACGTTTTTTATGCTGAGCTTTTGCTTCATGGGGGTCGCCTAAGGCTGCCCAAGATAATGTTTTACAGTAAACGCCATATCCTCATCTAATTCAGTCCCAGATAGCCACTGAAGATAGTCCCGTGGAACTTCGCTGAAAAAGGCCCCCTTATGCTTGCCATAGGGCATCCGTGGAATTAAGACCGGGTTGTTGCTAATGTGGATCATCTCCTGAACCGGGTCCATTAGCTTATCATTTTCCTGGAATTTGGCGTGCAGTCGGCTAAACAGGCCTTCCAGCACAAGGATGTCCCCAAGGGCATCATGGGCTTTGGCATCGATTTCCAGACCCAGAAAATAACGGAGATACTGAAGATTATATTTTGGGATGACACCGTTCTTATCCAGATACCTGGCCAGTTTGAGGGTGCAAATGGTCCGCTGGGTAAAGATTCCTTCCCTTACCAACATGCTCATGTCGAACTGGGCATTGTGGGCAACGATGACACTATTTATGTCACTGACCAGTTTTTCAAGTTTTTCGTATTCATCGCTTTCTTTGAAAGGGGGTTTGTCCGCCACCATCTTTTCTGTGATGTGATGAATGGCCATGGCATCGATGGAGATAGGCTTGCCGGGATTGAATAGCGCCCATTGACGGCCGAGCCAGCTTCGGGTTTGAAGGCGATCTGGCAGAGCCTATCATCAGGTCCGTTGCCGGTGGTTTCAGTATCGAGGTAGATGAACATCTATTTCCTTTAGGATGTGTTGAATCCGAGTCGTAATGTCAAAATTCATTCTTGTTTTTTCGTGCTCTTATCCAGGCTGATACCTGAAACCGATAGTTTCACATCTTTAACCAGTTCCTTGGCTTCATCTACTTGATCTTGCCGTACCATCAACCTTACTGGATCAGCTAATGGCCGCATATACATGAAATGCTCCCCTTTAAAGAAATACTGGATTCCTTCACTTTCAAGCAATGACTTCAAGAAAACAACATCAGCAGGATTGTAGGTAGCTAATATTTCAGCAAAATTTACAAATTCAGGCTTTGGTATTGGTGGCAACTCATCAATCAGTTCAATATTGCAATCTGAGCAAGTATGGAAACCCTCTCGATATTCAGCTCTACATTTGGGGCAGAACATGTCAGCCTCCGTTGATCTTCCCTCTCAATTTACCAGACCACTTGAACGTCACCACCCGCCTTGCCGGCAGGATTGCATCCTCACCCGTGGCCGGATTCCGACCCTTGCGTTCATGTTTATCCCTCACACAGAACTTGCCGAAGCCGGACACCAGGAGATCATCACCAGACTCCAGGGTCGATTTGATAATCTCAAGCAGCGATTCCACAATCTCAATGGATTGGTTTCTGGGAAACCCCAACTTAGATTGCAACTGTTCAGCGATGCCATGTTTCGTCAGTGCCATGGATGCACCTCCGGTTCAGCTATGGTGGATATGGTAGGTGGGATAAGGACAAGTTTGCAGAGATTCCAATTCTTGTCAAGGGTTTACCCTTGACTAACTGTGCGGTGAGGGATACGTCTCAGAATACCTGTCCGATTGAACAACCTGAAAACCCAGGATGAAAAACAAGTCAGGTCACCGCCTGACGCCCAGACATGATTGGGATGCCGAAGCCCCAAAGGTGTTGTCAGGGGCGTGATACTTGGAAAGAGATCATACTAAGATGCCTTCCTATAAGTTGAAGCTGTGGATTGATTTCTGTAAAAGGTTCCGGATTCGTGAAAAAGGAGTCCCTCTTTTCCACGCCGAAAACGGAGTCGTTTCAATATCAAGGATTGGTCGTGGTGCTGGACGTAGATTCCTTCAACGCTCCATGCAGATGGATGAATTGATTGTCTCAGAAGCCCAAAAAATCATTCATGATTATGCTGACGGACAGGACGGTTATGAAGGTCTTATTTGTCTGATGTACAAGGTCAGAGGCCAATTGGTGATCCCTTTATATGTTGGTAAATCGGAGAAATTTGGTAAGGGTGGAGGCAATCTCTCTGCAAACATAAAAAACATTGAACGTAACCAGCATAAATTCTGTCGTTGGGGATACGGTTACGCTTACCATCTGGGCGACCTAAGTGCAGTCGTCTGCACCGGACACCCCAAGGAAAAGAGAGCGCAAAAGTATAAGAGATGGGCAGATAGGCTGTTTAAACAATATCCCACTGACGAGCCAAAACTAAAGTCACCAGTGCAATTTTGGATCAAGGCATGGAAGAAAGGCGAGACTGGCATCTGGCCGGAATTTGGACCCACGACACTGACCTTTCTGGAATACCTGCTTATCGGTGTTGCCAGTGATCTTTTCCCGCAGCGATTATTGAACGATGAGGGGACAAACCGTTCATGAAACCCCAAACCTACTATTACAACTGTTCCCCATAATACATCCACTCCATTGACCCAAACCTCCATGGGGAGGTGGAGTCCATCATCCATTTGCTCCTCAAGAGAGAGAAGCGGTCAGAGATTAACTCTGACCTTTTCTGGCTGTTCATATCAAAGGGTTGGTGCTACGACTCGATACCAGCAGGCTACAGTCATGAATGTCCAGAGAGTTTCGACATCAGACAATCCATTCATCAAATTAAAGATCAGAATCTCCGTGAACTCTGTCGAACATCGACAACAATTGATGCCCGATGGCACGCTGATTTCGGTAAATCCTTCAACGGGAAACTTGTCCAAGTCGAGGCTCAGTTCGGTAAGGTCGAGGCCATGTTCAAAGACTTCTGTGGATTCCAAATGGCCTATGCAGAACGTAGACTCGCACTGGGAATTGAGATCGTAATGGCCGATCCCAGAGGATATTTCGCACATCGGAAAAGTGCCGTGAGTGGTATGGCCAGCTTCGATATTGCTAAAGGAACGATGAACACAATCGGGCTTGATTGCCCGATCTGGTTGATAGGAATTGATCAGTGATCTGCCCCTTCTGCCGAGAGACTGAAATAGGTAACGATACCGGACCAACTGTCTGCCCAACCTGCAAGGCTGGGTTCGAGATCGATGATCGGGGGGAATGTGTGTTCGTGGACACGGATGATCCAAGGATGCCAATGTTCGGCCAGGTCTGCACAGAGTGTGGCCTGGTGAAGCAGGACAAACGAGGTGCCTGCGTTTACTGCGGGACGATTTTCAACAAAACGGTACATTGAAAACCTATGAAAACTAAGGGACAGAAGATCCATACCAGACAAATTGATAGGTGTTTGTGGACGAAAATGACTTGACCTATCATCCGAGAATGATGGTATCTGTAATTTGAATAGGTTGGTAATTATCTCAATCTATCTGTACTGGGCGGCCTATGATTCTTTGGCAAAAAATGGCTTGATTTTGAAGGCTTGTAATTTTATTTTCTCAATAGTATCGAAACTCAACATCATGCCAAATAAAGGGAAATTACATCCTTTTTTCTTGGCTACACTGAACACAATGTATCGTATAATTGCTTACTCCTTGGAAGCTAAAGCTCCTTCTAAAAAAGTGCACCGCCACCATTCGGCATCGCTGAATCTCCCCTCAGAGAAATGAGTCAGCGTCGAGAACGCGAATCGATAAAGATATGATACACAACCCATTACTTCTGCGGAACCAAACTGCCGCGCTTCGCAGGCTCATACTCAGGCGACTCCGGTATAGTCCGCAGTGGGGTTGTTTGGTCAAAAAAAGCAGTCGTTCATGGTTTAATGTTATTCTTGAGGTGCAATACATCGTAGGAATTTTTTTTATCGTGTTACCAGTTATGGTGGGGTTGTCCACCGCGTGTGCACAGGACATCGAGCCGCGTGCATACTCCAATGCCCCGGTTGGGGTGAACTTCCTGATCACGGGTTTTGCCTATACCCGAGGCGGCCTGTCCTTCGATCACGCCCTGCCTGTGAAAGATCCTCAGCTCGAGACATACAACGCCGTTCTCGCTTACGCGCGGGTACTCGACTTGTGGGGCAAGTCCGGCAAGGTCGATGCCATCGTGCCCTATACTTGGCTGGAAGGGTCGGCAGACCTTAATGGTCAGACGGTTGAGCGCGAGGTCGATGGTCTCGCCGATGCCAAGTTTCGACTTTCGATCAACCTTTACGGAGCACCTGCGCTTACATTGAAGGAGTTTTTGAAATACAAGCAAGACCTGATTATCGGCGCAAGCTTGCAGGTGTCGGTACCCTTGGGCCATTACGACTCCAACAAGTTGGTCAACATCGGTACCAACCGTTGGTCCTTCAAACCGGAGGTGGGAGTTTCCAAAACCTTCGGCCCTTGGACTCTGGAGGTAGCTGCCGCTGCGACCTTGTACACCGACAATAAGGATTTCTTCGGAGGCAACACACGGTCACAAGATCCGCTCTATTCCTTTCAAGGGCATGCAATTTACAACTTTCCCTTGGGCATTTGGGCGTCGCTGGATGCCACCTATTTCACGGGTGGGCGAACGACCCTCAACGGCGAGCGGAAAGCCGATCTCCAGGAGAACTGGCGTCTGGGCGGTACGCTTGCTTTTCCCGTGAACGCTTACAACTCCGTTAAGTTTTATGCAAGCAGCGGGGTGTCATCACGAACCGGCAACGACTACGACCTGATCGGAATTGCGTGGCAGTATCGCTGGGGGAGCGGCCTTTAGAGGAAGTCTCCAAAGCCTGCACTCACGTGCAAGAAAAATCCGTTCAAAATGAAAATGGGCAAACGACTTTCGAACAATCTTTATAAACCGACAGAAAAAATGCTTTACAAAACCGTTGATACCTCCAACAACCTTGCAGATATCAGCTTCGCCAATTTTTACCGATGTTCGATTATAATCCCAATAGGAAGGGTGGGTCCAGTATGCCGGAACCACCCCTTTTCGTTTTAACCATAAATAGTTTCAATCCATTTCAACGCCTCTGTATCACTGATCCTTCCCAAATAAATCTGGGTGGTGGATTGGTTTTCATAATGCACCTCTTGATTACTTTAGTGATCATATGTCTATAAAAACATATATTATCAAATTGTTATGCATTGCTTTTCATCAAGATAGAATTCACGCCGGGATGCTCGTAAAGACATCCATTACGATCATTGTAGGGATAGGTTTTCAGGGTGCCTTTCTTGCCCCACCGTCTCACTGTCGCAACGGTCACGCCTAATAACTTTGCGACTTCATCTGCGGTCAATTTACCCGTTGCCCGTAATCTTGAAAAGCGGGTTTTGAGCTTGTAGCTGTGCGTGATACCTTTAACAACATTCCTGTCAATTCGATGGCCTTGCCCTGATTTATAACCACGTTCATTGAGGATGCTCGCAATTTCTGCATACGTATGGTCGGTCAATAACGCATCGACAATTTCGACGATTTTTGGATCTGTCATAGTGTACTGCCAGCCATGGAGAGGCAGAGGTAGTTCCAACATTTTCGTTGAGCCACCTTTAAATCGCACGTTCAGTACAATTCTTTCATTCCTGGTCATTGTTACATCTTCAATCAAGAAACGGATCATTCGCTTTTTCTCACGAACGGGTGTCTTCGGGTTCCTCCACAGTCTTGGAAAATCCCTGGCAAGCTTCAAGACTTCCTTCTTCTGTGCTTTTTTTAGTTTCTCCGATTCTTGATAGCGATGCGTCTCATAGTAATCACTGGCATCCTGTAGATTTCTGAGCTTTTCATTCCATTCCGCCTCAAGCGTATCTGCCACCAGCCGATTGTCAGGATCGACCCTCATAAAACGACGCCGGGCGAGGTTGGCCTCATATTCCGCCCGCTCCACTTGCTGCCTGCGCAGTTTGTCGGCCTCGTTAAAGCGATTTTCCAACTCTTTCTGAACTTGCAATGCTACCTCCAACGTCAGCGGTGTGACCGACTCAAGCAACAGTTTGCTGATCGCCTCATCGATAGTAGCGCCAGGAATATATTGACAGCTACTCTCCCACCTTTCTATCCGGTGGCGTTGGCATAAATAAACCGGATCGACTCTGCCTTTGCGCTGGTATTTATACCTTATTGTCATCCGCTGACCACATTTGCCGCAAACCGCCAAGCCCTGAAGAAGACAAGGCCCTTCACGGGGCGGTGTTTTTCTGCCTATCACGTTATATGCGATGGCATTCTGCCGCATCCGTTGCAAGTTCTCTTCATACTGTTGCCAGGTAATATATCCCGGATGGGCATCTTTTATCAGTACAAGCCATTGATCACGGGGGACCTGAAAATAAGTCGTGGATCCGTCCACGTTTATTCGCGATCGCTGTCGCCCATAATAATATGCACCGGCAAAGCGCGGATTATTTAAAATCGATAGTGCACGCCCGCTTGTTAACCGTTGCCATTTTACCTGGCCCTTATCGGGACCCAAATGCATTCGGCACGGGAATTTTATATCATCTGTGGCAAACGCCTTGACGGTTGCAAATGCGGCGCCGGTTCGTTGAAATATATCGAAAAACAAACGAATGCTTTGTTGAATTTGTTTGTCCGGGTCAATAATGACTTTGTCATTATGATCATAAACAAATCCGGTCGGCAAACGCGTTTTTAATTCACCCCGTCGGGCCTTGCTTAAAATGCCCCCTCTAAGACGGGATCTGAGCACATGAAGTTCTACTTCGGAAAATGTGCCCTTCATATTGAGCAGCAGCCGATCGTTAAAATCGGTTGGATTATAGACGCCCTCCTCGTCGAGTATCAGCGTGTCGGTAAGCGCGCATATCTCCAGCAGCCGGGCCCAGTCCGCGTTGTTGCGGGCCAGGCGTGAGACCTCCAGACCCATCACGAGTCCCACACGCCCCAGACTGACTTCAGTCATCAGTTTTTGAAAGCCTTTCCTGTCAGACACAGAAGCTGCCGTTTCACCCAAGTCAGAGTCGACCGTCACGATCTGAACAACCGGCCAGCCTAAAGCGATCGCCCGGTCACGAAGGGCATACTGGCGTTTGGTGCTTTCGGTGTTCTCAAAAACCTGCTTGAGTGTCGATTGCCTGACATAGCAGTAGGCCTGCCTTTTTAAGTGACTTGCCGTCACTTTCTGATTGGCCTGCTGTGACATATTCATGAGGGGACCTCTTGCAGGTTGAAAAGGGTAATATTCGCCATGACCTTTATCATTTCGGATGTTGTTTCATACATAAAGGGCTGTGTTGTCGATCGCTGCTGCCGGTTTACCTGTACCGGTATGCACCGGTGGCAAGCCTCCATCCAGGCAACCATCCCTTTACGTATGAACAGTGTCAGCCCCATACTTCGTCCAGAGACATCCCCTTGCCGGTTTAGAACCCGCAGTCGCAGTGATTCATACTGCCGCAGGGTGCTGTCGTCGGATTCGACTCCCGTCGGGATTTTTCTCACTGTCATTTTCTCTTTTTTTTTCTTCGCGCCATTGCACGCTCGATCGTTCTCGGATGAACATCTTTTCTAAATTTTTCCCTAATTATTGGCGCCAGTTTTCTTGCACGAAGCGGTTTGCCTTCTTTAACTTCTTCTTCGATGAAGGCTAGTATGTCGTCAGTCAATTTGTGAGCGGATTTTGGTCCTGGTCGCTTTTTGACAAGACCGGTCACGCCTCCCTTTTCAAACTGTGATTGTGCCTGATAAAAGGCTGGTCGAGAGAACCCAAATGCTTCAGATGCATGTTTTACCGAACGGCCTTCCTTTTCGACGGTACGCAGCATCTCGTACTTGACCTGGACAAGATCACGGGGATCGAAAAATGCGATCGTCGCATCTGAAAAGGTTTCTTCTGCGACTTTTTGTGGATGCGGATTAAACGCCCCGTAATTTTTCAGGCTTTCCGTTTTTTCATCGACAGGCGGTTTGGGTGGTGTCATCGGCTCGTCTCCTTTGGTTAATTATGCCGCAAAAAGTTTTTGTGTTAATATTTATTTGCCGCATATATTATCACACGTCAAGTATAATTTGATATATTATATAACAATAACAGTCATATTATTCTAAACACATGGACAAATTATGGCTCGTAACCACGCTACTACGGCAGATTTTATTTAACATAAGCGGCATATTCTCCTTTACGCAACTGTCGCTGTGCAATGCTTGTTCATTTGCGGCGTGCACTGTATATCTCCTCTATAAGACGGACCAAACCGAGAAGGTCTTCGACACGGAAAAGTGAGCGTCCAGCAGAAACAACGACGAATGGATCCTCTGGGCCGATGTCCGTCCAGTGGTGTGGTACGGAAGATTTACGCCCCTTCGTGTTGAAAAAGAAAACACGACTCTCATATGCAATTCGCTTTATGCTATCTATTTCAAACTCGATATTTCTATAGGGATGGAACGGATGGATGATCCGGAAGGTTTTGTTGTCAAAATTTTGATGAGACGTAGTTGAACGATCTTGTTGTCGACAAATTTGAATGCCGGAGAATGATCTTGCTGATAATTTCGAGGGGCACTCCTGAGCGGGAGGCAAATGTGGCCGCGTGGCGCCGCAGATCATGTGGCCGCAGATGGATACCGACCAGCCGGCCTGCTTTCAATACGACCGATCTAGCAGCTTCATAGCAAATCGGAAATATTCTTTTGTGCAGTCCGATATTTTGGGTCTTGATATAGTCTTTGAGACGATCCGCGACCTTTTGCGGTATGAATATCATTTCATGTTCGCGGCCGCTCTTAGGCTCTCTCAACAATATTTTCCTTTCGGCAACATCATTTGGAACGATGGTTAAGACCTCTCCGATTCGCATTGCACCGCGTGCCATCAGTTCCAGCATTAAACGGTTTCTGATAATGCTGGTACGAAAAATGATTTCATCCACGGTTTCCTTTTCGAGAATATCGAATTGCGTTTTTACCTTTACGCGGAACAATTTTCGCAACATAGGAGAATCGCAGGGATTGATTAAATCCGGATCGAGATTGTTTTTGGCAAAATTGAAAAATGCCAGCAGACTGTTGAATCGAGCGCGTTTTGTTTGGGGTTTGCGACCTTCGGTGAGTTGATTCATGAAGTCCAGGATATTATCAACGGATAGATCGTTAATGTCATAATTACCGAAGGGGGGTAGTCGGTTAGCTCCTCTTATCTCGGCTCTGGTTCCAGTTGTAACCGAACGTCACTTCAGTTTCGGTTACCGGCTTGGTGACCATAGCTTGCTCCATAAGTCGGCAAAAGACAAGCCCGCGGCTGCGGGAGTTACGCCTATTGAACCGGAATGTAAACTCCTCCAAGTACGACTGGAGGTGGGCCGGGACAAAAGAACCTTGATGGGTACCCAGTATCCAGCGCTTGAGGAGGCTTGCAACCCGATGTACACCTGGCATCGCAACATGAGCGGGATCGCCTGATGAGGATAACACTGTCCTCTCATGTATGTACTTGTGCTTTGACAGACCATTGTATCCTTTCCAGCCGTCTGTCCGGACGGTTGCGCTCCTGTCCACGACGTCACAGATGAAAGGCTGGAGATTCGCAGAAGAGGCTTCTGGAATATGACGCATTCGAACTCGCCCAAAACCTTTAGGCTCTTTGACCTCGATAGCAATCACAACGATGGATTTACTACTTCCGCGTCCGCGCTTTCCTCCTTGCTCAACACCACCAACGAGGGTCTCGTCGATTTCGACTCCACCCGTCAACCGCTCTCGCTCACTACGTACCATCGATATGCGGTAACGTTGGAGCATCGCCCACGCCGTCCGGTAGCTGGTGCCCAATGTTCGCTCCAAGGTTTTGGCCGAAAATCCGTTCTTGGCTGTTGTCAGGTGCCAGGCGGCTTCAAACCAAGTGGTCAGTGGGGTCCGCGTTTTTTCCAAAATCGTACCAGCCGTCACAGATGTCTGATGGCGGCATGCGGAACAGACCAAACGACCACGTGTTTGGCGCCAAGGCTCCCCACTCGTCTGGCATATGGGGCAGCAGAAGCCATTCGGCCACCGCAATTGTTCCAAATAGGCAGCACATACATTGTCATTGGGAAAGTGTTGCACAAACTCACGGTACGTGTTCGGGAAATCCCCTCCTGTCGTCATGCAAGAAAGTGTACTACAGGAGGAGCTAACCGACTACCCCCTTTGCAGAATATTCGCCATATTCATAACTTTTAGGGCCAAAGTTTTTCTTTTAATTTAG
>Ga0316198_10003023_pt1 | contig 10216 bp, 11 predicted proteins | sample OudBieAanoxic_MG_FD_204935 | JGI IMG/M metagenome (GOLD analysis project Ga0316198, IMG submission 204935) | Coastal sediment microbial communities from Oude Bieten Haven, Netherlands - site A anoxic | ecosystem: Environmental > Aquatic > Marine > Coastal > Sediment | place: Netherlands...
GTAGGTCAGCGTGATCCCGATGAAATAGGCGAACGCGAGACCGAATGAACTTCCGCTGCCGCCCTTCGTCTGCTGCGAGAAGAATCCGATCGTGATCGGGATCAGGGGGAATACGCACGGGGTCAGGTTGAGGGCCAACCCACCGAAGAACACCGTCACGAGAAGCAACGGCAGCGACATCCCCGCCAATTTGGTCACGTCTTCATCGGGCTTGGCCGATGCGGATTCGACCGGCGTCGGGATCTCGAAGAGCTTCTGATTGACGAGCTCCGTCGAGCCACCGGGCGGGATCACCTCGAGATCGACCCCCATCTTGACCGTGACCGGCGGTAGACACTGGGTGTTGTTGCAGGCCTGGGCGGTGACCTCGACTCGAGGCCGAACCGCTCCCTCGGCCGTTTCCGGAACGGTCAGTCGGCCCACAAAGACGACCTTCCCTTCCCAAACCTCGATGGGAACATCAGAGAAGTCGAACTCGAGTTGCTCGCCATCGGGGAAGACCGTCAACGGCTCAGGCCAGTCCTCGGGCATGTTCCATCCCACTGTGGTGGGCATGGAAAATTCGTCGCCCGGATCATCCGAGTTGATGTGCCAGCCCGCATCCACCGTGACGACGGCGGCAAGCTGCAGCACCTCACCCGCCACCACGGGGCTTTGGTCGGGGAGAAGCTCGACGGTAAAGACGGGCTCGGCACTGAATCCCTGGGCGGAGGCCCCGAGAGCTACCAAGCAGATCAGAGCCACCGGCAGAAGGATGTTTCTTCGCATGTTCAAATTCCTCGTTTCGATCGGGATGCGCCGCTCACGAACGCTCGGGGTCCAAATGGGGTGCATAGCGCCGGATCAGGCGCCGCACCTCTGCGGGATAACAATCCCAATTCTCTATTATCAATTCCGGCCGTCTGGTTACCGTCAACTCCACGGCCCGCTCGAGACGCCATCGGGAAATTTTTTCATGGTTGCCCGATCGCAGGACATCCGGAACCTCAATCCCCTCGACCTCGAGCGGTCGGGTGTAGGACGGATGATCGAGCAATCCCGCTGCAAAAGAATCTTCGGCAACCGAATCCGGGTCACCGACGACACCGGGGACAAGACGGGCCACCGCTTCCATCACGACCATGGCAGCGACCTCTCCGCCACCTAAAATGTAGTCACCGATCGAGACCTCATCGGGCTCGAGGACCTCAGACACCCTCTCGTCAAAACCCTCGTACCGGCCGCAGAGGATGAGGAGCCGAGGCTCACGGGAGAGCTCCTCGACGAGTTCTTGATCGAGCACGCGGCCGCGGGGCGAGAGCAGAACCGTTCGCACCGGGCCGCTCCGAGCCTCGAGCTCGCGGACCGCTGCGATCACCGGCGGCGCCTGGATCACCATCCCCGGCCCGCCGCCGTAAGGGTCGTCGTCGAGCTGCCGCCACTTGTTTTCGGCCCAGTCGCGCATATTGTGGACATCGATTCCGACCAGCGACTTATCGACAGCCTTGCCAAGCACACCGGTGGTGCGGAAGGTCTCAAAAAACTCAGGGAAGATGGTCAAAACATCGAAATGCAAGTTGTTGTCCTATCCAGCCGCGTATTGAAACACAAAGTGCCGCCTAGACCAAACTCCGGGGTGTCAGTCCATCGCAGTTCAATGCAGGACATCGCAAATGGGACACGGATGAACACGGATTGACACGGATTTTTCTCTCAGGTTGGTTCCGCGGTCCGGGAGGACAAACGACTTCGTGGGGACGCCATGGGTGTCTCGAAAGGCTTCGTTTTTGATTTCAAACGGATTTCACGGACCCAGGTCTTGAATCGCCAGAAAGCTGAGCGGGATCCCTCCGTGCAAATCCGTTTCCGAATCCAAAACCACGTCGTGAAAGCAACCGACCCCGCCGACACGAAGTTGTACAGCGATCGAGTACCACCAACCCACTCTCAAGAAAATCTGTGTGATCCGCGTTCATCCGTGCCGATCCGTGTCCCATTGCGATGTGCGATGGGACCGATGAGACCTACGCGGTGATGGCGTCGTCGTCAAGGAGTCCTGGGGGAGCATCGATGGTGACGGTCTTGGCCTCGAGATCGACGTCCTTGACGATCTCGGGGACATAGGGCACGAGGAACTCGCGACGGCCGCGGCGAACGATGAGACGCCGCTGGCCGGGCCCTTGATCGATCCCGGTGACCTCGCCGAGCTCTTCGCCCTGCGGTGACCGGCAGGCAAGCCCAACAATGTGGTGCTCGTAGTAGAAGCCCTCCGGGAGTTCGTCAAGGGCCTGTTCCGGAAGGAAGAGATGCCGCCCGCGCCAGGCATCGGCGGCATCACGATCGCGAAAATCGGCAACGGAGAGCAACCACCTGCCCTTGTGGTACCGGATCCGAAAGATCTCGTGAAACGATTCCGGCGCCGTTTCATCACCGAGGCCGAAGGACGTTCCATCGGTCATCCGCTCGGGAAAATCGGTGATGATCTCCACGATGAGGTCGCCGTGGATTCCATGGGGCTTGATAACCCGGCCCACAACGAGCCAGTCGCGAACGTCGTTGGAGCTCACTACTCCAGGATTTCCAAGACGAACCGTTTGTGGATCTTCATACCGCCGGCGGATAGGAGGGTGCGAATCGCCCGCGCGGTCCGGCCTTGCCGACCGATCACCTTGCCCAGGTCCTCGGTGCGGACCCGCAGCTCGAGAACGGTTGTCTGCTCGCCTTCGACCTCAGTCACCTGAACGTCTTCGGGGTTGTCCACCAGCGCTTTCGCGATCTCTTCGAGTAGCTCTTTCATCGCACTCAAGGGGAACTCCTTTCGCGGCTAGGCATCAGGGCGGTGGTCACGCCTCCGGCACTTCCTGCTTCTGCTTCGTTGCCTTTTGAATCAGGGAATTGACGGTATCCGAAACACCGGCGCCCTTTTTCTGCCACGCATCGACCTTCTCGAGATCGATATTGATCTCGGGCGGCTCCTGATTGGGGTCGTAGAAACCAACCTGGTCGAGGTAGTCCGCCGTCGGCGTTTTTCTCGAATCCGAAACAACAACCCGATAGATGGGGTTTTTCTTGGCGCCTCCACGGCGCAGACGAATCATCAACATTGGAACGGTCCTCCCTGCTCGCGATCACTCTGCATTAAACGGTTCAATATTCTAAAGGCCCAGCTGTCGTTTCAGCGCCTTGGGATCGGCTTTTCCGAGCCGTTTCATCAGCTTACGCATTTGGCCGTATTGACGCAAGAGGCGATTGATCTCTTCGACGCTGGTGCCGGATCCCTTGGCAATCCGTCGTTTCCGGGATCCGTTGAGGAGTTGCGGGTGCCGCCGCTCTTTGGGCGTCATCGAATCGATACACGATTCGAATCGCTTCAGTTGTCGTTCCTGCCCCTCGGAAACGCCACCTTTGGGCATCAGATTGTTCATACCCGGCATCATGTCCATAACGGACTGCAGGGGCCCCATTTTCTTGAGGCTCTTTTACTGGTCCCTCAGGTCCTCGAGGTCGAATTTGTTCTTCCGGAGTTTTTCTTCGAGCTTCGCCGCCTTCTTTTCGTCGACGACCTCTTGGGCTTTTTCGACCAGGCTGGCGACATCTCCCATCCCGAGGATCCTGCCGGCCATACGGTCGGGGTGAAACTGTTCGAGGCCCTCGAGTCGCTCGCCGACACCGGCAAAGACGATGGGACGACCAACCACCTCTCGGACCGACAATGCGGCTCCACCGCGGGCATCACCATCGAGCTTGGTCAACACCACGCCGGTGATTCCGAGCCGTTCGTGGTAGGCGCGGGCGGAACGGACGGCGTCCTGACCGGTCATGGCGTCGGCCACGAAGAGGATCTGCTTGGGGTTGAGGATCTCCTTGAGGCGTTCGAGCTGATCCATCAGTTCGTCATCGATATGAAGCCGACCCGCCGTATCGAAGATGAGAACCTGGTAACCCTTGATGGAAGCCTCTCGCAGCGCATGCTTTGCGATGACTTCAGGATCGTCCATCTCCCTGGTGTCGACGGTCGGGATCTTTGCCTGTTCGCCGAGCACCAGGAGCTGCTCCCGCGCGGCCGGTCTCGACGTGTCAGCTGGGACCAGCAGGGGGAAGAGGTTTTTCTTCTCCTTGATCCACTTGGCCATCTTGGCCGCGGTGGTGGTCTTGCCCGAACCCTGCAGACCGACGAGCATGATCACCGCCGGTCGGCCTTTGAACTCGAGCTCGGTGGTGGCGCCGCCGAGCAACTCGATGAGCTCGTCGTGGACGATCTTCGTCACCATCTGGGCCGGAGTGACCGAGGTCAATACCTCACCGTCCAGGGCGCGTTCACGCACCCTGGCGACGAACTTCGTGACCACCTCCACCGCAACATCCGCTTCGAGTAGCGCGAGTCGAATCTCGCGCAAAGCGGTGTCCACGTGGTACTCGGTGAGGTGTCCCTCACCGCGTAGAGTCTTGGTGACCCGACCGAGACGTTCCTGCAGCGCCTCCAACATGGGATCGGAAGTCTAAGGTGAGGAGTCGCCTACGGTCAAGGGCACAGCTCAAAAAAAGACCGGCGGACAGGATTCGGCTTCCCAGCCGTGGCGAGTTGACACGATCCCCGCCCATCGACTCAAAACAGGCACATCAGGTACAATTGTCAGTCACGATGGAGGATGCCCGTACCATTATCCTGCCGCTTGGAGCGGCGATAGGCGATGATCTTGGATTGCGCCAGATCCTCGAGTTCTTCGCCGAATGCGTCGACACCGGGTGGGCCGAACTCACGATCCGATCGCGGGATGAGGAACGTGTGATCACTCTGGGCCGGCCGATCGGCGCCTCGGTATCGGTGAAGATGACCCTCGACGAGGATATTGAGGCGGTGGTGACTCTCGCCGGGAACGACCCACCGAATGAGCGCGTCCTCGATCTATTCACCTCCAACCTCAGTCGAGAACTCCAGCGTCTCCGTCTTCGGGCGGAGACGGAGCTTCTTCACAATGCGGCCAACTCCGCCGATGCCGCGATCCTGATCTTCGGAGTCTCCGGGAACATCCTCTTCGCGAACCGTCGCGCCGACGCACTGATTTCGAAGCAGACCGAGAACGAGCTGACGATCGACTGGAAGACGCAGAACCCGCAACCTCTCTTTCGCCTGCTTTGCGCCAGGGTCGGCGAAATCCTGGATCTCAGGCCGAGCGAACCGTGGCAGGACTGGGTCGAGGTGTCGGATGGCAGCGAACTGACCATTGAGATGGTCGTGCTGGCCAGCGAAAGCGGAGCGCTCGGGCCATTGGTGCTGGCGATTCTGCGAGAGGTGGCAGGACCATCGGGCCAACGGGTCGATGAGTTTGTTTCCCTCCATCAGCTCAGCCCCCGTGAGCAGGATGTGCTTCGACTTCTGGTTCAAGGCCACAACACCACCGGTCTCGCGAACCGGCTGGGGATCAGCCCCCACACGGTTCGAGATCACCTCAAGAATGTATTCAAAAAAACCTCGACACGGTCGCGAAGCGAGCTTCTGAGCGCGTTGGCCGGCGCTGGGAACCAAGCTCGCTAAGACGATGTTCTACAATGATATTCATCAGGAATGACACTGGAGGTCATCCAATGAGGCGTTTTTTCGCCATTTCGGCTGTCATAGTCGTACTCATCGTCGCCCAGATCGCGAGCGCGGGCGGCTATGTTGTCATCCTCAAAAACGGGTACAAGATCCGCTGCAAGGAACCGATGGAGATTCAGGGCGAGAACGCCCTCATCACGCTCTCCACGGGAACCATGGCCAGCTATCCTTTGGCGCAGATCGATCTCATCGAAACCGAGAGGTACAACCAGCAGGGTCTCGGAGATGCGGTTGAGATCGAAGAGCTCTCCGTCGTCAACGAAATACGTCCAACGCCGACGCCGAGGGGACCTCTCGGCAGCTTCGTGACCCTCGACTCGATGGAACGGAACCCGGAGCTCAAAACCAACGTGCCCCCGACTCCGACTCCGACCCCGGGGATTCGGCTCCAAACCTATCCCTATCACGATGAGCGCGTGACCCGCGCCTTCGAGAAGGTCTTCGCCGACGAGAAGCTCTACCTCTACCACACCAGCGGTGGGACAAAACAGGGGTTCTTCTATGTCCAGGCGGTGACCGACTCCGAAACGCAGGTCTTTCACGCGCTCGAAACGGTGTGTCAGGCGTTTTATCTGATCCGGGCCGCAGACCCGTCGATCGCCCCGGAAGCGGTCGAGCTGCAGATGGTCCAGACCTCACGCAAGGCCGCGGGCACCTTCAGAATCACTCCAGCGGACGCCGAGTCGCTGCTCAACGGCACCATCTCGGTGCAGAACTTCTATATCAGGAACGTGATTTTCTAAGGGCCTGGCCGGCGCCTGCGGCGCCTGGGTTTGAGGACTTGGCCGGCGCCTGCGGCGCCTGGGCTTGGGGGCTTGGTTCGGACCCTCAAGTCCTCAGGTCCTCAAACCTCTTTGCCACGACAAACCACGCCACCGCGACGGCCGTGGAGAAACCGGCTGCGACCAGAAACGAACCCGAACCTCCCGCCGCCGCGTAGAGCGGTCCGGCAGCGGCGGTGCCGATCACGATACCCAGGCCGAAGCACAGACCCGAATACAACGCCTGGGCGTTTCGCCTCGCCTCGGCGGGAACCAGCTGTTGGACCAGTTGAACACCGGCCAGATGCGCCAACGCGAAGGTCACCGAGTGACCGAGCTGCGCAACCACGAGGATCGGCATGGTCGGAGGTAGGGCGAGAAGAAGCCACCGGAGGGGGGTCATCGCGAGGGCGAAGCCGAGCAGGGCGCGAAGACCGAACCGGCGCTGCAGACTCGCTCCCTTGACAAATGCGACCATTTCGGCGAGGACCGCGATGGACCACAGTCCCGCGACCATCCCGATGCCGATCCCGTGTTCGCTGAGGTGGATCGAAAAAAAAGCGTAGTAGGGCCCGTGCGCCACCTGGTGCAGGGTCAGAATCACGAGCAGAATCCACCCCACGCCGTTGAGCCACGCGCCCTTTCCGGCACTGTGCCGTGGTTTCGCTTCGCCCTCGAGAGTCGTGGCGATGAGACCGAGGACGACCAACGAGACAATGAGCGCCAAAGGGAAACGATCGAGGCGGCCACCGCCCAGGGCGATGGCGGTCAGCGTCGAGCAGACGATGAAGCCCGCCGAACCCCACCAACGAACAAAGCCGTATCCCCGGGCCGGAGGACGCTCCAAGACCGCCGCTTCGACCAGCGGCAGTACGGTCCCGTAACCGAGCCCGATGACCATAAAGGCAAGACCCAACAGCCATGGATCTGAGGTGCGTATCACCACCACTGCAGCAGCGACCGAAAGCAACATGTGCAGGCTGAGCATGCCGGGAAACCAACCGCCCCCATCGACCCAGCGACCGAGGACGGGGGCGTAGCCGAGCTTGGCGAGGGAAAACGCTGCGGTCACGAGCCCAACCGCAACGGCGCCGAGGCCGCGTTGGGTCAAGAACGGCCCGAGGAACGGGAGCACCACTCCGAGCACGGCAAAATAACCGGCATAAAAAGCGCCGGCCTGTTTTGACGGAACGGTGGTGCTCGGATAGCGTTGAGTCATGAATGAAATCGCAATCGTCGGCGCCGGCCTCGCCGGGCTCACAGCCGCGCTGAGGCTCACCCAAGCAGGATATCGGGTCCGGGTCTTCGAACGCTATCCGCGACCGGGCGGTCTGGCCCGGGCCCTCGATGTCGGAGGAGAGCCACTCGAAGCCTTTTATCACCACATCTTCACCACCGACACCGACTACATCGCCTTTGCCGAGGAACTCGGCTTGGCCGACGAGATCGAGTGGTTGCCTTCCAAAATGGGGATCTGGGCCGAAGGTCGGCTCTGGGAATTCGGAACTCCGGTGTCATTGCTGCGCTTCGGCCCCATGGGTTTGATCGACAAGCTCCGGTTCGGCCTCTCCACCTTGTGGCTTCAGCGACAGACGGATCCTCGACCTTTTGAATCCGTAACCGCCGCGGACTGGATTCGGCGCCACCAGGGCGAGCGCACCTGGCAGTCGGTCTGGGGCCCCCTGCTCTACCAGAAATTCGCCGACGACGCAGAACGGGTCGCCATGGTGTGGTTGTGGCGCAAGATCTCATTGAGGGGCGGATCACGCTCCAAATCCGGGATGGGCGAACGCCTCGGCTATATGCGAGGCTCCTTTATTCGGCTCGTCGAGGTGTTGGTGGAGAAGATCGAGGCCGCTGGGGGGTCGTTCCACCTCACCGAAGAGGTTCGTCGCATCGAGGTTGTCGATGGCGGTTTCTCGGTCGAGACTCGTCACGGGTCGCACCACGCTGACCGGGTCCTGGTCGCCGCACCGGTCCCCGACCACCTGGCGGTGGCGGGCCACCTCCTGGCCGACGAAGAACGCGATGCCCTCGGTCGGCTCAGGGCCACCGGCGCCATCTGCAGCATTCTCGAACTCTCCCAATCGCTGACGCCGTTCTACTGGCTCAACATCGCCGACCCCGCGATGCCCTTCGGCGGCCTCATCGAACACACCAACTACATTCCGTCCGAGCGTTACGGTGGTCGAATCCTGCTCTATATCTCCAACTATCTCTTCACGGATCACCCGCTTTACAACGCGAAAAAATCTCAGGTCTTGGAGGAGTACCTCCCCCATCTGCAGCGGATCAATCCCGCCTTCGACGCCTCATGGATACTTCGCAGCCACCACTTCCGGGCGGACTACGCACAGCCCGTCGTCACAACCGGCTATCGCGAGCAGATCCCACCGATGCGAACCTCGGTGCCGGGGCTCTACCTCGCAACCATGGCCCAGATCTTTCCCGAAGACCGCGGCCAGAACTACGCCATCGCCTACGGCGACAAGGCCGCGGGAATGATGCTCGAGGATCTCGAAAGTGAGACCGATTTCGTGTAGTACTATGTGGCCGTCTCGGCGGTCGTCCGCCAACAGACACCTTGGAGGCAGAACTCGATGGCAGGAAAAGCAGTGGAGATCACCGACGCGAATTTTCAGGACACGGTACTGAATTCCGACAAGCCCGTCCTCATTGACTTCTGGGCGGTGTGGTGCGGCCCGTGCCGGGCTGTGGCCCCCATCGTCGAGGAGATTGCCGAGGAGTACGATGGTCGGGCCGTCGTCGGCAAGATCGATGTCGACAGCAACCGCGACACCGCGATGAAGTATGGGATCCAGGCCATTCCGACCCTCTTCCTGGTCAAGGGTGGCGAAGTCGTGGACAAGATCGTCGGAAACGTCGCGGACAAGAACAACATCAAGGCCAAACTCGACGCGCTTCTTTAGGAGTGTGTAGTCGTCATCGGGTTGGAGAATCGAGCGCACCGATCTATCCCGGTTGTGGCGTGGTGGATTCGCGATTTCAGCGAGTCATTCGGTCAGTGGGTTGTCGCCTGCGGCGTGAGACACGGTCGCATCGACCCGACCGAACAGCGGTGTGAGATCGGAAGAGGGAGAGATATGAAGATCCGAACCGTCGGCATCGTCGGGGCCGGTCAGATGGGGTGTGGCATCGCCCACGTCGCGGCCCTGGGTGGGTTCGACGTCGTGCTCACCGATATCGATGCCGGGATACTCGATCAGGGCGTGGCCTCGGTTGCCGCCAACCTCGACCGTCAGATCCGCCGCGGCATGGTGGACGGGGCCGAGCGCGATCAGATTCTCGGTCGCATTCAGACCAGCACGTACCTCAAAGACCATGCCAAATCCGAGCTCGTCATTGAATCGGCGGAGGAGCGGCTCGCGATCAAAGCGGAGATCTTTCGCCAACTCGACGTCATCTGTCCGCCCTCGACCATCCTGGCGTCCAATACCTCGTCGATATCCATCACCAAGCTCGGCACGGCCACCCGCAGGCCGGATCGTGTCGCCGGGATGCATTTCATGAACCCGGTGCCCATGATGCGGCTCGTCGAAGTGGTTCGCGGACTCGACACCTCGCCCGAGACCATTGAAATGGTCAACGACGTCGCGCGCACCATGAACAAAACGCCCGTCGAATGCGCCGATCTACCTGGTTTTGTCTCCAATCGTCTGCTCATGCCCATGATCAACGAGGCCATCGTGGCGGTGGCCGAGAACGTCGCCACACCTCAAGCCATCGACGAGATCATGACTCTCGGGATGAACCATCCCATGGGGCCGCTCGCCCTGGCCGACCTCATCGGGCTCGACAATTGCCTCTCGGTCATGCGCACCCTCCACGCCGAGCTCGGCGACCCCAAGTATCGCCC
>Ga0316198_10003026_pt1 | contig 10213 bp, 9 predicted proteins | sample OudBieAanoxic_MG_FD_204935 | JGI IMG/M metagenome (GOLD analysis project Ga0316198, IMG submission 204935) | Coastal sediment microbial communities from Oude Bieten Haven, Netherlands - site A anoxic | ecosystem: Environmental > Aquatic > Marine > Coastal > Sediment | place: Netherlands...
CGATCAGGTTGTCCAGGTCATTCGCCGTGCTTAAAGCGGGCTGGATATTGCCGTACTCATCACGCACCGCTCGTGGCACCAGTTGTGAGAAATCCCGGCTGATTATGGCGATGCTCTGCTGTATCTGTTGTAGCCGGCTGAGTGCCTGCTGTGATGCTTTACTGTTGCTCAGTACGTTGTCCAGGCCGCCATAGGCCATGATCGCCATGATCGCGAAGATGAGACTGGCGATGAGCAGTTCCAGTAAGGTAAAACCCTGCTGTTTATTGTGTGGTGAGGGTGGGAACATCGCGGTTAGCATAGCCGATCAGTGAGGTGATGTTTTGTGTTCGATCCTTATCCGAGTACATGGTAAATGTAATCTGCCTGGCATTCTCGTCTTCGGTCGCTTTCGTGGTACGTGTCCAGTACCAGTCGTTATTGGCCATCGTGGTTTCGCCTTTTTTGTCGCCGAGGTCGGGGAACTCTTTTGCGATACGGATCTGCGTAAGCTCGTTGACAGCGACCCAGTGTGCCAGGGTTTTATGTTTCAGGTAGCCCGCGCTGCTGGCCTGGCTGCCCGAGGTGCTGAGCAGGGCGCCGAGAGAGATGGCTATTATGGTCAGCGCGACCATGACTTCGATCAGCGTAAAACCTCGATGTTTGCGCATAAGGTCTCTCCCCCTGGTCCGAGATGACTGTCTTGGCGTATCGTTGGGCTTGTCTATGTGTCTTTTCATCATTGCCTACAGGTCACTGAGTTCAGTGTTCAGTGTGCCATCGAAAGCGCCTTTAACAAAGTAACTGGCTTCGACGCCGAGGATGTAAAAACGGACATCGAATTCAGGAGTGATCTCACCGCTGGACAATAGAAAGATCTGCGGCCTGGCTTTTTCCTCGTCGCTGTCTTCTTCATCAGAGCCAGAGTCGAGGTCAAGTTTTTGTTCTTTCATCGGCTCGGAGGCGAGTTCTATGACGATCTCTGTATCTTCCAGGTTCATCTCCAGTTCCATATCGAGGGGTAGCTCGCGTTGCCTTAATATTTTGTCATCAGTCAGCGGCAACCATCGGTTTTCGGTGACATCAAAGCGCAGGAAGCGGTAGCCATCGAGAAAGATCTCGAGACCATATTCTTCTCCGCGGAGGATGGATTCTTCCAGCGCCAGCTGCACCAGGCGCTCCATCCTCTGCGCTTCTTTCTTGATGATTTCTTCTGGCGTGTCGCTGCGGATTGCCAACGTGGTATAGGTGAACAGTATGGCGACGATAACGACGACGACCAGCAGTTCCAGCAGAGTGAATCCATGTTGCCTGCTGCAAAATGTGCCTGTTTTTTTCAGATGGAAGACGTTTGCTTGCATGGTTATCGGCAAACCTCGCCTATCTTCCCTTTCAGTGTTTGAGCTAGTGTTCGAGTGTCGTTCTAGTCCCTGTCCCATGAACCGATATCTTTATTGGGGCCTTCGCCACCAGGTGCACCATCGGCGCCGAGTGAGTAGATGTCGATCTCACCGTATTCACCGGGATTGAGGTACAGGTAATCATTTCCCCAGGGATCCCTGTTCAGTTTCTTGACATAGCCACCGGGTTTCCAGTTGGGTGGTTCTGGCGAAGAGGTAGGCAGTTCGACGAGAGCATCCAGACCCTGGTCGGTCGTCGGGTAGACAAAGTTATCCAGACGGTAGATGTCCAGTGCGCTTTCCAGTGCACGGATATCATTCTTCGCTTTCGCTGTGCGTGCCTTATCAGGGTTGTCCATTATGCGCGGTACTACCACGCTCGCCAGGATGCCGATGATTACGACCACGACCATGATCTCGATAAGGGTAAAGCCGGATTGTCTGTTTCTGATCTTTGATTGATAAAACACGTAAAAAACTCCAAAAGTGTGCATAAGACTATAATGCACGGGTTAATTTCTTTAAACTGCAAGAGATTGTTAACAGCCCTGTGATATCTGCAGAATAATAACAAATGCAGGGCAAACTGCCTATTACAATGACCATACCAGAGATATTAAAGTTTCGTTACCGTTATCACCCAAGCCATATCCTGTGGCTGGTGATATTTGTGGTTTCATGCGTGTTACAGCTTGCCTGGGTCGAAAGCTGGCGTTTTGACCGTGAACTGGTCGAGCAGGGGGATGTCTGGCTGTTGTTCAGCGGGCACATCGTCCACCTTAACTGGTCACACTGGGCGTTAAATATGGCCGGCCTGGCGATAGTCGCATTTTTCTTTAGTTCGCATGCCAGTCTTAAACAATGGTTGACGGTCATCCTGGTTTCAGCCTGTGCGATCAACATCGGGCTGTGGTGGTGGATGCCGGAGATCCGCTCTTATGTGGGTCTGTCAGGCGTGCTTCACGGACTGTTCTTATACGGTGCACTGCGAGAGATACGTTTCTATCCCGCCAGCGGTTATGTGCTGACCAGCGTGCTTATCGGAAAACTGGTGTGGGAGTTTTTTAACGGTGCGTTGCCCGGTTCTGAAGATATGACCGGTGGCCGGGTACTGACCGAAGCGCATCTTTTAGGTGCCATCGGCGGCATACTGGTGTGGGCTGTAGAGTGGTTGAACAGGCGCATGCAACATCACTAGTTGAACTCGGTTGCTAGTCTTTAGGGTTTATCATGGCTTTACAGATTGCATCTTTATGGGGCACAAATTACACTGCACCATAAATCGAAAATATATAAGTCCTAAATGCCTGAAACCATAGCGGATGATTCTGTAGGAATCGTCGAAACTCAAATTATTCACTTCTCAGAAGCGCTGACCCTGGAATGCGGTAAAACGCTGGCCGAGTACGATATCGCCTATGAAACTTACGGTGAATTGAATGCGGATGCCAGTAATGCCGTGCTTATCTGTCATGCCCTGTCCGGCGATCAGCATGCTGCGGGTTATCTCAGCATGGATGATAAAAAGGCAGGCTGGTGGGATAGTGCGATCGGCCCGGGAAAGGCGATTGATACCAGGCATTTTTTCGTGGTCAGCATCAATAATCTCGGTGGTTGTAAAGGCTCCTCAGGTCCCAATACGATCAACCCTGAGACCGGTAGATACTGGGGGCCTGATTTTCCGATCGTGACGGTAAAAGACTGGACACTCTGCCAGTATCACTTCATGAAAGCGATCAATATCGACCACTGGTGCGCAGTTATCGGCGGTAGCCTCGGCGGTATGCAGGTATTGCAGTGGACCATCGATTACCCGGAGCTGATCAGGAACGCTGTGGTCATCGCTGCAGCGCCGAAATTGTCCGCGCAGAATATCGCTTTCAACGAAGTCGCGCGCCAGTCTATCATGTCGGATCCGGATTTCTGTGACGGGCATTACCTGGAAAAAAATACGGTGCCGCGGCGTGGCCTGATGCTGGCGAGGATGTTAGGCCACATAACCTATCTGTCCGATGATGCCATGCGTAATAAATTTGGCCGTGAGCTGCGTGAAGGCAAGCTCAATTTCGGTTTCGATGTGGATTTCCAGGTGGAAAGCTACCTGCGCTACCAGGGCCGTTCCTTCGTCGATCGTTTTGATGCGAACACCTACCTGTTGATGACCAAGACCCTGGATTATTTTGATCCTGCCAGTGAGTATGGAGACGACCTGGCGCGGGCTCTGAGTCAGACCAGCGCGCATTTCCTGGTGATATCGTTTACTTCGGACTGGCGTTTTGCACCGGAACGTTCACGCGAGATCGTGAAAGCTTTACTGCAGGCCGAGAAGCAGCTCAGTTATATCGAGATAGAAGCGAACCAGGGGCATGATGCTTTCCTGATCCCGATCCCACATTATATGAACGTGTTCGCATCGCACATGAAAACCATTGCCGGAGCGCTGTCATGAGTCCGTTAGGTGAGCACCTGGCAGTGGCAGAGGGTGAAGATCTGCGTGCAGATCTGTCCATCATCGCTGACTGGATAAAAGCGGACAGTAAAGTTCTCGACCTCGGTTGCGGTGACGGTACGCTGCTGGCTTACCTGCGAGACCGGCTTAACGTGCTTGGATATGGCCTGGAGATCAGCCCATTCAATATCGAGGACTGCGTCGAAAAAAATATCAACGTGATACAGGCCGATCTCAACAATGGTCTAAAAGACTATTTCTCTGATAACAGTTTTGATTACGTCATCATGAGTCAGACATTACAGGCAACCGAGCAACCGGATCTGCTGATAGAAGAGATGTTACGGGTAGGCAAGGAGGGTATCGTGACCTTTCCTAACATGGCGCACTGGAGAGCGCGCCTGCAACTGGGGCTTAAGGGAGTGATGCCGGTAACAAAAAACCTGCCGAATGAATGGTTTAATACACCGAACGTGCACCTGTGTACGCTGAATGATTTCGAGGTATTGTGTAAGAGACATGATATCGAAATACTGCAGCGTACGGTCGTTGATCACAGTCATCGCAAGGGTAACTGGCTGATGAACCTGTTGCCTAATCTACTGGGTGAAATCGCCATCTACCGCTTCTGTAGAAACACCTGATCTCGCAATCAAAGCAGCGAACTCGTAAAAAATGCCGTTAGATACCAGGCAACAGGGTATTAATCTATAAAAAGTGTGACAATTCCAAGAAATTCAGTGAATTGCTCTGCATCCGGGGCGATAGACTGCTAGAATTTGGCATACTATGCATTTTAAGAAAATATCTCGAAATAATGGCTAACACACTGATTGCACAACTAAACAATCCTCTCGTGTTACAGCAAATTAATCGACGTCTGGCGATGATTGCAAGCATGCTGCTGATCATCGCCTGTGCCTGGTTACTGGTCGAGATCACCTGGATGTTTTTCCCTCAGGGTGAACAATCAACGATGCCGGTAGCGCAAAGGACGAAGCCGCTTACGAATAACCAGGCGCAGCAGAACAATTTCAAACAACTGACATCGGCTAATGTGTTCGGTGTAAGCGAAAAAGCAGCGCTGCAGCAACAGAGTAAGGCACCTGAAACCAAATTGAACCTGACACTGAAGGGTGTACTGGCTACCAGCCCGATGGAGATGGCGAGTGCCATCATCGCGCAGGGTAAAAATGGTAAGGAAGATATCTACGGCATCGGCGACAAGATGCCTGGTGGCGTGACCATCAAAGAGATTCACCCGGAATACGTGGTGCTGGAACGTAGTGGCCGCCTTGAAACATTGAAACTGCAAAAGTTGAGTGGTGTCGATGGCTTCGGTTCGGGTGGTAAATCGAATCTGCAATCCGGCAGATCGAATAGATACTCACAAGGTTCACCCGCTGCAGCATTGAAGGATATAAGAAGTAATATTATGAAAAACCCGACCTCTTTCGGTGAATATGCCTTACCTGTGGTGGTCAAAGAGAACGGCAAGCAGATCGGTTATCGTTTGAAGCCGCAGCAAAAAGGACAGATGTTATCCGAGTTGGGTATAGAGAGCGGTGATGTGATCACGAAAATCAATGGCGTAAAGCTGGATAATCAACAGAATGGTATCAGTGCGTTACGTAAATTAAGTACAGCAAAGAATTTAAATATCGTGGTGAAGCGCAATGGTGCAGAAGTCCCACTTAATATTTCTCTGCAATAAGTTAGATCAGGAATTTTTATGGCCATTGTTCAACTATCAATTCAGTACCTGAAGCATCTTACAAAGACCAGGCTTAAGGCGCTGTTGCTGTCGGTCTTGTTATCGGTATGCATTGCATCGCCAGCGTTAGCGGATGAGATAACACTCAATCTGAAAGATGCGGATATCCGTGCCCTGATCAGTACGGTTTCAAAGTTTACCGGTAAAAACTTCATCATCGATCCACGGGTGAAGGCCAAGGTCACCGTGGTCTCTGCAAATACCTTGACCCCTGAAGCGGTATACGAGGTCTTCCTGTCCGTATTACAGGTGCATGGCTACGCCGCGGTTCCGACCGGCTCGGTCATCAAGATCGTGCCCGAGGTCAATGCCAAGCAGGGGCCATTACCACTATCGGGTAAAAATGATACTTTCTCGGATGATGAATTGATCACAAAAATAATCCGTCTCGACCACGTGCCAGCATCTCAGCTGGTGCCGATATTGCGGCCACTGGTACCGCAGCAAGGGCATCTCGCAGCATACAACCCGACGAATACTCTGATCATCACCGACCATGCCGGGAATATTCAGCGCCTGTTGAAGATTATCGCCGGTGTCGATCGCCCGGACAGTGATGAGCTGGAAATCATTCCGTTGAAACATGCCTCAGCTTCTGAGCTGGTGCGTATTTTGAACTCGTTGAATGCCGGTGGTACAGCAAAAGATGCAACCAACAAGATCAAACTGGCAGCAGATGATCGCACCAACAGTATCCTGGTAACCGGTGACCGTTCTTCACGGTTGAAGATCCGCGCCACTATCACCTATCTTGATACACCGTTAGAAGACGGCGGCGGTAACACCCATGTCATCTACCTGAAATATGCCAAAGCAGAGAACCTGGTGAAGATTCTCACCGGTCTCAAAGAGCAGACGAACAAAGCAGTCGCCAGTAAAGTAAAGGCAGCGCCAGTGAAAGTGACTTCGGGAAGTGTGATCAGTCAGAACGCGATCATCCAGGGCGATGAAGAGACTAATGCTTTGATCATCACCGCTGATCCGAACACGGTAAAAAATCTGAAGGCAGTCATCCGCCAGTTAGATATTCGCCGAGCACAGGTACTGGTTGAAGCGATTATCGCAGAGATCACCACCAATAATAATAAGGAAATCGGTGTTGGTATCGCGGTCGATGGCACCACACGTGAGAGCGGTGCACTGCCTGCCGGTATAAGTAACTTCGCTGGTGTCGGTGACCTGCTGTTATCTGTGGCTACTGGCACAGCACCGACAACATTGCCGTCGGGTCTGTCATTTGGTCTCGGCGGTGACAATGGTTCCGGCATAAGATACGGTGCTTTATTACGGGCACTGCAGACCGATCAGAATACAAATATCTTATCTACACCAAACATCGTGACGCTGGATAATGAGGAAGCAGAATTAATCGTCGGTCAGAACCTGCCTTTTGTCACCGGTAGTTTTACCGGTACCGGCAGTACTAACCCGAATAACCCTTTCCAGACCATCGAACGTCAGGATGTGGGTTTAACGCTGAAAGTAACGCCACAGATCAATGAGGGTGATACCGTGCAGATGGTTATCGAGCAGGAGGTGTCAAGCGTGATTCCCGGCACGATCGAGCAGGGTATCGCGACGCGTAAACGTTCGATCAAGACCAGTGTGCTCGTCGATGATGGCGGTATTCTTATCTTAGGTGGCCTCATCGCGGACGAGGTGTCAGATACCGAAAGTAAAGTACCCTTGCTTGGTGATATCCCGATAATCGGATTTTTATTCCGTACTGAAAATACCACCAAGAGCAAACAGAACCTGATGGTCTTCCTGCGCCCGACGATCTTACGTGATCATAAGGACGCTGCTTTTGTTACCAATGAAAAATATAGTCACCTGCGTGGTGTTGAAAGTGGTGCTTATAATCAAGAAGACGGCAGTTTTGGACTGTTGCCCGATGCTGCCCCGAGATTGCCGCCGATAGAAGAGATCGATCGCTCGAAACAGACCGTTGAAAAATCTAAAGTGAACCTCGATTCCGCAGATGGGGATAACTGGGATGAGGGCGATGGATTCCTCTAGCGCAGCACATGTCGCCGAGAAAGACCAAGGTTTGCCGGATTACCAGCAGCCTGATGCTTTAGGGACAGAGACACCGCTTACAGCGCAGGTTCTACCCTATGCGTTTGCCAAACGCCATGGCGTGCTCATCGGGCAGATCGACGATGATGTCGTCAATGTCCTGCATCACGGAGCCCCCGACCCGATCGTGCTGGCCGAAGTCAGCCGTGTCGCACGAAGGGATATCTCCTTAAGCTCTACAACACAAGAGCAGTTCGCTGCCTTACTCGCACAGACCTATGAGCAGGGCAGTGATCAGGCGATGGCGATGATGGAGGGTGTCGGCGACGAGCTCGATCTGGACGAGCTGGCGGAGACGCTCGAACCTGAAGACCTGATGGAGGCAGACGATGATGCGCCGATCATTCGTCTGATCAACGCGCTGTTGAGTGAGGCGATAAAAGTGAATGCATCGGACGTGCATATAGAGCCTTTTGAAAATCGCATGCGCGTGCGTTTTCGTGTCGATGGCATGTTACGGGAAATCCTCAAGCCGCCGGGGAACATCGCACCGCTGGTTATCTCGCGAATCAAGGTGATGGCCAAGCTGGATATTGCAGAGAAACGTCTACCACAGGATGGCCGCATCTCGTTACGGGTTGCCGGACGTGCGGTAGACGTGCGTGTATCGACGCTGCCCTCTGGCCACGGTGAGCGCGTCGTTATGCGGCTGCTCGATAAACAGGCAGGAAGGCTGGATCTTGAGCAGCTGGGTATGTCTGAAAAGGTCTACAAATCTTTTCATGAGCTGCTGCATAAACCGCATGGCATCATCCTCGTTACCGGCCCGACCGGTTCAGGTAAGACGACAACGCTGTATGCCGGTTTGAGTGTGCTCAATATCAAATCGCGAAACATTTTGACGGTCGAGGATCCGATCGAGTATTACATCGATGGCATCGGCCAGACACAGGTGAACGCCAAGGTCGATATGTCGTTTGCCCGCGGCCTGCGATCTATCCTGCGCCAGGATCCGGACGTGGTGATGATCGGTGAGATCCGTGACCTGGAAACCGCATCGATCGCGGTTCAGGCCAGTTTGACCGGTCACCTGGTTTTATCTACCCTGCATACCAACAGTGCCATCGGTGCCATTACCCGTTTACGTGATATGGGTGTCGAGCAGTTTTTGCTGGCATCGAGCCTGATTGGTGTGATGGCGCAGCGGCTGGTGAGGAATTTGTGCCCACACTGTAAAAAACCGCATGAGATAACAGAAAAAGAACGCGAATGGCTGGGCATGGAAAAGGATGATGTCACCGTTATCTATTCACCGGTTGGCTGTGATGAATGTAACCATCTCGGTTATGTCGGCCGCAGCGGCCTCTATGAATTTGTTCCTATCGACCATCATCTGCATAACATGATTCACGAAGGTGCCGGCGAGCAGGCGATGGAAGATTATGCGCGAACCATCTCAACCAGTGTCAGCCAGGATGGCCGACGCATGATCCTGAAAGGCAGAACATCACTGGAAGAAGTGATGCGTGTCAGTCGGGACGACTGATCAGGTCAATGAAGAACGAAAAATGAAAAATGAAAATATAAAAACACAAAACATACAGGCAATGATACCAGTATCATCATTGTCTGATATTTTTCATTTTTCATTTTTCACTTTTCGTTGTTTTTAAAGATGGCAGCATTTGAATATATAGTCCTCGACGATAAAGGTAAAGAGCGCAAGGGCGTTATCGAAGGTGATACCGCCAGGCAGGTGCGCCAGCTGTTGCGTGATAAAGGCCTGATGCCGCTGGAGATTGCCGAGAGCAGGAAAAAGGCCAAAGACAGGCAGCGTGGTGATAAGACCAGTGCCGGCGTGTCTGTTCCTCGATTTTTTCAGCGAGGCATAAGCTCAACCGAGCTGGCCTTGCTTACCCGTCAGCTCGCTACCCTGATTCAGGCCGCCCTGCCGCTGGATGAGACACTCGCGGCAGTCGCCAACCAGACCGAGAAACAGCGTATCAAGAGCATGCTCTTCGCCATCCGCTCACGGGTGCTCGAGGGACATTCACTGGCCGTCGGGCTGGCCGATTATCCAAAAGTTTTCCCCGAGTTGTACCGGGCGACGGTGGATGCCGGTGAGCAGTCGGGTCATCTCGATACTGTGCTCGACCGCCTTGCCGATTACACGGAAAGCCGGCAGGAGATCCAGGGTAAGGTCAGACAGGCGCTGATCTACCCGGCATTTCTGTCGCTGTTCGCGATTGCTATCGTGGTGTTTATGATGACCAGCATCGTGCCTCAGGTGGTATCAGTGTTCGAAGATACCGGACAGGAGCTTCCTGGCCTGACCATTTCACTGATAGCGATGAGTGATTTTGTGGTTGATTACGGTATGTTATTGCTGCTTGCAGTGGTCGCGCTGTTTATCGGTTTCCAGGTGTTGTTAACACGACCTGCTTTTGTAATGAAGTACCACATGTTCCTGTTCAGGATTCCGGTTATCCACCGCCTGGTACGTGGTCTGAATGCTGCATTGTTTACCCGCACATTCAGCATCCTGACCGGCAGTGGCGTGAACATATTAGAGGCGATGAAGATCTCTGCCAA
>Ga0316198_10003027_pt1 | contig 10213 bp, 7 predicted proteins | sample OudBieAanoxic_MG_FD_204935 | JGI IMG/M metagenome (GOLD analysis project Ga0316198, IMG submission 204935) | Coastal sediment microbial communities from Oude Bieten Haven, Netherlands - site A anoxic | ecosystem: Environmental > Aquatic > Marine > Coastal > Sediment | place: Netherlands...
AGCTTCGCCAGCACTTCGTCGTCTCCGAATGTCGCCTGCCCATCTGCTTCCAGCTGCTCGAGCGGCTTTTCCTGAGCCAATTGAGTCCGGCGCGCCCGGCGGGCGTGCACGACAAGCTCTGAATCCATCCTATCCACAATCCCGGGCGGGGATAAATCCCACCCGTACACATCACTACACCAAACCCCTGTAGGGGCGGCATATATGCCGCCCTAGAGTCTGTCGCACTGGTATTGCCTCCGAAATTCGAAATTCGAAATCCGAAATTAAACCTGGTAGTGATACCTTCTCTTGACGTCCGCTGGAGGAAGCACATGAATCGAATGAAATGCCTTGTGGCAATTGCAGCGATGACAGTGGTGGCAACGACATCCGCACACGCCCAGGAGATCGACCTTCGGAAGAGGGCGAAGGAGATGCGCCTCAATCAGGAGGAGCTGCAACGGTATTCCTGGGAAACCAAGATGACGTTCCTCGTCAATGATCAGCTTCGACGGTCCGACACGTACAAAGTGCGCTACGTCATGGGCGGTATGGTCGAGAAGATGCAGATCAACAGCGAAGTCGCCAAGGACAAGGTCCGCCGCCCTGATGGCAAGAAGCTCTCGAAGAAAGAGCTGGAGGTGGCGAGAGAGTTCGTGACCGACGTCAAAAACCAGCTCGACGGCTACCTGAACCCGCTCTTTGCCGAGAAAGCCATAGCGACGTCCAAGGTCCTGAAGGGCGACGGGACCCTCGTTCTGCTGTCTCATGACGTCGTGAGGTCAGGCGACTCGGTCGAGATCATTTTGAACGAAACGACGCAAAGGGCGATCTCAGCCACCATCAAGACCGCGATCGAAGGCTCGCCGGTGGCCCTCGACGTGACCTTTGGCACGCTCGAGTACGGCCCGAACTACACGTTGCGATCGCTCACCACCAGCGAGTGGCAAGGGTTCAAACTGTCAATCATCACCGAGAACTCGAACTTCGAATCTGACGGGATCTGAGCGCAGGCAGCTCGCGCCGGATCGCAGGTCAATCGGTTACATCATTGACTACTGGCTCAATTGGACATAGGTTTACTCATAGAGGTCATTCCCTCCAGACATAGCGCATGCGGATTCTGAGGCAGCGCGGAAGTGATATGGCGGTTTCTTTTGTACCGCCAGTACCTCGCATTGGCTCCATGCAGTATGGCCTCCAGCAAAAACACGGTGGGAGTGACGGTGGGCGCACCGTCGGCGGCTCCGTTGCCTCACCGGCAAGGGAGTCTCGATGGTCAAATGCCGGCAGTGTCGCAACGTCTTCCACATCATTGGCGACGCCCTCAGCGCCCAACTCGACACCACGGTGCTGCTGGAAAAGGCCGCGAGTTCGATTGTCGAGGAGTTCTACCTCAAAGCCTGCCACTTCCGCCTCCTCAGCCGGGACCTTCAGACGCTGGACGATGTCGCGTCACACGGCCTCAGCGAGGCCTTCCTCAACAAAGGACCGGTCGACGCGGAGAAAAGTGTCGCTGCGGCCCTCCAGGGCAACGTGGTGATGGTCCCCGACTGTGTGGCGGATCCCCGCGTGCAGTACCCGGAAGCGTTCAAAGCTGAAGGCATCGTTTCCCTGCTGACGATTCCCCTCAAGGCACGCGGCCAGGTGATTGGGGTGATGCGCCTCTTCACCAGCACGCAGCGGGAGTTCAGCGACGACGAGATGGAGTTCTTCAAGGTCGTCGCGCTGTTTTGCACCGGCGCCATCATCGACTCAATGTTCCGGATGATCCTCGCCAACGTGACTGAGGCGATCCGCACGTCGCTCGACCTGCAGGTCGTGCTCGACGCGATCGTCAAGACCGTGAGTGTGGACCTCCGCACCCACGGTTGCGCGATCCAGCTTATCGATGGGCCGAAATCAGACCTCGAAACGCGAGCTTCATTCGGACTCGGTGAGGCCTTCGTCGAAAGGATGAGCGGCGTGTGCTGTCCGCAGCTGGTTGAAGATGTGCTGGCCGGCAACTGCGTGGCCGTCCTCGACGGTCGCGAGGACGATCGGATCGCCCATGCCGACGAGCTGGTCCGCGAAGGGATCTCATCGCTCCTCCTGGTGCCCCTCGAGACCCGGGGAAAGCCGATCGGGATCTTGAGCCTGTTCACCAACAACCCCTACGCGTTTTCGGATGACGAGAAGCAGCTCATGATGTCGATCGGCGAGCAGTGTGCCCTGGCGATCGACAACGCGATGATGTTCGCGGCCCTCAAGCGTCGCTACGAGACGCTGGTGGACGATTTCCATCTCTGGTTCGAACACTCCCAGTCCTATCCCCAGCGCGGGTCGCGGGCATGAGACCGGTGAGGGTGACGCAGAAAAGAGGGTCGTGATGGCCCGCATCCTCGAGATCGAAGAAATCGCACCGGCGTTCAAGAGCTTCATCATCCACGAACCGGTGATCGCCCGCCGGCACCGCGCCGGCCAGTTCGTCATGACGTTGCTCCACGAAAACTCCGAACGAATCCCGCTGACGATCGCTGACTCCGACGCCGTCAGGGGCACGATCAGGCTCGTGGTGCAGGAGGTCGGCAAGACGACCATGGAGATGGGTACACTGCGGCCCGGGGACGACATCCAGGTTGTCGGGCCTCTTGGCAAGGCCACCCACATCGAGAAGTTCGGTACCTGCGTGTGCGTCGGCGGAGGCGCTGGCATCGCACCGCTTTTGCCGATCGCCCTTGCCCTCGAGGACGCCGGGAACCACGTGGTGTCGATTCTCGGCGGCCGAACCCAGGAGCTGGTCATCCTCCGTCGAGAGATGGAAGAGGTGTCTAACGAGATTTACTACACCACCGACGATGGCAGCTTCGGGGCCAAGGGTCTGGTGACCCACGCGCTCGACACTTACATCGAAAAGAGTGGTCAGCCGGACCTCGTCATCGCCATCGGCCCGGCGGTGATGATGCGTGCGGTGTCCGAACAGACGCGGCCCCTCGGCATTCAGACGTTGGTTTCACTCAACACCATCATGATCGACGGCACCGGGATGTGCGGTGGCTGCCGTGTTCCGGTGGGTGGGCAAAGTCGCTTCGTGTGCGTTGACGGTCCGGAGTTCGACGGCCACGAGGTCGACTTCGACATGCTCATGAAACGGCAACGGATTTACCTCGAGCAAGAGGAGCTCGCCAGGAGGCGATACCTCGAGTCACACGAATGTCGCGCAGTCGCGGGTGGAGGTTAGATCGATGGCCCGAGATCTGACGAAGAAGGAACGTCTCGCAATTCCCCGCAACCCGATGCCGGCCCAGGACCCGGCTGAGCGAGTCCAGAACTTCGACGAGGTGGCCCTCGGCTACACCGAAGACATGGCGGTTGGCGAGGCCGAGCGGTGTCTGGAGTGCAAGAAGCCGAAGTGCGTTGACAGCTGTCCGGTCGGTATCGATATCCCGGCGTTTGTGCACGCCGTCTCAGGCGGCCGTTTCGCCGACGCGCTGGAAATCATCAAGGCAGACAACACACTGCCTGCCATCTGCGGCCGCGTCTGTCCCCAGGAAGACCAGTGCGAAGAGACCTGCGTCACCGGCAACAAGGGTGATCCGGTCGCGATCGGCCGCATCGAGCGCTACGTCGCCGACCTCGAAAGGGAGAGCGGCGAGGTCAAGATGCCGGTGTGCAAGGAAGCGTCGGGATTCAAGGTCGGTATCATCGGTTCCGGTCCTGCCGGCCTCGCATGCGCAGCGGCCCTGGCCATCGAGGGGCATGAGGTCACGGTCTTCGAGGCCCTTCACAAACCGGGCGGTGTCCTGATCTACGGCATCCCGGAATTTCGACTGCCCAAGGCCATCGTTCGCGACGAGATCCGAAGCCTGACCAAGATGGGGGTCGAGTTCAAATGCAACTTCGTGGTTGGCGCCACGGCGACGATCGAGGAGCTGATGGCGGAGTGGGAGTACGACTCGCTCTTCATCGGCACCGGCGCCGGCCTTCCATACTTCATGGGCATCCCCGGCGAGGACCTGATCGGGGTGTGCTCCGCGAACGAGTTTCTGACCCGCGTGAATCTGATGCGGGGCTTTGATTTCCCGAAATACGATACGCCGGTGGCGATTGGCCGTCGGGTAGCGGTTGTCGGCGCAGGCAATGTGGCGATGGACTGCTGCCGCACCGCCCTGCGTCTCGGCTGTGAGCAGGTGATCTGCCTCTATCGACGCACCCGCGACGAGGCGCCCGCACGCCTCGAGGAGCTGGAGCACGCCGAAGAGGAAGGGGTTGACTTCCGCTGGCTCGCCGCTCCGGTCGAGGTGCTCGGCAACGATGACGCCGTCGTCGCCGGTGTTCGCGTTCAAAAGATGGAACTCGGGGAGCCAGACCTCTCGGGCCGCCCGCGACCGGTCCCGATCGAGGGCAGCGAGTACGATGTCGAGCTCGACTCGATCATCGTCGGCATCGGCCAGGGCGCCAACCCGCTTTTGACCCAGACGACTGAGGGCCTCGACACCGACAGGCGCGGCCGCATCATGACCGAGGAAGTGACCCAGATGACCTCGATCCCGGGCGTTTTTGCGGGTGGCGACATCGTCACCGGTGCAGCGACCGTAATCCTCGCGATGGGCGCCGGAAAACTCGCCGCTCGCAGCATCGACTGCTACCTGCGCGGTGTCGCGATGGTGCCTGAGGTGGAGGCGGTCGCCGATGGCGCGGGAATCGTGACCGCTTCGGAGGGCAAACCAGCGACGAGATCCGACAACCGCGTTCATTAGCGCAATGCTGTCCGGGTGGCGCGGTGTGCTGTCATCCCGAGGGAGCGAGCAAAGCGAGCGAGTTGAAGGATCTATGAAATGTCCCGGCCAAACGACTCTGCTACGTCCATTTCGCAGATTCCTCCGCTCGCTCGCTGTGCTCACTCGGTCGGAATGACATGGGGAGAGGCTTCATAGCTAACTCGGTCGGGATGACAATTGGATCGTTCGCTCCCAATGACCCAAGGCGTACATGTTATTTGATGGCCGTCGGTTTTTGGTGATTGTCAGGACTCGTTTGATTCCGGCCCGGAATGCTCGGCGGAAAGGACCCTCTCGCTTGGAATAGCTGCCAGCAGAATGTCCTTGGGCGAATCGGCCGGGGTTGTATTGACTGCAACGAGGCCGATGCCGAAATGGTGGAGTTCGTTGTTTGCGGCTCGGAGGTCGCACTCGCACTTCATGATCTCCCCTTCGATGCCGGCTGCGATACTGGCATTGAGATTTCGAAAGGTGCCGAAAGCCTCCTCAGAAAAGACCTCCTCGAAGAAGCCCGCCCCCTTGAGGATGACATCATCGGGGGAGTGTCCCAGGAGATCGGTGACCCTGTCGTTGATGTAGCTGCACTCCATCGTGTTGACATCGTAGATGGCGAGGATGCACGGCGCCGCGACGAGAATTTGGTTGATGAACTCTGCACTTTTCGAGAGCTGTTTCTCGGCCGCGGTTCGATCGTCGATTTCCTTTATTAGGTGTTCGTTGGCTAACGAAAGCTCCGCCGTTCGTTCCTCGACCCGGTCCTCCAACATGTCGTTCATGATTCTCAGTTTCTCCTCAGCGATTTCGCGGCGATCAATGTGGAGAGCCAAAGGTCGGAATAAGAAGAGAAGAAGGGCCGGTGTCACGATGAGAGTGATCAAGACACCGTCCAAAAGCGCCTCGGGGATTGTCGGCATCTCCGGAAGCGACGCGAGGACAAACATAACCGCCACCTCGCCCAGAAACACTGTGAGCGCGATAATTGTGAAGAGCCGCGGCGGGGAGAGGTATTTCGGTCGAGCTTCGCTTGGAATGTCGCGCTGGTGGACATAGCGCTCGGAGCTCTCCACTTTCATTCTCCTCTTACGGTGTAACTAGATAACACTTGTTCAATATTGCAATCGTAAAGGCTGTCATCGGTATAAGCGAATTCTCGGCGTTTGTCCACGGCGCAATCGGCTCGGACGGATTTCCACCCTCCGAGGGCCTGAACGTCAGCCGCGGCTCATGTGGCCTGTCTCACGGTGGTAGTATTCCTCGATGACTTGCGCCCCGGTCCGCCTTCGAGGGAAACCACAGGCTCGCAGAAACGGTGGTCGGTGATGCGTGCCATGACCGAGCGGGCGCGGGTGCTCGTCCTCATCTTGATCATGACCATGGGTCTCCTTCTGGTTACCGGAATAACGATCGGTATTCTCTACAGCGCGGCCTTCGACGAGGAAAAGGCAAGACTCACCGAGACCGCCCAGGGCCAGGCACGACTTATCGAGGCTGTAGCCCGATACGACACTGTCCACAGTACTGAATTTCCGGGGGGCAGCGACGCAGCAACTCTGCAGCAGGTCGTTGACGCGCATCGGGAATATCGAGGATTCGGGGAGACCGGCGAATTCACGCTGGCTAGAAAAGAGGGGGACCTCATCGTGTTCATCCTCGAACACAGGCACACGCAGGTCCAGCAGCCAGAACCCATTCCATTCGACTCGAATCTCGCTGAACCCATGAGGAGGGCCCTTTCGGGGCAGTCAGGAACAGTCGTCGGCCTCGATTATCGTGGAGCGACGGTGCTGGCCGCTTTCGAGCCTGTAAAGGTCCTCGACCTTGGCATTGTCGCGAAGATCGATCTCGTGGAAGTGCAAGAGCCGTTCTGGAGAGCAGGCCTGTTTGCGGTTGGGTTCTCGTTGTTCGTGGCTGTTGCGGGCGCCATCCTTTTGGTCCGAATCAGCAACCCCTTAATTGCCGAGCTTGAGGATCGGTCCCATCAGCTCGAAAGATCGGTCGCCGCACTGTCGGTCAGCGAGAAACAGTTCCGCACGACGTTCGAGCTTGCTGGCGTCGGCATCGCACAGGTGTCCCTCGATGGCCGAATCTCCGATGTCAATCCGAGGTTATGCGAGATCACTGGCTACTCGGACGAGGATTTCAAGGGCCTCGCCTTGCAGGAAATAACCCACCCGGACGATCTGGACACCGATCTCGAGTACGCCCGGCAATTGATCGCCGGCGAGATCGACCGCTACTCGAGGGACAAAAGGTATTTCCGCAAAGACACTTCGGAGATCTGGGTTCATCTCACCGTCTCGCTTGTTCGTGACGACGACGGGAATCCCGAACACTTCGTTGCCGTGGTCGAGGACATGACCGCGCGAAGGGCCGTCGAGGCTGTCATCAAGGGATCGCTCGATGAGAAGGAAGTTCTGTTGCGAGAAATCCACCATCGGGTCAAGAACAACATGCAGGTCATTTCGAGTCTACTCAGCTTGCAGTCCAAGAAAATCGACGATGCAAGGCTGAAAGAGCTTTTTCAAGAGAGTCAGGAGAAGGTCCGGGCCATGGCCCTGGTCCACGAAATCTTATACGACTCTGTCGACCTTTCAAGAATCGATCTCAAGGAGTACATATCGCGGCTCGCGACCGGTCTTAAGAGAATGTACGGGGCGGAGGCCGGCCCGGTGCAACTCAACGTCGAGTCCGAGGGCATTTCCCTTGGGATCGATGCCATGCTTCCCTGCGGCCTCGCCATCAGCGAGCTCATTTCGAACTCGATGAAGTATGCGTTCCCCGACGGTAGGGGCGGGAAGATCCACCTCGGTGCGACCTTGACCACCGAGGGCGCCATCAATCTGGTGATGCGTGATAACGGTGTCGGGATACCCACCGACCTGGATATCCGGAACGCCAATTCGATGGGTTTGGGGCTGATTCACGATTTGATCGAGAAGCAGCTCGGAGGACAGCTGGATCTCGACCGTACTCGGGGAACGTGCTTCACGATCGTTATTCCCAAAGAATCAGTGAATCCGTAACTATTCATCCCGTCGCGCTTCAAAATAAATGCTGTCGAACCGAAGGGCGCGGGTCAATACGATGGGCGGTTCGAATCAGTGGTGCTGCTCAACGAGCCTCTCGAAGAGCTCCTGTCCAGACAAGAAGCCGGCGAGAAACTCCCCCTGGCCAATCTCGCACCCGTGATATCGCAGCCACCTCCACTGGGCCTCGTCGTCCACACCGTCGGCTGCGACCTCCAGCCCCCAGTTTCTGGCCAGATCTATGGTGGTCTTGACGATGGCCTGCGCCTCTTTTTCATGTTCGACGAGGGCGACGAGCGAACTATCGAGTTTGATTTTGTGCACAGGTGTTTTTTTGAGTGTCACCAGCGAGGCAAATTCGAACCCGAAGTCTTCGATCGTCAGGTTGACTCCCAACTGGCTGAGCCGGTGAAGGTTGAGGTGGGTGGTCATTGCCGGCCGGGTGACCAGCTGATCCTCTCGAAGCTCGAGCTCGAGGGCGTGACTTTCGATTCCAGTGTCGTTGAGAAGCTCGATGATGTGGGGAACCAGAGTCCTTCGTTTGATCTCCGATCCGGTGAGTGGGATTGAGATCCGGATGCCAGGCGCAATGGAAAACCAGGAGGAGGCTCGCGTCAGGGCTTCGCGAATTGCCCAATCCGTGATCGATACCGACACCCCGTTGCGCTCCGCGATAGGGGCAAAGACCTGAGTGGGGATCAATCCTCGTTCTGGGTGGCGCCACTGCAGTTGCGCCTCTGCGCCGATGATCGTTCGCGAAGAGAGGTCAAACAGTGGTTGATACTGGATGACGAGCTGGTTTTCGATGATGGCTCTATCAAGATCCTCTCTCAGATTCTCTTCGTCGATGATTGCCGATTCGACCTTTTTACTAAAAAAGTCGATCTGGAAACTCCCACTCTCAGTGTCTGACGCGGGTTTTCTCTCGGCCTGGCCTAACAGGCGCCTTGGGTCTTCGCCGTCGACGGGGAACAGAGCAGCTCCGACCGTGGCTGCGACGGTGACTTCGATTTCTCCGATCACAAATGGTCTTTCAAAAATCTGTGTGAGCTTTTTGCCCAAGACGACCGCTCCAGCGGCGTGCTCGAGGTCAGGTTGGATGATCACGAGTGTATTCGGGTTTGTCTGCACCACGGCGTCGGAGGCCCGAAGGCAGTTCTGCAGCCGGGTGGCCGCAGCGCCCAGCAGTTCCTCGACTGGCCCGGATCCAGACGTGCCATCGACTGTCTCGCACCCGTCGATTGTCAGGTTGAATACGGCCGCCATGGCTTGGCGGCTGCGCGCCCTGTTGATGACGTTGCCCAAAAAGTCTACGAGGAGGTCCGTGGTTACCATTTCGGCCTCAGCGTCAAAGGATATGGCATCGGCGGCCGATAATTCGCCGTCTTGAAACTCCCGGCGTCGGCGGATCGAGACGACGGCGCCGAGGAGTTCTCCGTGTGGGTCTCGGACCGATCTCACGTGGTGACTGGTGGGTCGCTGTTCGCCCGATCGAGACGTCATAATAGACTCACTCGACCTGCCGGTTTCCTTCCTGGTTTTCAGGACACTGGAAACGGGGTGTACGACGAGGGATCCGTCCTTCGCCTCGTTGAGGTGGAGGACGTCAGTCGCCGGATGCCCGAACGCTTCGATTTCGTGCCAACCAGTGAGCTTCTCGGCCGACTCACTCATGTAGATGATTCGACCCTCGGCGTCGGTTGCCATCACGCCATCACCCAAATCTGACAGCATCGGTGCGACCACATCGGTCTCCGGGGCGAGCGCTTGCTCGATTCTCCGGCGGTGAAGCGTTGATTTGATCGCCACGTAGACGTCGTCCTCGTTGAACGGCTTCACGACGAGACCGTAAGCGCGGCTCGCTTCAATCCGGCGACGGGTCGAATCGTCGTTGTGGGCCGACAGAAAGACCACCGGTATGCCGAACTGGTCGTGGATAAGTTCGGCGGTCTCGATGGCGTCCATCTCTCCCTCGGCATGGATGTCCATCAAAACCACATCGGGTGGGTTTGATGAGATGATCTCCGCGGCCTTGTCCGTCGAGTCTTTCACTGCCACGACTACGTACCCCAACCCCGAAAGGAGGGTTCGCAGGTGGAGGGCGGTAATGCACTCGTCCTCGAAAATTACGACTTTTTCTTCCATTTCCAACCCAAAAACGCCTACCGGCCCTCTTTCCAGCGAAATTTGTTCCTCCAATTTACATCCATTTTAAAAAAATTTCCACGCCAAGGCGACGAACTTTCATCGCGAAACGATCGTCTGATGATCGAGACGCTCGGCACGCTGATTTGAGCCGGATGACAGCAAGCCACAGTGGTAATATCGAGCATGAGAAAGACGCTTGGCGGGAAACTTGTCGAGCGTTCGAGACTCGGTGTGAAAGGCCATTGACAGTGACGCCGCAGAATATCCTCGTGGTCGAGGATGAAAGTGTTGTTGCCC
>Ga0316198_10003029_pt1 | contig 10210 bp, 7 predicted proteins | sample OudBieAanoxic_MG_FD_204935 | JGI IMG/M metagenome (GOLD analysis project Ga0316198, IMG submission 204935) | Coastal sediment microbial communities from Oude Bieten Haven, Netherlands - site A anoxic | ecosystem: Environmental > Aquatic > Marine > Coastal > Sediment | place: Netherlands...
CGTTTGGTGGCATCGTCGCCGAGGTCTCCACCGAGGTCGGTGAGTGGATCACCCCGTCGCCGCCGGGTGTGCCGATCCCGGCGGTCGTCGATCTCCTCGACCCGGCCTCGATCTATGTCAGCGCTCCCATCGACGAGGTCGATGCCGAGCGGGTCAGGGTCGGCCAGGCGGTCCGCATGACCGTGGACTCGCGGCCCGACGTGCCCTTCTTCGGCCGGGTCAAACGGGTCGCGCCCTACGTCCTCGACATGCTCGAGCAGAACCGCACGGTGGAGATCGAGGTGAGCTTCGATGAGCAGGTGACCGTCGTCGGCGTGTTGCCGGGAACCTCGGCCGATGTCGAGGTGATCCTCGAACAACGGAACGACGTCCTGCGGGTGCCTTCGTCGGCGGTGGCCGAGGATGGCGAGGTCCTGGTTCTCGTGGATGGAGTTCTCGAGACCGCGAGGATCGAGGCCGGGCTCAACAACTGGCAGTTCACCGAGGTTCTGAGCGGGTTGGCCGAAGGAGACGCCATCGTCGCGGCGAGGGACTCCTCCGAAATCGAACCGGGGGCGCGCGCGGAGGCGCGATGACATCACAGGTTCACAGTCGACAGTCGACAGTTGAAGGCTTCGTCGTCGCCATCGCACGTCACAACCACGAAGACACGAAGACACGAAGTTGGGCACTAAGAAAATTCCTTTGTGAAGATCTTGGTGTCTTTGTGTCTTCGTGGTTGGGGTGGAAGGCTGCCTCGTGATTCAACTGAAAGATCTCTGGCGGACATACACGGTGGGAGACTCCGAGGTCCACGCTTTGCACGGCGTTGACCTCGCGATCTCCAGTGGCGACTACCTCGCCGTGGTCGGGCCGTCAGGTTCGGGCAAGTCGACCCTGCTCAACATTCTCGGCTGCCTCGATCGGCCCACTTCGGGCGACTATCTCTTCGACGGTCGAGATGTCGGCCAGCTGTCGGACATCGAACGGACAAAACTGCGTCAAGGTCAGATCGGGTTTGTCTTCCAGTTCTTCCACCTTCTCGCCCGACTCACGGCGCAGGGCAACGTCGAGCTTCCCATGCTCTTCGCCGGTGTTCCCCGGGCCGAGCGGCGCACGCGGGCGGCCGACGCCCTGGCGGCGGTCGGATTGTCCGATCGAGCGCACCATCGGCCCGACCAGCTCTCAGGAGGTCAGCGCCAGCGGGTGGCCATCGCCCGCGCCGTGGTCATGGGCCCGGGCCTCGTGCTTGCCGACGAGCCCACCGGCAACCTGGACAAGGCGTCGGCTTTCGAGGTCATGGATCTGCTCGAATCCATGAACCGTGACGGCCAGACGGTGGTGCTTGTGACCCACGACCCCGAGGTGGCCGCCCGGGCCAAGAATCGGGTGCGGATGGATGATGGCGACATCGTGGAGCGGACGTGAGGAGTGTTCCGCAACGACCGTGTGGGAGCCAGGCACGCGACATTGTTCGCGGTGAGGGTTCTCGATTCCGGACACGCGCTCGTAGCGAACAATGTCGGAGCCAGGCACCCTTCTTGCCAACCCGTCACATGAGCGAGGGCCGGAGGAGTCTCGGGAAGATCGCGCTCAGAATCGAGATTGGTCGCGCGTTTCCGGAAACGAGGTTTCTTGGATGCCGTTGACTGAGCTCATCACTTTCGCTATCGGGGCGCTCCGGGGACACCGATTGCGGACGGTGCTGTCGGTGGCCGGGGTGGCGGTGGGGATCGCGGCGGTGGTGGCCCTCACCGCCCTCGGTGAGGGTGCTCGTCAGTACGTGGTGCAGGAGTTCAGCTCGCTGGGGACGAATCTCCTCATCGTCATTCCCGGCAAGGTGGAGACCACCGGAATGATGCCCTTCGGAGGGACCACCAACGATCTCACGATCGACGACTACCGGGCCATCGCCACCAGAATCCCGTTCGTCGTCGAAGCCGCACCACTGGCCACCGGCACCGAGGTCCTGCGCGCGGAGGGTCGGTCGCGGTCGGTGGCCGTCTTCGGGACCACGGCGGAGCTCGCCGAGGTGCGTCGCCTCGTGGTCGGATCCGGCCGGTTTCTCACCCCGGGTGATCCCGATCGAGGCGGCAGCGAGGTTGTGCTCGGGCTCAAGGTCGCGCAGGAACTCTTCGGGCCGGTGTCACCGCTGGGCAAAGTGGTTCGGATCGGCGAGTGGCGTTTTCGGGTGGTCGGGGTCCTCGCTCCGCGTGGGCGATCGCTGGGCTTCGATTTCGACGACCTCGTCTTCGTCCCGGTTCGCACCTCCATGCGGATGTTCAACCGGTCGTCGCTCTTTCGGATCCTGATCGAGGTCGGTTCCGAAGGCAATCTGGCGCCGGCGAAGAAGGCCGTGATCGAGCTCATCGCCGAGCGTCACCGGGTCGAGGACATCACCGTCATCACCCAGGACGCGGTGGTGTCGACCTTCAACTCGGTCTTCAACGTCCTGACCCTGGCGCTGGTGGCCATCGCCTCGGTTTCGCTCACCGTGGCCGGGGTGGGGATCATGAACGTCATGCTCGTGGCGGTGGCCGAAAGACGGCGCGAGATCGGGCTCCTGAAGGCTCTGGGGGCCTCGACCCGTCAGGTTCTGGCGGTCTTCATCGCCGAAGCGTCGGTGCTCTCGAGCCTCGGTGGAGCGGTGGGGCTGGCCGCCGGATGGCTCTCCATCCGTGCTTTTGTTCAGGTCTACCCGACGTTCCCCGCGGCGCCTCCCACCTGGGCCATTGCCGCATCGCTGGCGGTGTCGCTCGTGGTCGGAGTCGTCTTCGGGGTCGTGCCGGCGAGGCGGGCGGCGAAGCTTGATCCGGTGCAGGCGTTGGTGGGGCGATAATGAGGGTGCCAGGCTTTAGGATCTTGGGAAGTTCGAGCATGACCCAACGTATCCAGGATTCTTCGGGAACTTCCCAAGATCCTAAAGCCTGGCACCCCCTGAGGCGACCATGGACGCCCTAGAGATCATCCGCTTTGTCGTCACCGCCCTCGGCGGCCAACGGCTTCGGTCGTTCCTGTCGGCGCTGGGGGTCGGCATCGGAGTGACCGCAGTCATCCTCCTGACCTCGCTCGGCGAGGGGACCCGCGACTACATCGTCAGCCAGTTCACCCAGTTCGGCACAACCCTCATCGGGATCAACCCGGGCAAGGTCAAGACCTTGGGAATGCCCGGGGTGCTCGGCGGCACGACGCACAAGCTCACCATCGACGACGCCGAGGCGCTGCGGCGGATCCCGGAGGTGGAGGAGGTCGTCCCGATCTCTTTCGGGCCGGCAAAGGTCGAGGGTGGCGGCCGCGGTCGCAGCGTTTTCATCTATGGCGTCGGTTGGGAGGCGGCTTCGGCCTGGCGGTTCAACGTGGCTCAGGGCTCCTTCCTGCCCAGGATGGATCCGAACCGGCGGGGTTCCTTCGCCGTGCTCGGCGCGAAGCTCGCCCGCGAGCTCTTCGATGAGGACTCCCCGCTCGGCCGGAGGGTGCGGATCGGCGGATACTCGTTTCTGGTGATCGGGGTGATGGAGCCCAAGGGCCAGATCCTCGGCCTCGATCTCGATGACACGGCCTTCATCCCGGTGGCCACCGCCATGGACATTTTCAACGTCGATGAACTCCTCGAGATCGATGTGGTAGCGGCGACGAGCGAGGCCATCGGACCGGTGACCGAAGGTATCCGCCGCCTGCTCATGGAGCGTCATCGCGGCGAAGAAGACTTCACCGTCACGACCCAGACCGAGATGCTCGAGACCTTCGGCCGAGTGATCTCCATGGTCACGGTGGCGGTGTCCGGCATCGCGGGCATCTCACTCTTTGTCGGCGCCATGGGGATTCTCACCATCATGTGGATCTCGGTGCACGAACGGACGGGCGAGATCGGTCTGCTGCGCGCCATCGGCGTGCCGCGCTCCACGGTCCAGCTACTCTTCATGCTCGAGGCGGTGGCGTTGTCCATGGCCGGTGGTGTCCTCGGGCTTGCGACCGGTTTCGGGATCATGGCGTTGGTGCGGGCGGCGGTGCCGGGCCTTCCCATGAGCACGCCCATCGAGGCCGTGGGAGCGGCTCTCCTGATGAGCCTGCTGGTCGGGGTCATCAGTGGAGTCGCACCGGCGAGACGCGCTGCCGACCTGGATCCGATCGAAGCTCTACGTGAGGAGTGAATGAACCGCAAGGGCGCAAGGGACGCGAGGCCATCGCACCGTCGCATATTGCCCACAGATCACACAGATGGACACAGATTCCATCGCAACGCCGCGCCGGCGCAACCACGAAGACGCGAAGGCACCAAGACGTAGAGTGCGGAGTGAATGAACCGCAAGGGCGCAAGGGACGCGAGGCCATCGCACCGTCGCATATTGCCCACAGATCACACAGATGGGCACAGATTCCATCGCAACGTCGCACCGTCGCAACCACGAAGACTCGAAGGCACCAAGACGTCGCGCACGAAGCCATCGCACCATCGCATACTGCCCGCAGATCACACAGATGGACACAGATCCCATCGCAACGTCGCAACCACGAAGACACAAAAACACGAAGCGGAAGAATCATGTCGAAATCTCATGAGTACTACGGGCCAAGGGGTCCGGCCTCCACTTCTCCAAGATCGAGGATTGAGTGCCAAACCCAGGCGGAGACGGCGCGCCGTAGGTGCGTCGGCCTGTTGATCGGGTCGGCGGGACGAACACTTGTTTTCGGAGTGTCGACCCGATCAACAGGTGGTGGCGGTCCGACCGACACCGACTCCGCCGCGATCATCGACTGCGATGCTTCGTGACCGCTTGGTGTCTTGGCGTCTTCGTGGTTGCGACGATGCGATGTTCCTGGCGTTCCTCGCGTCCTTGCGGTGGAAATCCGCAGCCGTGGAGACGTTCAGAGGTTGATCTCGCGGGGGCCAGGGTAGGTCTCGAACGCCGGTCTGTCGTCGAGGTCGAGGAGCTTCTGCATCCTTTCGGCGACCTCGAGATACTGCTCGGCCCTCCCGCCCTGCGCGCTCTCGGCCGCCATCCGTTCGAGCTCGACGGCCTCCATGTGCTCGCCGCTGACGTAGAGCAACCGGGCCAGCGTGTCGGCGACATCGGCCGAAGGGTCGAGTTCGTAGGCCCGCCGGGCCATGGCCACCGCCGTGCCGAGAGATTCCCTCGCGAGATAGAGCTGCCACGCCGCGCGGTTGAGCGTGTCGGCGTCGTGGGACGCATTCCCCTCAACGAACCATCGCCCGTAGAGATCCGAGGCGAGCTCGTAATGCCCGCCACGGAAGGCGAACGCCGCCAACCCGAAGAGTTCGTCAACCTCGGCCTCGTCGAGGGAGATCAGTCCCAGGAGATCCGACGCATCCTCGAACCTCGCTTGACGCATGAGGCCGGCCTGCTTACCGGATTCGATTTCGGGCAGCCCTTCTTCGAGCAGTCCGCTGAGGCGTTTGCTCCCTGGGACCGGAGGGACCTCGATGGTGGTCTTCCAGCCCTCGCGATAGAGCTTGCCGGCTCTCAGATAGACCCGATAGTGGAGATCGCGTCCGGCATGGAACATGAGCTTCCGGCACACCTCGTGGGCGTGTTCATCCTCGGCGTGGAAGCTCTTGATCTTGGCGATGGCACCCTCGGGGTCGGCGCGTTCGAGGAGGCCGTCAACAGCTCGGCGGATCGTGTCGATGTTCGTTGGGTCGTCCTGGAGCTCCTCGAGGCAGGCATAGAGGGTGTCGCCGGTTCTGATCCGCCGAACCTCTTCGACAAACCTCTCGGGCGGCAGGTAGCCGAGGATCCGCTCGACCTCTTCACCGGAAGGATCGAGGAAGATCATCGCGGGGTAGGAGTCGACCCCGAATCTCTTCGCGGCCTCTGCGCCGATGGTCTCCGCGTTGAGCTGGATTGGGACGAACTTCCCGAGCTCCTGCCGGACAACGTGGTCGGACAGGGTCTCTGATTCCAGTCGGCGGCACCACGAACACCAGTCGGTGTAGAACTCCACAAAAACCAGAGTGTTGTTTTCCGCAGCCATTTTGGTTGCATCGTCGAGTGAGCCGTGAAACCAGAAATCATCGCCGGTGGGGCCACAGGCGATGAGGGCCGCGACCGCGACCGTCAGGATGAACGCCGACCACTTCTTCATTCGAGCCTCCGGAAGGACCGGCCGCCTGTGCTCGGCCCGTCTCGATCTATGCCGCCCCCCGCCGTGAGGTTGCAGGGTTGCAGAGATCCCCCTTGGGAATGATACGCGATTTCGATCTGAGGGTTGCGGCGCGACCGCAACTCGATGCTGGATCCTGGATGGCGCAATCGGGTCATGGGATTTTTTCAGAGAAAGTGTTTGACCGAGCCTACGATCCTGCATCCTGCATCCTGCATCCTCCCATCACCAGACATAGTCCCGCGCGATCTCCCTCTTGTCGTGTCCCGCGAGCACATGGACGACGCGGAGCTTTCTGATCGTGATGGGCGAGACGCTGCCGAGGGGGATGTGGACGATTCGTTTCCCCTGCCGGGCCGCGAAGGCCTTCATTCTTTCGGGCGGGGGTGTCGGTGCGAGATGGACCACGAGCTTTTCCCGGCTGTAGTCGACGGCAGCCATGACCAGGACGTCGGACTTGGATCGCGCATGAAGATAGTCCGGGTCGCGCCAAACGTCGTACAGACGTCCGGGGGGATAGCTCAGCATGAAGCCGCCGTAGGTCGCCCTCATGATGCCCGGCCCGACGATCTGCCGGGTCGGGTCGGTGGAGTAGAGGGCCATGTCCGATTCCTGCGCGTGCTCGCCGAGCCAGCTCAAGAGATAGGGGTAGCCGGAACCGTCGAAATCCTCGTCGAAGATGGCCACGACGGCGCCGGCGCTTCCCGGCGCGCGTCCCTTCTCGGTGACCCAGACCCGGCCCTCGTGCCACCGCAGAAGCGTCTCGCGCAGATCGAGGCCGTCGAGCATGCTGGTCGTAAACGGCTCGGAGCGGCGGTTCTCCGCCGACAGGATGGTCACCGCCTTCTGTTTGAGATAGCGGCCGTAATCCTCCACCACGATATCCTCCGGAGGGTAGGAGCAGATGCCCGTCGCGTCGAATGCCTCCAGCCACTCGGCCGGGTTGTCCGTCGTGGGCCGGGCCCGCACAGGTACGAGACGTCGCTTGACCTTGAAGAACCTCCTCCGGAAACGGACGCTTCGGATTCCGAGGTCGAGCATCTCGCCATCGACTCTTGCGGTTTGGATCTCGGTGTCCGCCGATTGCCAGGGATAGCACCGCGCCGCAGCGAATGCTTCCCACGCGAGGTTGTCGTCACCGACTCCACGGGCGGCCACGGCCCACTCGTAGAGCCCAGGAACGAGCAGGCCCTGAATCCTGGCGTAGCGCCGGGCGAAATCGAAGAAGGACGAACGCTGCCAGGGGGAGCAGACGCTTTTCGTCTGCTCCTCCCACGAGGTCGCCGCCACTCGCCAGACGACACCGCCCAGGGCGGCCCGGTCGATCACCCGGTCGCCGTCCCGCGTGACCCGGTGCGCGTTGTTGGCGGCCCATGCGGCAACGGCCTCTGCGCGTTCGGCCTCATCGATCGGAGGCTCGCCGCGGATGATTCTGAAACCCTCGCGCCTGAGCTCGATCCGGCGGGACAGGGTGTCCCGAAATTCGGGCTCCTCCGGCAGGTCCGCCGGCCGCAGGTGTTCGTGGATGGCGTGGGCCAACGGTGGGTCGTGCAGAACAGCGGTCAGGTCGTCCGGGTGGAGGTTTCTAATGAGCACCGAGCTTCGGCGCTGACGCGCCAACGGCGGCGCTGTCGGCCCGGAAAGCAGCTCAGCCACACGGATGGCGTGGACGGCTCCGACCAGGGCGAGAACGGTACCGTCGGCGTCGGTCGCCGCCCGCTGCAGATGGTACGCCATGCCGCGCTCGCGGAGATCGTCGCCGTCGTCGTGGGTTCTTTCGGCGGCCAGTCCGTGGACGATTTCGAGATAGCTCTCCGGGCCGAGTTCGTGGATGGCGTGCGGATCGGGGAACGGGTCGAGGTGCCGGCCGCGGTAGCGGATGTCGGGGTCGATGAGAGCGGTCTTGCGTCCGTGTTCGGCGGCCCATCGCAGAGCCTCGACCATGGGGTCGCCCGGGGCCACGATCCATACCACCGCATCTTCGCCGGGCTCTTCGGAAATCACGGCCGAGATCTGGGGGAGTCGATTCACCGTGGTCCGGACGGCGTCGGCAAGCGTGGTCGGCAGCTCCACCGCCACCATCGAAGGATCGACCACCGCGAGGAGGCGAGTTACGAGCGAGCCGAAATCCACCCGATCATGGAGCACCGGCAGTATGCGGATGCCCGGGGCGGCTTCAGGGGCGATGCGGTCGAGGTCCATTAGAGAGCCGGAGTCGACAGTTGACGGTCGACGGTCGACAGTCGGGCCCCGCGCATCGTTCGTGAGACCGGACGACACCACCCCGGCATGTCACCCTGAGCGAGCGAGTCCGACGAGCGAGCCGAAGGGTCCCCAAAGGGTCGAGACGGCCTTCCTCCGCTCAGCATCGCGTCGATATTCGGGGGATTCCTCGACTCGCTTCGCTCGCTCCCAATGACAGAACGACCCGGAATGAGAAAATGGCAAGCTGGAAGCTTGCCGCCACAAAGGCGCTCGATCCATTGTTGGGGCGAGCTTCCAGCTTGCCTTTCAGAGACTTCGATGCCTTCGTCATTCTGAGCACCGCCTCGCGGCGTGGCGGTGCTCAGAATGACAGGTCTTTCCGATCCGTCGATCATCCAGGTTCGGCCTGCTCGCCCGATGCCGGAGAGCCCGGGATGAACCGGGTTCGGAAGCTCCACGCAGGTCAGACGGTGATTCACGATTCACGATTCGCTGAGAAACATCTCAGCGTCGGTACCGAGGGAGAGCTTGAGCGCCGTGTCGACGGCGTCTCTCGCGTCCGCGGCCTCCTTGCGATGAAGGAGTTTCATGGCATAGCGAGCGATGTTGAGGCCGTCGCGCACCGAGTACCGCAGATCCGCCAGATGGGCGGCCTGCAAAAAGCCGAGAACATACTCCAGGACGTTGTCGTCAACCCCCCCCACCTGGGCGCGAATGATCGCCCGCTCCTCGTCCTCTTCGGGAAAATCGATGAAGATCTGCGGCATGAGCCTGGAATGGATGTACTCGGGGAGCTCGTAGGTTGAGGCGTCTTCGTTCATGGTGGTGACGAAGCGAAATTCCGATGGGGCCGGGATCGTGACACCGGCGACGATGCTGTCCACCGATCGGCGGTGGTCGAGCAGCGGCGCCAGCGAAGCCCAGCTCTTCTCGCTCATCCGATTGCCCTCGTCAAGGATGCAGGCCCCTCCCCGGACCATGGCGGTGACCAGGGGCGATGCCATGTAGCGGACGCCGCCGTCGGGGGCGAGCACCGGGGTCACCAGGAGGTCTTCGGGTCGGGTGTCGGTGGTGGCCTGGACGATGAAGATCTCGAGACCGAGCTCGCGAGCGGCGGCGCAGGCGAGGGTCGTCTTGCCGACGCCGGGCTTGCCCAGCAGGCGGGGGTTGAGGGGTACGTCGTCCTCTGAGAAACAGGTCCATGCCGCCAGCAGCTGCAGCAGGACCTCGCGCTGGCCGATCCATGGCGGGATCTCGGTGATCGGGCGGGCCAGGTGGAGGGTGACGCCGTCGATGACGGTGGTGGTGTCGCTGGGTGAGTTGGTCATGGGGTGATTGTACGTGGTCGGAGGTCGATGATTGATGTCAGAGCCTGCAACCACGTTGCTCGCGCGCCGGCGGCCTCCTTCCGAGCCGGAGCAGATATACCGAATCGCCTCGCCGCGGGGGGTGACTGGAAGGGCGGCGGCCACGCTGATTGCGCGAGCGGCGGCCTGCAAGAGCCTGTTGAAACGCGATGGGAGCGGAGCCAGGCACCTTTTCGCGGCGAAAAGAGAGCCAGGCACCGAGCCCGGTACGGCATTTTGTGATACGTGACGCGTGCCGGAGCGGGATGCCGGCAAAATGCCGGACCTGGCACCCCGCCGCACGCCCTTATCTCGCCTTCTTTGGAGGTCGCGCGATTGGGTGGAGGAGGCGCCAGGTGATGGCCCGGACCTCGTCGAAGAGATTGATGGCGGACTCAGCGCGAGAGCCGTTGATCGCGCCTGCTCCGACGAGAAGACGGAGGTGGGTATCGACTTCATTGGCTGAGCCGTAGGCGATGCGCCAATGGTGCATCCGGTCTCGGCCGGAACGTCCGTGGCCTTCCGCGAGATTTGCGGGGACGGACGATGCAGATCGG
>Ga0316198_10003030_pt1 | contig 10209 bp, 9 predicted proteins | sample OudBieAanoxic_MG_FD_204935 | JGI IMG/M metagenome (GOLD analysis project Ga0316198, IMG submission 204935) | Coastal sediment microbial communities from Oude Bieten Haven, Netherlands - site A anoxic | ecosystem: Environmental > Aquatic > Marine > Coastal > Sediment | place: Netherlands...
GGAATTTCTTACAATTGGGGGTATTACTTTAATTTTTTTAATTATAAGCTTTGCACAATTTAAATTACCGCACTACCTAAATATTATGATTCCTTTGTTCGCGGTACTTTCGGCTTCTTTTGTGCAGGATTTAATCAATTCTGCAAAAGTAAAAAAGATGAAAGTATTTCTTGGACTGCAAACTTTCATTCTGGGTTTAGTTTGTATTACCTCAATTCTGATTTGTTTTTTTGTGTTTAAAATTTCAAACTGGTATGCCTATGTTTTATTATTATCAGCCTTTGTTCTAATAGGATATTTCTGTTTAAAGCAGCAGGAATATGGTCTTCGATTATTAACTATCTCGATATACAGTTCTCTTCTTTTAAATGCTGTTTTGAATTTACATTTTTATCCATCTTTATTAGAGTATCAGGCGGGCTCTACTATGTCTGGTATAGTTGCTGAAAATGACATTCCGGCCGATGAGATATATAAAATTACCTCCGGGTCTACTTGGGCCCTGGATTTTTACAACCAACATCCCGTTCAAATAATAGAAGTTGCAGATCTGCAGAAGGAAGCAGTTTGGGTTTATGGCACAGATGACGATCTTAAAAAACTAAAAGAAGCCGGTGTGCATTGGGACAGGCATTTTACTGCAGATCAATTCAGGATAACACGTTTACAACCAAAGTTTTTAAATCCTGCCAGCAGGAAGCAAGTGTTAAACAGCATGCATTTAATTCACCTGATCGAATAAGTTTTAGGCCGGGATCTCTTCCAATTCGGGTTTTTTAAAATGGTAAATAATTCCTGCAAGGGAAACTGCGGCGGTTATTAGAAAAAAGAGCATGCTGATACTTACTGAAGTATTCTCATCTAATCCCAACCAAAGTGCTCCGTAATAGAAAACTACTTCCCTGCTTCCTATTCCGCCTATTGTCAATGGTAAAACAGAAACAATAGACGATATTAGGAAAATAAATAAATAGGCAATGTTATCGCCTTGCACATCTAAAGCCTGTAAAATAAATAAAACACTTACCAATTGAGCTAGTTGGACCAAAGCCGAATACCCCAAAGATTTCCAGAAAACAGGATAAACGAATGAAAAAAACCTTTTATTAAAAAGCCAAAAAATAAGAATACTAAGCCCAATTGCTATTCCAAAAAGGAGTTTATAGGGCTGTAAACGGCCTTCATCTAAAAATAGTGCAAGCAGACAGCTGATCACAAAGATTAGCAAAAGTCCATTAAGCCGATCTAAAACAAGAATAGAAACAACGCTTTTGGTCTTTACCTCATATTTTTTCTTTAATACATATCCTTTATAAGCGTCTCCCCCAATTCCACCTGGTAAAAACAAGTTATAAAACATGCCAAGGAGGTATAGTTTTAAATTGCTTAATTGAGTAAGAAATATCTTGATTTGATGAATATACAGGTTTAGGCGAAAGGCTGATAAAACCTTGGAAAGGATAAAAAACAAGAGCGCTATAAACAGGTATCCTAAATTACTTCCCTTAAGAATATCCCAAACCTCTTTGAATTGAATTTTGGTAAAAACAAAATACAGCAGAACAAAGCTAAAAAGGATTTTAAGGAGGGTAATCCCTTTTTTACGATTATTGGCCACCTATAGATATACTTTTAATTCTGTAGGGCCTTTTATTTTGCGATTCATAATATGTTCGAATGAGAAGTTCCATAACTATTCCTATGGTAAACAGCTGTATCCCCGCTAATATGAACATCATTCCAAAAATGAGTAGCGGCCTGGTTCCTATATCCTGTCCGAAACCTACTTTTATGATAAGCAAATAGATATTAATAAAGATTCCCAATATAATTAGCAAAACTCCAAGAATACCAAATAAATGAATGGGTCGTTGGAAATATTTTCTTATAAAAAGGAGTAACATCATATCGGCCACCACCTTAAAAACGCGTTCTAATCCATACTTGGATACTCCGGCATTTCGTGCATGGTGTTGCACAGGGACCTGCTTTATCTGAGCACCTTCTAAATGTGCCAGTAAGGTGATAAAGCGATGCATTTCACCATAAAGGTTCAAATCTTTAGCAATATCCCTTGTAAATACCTTTAGGGCACATCCATTGTCTTTGATATCTAATTTAGTTACACGCCTAACCAAGAAATTAGCAATCTTGGACGGGATTTTCTTAACCAAAGAATCCTTTCTTTTTTGCCGGATTCCAGTAACAACATCATATTCGCCGCTCACCGCATACTCCAACATTTTAGGAATATCCTGAGGATCATTTTGCAGGTCACCGTCCATAGTAATGATATATTCGCCTTTGGCATAGTCAATGCCTGCAGCCAGAGCCAAACTTTGACCATAGTTCTTTTTTAATGCTATTAAATGAACGTTGGGATCTTTTATATCTTTTATCTTTTTGCGGGTAAGGTCTGTGGAAAAATCATCTACATATATAATCTGATAGAAATAACCTTGCAGACTCTCATTAATTTTAGATGTAAGAAGTTCTACATTTTCTTCTTCATTATAGAGTGGAATAACAATAGATAAAAGTGAGAGGGTAACCGGCTTCATTCTGGTGGATAAATGTTGGGACAAATTTATACTTTTTATTTAAGTTCTTTCCTATAAGCTGCCATAAGTACTTCTGCAGCCCGAAAAGGGGAAATTTTATCTTCAGAAACCTGCTGTAACATATTTTCCAGATGTTTTTTAACCGAAGATGCCCTGTAGAATTGCTGCTTTAAAAGTTCATCTATGGTCTGCATGAGCCAGTATTTATTCTGATTTTGTCTGTTTTTCTCAAAATATCCATGGTCTTTTGTAGTCTCTAAAAACTGTATAATCATTTCCCAAATTTCAATAATCCCCGTTTTATCAATTGCGGAACAAGTGCTAACTTTTGGGATCCATCCATTTTCTTTAGGAGGATAGAGCTGCAATGCTCTTTGAAATTCTACTTTGGCCCGTTGTGCTCTTTTTAAATTATCTCCATCAGCCTTATTGATAGCAATAGCATCTGCCATCTCCATAATCCCTCTTTTTATTCCTTGAAGTTCATCTCCAGCACCTGATAACTTTAAAAGCAAAAAGAAATCCACCATACTGTGCACGGCTGTTTCACTTTGACCAACCCCAACGGTTTCTATTAAGACTATATCAAAACCGGCAGCTTCACATAGGATGACAGATTCTCTTGTTTTGCGGGCTACTCCACCAAGAGTTTCACCCGAAGGAGATGGCCTAATAAAAGCATTGGGATCTTTAACCAGTTCCTGCATACGTGTTTTATCACCAAGGATACTTCCCTTACTTCGGGTACTTGTGGGATCTACGGCTAAAACAGCAACTTTTTTGCCAAGTCCTGTAAGTGTTGTGCCTAAAACCTCTACAAAAGAGCTCTTCCCAACACCAGGCACTCCTGTAATGCCAATTCTTATACTTTTCGATTCTTTGGAGAGGCAATTCTCAATTAAGGTATGGGCTTTCGTGAGATCTTCATTTCTTGTACTTTCCACGAGGGTTATTGCCCTTGCTAATATAGCTTTATTCCCATTAAATACCCCTTGGGTAAGCTCTTCAACAGAGAGCTTCTTTTTACGATGCTTTTTTACCTGAAGAACTCCTTTAGTACCTGTATTTTTTTCTGTACCCAATGTTAATTGTTAATAGGTATCCTAACCTTAGTTTTATCCCATTCAAGGCTTAAGAACAATTGACCGTCATCTTCAAAATCTATAGTAAGACTTTCAACTGTTTCCGTTAACTTAATAACAGGCACTTCAACGTTAACGACATCTTCTTCAGCTATACGCGTTGTTTCTTTACCGCCGCTTATTAATGTAACCCCCCATTCAGGAACATTTTTATTGAGGATTACCTGCCAACTTTCTTTACCGGGGATACTCCAAACTGAATAGGTGCCAGCCGGAAGTTCTTTATCGATGATAGAAATTTTGGAATTAGTGGTAAAAGTAGTAGGTTCATTGGCTCCGGTTCGCCATATAGTATCGTAAGGCACCAGTTCACCAAAAATTACCCTTCCCTTTTTAAAAGGACTACTGTATTTTAGTGTAAGGTCCATACCATTTTCAGTATAAACAACGGTCTTTTGAGGACTGTTTTTCTTAGTTTGTTCTTTTAGATATGGCATTGCCACAAAGTAAAAAAGTAAGGCCAATGCCGCCAATACGATCAAAATCCATTTTAATACTTTCATATTATTGAAGTGCTGATTAGTTTGTCTAAGTTACTAAATCAAAAGTAAAAATTGCCCGGTTGTAATAGGTTTCTCCGGGATTTAGAATTGCCGACGGAAATGACTTGATGTTGGGTGCATCCGGATAGTTTTGGGTTTCAAAACAAATAGCTGCAAACTCTAACGGAGTATAGACAACAACAGCAGGTTGATTGCTTTCAACTTTCATTAGAATTCCTGAGACCGGTGAATATAATTCAGCCACTGTTTTGGCAGCTTTTGAAACAACATAAGGGGTGTCCAACCGTTTTTTTGCGATCTCCTTTTTGGTAAGAAAGTTATAATCTGTATCCACAACGGAAATCAGCTTTCCTGTTGGAAGCAAATTGTCATGGGTTTCCAATATTTCAGGACATTGTAAGTGTAGCTGATAGTGATTAATAGATCTAGTATTGTCCAGGCAAAAATAGGAATGGTTGGTTAAGTTAATAACCGTGGTTTTATCTGTAACTGCCTCATGAACAATGTGCAGTGAATTTCCAATCAGCCTATAAGTCACACTGGCTTTAAGGTTTCCCGGATAGCCCTCTTCCATATGAGGACTTTGATAACTCAATTTAACAAATGATTCTTTATTGTGTTCGATAGTATCAAAAACCCAGTATTTTTTTCCGAAGCCACTCTTTCCACCATGAAGATGTACCCCATCCTCACTGTATAAATTATAGGAATTACCTTTAAGGTTGAAGCCCCCGTTTGATATTCTTCCCGCAAAGCGTCCAACGCAGGCACCTAAAGATATTTGATCTTCCAGATAATTTTCTGGATTCTCAAATCCCACTACTAAATTCAGTGTATTTCCTTCGTGGTCTTTAAACAGGATTTTTTGAATAATAGCTCCATAATCAAGGACACTCAAGGATATAAAATCGTTTTTAATTGTAACTTGTTCCAAAGCGGGTTATTTAAAAATTTCTTAAAAATACTTGTTTTTTGCAACATGTAATTTTTTCATTCGTCCTTAAGATAACAACAACTAGCACAAAAATTGGAAACCGGCCAAATGTTTCAAATAGATATGGTAGAGCGTTGCAAAGCCAACGATCGTAAAGCACAAATAAAGCTTTACAGACAGTATTGCGATGGGATGTATTATGTTGCAAAGCGCTTTATAGGCGATCCCGATGATGCCGAAGACGTTTTACAGGAATCATTTATTAAAGCATTTCAGAAGATCCATCAGTTTAAAGGTGAAGTCACATTTGGGGCATGGTTAAAGCGAATTGTAATCAATAAATGTATAGACTTTCTCAAATCTAAAAAGGAACGCTTTCAGGAACTTAATGAGAATAATATACATATCGTTGAAGATGATGACTGGTCTGTAGAGGATGGAATATCAATAGATGAGGTAAAAGCAGCAATAAATCAATTATCAGAAAAATACAGGCTTGTAGTTCAGCTTTTCCTAATTGAGGGGTACGATCATAGAGAGATATCTGAAATATTGAATTTAACAGAAACCACAAGCAGGACGCGATTGTTAAGGGGAAAAGGACATTTAAAGGAATTACTTAAAGAAAAACGTTATGGCACAGGATCTTAGAGAATTGTTCAAAGAGGAGAAGGCTAAAAGTCACCCAATGAAAGATGGGCACGAAGAGCGATTTTCAGAATTATTGGATAAAGAGTTGCCCTTAAAAAGAAAATCGACTTTTTATTTTATAAAAATTGCAGCCTCAGTATTAGTACTTTTTAGCCTGGGGATTTATACCAGCATATATTATAAAGGCGATACGTTGCCACAGCCAGCAATTGTAGAAACAGAGAACACAAAAGATCAGGGTTATTCTCTTGGGAATCTTTCCCCGGAATTAAAGAAAATAGAAAATTATTATGTGGCTAATATAAACCTGGAATTATCCCGATTGGAAGTCTCTAATGAAAATAAGGCAATCGTAGATGATTATATGCGCCGATTGTCCGAATTGAATGAGGAATACAAAAGGTTAAATATAGAATTGAATGAAATTGGCCCAAATGATCAAACCATTAATGCTCTTATCAAAAATTTACAGTTAAGGTTACAGTTGTTACAGAAGTTAAAAGAAAAATTAAATCAATTAAAATCATCAGAAAATGAACAAGTTACATCAAACAGTGTTTAAAAGTTTTGCCCTGAGTCTTTGTCTCTTTACAGTTGGCGGCTATGGACAAGTTCAGTCTAAAAAGTATAAAGAAATATTCACGGTGGGGGAGGAGGCAGTTGTTGATATCAACACTAGTCATGCCGACATTGAATTTACAACCTGGAATAAGAATCAGGTAGTAATTGAAGCCACTATCGAACTCGAAGGCGCTACTCCCGAAGAAGCAGAAGCGTATTTTAATAATGGAGGTATCAAAATCCTTGGCAATAGTCAGGAAATATCTATAAAAACGGGTGGGGAAAATGCCTGGGTTCTAAGAGGCGCACATGGTGATGACAATATTATTATGCATATTCCGGAAATCCCCGAGATCCCCGAAATAGAACCTCTTTTTCTTGACTTACAAATCCCTGATATTCCGGAAATTCCAGAGATAATAATGGAAATGCCTATGCCCCCGATGCCTCCAATGCAGTTCAAAAATTTTGATTATGAGGCGTATGAGAAAGATGGTGAAAAGTACCTGAAAGAGTGGTCAAAGGAGTTTGAAAAGAATTTTGATGAAGAGTATCAAAAGGAAATGGAAGAGTGGGGTAAAGAGATGCAGGCAAGGGTCGAGGAGCGTGAAGAAGCTCGGGAAGAAATGATGAAGGAAAGAGAAGAAATGGGTATAGAAAGGGAGGAAATGAGAAAGGAAGCTCAGCAAATTAGACGTGAAGTCCAGGAAGAAAGACGAGAGGTCATGGAGGAGCAGAGAAGAATTGCGCATGAACAACGTGAGGTTCACAGGAATGTTATTATTTCCAGGCAAGGGAAAAACAGTCCTAATGTTTTTTATCGATCTTCAGATGGAGAAGAAAAAAATTATAAGATAAAGAAGACCATCAAGATTAAAATGCCAAAATCGACTAAGCTCAAAATGAATGTGAGACATGGTGAGGTTAAGCTGGCAGAGAATACAAGAAACATGAATGCAACCTTGTCTTATGCAAGGTTGCTTGCCTCCACTATAGATGGCGAGAAGACAAATATTGTGGCTTCCTATTCTCCGGTGTCAGTACAACGATGGAATTATGGGAGCTTAAATATCAATTTCTCAGATGAAGTGGCTTTAAAGGATGTAAATATATTGACTTTAAGCGCTACTTCTTCCGATGTTACTATTGATCGTTTACTTAATAGTGCCCAAATTAAAAATGACCTTGGCGCCTTAAGGATCAATACAATTGCTAATGATTTTAAGGATTTGGATGTATCCATACAGAATGGTGAATTGGTTTGCCGTTTACCAGCCACACCATTTAGTATTACTATAGACGGTACTTCTTCTGATTACTCCGGGCCATCAGATTTAAAACTGGTATCTGAAAATAATAGAAACAGTTTCGTTCACAGTGGGTATTATATGCAAAAGAATTCCGGGAAGTCAATAGTAATAGATTCCAGATATAGCGAAATCCTGCTTCAACAATAACTACTCCTTAATTTCAAGGTCCCAAAATATCTGCATTAATCTACCCCTGATCTTTATCCTCCTTAGCAACAGAAGTAAATCTAATAAAGCTTTCTATTTCTTACTTACATTATTTTAGCAGGAGCTTATCATAAAACCAATGTTTTATTCCATTGAACTATTTTATTGTTATACATAGCGTCTAAACCCATTTGAACACATACCGCAGCTTTAGCGCCTGTGGTAACATTTGATGTGGGAACTGTATTATTCAAGATATTGTTCTTAAAGTCAATTAAAGCCTGGGTACTGGGATCTGCATGCTCTATATCAAGTGGAATGCCTTTGCCTTCATCCCATTTGATAGTAGCCCCTGAAACTCCGTCAATTTCCTGAATTTCTTTTTTGTAATTCCCTTCCGGAAAGAACCATGCATTAACATAATCAAGGATTAGTGTTCCTTTGTCTCCCATTACTTTTATTTGGTAATCATCTTTTGAATTACTTGTTAAACACGTAAAAGTAGCTTTTACACCATTGGGATAACTATAGATAAGGTGCACATTGTCAAAAGTTTCACGGCCATCTTTCCAGTAGTCAATTCCTCCCACACCTAATACCTGGTCCGGAGATGCATTTAATACCCAATTCGTGAAATCTATCTGATGAGAACATAATTCGGCTACCAAACCGCCAGAGTATTCACGATACATTCTCCAGTTGATAGCTCGTTCTAAATTAGAGTCTGTTACCGGCCTTCTCCAGTTTCCATTTCGGTTCCATTGACATTCAATAGCGGTTACTTTACCTACTTTTCCATTCTGTATTAGGTCTACTACATGCCTGTATAAACGCGAACTATGGTATTGATGTCCGGTTTGGAAGATCTTATCTGAATTATTTACTTTATCTCTTAACTGGATTATGCCATCAAATCCTTTGGCCATAGTTTTTTCACAAAAAACATGCTTACCTGCATCAATTGCATCAATTGCTATTTGTGAATGAGTATTAAAGGGGGTTGCAACCAGGATAGCGTCTATATCTTTTTGCTCCAGAAGTTTACGGTAATCAGAATATCCTTTCGCTTTTCCAGAAGTATTTGCAATGCCCTTCTGAAGTCTGAATGGCAAAATATCACAACAGCATATCACGTTTAACTCCGGAATATCATTCATGATATTTATTAGTCCGGCCCCACGATCTCCGGCACCTATTACGCCAAGGTTTATGATATTTGCTGCTTTTTTAGGGTAGGTCATACCAGATTCCATAAAACTTGGAGTACCTATGGCGGCTGTAGCGAGGCCACTTTTGATCACAAATTCTCTCCGTTTCATACTTAAATTTAACTAAAGTTTTGGTTCCCATCCATTTTCATATTCCCTTTTCCATGCAGCCATTGCTTGCTTGTTATTTAATATTTTACCTGTCGTAGGATCTACTTCAAGCGTTTCTCGGGCATCCTGGGCCATATTTCCTAAATGACAAAGCATGGTAGTTATACTTGCATCCGCTATGGGAGAGTTTTGCTTTTCATCTAACCGTATGGCGTTAAAGAAATTTGCAATATGCATTCCGTCAAGATCACCTGCGCCCATAGTATCTATAGTAGCACTTCCTCCTGTTTCAAATTCAAATTTGATCGGTCGGCCGTCTAAATCATATAATTTATAACTTTCTCTGCTGAGCTCTATAGTGCCTTTACTGCCATAAATAGTTGCTCCTCTTCCCGGCTGTTCAGGTTTCATAACACCGCGGCTGTGGCCGTTCCAGGTAATAAATTTATTATCACTGAATGTATATGTCACCTGTTGATTATCTGGAAACTGCCAATCGTCATCATAGGCATATTTACCTCCAAAAGAGGTGACACTTTCAGGGAGATCAACTCCTAATGCCCATCTACAGATATCTATTTCATGGGTGCCGTTATTGTGAATTTCACCTGTTCCCCAGTTACGAAACCAATGCCAGTTATATGGATGAATATTATCTTTATAGGCTTTCCTCGGTGCAGGCCCCTGCCAGAGATCCCAATTTAAGGTTGAAGGGACGGCTATATCAACACCATTTCCAATAGATGAGCGGCTATTGGAATAATAGGCTTCCCCCTTATAAACATTTCCAATAATACCGTTTCTAATATCCCTTACGGCCGTAATAGAAGTCCTTGCAGAACGTTGCTGGTTGCCCATCTGTACTTTCTTACCGTATTTTTTCTGTGCTGCAACCAACAATTCATTCTCGTAAGGATTATGACTGCATGGTTTTTCAACATAAACATGTTTTCCTGCCTGCAAGGCCATTATTGCCATTGGGGCATGCCAATGTTCGGGTGTTGCTATAAATACGGCATCAACATCTTTATCTTCCAGCATTTTTCTGAAATCTTTCTCCACTTTAGGGACGTAACCAATT
>Ga0316198_10003031_pt1 | contig 10209 bp, 6 predicted proteins | sample OudBieAanoxic_MG_FD_204935 | JGI IMG/M metagenome (GOLD analysis project Ga0316198, IMG submission 204935) | Coastal sediment microbial communities from Oude Bieten Haven, Netherlands - site A anoxic | ecosystem: Environmental > Aquatic > Marine > Coastal > Sediment | place: Netherlands...
CACGCGCACCACTAGATGGCCAGATCGCACGAGTTCCTCAGCCGCAACAGTGAGCAGACCCTGGAGCTGGGGCGCCGCCTGGGTGAGCAACTCAATGGCGGCGAGGTGGTACTGCTATTCGGGCCTCTGGGGGCCGGCAAGACTGTTTTCGTGCGGGGTCTGGCGGGCGGCATGGGCCTTCAGCCCGATGAGATCCGCAGTCCCTCCTTCACGCTCATCAACGAGCACCAGGGGCGATTCAGCTTCTACCACGTCGACCTCTACCGTTTGTCCCATGCCTCGTTGGCGGATTTGGGGCTCGAGGATTTGTACAGAAGCGACGCCGTGGTGGCGGTGGAATGGGCCGAGCGCCTGGAGGAGGCTGGTTGGGATCTGGGTGATTCGATCATCGTGGAGATCGACTATCACCCCACGCAAGAGGACACTCGGATCCTGCTCATCGACGGTGGTGGCCTCCTCGCCCTCGAGGCGGAGTCATAGCTCCCAAATCTGGCCGCGATAGGCAACTCCGAAACCGGCAGCATGAACAGCGGCGCTCTGCGGGCTGTTTTTTTCCCACAGTGGATTCGTGTGATTCAAGTGGGTGAACCAAACAGCTGGCTCAGTTCGAGCACGCGCGGAGAGCAGTTCGACAGTATCGACAACCGGGGGGTGCGGGACCTCTCCCTGCCACCGGTGCCCGAGCTCCTCCGCGGAGTAGAAGGTGCCGTCGAGCAAGGCAAGATCACTCCGGTCCAGCCAATCCTCGAACGGTACCGGCCAGCCGTTCCATCGATCGGCATCGGGAACGTACAAAAGGCTCCTGCTCGGTCCGCTGATGAACAGGCCCAGGGTATCGGTGAGCTCGGCGCGATGTACGACACTGAAGGGTACGACACTGAGGCTGGCAGTCAGCTCGATCGGGGTGCCGATGCCGACCTCCCTCAGGTCCAACCTGTTCTCGTCGACCAGAGTTTTGAAGGGTTGGTTGGAGCGCAGAAGCTGAACCATGGCGGCGCTCGCGTAGACCGGCAGGTCGGCAGTAGCGGCGGCTTCGCGGCCGCACTGGAGCAGGCCCGTATAGTGACCCATGTGAGCGTGCGTCAGCAGGATCCCCTGCACCTCCTCTTCGAGGCGCAGCGTCCCGGTGGGTGAAGAAGGACGGCCATTCTGCTGCGGCCGGCTGACGAGGTCGCCAACCTGAGCGACGAAGTCGGGAGTAGCGTCGACCAGGAATCGAGCTCCGGTCGTCGGATCAAGGATTCCTATCGAGGCAACCCGGGGAGCGGTGACCTCACCGGCGCGAACCCGGGCACAGTAGCCGGTGAAACAATTCGCCTGGGGGACACCCCCATCCTGGCTGGTGCCGAGCACGACCACGACGGGACCCGTGGGTGCGGCAGAAGCGTCCGACGCCTGGCCGGTTTGTCCCCATCCGAACGGGACGGTCGACATGGCCGCCAATCCGAGGCCGTCTTTCAGAAGCTGTCGCCGAGTCGTTGGAAAAATCGAGCTGGCCATCTATTCGGTGCGGCGATAGTTGGGCGCTTCCTTGGTGATCGTGACGTCGTGTACGTGTGCCTCGCGCAATCCGGACGGAGTGACGCGAATGAACCTGGAGTCGCTTTGCATGGAGAGGATGTCCGCGCAACCGCAGTAGCCCATGCCGGCGCGTAGTCCGCCGACGAGCTGGTGGACGGTCTCAGAGACCATGCCGCGATAGGGGACACGACCCTCGATGCCCTCGGGAACCAACTTTCCTTCCTCGACGTCGGCCTGAAAATAGCGATCCCGACTACCTTGGCGCATAGCGCCGACGGAGCCCATACCTCGATAGGCCTTGAATGCTCGCCCTTGATAGAGCTCGATCTCGCCGGGGCTTTCGTCGGTTCCTGCCAGCAACGAACCGATCATTACGGTGTCGGCCCCCGCCGCGATTGCCTTCGCCACGTCCCCAGAGTACTTGATGCCGCCGTCGGCGATGACCGGTACGCCATGCTCACGGGCGGCGGCGGAGCACTCGGCAATCGCGGTGACTTGTGGGACACCGGCACCGGCGACGACTCGGGTCGTGCAGATCGCAGACGGCCCCATACCGACCTTCACGGCATCAACGCCGGCCTTGATCAGATCCACAGTGGCTTGGGCCGTAGCGATGTTTCCCGCGATCACGGGGTGGTCGGGGTGGCGCTTCTTGAGCTCGGTGACGGTTGTGACGACTCCTTCGGTATGTCCATGGGCCGTATCGACCACGAGGACATCAACGCCTACCTCCCAAAGAGCCTCGGCGCGAGCGAGCGCCTCGGGTCCTACACTGACCGCTGCCCCCACACGCAACCTGCCCAGGCTGTCCTTCGAGGCGTTGGGGAACTGGGTGGCCTTCTGAATGTCCTTCACCGTGATCAGCCCTTTGAGGAAACCCTCGCCGTCGACCACGAGGAGCTTTTCGATCTTGTTCGCCTGCAACAGCTCTACCGCCTGGTCGAGAGTCGTCCCTTCGGGAACAGTGACCAGATTCTCGTGCGTCATCAGCTCTTCGACCGGGCGGTCGAGGTTCTTCTCGAATCGGACGTCGCGGTTGGTCAGAATCCCCAGCACCTTGCCCTTGGGATCGGTAACGGGGACGCCCGAGATCTTGTATTTCGACATCAGCCCGAGAGCCTGGTGGATCGGATTACGCGGGCCGATGGTGATGGGATCGACAATCATGCCGCTCTCAGAGCGTTTCACCTTATCGATCTCGTCCGCCTGCGCATGGATGCTCAGGTTCTTGTGGATGACCCCGAGGCCGCCGTTCTGCGCCAGGGCGATGGCCATACGTGATTCCGTGACCGTGTCCATGGCAGCCGAAAGAATCGGTATCTGTAGCTCGATCTCACGCGTGAGACGCGCACGAGTACTTGCTTGCGACGGCAGAATCGATGAGTAGGCGGGCAGGAGTTGCACGTCATCGAAGGTCAGCGAAATCCGTGGTTCCTCCAGCATCAGATGTCCCCCATCGCTTGATTCTGCGTCTCGTTCACTTGAACCCGCAGCATTTCTTGAATTTCTTGCCACTGCCGCACGGACATGGATCGTTGCGGCCGACCTTGCCATCCTCACGGACGACGGTCTTCGTGATCGGCCTACCTCCACCGCCCGCTGCTGCTGCGATCCGCTGGGTTTGTGCAGCTTGTGCCTTCTGTCGGGCGAGCTGCGCCTCGCGCTCTTCCGGGCTCATCGGCTCGAGCTGGAAGGCATAGCGAACCGACTCTCCGTGCATGCGGTCCAGCATCTCCTGATACATCTCGAAGGACTCCTTCTTGTACTCGACGAGAGGGTTGCGCTGTCCATAGCCACGCAGGCCGATGCCCTCCTTGAGCCGGTCGAGGGAGTAGAGGTGCTCCTTCCATCGGGCATCGACGACCTGCAGACAGATCCACGTCTCGAACTGGGGCATGACCTCGCCGATGCGCTCCACCTTCGATTCGTAGCGCTCCTGAACGGCGGTCCAGAGGCCGTCGCGAATGTCGCCGCGGGAATCCTGCTCGAGATCCACGGGTAGGTCGTCCGCATTGAGACTGAAGAACTGATTGAGCTGTCGCCCGAGCTCCTCGAGCTCCCAGTCTTCCGGGCCCACCTTGGGGTCGCAGTGACTGTCGAGCAGGTAGTCGAGAATCTCCTCGGCGGTCTCGAGGATGAACTTGCGCGGACGCTCCCCACCCTCCATGAGCTTTCGCCGCAGGGTGTAGACGACCTCTCGCTGCTTCTCCATGACATCGTCGTACTCGAGGAGGTGCTTGCGGGTGTCGAAGTTGCGTCCCTCCACCTGCTTCTGGGCACGCTCGAGAGCCTTGGAGACCATGCGGTCCTCGATCGGCACGCCCTCATCCATTCCGAGTCGTTGCATGACGCCCTGCAGCTTGTCCATGCCGAAAACGCGCAGCAGGTCGTCTTCCAACGAAAGGAAGAACTGCGAGGATCCGGGGTCGCCCTGGCGGCCAGTACGACCACGGAGCTGGTTGTCGATGCGCCGCGCCTCGTGCCTCTCCGTGCCGAGTACGTGCAGACCTCCAACGTCGGTAACGCCCTCGCCGAGCACGATGTCGGTGCCGCGCCCAGCCATGTTGGTAGCGATTGTGACGACTCCGCTTTGCCCCGCATCCGCCACGATCTCCGCTTCGTTCTCGTGGTTCTTGGCGTTCAAGACGACGTGCTTGACGCCTTTCTTGCCGAGCTTCTTCGCCAGGAGCTCCGATTTCTCGATTGACGTGGTGCCGACCAGGACCGGGCGGCCCGTCTCGTGCAGGTGGATGATCTCCTCGACCGTCGCGTTCCACTTCTCGCGCTCGGTCCTGAAAATGACGTCGGGCATCTCATCGCGGATGAGATTCTTGTTGGTGGGGATCACCATGACGTCGAGCTCGTAGATCTTGTCGAACTCCGCTGCTTCCGTGAGCGCCGTGCCCGTCATGCCCGACAACTTCTCGTACATGCGGAAGTAGTTCTGGAACGTGATCGTCGCCAGCGTCTGATTCTCACGTTCGATCTTGACGTTTTCCTTGGCCTCGACAGCCTGATGCAGGCCGTCGCTCCAACGCCTGCCGGGCATCATACGGCCGGTGAATTCGTCGACGATCACGACCTCTCCGTCCTTGATCAGATAGTCGCGGTCGCGCTTGAAGATCACGTGCGCTTTGAGCGCCTGCTGCACGTGGTGCACCAGATCCATGTGGCTGGCGTCGTAGAGGTTATCGATGCCGAGGAGCTTCTCGACGTGCGCTACGCCCTCCTCGGTCATGGCCACGCTGCGGTGCTTTTCCTCGATCTCGTAGTCGGTGTCCTTGCGTAGGCTCGGGATGATGCGGTCGAGCCGGTAGTAGAGCTCGGTGGATTGCTCAGCGGGACCCGAGATGATCAGCGGCGTGCGCGCCTCGTCGATGAGGATGGAGTCCACCTCATCGACGACGGCAAAGTTGTGCTTGCGTTGGACCATGTCCTCGAGGCGGAACTTCATGTTGTCGCGCAGGTAGTCGAAGCCGAACTCGTTGTTGGTGCCGTAGGTGATATCGGCCACGTAGGCCTGCCGCCGCTCCTCGTCCGGCATGTCGTGCTGGATAGTGCCCAGCGTGAGGCCGAGGAACTCGTAGAGCGGTCCCATCCACTCGCGATCGCGGCGTGCCAGGTAGTCGTTGACGGTGACTACGTGCACGCCCCCTCCGGGCAGGGCATTGAGGTATGCCGCCAGGGTGGCTACCAGGGTCTTGCCCTCGCCGGTAGCCATCTCGGCGATCTTGCCCTCGTGGAGCACCACACCACCGATCAACTGCACATCGAAATGTCGCATACCGATGACACGACGTCCCGCCTCGCGAGTCACGGCGAACGCTTCGGCAAGTAGGTCGTCGAGCTCTGTGCCCGAGGTCAGGCGGGCACGGAACTCGTCCGTCTTGGCGCTCAGTGCGTCGTCGGTCAGGCTCGTGATCTCCGGTTCGAGCTCGTTGATTCGGTCGACGTAGGTCGCCTGTATGCGCTTCAGCTCACGGTCGTTGTGTGTGCCGATGACCTTGGTAAGGAGAGAGTTCAGCATATACGGGGGCCGTCAGATCTAGCGGGGTAGGGTGCACGAGTGAGCAGGAGTTGAAATTCGGATCTTCTGCAATGCGTTCGGGCCTGACATTGGCAAATCGTAGCAGCAGGGGAGGGGACGGTAAACCATCACGCTTCCACCTCGACCTGCCATGTGGCCTCAACGAAACGCTGTGGATCCTGTCGTCTGTCGGTATTGCAGGGCCTCCTTCAGGTGAGGCATGCCGATTGAATCGGCCCCCTCAAGGTCGGCAATGCTGCGCGCAACCCGGAGAACGCGATGCCACGCGCGCGCTGACAGGCGCATCTGCTCGGCGACTCCGCTTGCCCACTTCTGGACATCCGGGTGCAGCGAACATGCCCTGGCCAGCCAGGCACTCGGGAGCGCCGAGTTGGTGATACCTGGAGATGGGATTCCTTCCTGCCGGGAGAGTGCGCCCATTCTCCTTGCCTGAGCGCGGCGAGCCGCCACGATTCGACGGCGGACCTGTGCCGAGTCCTCACATTGCGTACCGCCCCGGATGAGAGGGTCGAGGGGCACACGGTCGACCCAGGCGAAGATGTCGATACGATCGAGCAACGGGCCTGAGATACGTTGCCAGTATCGGGCCAGGCCGGCTTCCCCGCACCGACAAGCATCATCGCCGGGACCGCGTCCGCAGGGGCAAGGATTCATGGATCCTACAAGCTGAAATCGAGCCGGCAGGAGGGCCGACCGGCCGCCGCGCACCAGACAAATCTCGGCCTCCTCCAAGGGTTGACGCAAGGACTCCAAAGCGCTGCGCCGGAACTCGGGAAACTCGTCGAGGAAGAGCACACCGTTGTGGGCCATGCTCAACTCGCCCGGCCGAGGAGGAACGCCGCCGCCCACGAGCCCGGCCATCGTGACGCTGTGATGGGGTGCGCGGAAAGGGCGCTGTTGCATGAGACTTCTACCTGAGAGTCGTCCGACGACGGAGTAAATCGCACTGGTTTCCACAGCCTCATCGAAGGACAGCGGTGGCAGGATGCCGGGAAGAGCGCGTGCCAGAAGGGTCTTGCCGACCCCGGGCGGGCCGACCATCAGGAGATGATGGGCCCCGGCCGCCGCTAGCTCCAGGGCTCTTCGGGGCAGGACGTGTCCGACGATGTCCTTCAGGTCGACGCTGCATTGGATGGTCTCGGCTTTAGGGCGGGCAGCTCTGTGTAGAGGGTAGGCGCCGTTCAGGTAACCCACCGCTTGCAGCAAGGTATCCACACCGATCGCCTCGATTTGCGGGATCTCGGCGACCTCCGTCGCGTTCTCGCGCGGCACCAGCAACTGTTTGATCCTGCTTCGCCGTGCCGCCAGTGCGGTAGGCAATACGCCCGCCACGGGCCGTATCGAGCCGTCCAGCCCGAGCTCTCCCAGACAGATGCATCCGTCGAGACGGTTGGTTGAGAGTCTCTGGTCGGCGATCATCATGCCCAGGGCGATCGGCAGATCGAGGCCGGCTCCGGATTTCGGCTGGCTGGCCGGCGCTAGGTTGATGGTTGTCTTGCGCGCCGACAGCCTCAGGCCGCTCTGTGCACAGGCTGTGTGCACGCGGTCGACGCTCTCACGGACGGCGGTGCCGGGCATGCCCACGATATGGGTGTCCGGCACGCCTTCACGGCGACAGACCTCTACCGTGACCAACGATGCTTCGACGCCGGAAATCACCGCAGATCGCAGTCGCCCAATGTCACCCGGTTCCGACAATGGCGATTCCTCCCCGTTCCAGCCCAGACTTTCCAACGGCTCGCGCCGTGCCCGCTCGATTTACCACCCGTCGTAGGGCACGGGCTTGCGGAGAGCGGCTTCGCGATATCCCTCTTCGATATCCCTCTTCAAGTAGGGACGGCCACCGAGCCGGGAAATGCCGGGACGGACCTACGGCGAGCGACTGTCTGCGGGACACAAGGGCCGGTTAGCGGCCGGGAATGGTGAGCTGGTCGCCGGGGTAAATGACGCTGCGCCGCGTGAGGCCGTTGACACGCAGAAGCGACTCGAGCGTAATGCCATGACTTTGCGCGATATCCGCGGGAGTGTCGCCCCTGCGCACCGTGTAGATGGTGGTTCCTTGCGTCGCCACCGCTCCGGGAACTAGAAGTATGTCGCCCGGGTAGATCCTGCTGCTTCGTGTCAGGCCATTGGCGGCCAGAAGTGATTCCAACGAAACACCGTAGTTTTGCGCAATCACATAGGGCGCATCACCGCGACGCACGGTATGGCGCACCAGATTATGCGCGGGTTGGTCGACATCCGCCTCCGCATCACCCACCACCGGCGAAGAGGAATAGACCACCAACTTGTCTCCGGGATGGATGAGGTTGCCCCGCCGGTTGTTCCAGCTCTTGAGCTGTTCGACGGTGACGTTGAACCGCTGCGCAATGATGTAGAAATTGTCGCCGCGACGCACGGTATACAAGCCTCTTGTGGCATCGCCCGTATCGGCGCTCGAGGGCCGAGGTGCCGGGGCGGGGGAGCCCCCTGTTGCTGCTGTGGACGTTGGAGGCTGGGGCCGAGGCGCCTCGCCGAGCGTGCCGTAGTAGACGATCAGGCGGTCACCCGGATAGATAAGCGTGGAGGAGAGGCTGTTCCAGTCCATCAGACTCGCTACGTTCGTGCGGTGCACTGTCGCGATTTGATTCAAGCTGTCGCCCCGCTGCACTCGGTAGGTAATCTGCTCGCCCACCTCGTAGCCGGTCAGAGGCTGGCTGCTGTAGTAGCGTCCGGGTTCGCCAACCGGTATCACCAAGCGCTGGCCAATCTGCAATCGCCGCGGGTTGCTGATGTTATTAACCTCTTGGATCGCGCTGACCCGGGTCCCGTATCTTGCTGCGATAACCGACAGGTTCTCGCCGCTGCTGACGCGATGCTCGATGAAGTTGACCCGATCGCTCGGAGGGATCGCGGCGAGAGCGGTCTCGAAATGCTGCCGGCTCCCCTTCGGAACGTAGACGATGTACTCATCGACATTGGGGGTGGCGGCGCGGAGATGAGGGTTCAGGTCTTGGATGATGTCGACCGAAGTCCCCGCCGCATCAGCGAGGACCCTGAGGTCGGTGATCGAATCGACGATCGCCTCGTCGTACTCGAGGGGGGGTTGGATCTCGAACTCGAGACCATAGCGCTCCGGGTCGGTGCCGATGTACATGGCAGCAAAGATCTTGGGCACGAAGTCGCGCGTCTCGCGAGCCAGGTTGCGTGTCTCGGCGATCTCCCAGAAGTCGCGCGAGCCAACTCGCTCGATGGCGCGCCCAACGCGACCCTTGCCACCGTTGTAGGAGGCCAGCGCGAGCTCCCAGCTTCCCATCTCGGCGTAGAGATCTCTCAGGTAGATCGCCGCCGTGCGCGTCGCACGTACGGGATCCCGACGTTCGTCGACCGACCAGTCGACACGCAGGCCGTAGAGACGTGCCGTACCACTCATGAACTGCCACATACCGGAGGCACGGGCGCGCGAGTATGCGCTGGGCTTGAAGAGACTCTCAATGAGCGGTACCCATGCGAGCTCGCGGGGGACTCCGACCTCATCGAGCGTGGCGAGAATCATGGGCATGTACCGCGACGCCCGTGATAGCCCCTCCTGGATGACCTCCTTGCGGTCGGTGACCAGGTACATCAGCGCGGCTTCGACCTTGGCGTTATCCCGGGGGTCCGGAATGGGTATCGTGAAGAGTGGCTCCTCGGGGAGGGGGTCGAGCACCCGGGCACGAAACTCCTCGAGCTCTTCCTCGGGAATCGTGGGTAGCTCCTCTTCCGGCAAGGTGACCTGCTCGTCGACCGCGGCCAGGAGGCTTTCGAGGCCGAGCGCGTGGATGCGGCTGAAGAGATGATTGAATGCCGCCTGCAGCTCGGCCTTCAGCTCCTCCGCTACCTCGGCTTCCAGATAAACGTCCAGCGCCGCCTGGAACTGACTGTCGGCATAACGGTAGTTGCCGTCACGATAGGCGACCTCGCCGGCGGCGTAGTGCAGCTCGGCTTCCTCCTCGAGTTGGGGCAGCGAGACGGTCTGCCGGGACATCTCTCGTTGGGCAGTCGCCGCGGCATCGGCACTGGTTTCAGGAGGCGGTGCCGAACCGGCACAGCCCCACGACAGGCCGAGCGCCAGAAAGAGAGATCCTGAGAGGATGGTCCTTGTTGCCCCATCCCGCCATGCGGGAGCCACCATCATTGCCGCTTGAACACTCCGTGTTGTTCGCCCAGTTCACGCCCGAGGGGTGTGATGATTGTAGCTGGTCCGATGCAGATTTTCTCTCCCCTCGCCATTGCTTCGCGCACGTCGGTCTCGCAGACGAATTCCACGACCTCGGCTGGAGGCGGCGCAAATGGGGTCGCCGGCTCCGTTGCCGACGGTGGCGGAGAGGACTGAGGAGCGATCGGGGAGCGACCACGAGGAGGTTCGGGAGCGGCGGGTGCAGGGGAAAGGGGACCGGCGCTGGCCGCTTCGGAGCTCGTCGTTGAACAGCCGCAACTTGATGTAGAGCAACCACAAGTTGGTGCCGGAGTGTCGAGACCCGATGGCGGAGATGGAGGAGAGGATGAGGCTCGAGGAACCGTAGAGATCTGTGCTTCCGCGCCCTTGACCGTAACCACCTCATTGCGCCCAGCCCCGGGAGGGTTCGCCCCGCCGCCTCGCAGGACGCCGCGGTCCTCGA
>Ga0316198_10003032_pt1 | contig 10208 bp, 5 predicted proteins | sample OudBieAanoxic_MG_FD_204935 | JGI IMG/M metagenome (GOLD analysis project Ga0316198, IMG submission 204935) | Coastal sediment microbial communities from Oude Bieten Haven, Netherlands - site A anoxic | ecosystem: Environmental > Aquatic > Marine > Coastal > Sediment | place: Netherlands...
CAGCGCAGCCGTGTTGAACCAAACCTGACACCGGTATTGGCACTGTCCATTTTGCTGGCATGGACCGTGATGTATTTCCGCGTCGTGGTGGAAGTTGGTGTGGTGAATTTTTCCTTGGCAAAGAACCTCGCCCTGGGGATGTTGTTGATGGGTGCAGTCAGCCTGGGTATCTGTATGCTGCTCTGGCGGCGGGGACGGAGCAAGGAAAAGGCCGAAGTTGAATCGGGGAACAACCCATTCGAACTGGGTGACGCGATCAAGTTTGGTGGTCTCTTTGCTGTCGTTATTTTTATCGCGAGCGCGGCCCAGGTCTATTTTGGGGACACCGGTTTATACGTGGCAGGTGCTTTGGCCGGTTTGACAGATGTGGATGCCATCGCGCTTTCCATGGCCAGCCTTGCCCAGCAGGATCCGACGAATTCAGGTGCAGCCGCAAGAACGATTGTAATTGCGGTAATCTCCAACACCATGGTCAAGTGCGGTATGGCCATCTGGCTGGGTGCGCCAGCCATGCGCCGTACGATGTTGCCGATCACCGTGGCGTTGGCCCTGGCAGGTATCGGTGCCGCCTGGCTGGTTGGCTAGGCCCCGAGCCCGGATATCATTCAGATAGCCATCGCTGGTCTCACCCGCGATGGCGTTAACAGAGCTGACTTTTTCATTTCCTGCGTGTGCGAGTGTCCATTCCACCAGGGCCGCAACCCCTTCTGCGACATTCAGGGTATTGGTGAGTGCTATGGGTAGTTCAATTTCACCCAGTTCCTGTACCTGGCTCAAACCGGCCAGGTTCATTTATCAACAAACCTGACCTCTGAACTGCCTGCAGACCTTACTTTGATTGTCGCAGGGTCATGCCTGCCACAACACCTGCATGATCGGATGGCCACAGGCCGTCAACCGTGCGGTCATCCTGACGGTCACCGACGACTTCGGCATGTACTCCACGCAGGAAGTGCGGCCCCTGGGGACCAGCTAATGGAGGTCTTACCCATACGTGGTCTATCCTGCGGTCCAGCCATGACACAGCATTCATCAACAGATCGGCCTGGCAGCAGGTATAACCGGGGTCCGGGGCGCCATTGCGTACCGTCCAGATATCCGTGTAGCCGTTTTCGGTCATGACCGCATAAGATGTCGGGCAAAGCCCGGGGGTGTCGAATGTGGGTGGCAGCATGCAATCTACCAGCGGCCCATCATCCGGGCCGGAGTTCAGGTCACCTACAACAACCAGTATTTCATCACCGAAAGCGCCGGCAATGCCGTTGAGAACCTGTGTCAACTCATAGGCTTGCGCAAATTGAAAACCATTGGCGAAGGGGTTGCCATCTACTTCGAGATGGGTGTTGACAAAACGGTAACTGCGACCGTCGATGTCGACATCGACAATGTTATAACCGCGTTTGAAAACAATGGGGCCTGCGGGCGAGGGTACCGGAAAATTAGCCTGGTAATTGGCGGACATGGCAAATGTTACATCAACGTCTGAGCGTCGCAGGATTACGTCAAAGTCGGTCAACCGCGCATCAAATAACGGGTAGTCACAATCAATAAGCCCCAGGTTGTACGCAGGAAGTTCGACATCGGCATTTTCGACCAGGGTAGCCACCTCGTAGGCCAGTCCACGTGCTGCCAGTGCTTCCATCAGGATTTGCAGGTAATCGGCGTAAACGTCGGTGGCATTGGGTGTGGGGTCGTTAGGCGGCAACACGATATCATCGGGGCACTGCGTGCGGATCAGTGAAACTTCCTGTAGACCAATCAAGTGTGGTTCATGTTCAAGGACAAGGTCGGCAATGGATTCGGCGCGTTGTTGGAAGTCTGTTAGCTGAATATCACCAAATACCTTTGCGGCGTTGAGTGGTACGTCTTCGGGCGCACCATCCAAGATCTGGAATAGATTGGCTCCAACGTAGAGGTTTTGGGTCATGACATCAAGTCGGCCCGAATAGCTGTCTTTGCCCTTACCGGCAAACGCTGTTTGAGAAAAAAAGAGTATAAGGAGCAGGCCAAAAACTGGTTTCAAAAGGGTTTTAGGGGTCATCTGGAATTCCTCCGGGTTTTGTGTGAGGATTGTTTAATTATAGGAGAGTTTTTAGGGTTGCACAGAGCAATCGATCAACCTGGTAGTGACAGCGTATGCCTGATCTCTTCTTTCATAAAGCCAATGGCCATGGGGCGTTCGACACCCGGCAATATACAAACATCGTACAGTTCTTCAACCACACCCTCTATTCTGAGTTCATGGACAATATCACCGGTTTTGATATTGATCACCTGGAGACCACAACGTGGTTTGACATTTTTGCTTTCCAGGCGGCCTTGAAGGGGCAAGCCTTCGAAGTCTCTGCCCCTGCGGGGCCTGGATAAACCCACTATCGCAAAATCGCCATGAAAGCTCATACCCCTCAGGTAGCCGGGACAAAATGCGACGGGTTCAAACCGGCCGGTATTCAGATCGATATAGCCAAATTCTCCCTGGCCGGAATTCAAAATCCATAAACGGTCCTGGTACCAGCGGGGCGAGTGGGGCATCGAGAGGCCATCTGTAACAATTTCATTGCGCTGGACATCAATCACCAGGCCGCCTTCCCGGCGGTGCTCCCGCCACCCTTCATTGACATCTGTCTGGCTGACGCAGGTCACGTAAGCGGGTTGATTGTCCCTGATTGCCAGGCCATTCAGATGGCAGCGGTCTTCTGCAGCAAGTTTGCTAATGAAATGCGGACGCCAGAAAGGTTCGAAACTATAGCGCTCACTTGGGCGGGCCAGGCAGCTAAACAGGGTGCTTACGAATACAGGACCCTTCTTGTCCACTGCAATATCATGGGCATCGACATCGCCGGTGGTGTAGCCAACCTGGGGCACATACACCCGGTCGTATCCCTGGTGCTTTTGACCTTGTCTCAGGGCGTCTTCAAAACGCCAGATTTGATAAAGGCTCGCCACCCATAAGGCTTGCGTCTGCGGATCCATGCCAATACCCATGCAACGTGCAAAGGTACGTTCGAATATGGAAAGGTTTTGGGTTTCGGACATGCCGACAAAAAACAATTTGCCGGCCTGGTAGGTAGAAAAACTCAAGCTGATTCGATGTTCGCTTAGCCAATTTGTGAAGTTTCGTGAACCGTTGAGTACCAGCTTATTCTTGCCACTTGTCACGATTCAAAGCTATCGGCAAAAATCTCGTCAACTTCATCGCCACTATTACCGAATATGACATAGCTGGTACCGGAATACTGTCCATTGGGACTGGCCAGCGGGGCACCTGTAATGAGGTCGGCGATGCCGTCGCCGTTAATATCGCCGGCGTCACTGACGGATGATCCTGAATTATCACCCGCACTTACACCGTTAATTACGAAGCCATTGTTGCCATCGAGGCCGGAAAGGTTCAGCGAACCCGGCCAGGCCTGATCGCTGCCGAACACTACATAGCTGGCACCGGAACCGCTTCCGTTGGGGTCTGCAAACGGTGCCCCAATAAACAAATCATTAAAGCCGTCGAGATTGATATCTCCGGCTCCGCTGACGGCTGTTCCGGATTCGTCACCCGCGCTTACCCCGTTGATGACAAAGCCATTGCTGCCATCGAGGCTGGACAGATCTAAAGCGCCAGGCCAGACATAGTCGACATTCCTGCCAAACACCACGTAGCTCGCACCGGAAGTACTTCCATTGGGGTCTGCCTTTGAAGCGCCAATAATCACATCATCAAAGGTATCGGAGTTGATGTCTCCAGCCGAACTGACGGATGTTCCCGTGTCATCACCTGAAGTCACCCCGTTGATCACGAAGCCATTGCTGCCATCGAGGTCTGACAGATTCAAAGGATTGGGTAGGCCGCCCTCCTCATCGTCGCCGAACACGACATAGCTGGTACCTGCATAGCTTTCTCCGGGTCCAGCAAAGATTGCACCAATGATGACGTCATCTATGCCGTCATGGTTGATATCGCCGGCTTCGCTGACGGCTCCTCCCAATGAGTCACCCTGACTCACCCCGTTTATCAGGAAGCCATTGCTGCCATCGAGACTCGAAAGGTTCAGGGGGTTGGGCAGGCCATCTACCACGTCACTGCCAAACACCACGTAGCTGGCGCCTGCGCCGGCATAGGGTGCACCGATGATGACGTCACCGATACCATCGCCGTTAATATCGCCAGCTGAACTTACGGACGTCCCAGACTCATCATAAGCACCCACGCCATTGATTACGAAACCGTTGTTTCCATCGAGGGCGGATAACTCCAATGAACCGGGCCAGTTGTAATCACTGTCACTGCCAAACACCACGTAACTGGCACCGGAGTATGCCTGATCGGGGCTGGCTCCCGGGGCGCCGATGATCAGGTCATCGAAACCATCTCCATTGATATCGCCGGCAGCACTGACCGAGGCACCTGCATAGTCGCCGGCATTCGTTCCATTAATCACGAAGCCATTGCTTCCATCGAGACCTGACAGGTTCAAGGGGTTGGGCAGGCCCTGGGAACTGCCAAACACCACGTAACTTGCACCGGCATAATCTGCATTGGTAGAGGCATAGGGGGCGCCGATGACCAGGTCATCAATACCATCGCCATTGATATCGCCAGCGATGCTGACGGAGAAACCGGAGTAATCTTCAGCGCTGACACCATTGATAACAAAGCCATTGGACCCGTTCAGGCCTGATAACTCCAGTTGGGGCGCAAAACCTGCGCCGACCGCGCCCGTTGCCAATGCAAGAGCGATAGCAAGGGGTAGCCTTTTGTGTGGTGCTTTGGGGATGATGACCATTTTGTTATTCCAGTCTCAACCTAATTAAGAGCATAACTCATTTCATTTGAATAATTAATTAAAATTATCAATATCTTTGAGCGAACAAGTCCTTTTAGTTACGATAAAACCAATGCGCAGTTATATTGTTACACAATAACTTTTGCAATTTCTGAAATTTGTATTATAGTAATACTATAGAGCCAAGAAATTCGTTGATTATGTTTGATAATTAAATGTTTTTCTGGCGAGGTAGACTAAGAATTGTGCTGCCTCTTTCTTCGGGGGAAGGGGTGTCACGAGTTAGTTCTTATTTAGCCATTGGGTAAATACCCGGGTGGGCTTGGTTTGGCTATTCCGGATTGAGTCAGGATGACTTAGGGGTCTCAATAAAACAAGGATGTCTTCTCAATGGAGGGGGGGTTCTTGTTCGCGTTTTGGTTCAAGGAATCCACATTTTAGCTTTTAGGCGCGTTGGGCTTAGAACGTATGAGTGAGTTGGGTTTCGACATCTTTCTTCATTTGCCGGACCGGTAAATCGTTCCTGCATCAGTTTTACGTTTGCTCTCGACGGCTTGAAAGCGAGGACACATATTTGTGTGTCTGTGCTTTGCCCTGGAAGGCATAGCATCGCGCCAGGATGGCTCAACCAAGGAGCAAATTGTTATGAGAGTTAATCGCAAAATTGAGGTTTTACCCAGGTATCTGGGTCTCATTTGCATCTTCCTGATCTCTACACTGTTTTCTGTGCAAGCGTTTGCGCAGGACGACCAACACGGTGTTGGTGTAGGCAAAGCTTGTCCGACCGCTACCAAAGTGGGCGATACGGCAATGTGTACGCTGTCGGTGACCAATGAAGATGATTTCGGGGATACGCTGGACGTTCTGGAGTTCTGGGATGTAGCGGATCCGCAAGGCAACGACGGCGGGCCAATACGTGTACCGGCTGTCGGTAACTTGCCAATTATCGAAGTGATCAATGGCACATGTACCGCTGCGCCCGTAGATGAAGTACTGGCACCGATTGGCCTGGTCTTTCCTTGCACGTTAGACGGTGTGGTGGGTCAGGCTTCTGGTGGTGTAGTCAGGGTTGCGTCCATTTGGACAATACCTGCTGGTGCGACCGATCCCGTGATCGACCAGGGAAATGTTATTGTTGTGGATGGTTGTAATTTGCAGCCCGTTGGCTGCAGTACTGAAGAGCAGCAACAACAGTTCGGTGCGGCGGTATCCTTATTTGTGCCGTCTCTCGAAGCTTCCAAAACCGGACCGGATATCGCCAAGGCAGGTGACGAAATCACCTATACAATCGGCTTTACCGACACGACTACCGGTGTTGGTTTCCCAGGTTTTGAAAACTGCACAGGTGACGATACCTTGCTGGGTGACCTGGGTGCCTTTACGCCTGGCGTAACACGTGACTTTCTTTACACCGTTCAGCCAGACGACCCTGATCCGTTACCAAATACGGTTACCATTACATGTGGTGTAGTAGATTTTGACAACGTTGTTACTGACACCGCTAGCCACAACGTGGATCTGATTGAACCGGAGATCGACGTAACCAAGGAAGGCCCGGCACTTGCCAAGGTGGGTGATGAGATCACCTACACGATAGGCTTCACCGCAACCAATGATGCCCAATACCTCGGCGTATGCACCGGTGACGATACCCTCCTGGGTGACCTCGGTGTCTTTGTCAGCGGTGAAACACGCGACTTCCTGTACACGGTACAGGCCGGTGATGCCAATCCATTGCCGAATACGGCTACCATCACTTGTGCAGTGGAAGGCTTTAACAATGAAGTCAGTGACTTTGCCGACCACAGTGTCGATCTGATCGCCCCGGCGATCGAGGTCACGAAGGAAGGTCCGGCAGTAGCCAAGTGGGGTGACGAGATCACTTACACAATCGGCTTCACAGCCATTGCTGATGGCGGGTTCCTCGGTGAATGCACCGGTAGCGATACGCTGCTGGGCGACCTCGGTGTCTTTGTCAGTGGTCAAACACGTGACTTCCTGTACACGATAGATGCTGGCGATGAAGATCCGTTGCCGAATACGGCAACTATCACCTGTGCAGTGGAAGGCTTTGCCAACACGGCCAGCGACAGTGCTGACCACAGCGTGGAAGTGATTGGACCTGAGATAGACGTAACCAAGGAAGGCCCGGCACTTGCCAAGGTGGGTGATGAAATTACCTACACGATTGGCTTCACCGCCACAGCAGATGCCGAGTACCTCGGCGAATGTACTGGCGTTGATACCCTGCTGGGTGACCTCGGTGTATTTGTCAGCGGTCAAACCCGTGACTTCCTGTACACGGTACAGGGCGGCGATGCGGATCCATTGCCGAATACCGCCACTATCACCTGTCAAGTGGAAGGGTTCAACAATACGGCAAGCGACTTTGCTGACCACAGTGTGGATCTGATCGCACCTGAGATCGATGTCACCAAGACCGGGCCGGATGTTGCCAAGGTGGGTGATGAGATCACTTACACAATCGGCTTTACTGCAACAGCAGATGGCGGATTCCTTGGTGAATGCACCGGCAGCGATACCTTGCTGGGTGACCTGGGTGTATTTGTCAGCGGTCAAACACGCGACTTCCTGTACACGGTACAGGGCGGTGATGCGAACCCATTGCCGAATACAGCCACCATCACCTGTGAAGTGGAAGGCTTCGTCAATACGGCCAGCGACAGTGCTGACCATAGCGTGGATCTGATTGGGCCTGAAATCGATGTGACCAAGGAAGGACCAGCTTTTGCCAAGGTGGGTGATGAAATCACCTACACGATCGGCTTCACAGCCGTTACTGATGGCGGGTTCCTCGGTGAATGCACTGGTGTTGATACCCTGCTGGGTGACCTCGGTGTATTTGTCAGCGGTCAAACCCGTGACTTCCTGTACACGGTACAGGGTGGGGATGCTGATCCGTTGCCGAATACCGCCACTATCACCTGTGCAGTGGAAGGCTTCGCCAACACGGCCAGTGACAGTGCTGACCACAGTGTGGATCTGATCGCACCTGAGATCGATGTCACCAAGGAAGGCCCGGATATGGCTAAGGTGGGTGATGAAATCACCTACACAATTGGCTTCACAGCTGTTGCTGATGGCGGGTTCCTCGGTGAATGCACCGGTAGCGATACCTTACTGGGTGACCTGGGTGTATTTGTCAGTGGTCAAACACGCGACTTCCTTTACACCGTACTGGATACCGACGCAGATCCGTTGCCGAATACCGCTACGATCACCTGTGCAGTGGAAGGCTTCGCCAACACGGCCAGTGACAGCGCTGACCACAGCGTTGACCTGATCCACCCGGCAGTAGACCTTGCCAAGGTATGCCGCCCGGATCCAGTCAGGCCCGGTGAAACCATTTACTGGGATATCACCGTGAGCAATCCTGGCGATATCAGCCTTGACTGCATGCTCAATGACGTAACGGCCGGTATTACCGATGAGATGGTTACGGTTGCGGCCGGTGGAACTGAGGTAGTCACTACAAGTCGTACAGTTGAGGCAGCCGATGTACCTGTCATTTCCAATACAGCTACGGTCAATTGCCCGATTGCTGACTTCAATAATGAGGTCGCAGATGAAGCGGCAGCTGATTGTGAAGTATTGCCAACGTACGAAATCTGCCGGACACCTGGCTTCTGGGGTACCCATGCGGGTACAGAGAAGCGCAAGTCTACTGATCTCGTGCAAGTAGTCATTGACGCCGCTGGCGGCACAATCATGGTATGTGGTGAACCCATCACCAACACCCATGTGCCCGACGTCGAGTCATCCACTGAGGCAATCTGCGTATCACCATCAGGTGAGCAACGTCTCCAGTTGGCTCGTCACCTTACTGCCGCAGCGCTAAACTGCGTGGTAAGTGGTGGTGGTGCTGACTGCACCGGTATCAGCATTGGTGCCGATTGGGCCGCAGCCAATGATGTTTGCATCAACGGCGGTGACTATAGTTACTGGGGCGATATTATCGACGAGTGGAATAATGGCGAGGAATGCCACGAACGCGAACTGAGTGAATCTGACGTGTTTGATGGTGTCTCACCGTTACCAGGACCTGCAGGTAGCCCGAATGCCTGTAACCTGGCAACTTCCAACAATGTAACTATCTTTGATTAGCAGAGTGGCTGGCGGGGTGCTTTGGCACTCCGCCATCTTTTCTCTGATCAGAACATACGACGGGGCGTCAACAGGCGCCCCGTTCGTATAAGCGTAAACTAAAATATTTGGACATTAAGTTTAAAAAGATTGCAGATTGTGGTTACAATGCAGCGCATGGATGTAAAGATTCTCTGCTTCCTTAATATCGGTCTAAGTGGTCACAGTTTTTTTACTACTACCACGTTGGGCGCTAAAAACAATTTCTTTTTCCGGTGAATGGAGTGTATCAATATCATGGAAGGATCTAACATAAACCTCGGAGTTTTCATTAAGCAGCTGGGTTTTTTATCTGTTTGTCTGGCTGTAGCACTATTCGCAATGCCAGCCCTGGCTCAGAATGAGCATTCGGTCGGCGTAGGTAAAAGCTGTCCGACAGCAACCAAGGTCGGAGACATCGCCACTTGTCGTTTGACTGTGGTAAATACGGATGATTTCGGTGACGTGCTCTTTGTCGATGAGATCTGGGACGAAGTCAGTGCGCCCGTACCATTTCGCGTCCCTGAAGAGGGCAACCTCCCCATTTTGGCGGTGAGCGAAGGTGTGACGTGTGAACCTGCCCCGGTAGATGAAGAAACCGCGCCGATCGGGCTGGTTCTGCCTTGTGTTGTTCCGGGTCTGGCTGAGGAGGGCGGGTCTGGTCTTGGTATCCTGGTGAGGTCCCGCTACACCATACCGGCTGGTGCGACCGATCCGTTGATCGACCAGGGGAATGTCATTGTAAGGGACGGTTGTGATATGGAACCTATTGGTTGCAGTCCACTGCCACAGCAACAGCAGTTTGGTGCGGCAGTATCACTCTTCGTTCCATCACTGTTAGCCACTCAAACCGGTCCGGACCAGGCCAAAGTAGGTGATGAAATTACCTACACGATCGGTTTTACCGACACCACCACCGGTACTGGTTTCCCGGGTTTTGAAAACTGTACCGGTAGCGATACCTTACTGGGCGACCTGGGCGACTTTACAGCAGGCGTATCACGTGACTTCAGTTACACGGTACAGCCGGGTGATCCCAATCCATTGACTAACCTGGCCACTATTACCTGTGGTGTGGTTGATTTTGACAACATTGTCGAAAATAGTGCCGAACATAGCGTCGATCTGATCGGGCCGGGGATCGAAGTTACCAAGGACGGCCCGGCCGTTGCCAAGGTGGGTGACGAGATCACCTACACCATCGGCTTCACCGTGCTCAGCAATGGCGACTTACTCGGCGAATGTACCGGTAGCGATACCGTGCTGGGTGACCTGGGTGTCTTTGTC
>Ga0316198_10003033_pt1 | contig 10205 bp, 9 predicted proteins | sample OudBieAanoxic_MG_FD_204935 | JGI IMG/M metagenome (GOLD analysis project Ga0316198, IMG submission 204935) | Coastal sediment microbial communities from Oude Bieten Haven, Netherlands - site A anoxic | ecosystem: Environmental > Aquatic > Marine > Coastal > Sediment | place: Netherlands...
CGAACTGCGCCAAGTCGGCTCGGTAGTCGTGTCCGAGCGCCTCGAACGCGCCGGGGACGACTGTGGCAGCGTTCTTCGTGTCGATTGCCGTCTGCCAGAACGTCACGGCCGGGACCCATCGTTGGGTGAGTGAGACGTTCGGCGGCCGATGATCGGGTCGCCCGAGCCACGATGGCTCCTGGTAGGCGATGTCGAGGCCGAAACGGGTTACCGGGTCTTCGTGATGGTTCAGGAAGAAGAATCGGATTGCCTCACGCTCGTCCTGCGGCAGGTCCCGATACTCGTCGATCGTCGCAAACGTCCCGAAGAGCGTGTCGTCGACGTTGTGTCCACCTGCGAGGAGCTCGCGCCGCCACTTGCCGGCGTACGGCGTACCGGCCCACAAACCCCGGTCAACATGCAGCTCCTCCAGGATGTCGGTCCCGCCCCCGGCGAAACCTCCCTGGCTGGTCTGCGCGCCGAGACTCTCCCCGTACAACACGACTCTTGGACGATCCGAAGGGTCGCGCTGTCCGAGCACGTCGTTGAGTGCCCGCAGCAGCGCACCATGCTGTTCGATCGCCAGGGGGACTTTGCCGACGGACAACATCGAGGGCAGAGAACCATATTGGATAGCGACCGACGCGATGTCACCCCTGGCGAGATACTCGGCGGCTTCCACGGGGATGTAGTTGAAGTAGCCGGTGCCGGCCGGTGACCCGACAATGAGGACCGATCGATTGAACGCACCGGTCCGGTGGAGCTCGCCGATCGCCAGAGCCACACGTTCACCGATGGTGTCGGCGGATTGCACGCCAACGTAGACGCGGATGGCATCCATCGCACCGGTCTCGCCGAGCACTTCGTCGATCTGCTCACCCGTCGATGCCTCGGTCACGAATCGGCGTCCTTGGAGTCCGAGTTCACCGAACGCGACGGCGCTGTGCGGGCTACCGCTCACCGTCGGCGCACTCGGTGGCTCTGCATAGCGGACCTCGGTCCGGCTGTTCGACGCTGCGATCTTCGACAGGACACGGTTGAATCCGGTGCGAATGCCGAGGCCGATGCTTCCACCGATCACGGTGTGAGTCAGCGGGAGCCAACCAGCGGCAGGTCCGCCGACATGCCGGCCAAGGAATGATGCCGACGCTCTGGCGGCCTTCCTCTCGGCCATCACGATTGATCCGACGGCGAATGCGATACCGGTACCGACGGAGAGGGTCCAAGCGATGCTGACTGGTGTGGGAGCGACCCGTCCGTCGGACTCATATCGAGCGATGCGGTCGCTCAGATAGGCGAGGGACCCCGCATCGAGTGCGCCTGCTGTTGAGACAAAGGCCGCGCTGTGAGCGATCGGCCCCCGTGACTGTGCGGTGTGGACGGAACGTCGAGCCACATCCATGGTGATCGCGGCGGCGGAGGCGTACGAGCGCGCCTGTGCAGCCGTGACGGCGAGGGATCCGGCCGTAGATGTGCGCAGCTTGGGCCCTGCGAGTACGGTGAACGCCGCGGAGGCGATCCCTGCGACGGCGTCGGTGATGACCGGCGGTGCGACGGTAATGCGCTGGACGACCTGCGTGTATCCGCTCCCGACGACGTAGCCGGACGCGAAAGAACCGGCCACCACGAGCGCTTGATCGGTGCGCGGCCGCTCCATGAGCGAGGGCTGGTTCGATTCGATCGCGGCCGCGGTTCCGAGGGCGAGCCCGGTCTGCACATGGGGCTGCCTGAGGAAGTTCACAAGGGGTCGTAGGGGGTTCTTCACAGGCGTCTCTCTCTTCTCGACGTTTTGGGACGGGGTGTGGTCATCACGTGGACGCGAGTTGGCGCAGGACCGAAGCAACGACGGTCAGGATGAGAGCGCCGCCGAGGGTCGCCGCAAGGCTTTCGCTCGAGAGTCCGACGTCGGCGTCCCGCGCGATCCATATGGCGAGCGCCATCAGTCCGACGTTGATGACGAGCGTGAACAGCCCGAGTGTCACTATGCGAATCGGGATCGTGAGGAGCTTGGCGATCGGCTTGATCGTCGAGTTGATCACTCCGATGGCGAGGCCGAAGACCAGCCACCACCACCACTCGCCGTCGAACGACAGTCCCGGAACGAGCCACACCGTCAGCCATGCGGCTGCGCTGTTGAGCCCGATACGGAGGAGTATGTTCACCGGCGGAACCCTACCCGGATCAGACAATTCGGCGCTCGGACGCCCACCGGGCCAACTCGTGGCGGTTGGAGAGCTGGAGCTTTCGGAGTACGGCCGAGACGTGCGTCTCGACGGTCTTCACGGAGATCGAGAGCCGGGTCGCCACCTGTTTGTAGGCGTATCCCCGAGCGATCTGGCGAAGGACTTCGCGTTCGCGTGGTGTCAGCTGATCCAGCTCCGGATCGGCCTCGACCGGAACGGTGTCCGAGAACGCATCGAGGACGAAGCCGGCCAGCTTCGGAGAGAACACGGCGTCGCCTGCCGCGATGCGTTCGATGGCGTCGGCAAGCGCTTCGGGGTCGATGGACTTGGTGACATAGCCGCGGGCGCCCGCTCGGATCATGGCGATGACATCCTCAGGCGCGTCGGAGACCGAGAGAGCCAGGAATCTGACCTCTGGATTGGTCTCGTGGATATTGCCGACTACGGACAAGCCGCCTCCCCCCGGCATATGAACATCGACAAGCACCACGTCCGGTCGACTCTTCCGGATTCCATCGACCGCCGCGTCCACATCGGTGGACCAACCGGCGACGTCGAAACGTTCAGAGAGCTCCGCTCGGACGCCGCTCAAGAACAGCTCATGGTCGTCAACGAGATAGATGGACGTCATCGGGGCCCCGATCGTAGATGGACTTCGCTGCCTTCGCCGGGTGTCGAAACGATGTTCGCTTCACCGCCGGCGCGTGTCATGCGGGCAAGGACCGACTCCGAGATGCCCTTCCGATCTTCCGGAACCGCGTCGAGGTCGAAACCCGACCCTTGGTCGGTCACCCAGGCGTCCACGGCGCCTTCCGTGCACTCGACGTAGACCGAGATGGTCCGGGCACCCGAGTGCTCCGCGGCGTTGGCCATTGCCTCGGCGGCCGCTGCTACGAGCGTATCGGCTGCTTCGTCGATCGGGCCGTCCCCAACCACCACCACTTCGACGGGAACGTCGAACGCAGCTTCGACCTTCGCCGCGGCTGCGGCGATGCCATCCCCGACGGTTCCCGTCTTGTCGACGCCGGCGGGATCGAACAGCCAGGCCCGGAGGTCGCGTTCCTGGGCTCTGGCGAGGGTGGTCATGCGCTGGGGATCGTCGCTCCGTTGGATCATCGCCAACGTTTGGAGGACGGAATCGTGGAGGTGCGCTGCCATGTCCGCCCGCTCTTCCGACCGGATCCTGGCTCGCCGCTCATCGGTGAGTTCCTCGACGAGTCCCCAGATCCACGGTCCGAAGAGCAGCATGAATCCTGCAGCGGTGAGAAGCACGGCGATCGCTGCTGGTCCGAGGGATTGGATCGTGTCGAGTGAGGCGAGCACGACGACGATCCCGACAACCATGAGGGCTGCTCCGAAGAAGATCTGGGTCTTGCTTCTTCGGGTCCCGTTGTCGGATGGCCGGGCGAGCCGGGTGAGGCGTCGTCTGGATTCGACCCCGGCGCGATCCCAGATGAGCGCAGCTCCGAAGATGACGAGGATTGCCGGCCATACAATCGGGCCGAACCAGAGTCCGACGGCCTGGAGTGCAACCAGCAGGGCATAGAAGATCAAGGCAAGGCCGAGCTTCTGGGCGGTGGATGGCGGGTGTTCGGCCTCGATCATCGATCCGTATTCACGTTCATCGGGTGTCGTGAGCCAGCCGAGGAGGTAGCAGATGATGCCGAACCCACCGGCGAGGGTCAGCGCCACGAACGCTGCTCGGGCGAAGGCGATCGGAATCCCGAGCCGGAGACCGAGCCCGGCGGCGAGCCCGGCGACGATGCGGTTGTCGTTCGAGCGAGTCAGCCGGCCGCGCAGGATCTGTAGGCGATCCGGCGTGTTATCTCGATTGGATTCGGCAGTGGTCCTCATGCAGTATTGATGTTGTCACAGCACCCGTCGGCTCACAACCCGTGACGACCCTGAGATGTCCCTGAGATCTCAGGGTTCGACTAGGAACATCCCCAATAGCGGCGGCTCGGTGGGTGCAGCATGATGGTTCCATGAGCAATCCAACCCAACAACCCGAGCTGCAGAGTCGGCAGCTCCGCCGCCCGTTCCAGGATCGTGCGTTCGCGGGCGTGGCCGCCGGCCTTGGCCAGCGGTTCAACGTCAGCCCGGCCTGGTTCCGGGTGGCCTTCATATTGCTCGCACTGTTCGGTGGAACCGGGTTTCTCCTGTATGGCCTCGGATGGATCTTGATCCCCGACGAAGGGAGCAATGAGTCGATCGCCGAGGGTTGGGTCGATGGCTTCAACGCGTCGAACTCCGCGATGGTGATTGGCATTGCGCTCATCGGTGTGGCGTCGGTGATCCTCGTGTCGAGCTTTCAACTGATCTCGGGCAAGTTCGTCGTCGCTGCGGTTCTTCTCGTGCTCGGTGTGCTGCTGTATCGGGGTGATCTCACACGATCCAAGGAACCGTCGGATCTAGAAAGCTCGACCGATCCTGATTCCGCGCCCGCCGATGATTCCGGCGGTTCCGTGTCGTTCGATGATGACGATGCCATACCTGAGTCGTCCGACGGTGGCGACGAGGAGCGCAGGTCGATCCCGCCTGGCGACGCCGACGCGGCTGCCCTGGTGGACTCTGGCGGAGCGGCGCCTATTGCCGCACCGCAGACGGCGCCGGCTGTTCCGGCGCGTCCGCCGAAGCCGCGTCCCCAGAAGCCGCGGTCGATTCTCGGACAACTCACGCTCGCCGCGACGCTGATCGCTGTTGGCGGCCTCGCGCTGCTCGACGTCGCCGATGTGCTCTACCCCCATCCGGTGCACTACCTCGCCGTGACCGTAGGAGTGATCGGGGCAGGTCTGCTCGTCGGAACGCTGTTCGGTCGTGCCCGCTGGTTGATCTTCATCGGTCTGTTCCTCGCTCCGTTCCTGTTCGTCGCCAGCGTCGTCTCAGAATGGTCGTTCAGCGGTGAGGCGGGTGAGCGGTATATCCAAGTGACCTCCATCGAGGACCTCGAGCGAGCGAACTTCAGCTACGACCACAGTTTCGGAGTCCTCAAGCTGGATCTCCGCTGGTTCGAACCTCCGGCCGAGACATCCGGTGACGTTTCTGAGATCTCGATCGACGCCCGGGTGAGCGCCGGCGAGTTGCGGATTCTGCTCCCGCAAGAGACCGGAGCCGTCGTGACCGGCTCGGCTGGAATGGGTTCGGTGAAGCTGTTTGGTGACGAGAGCGCTGGGATTGGCGTGTCGAACACCGCCGAAACCGACGCCGAGGCGCCGAACGTCGTCTTCACCATCTACGCGAGAGCAGATTTCGGCACGGTTGTCGTCGACGTACCCCTTGAGAATGAACCACGGCCCCTGGTGTGGGAGGAATAGACCATGTATCGCCACCGTTTCGACGCACTTTCGTTCGTGTTCGGCCTGCTGTTCGTCGGCATGGCGTTTCTCGCTCCGGCCAGGGACTGGTTCCCGAGCAACACCTTCCGCTGGATCATCCCAGGAGCCGTGCTGCTGCTGGGCGCCGGCCTCGCAATCTCGGCCGTGGCCTCGAATCGGGCGACGGCTGCAACGGCGAGCCAGCCCGGTCACCATTCGCAGGAATAGCCCTTCTCGCGGTTGAAACGTCCGGGTACGCTGTGCTCAGCGCTCAGAGGGATACCGATGCCCGCTCCGAAGAAGTTCAATCCCGCTCCCACGACCTCACCGTCGCCTACGACCGCACGCCCTTCGGACACCGCCAAGGGCCGCTACGCCGTTGTCCCGCCCGTGCCGAAGCCTCGCGGGGTCGATGAGGAATCCGTCGAAATCGATGTCGACGAGGTAACGGTTGTCATGCGGAAGATCTCGAAGTACGAGGCGCGATCGCTGAGCGCCCACGTTGAGCCGGGTCTGACGATTGACATCGACGAGCTCGATGAGGTCGATGAGGCCCCGCAACTGGTTGAACCGGTTCGTCCAGCACCGATGGTCTTCGGCGAGTGGCGCACCGAATCGAGTCTCGAGGGGACGCACTACCACCGCAAGGATTCTCGGCGGATCTGATCAGGCGTCCGGCGCCGTTGGGCACTCCTCAGACTCTTGAAGGTCGAGTTGGATCTTTGCCAGTTCCGGGTCGTCGATCACCAATTGAACGTGTTCGTGCACGAGGTCGATGTTTGCGATCCTTCCCGGCTTCCCGTCGTCGCGATACTTGAGGTGATACTCGGGCGGAATGAAGCGGACGGATACCACCTCGTCGATGTCGACCGAGGGGAGGAGCTCGACAAGTCTCGGTAGAAGATCAACCGGGATGTCGGTGGTGGTCGTGGTCTTGATGACGTCGGCGAACTTGCCGAAGTTCAGGATCAGCGATGTGGGGTCGGTCTGCTCCATCGCCGCTTCGAGAACACACCGCTGACGTGACATGCGGAAGTAGTCGCTGTCAGAGTGGCGGGTCCTGGCGTAGGCCAAGGCTTCCTCACCGTTCATGTGCTGCTGGCCCGCTTCGATCACGAGCTGAGTCATGGTGCCGTCAAGCAGCGGGTACTCGTCATCGACGATCTTCTGCGGGACATACATGTCGACACCGCCGATGGCATCAATGATGTCGACGAAGCCGTCGAGGTTCACGAGTGCGTAGTAGTGGATCGGGATTCCGAGGAACTCCGAGATTGCACCCTTCACCGCGTTCTCCGGTGGTTCGCCGGGACCCTGGAAGGCTTCGGGGTGCTGCTCTCCCTGGATCCAGAGTTCGTTGATCAGCTCCGGGTAGCAGTTGCAGTCCCAGATCCCCATGCCGTCGGGGAGCGGGGCATACGTCCAGTTCCGGGGTACCTGAAACATTGCGGCCTCGCCCGTCTTCGGGTCGATGCTGACGGTGATCATCGTGTCTGTGCGGATTCCTGTGCGGCCGACGCCGAAGTCGCCCCCGAGGAGCAGAATGTTCAAGCGGTCCAGATCATCCCACGGCGTCTGTTCGACAATGGTGGTCGTGGTCGACGACGTGGTCGAGTCCTGCGCGACGCCGTTCTGAGATGTGTCACCGCCAGCAGCGACGCTCGTTGTGGTGGTCGCCGACGCCTCATCGCTGTCGAAGACGGTCGTGATCAGGCTGTATTGGACAAGGTCGTAGTAGCCGAAGACCACGTGCGGCATGAGGAGAAACGCGCCGAGTGCGACCACTGCCGTGAGCGCAGCGACCCGACTCATCGAGGGTTCCGATGTCGACGCAGATCGGTATGCATCGTCCGCTGCCCAGATTCGGTAGCCGAGGAGGACGATGTTGACGACCATCAAGAGCGCCATCGACGTGGGTCGGACGAATGCGGTGAGGATCGAGACCTTGTCGTGGAAGAAGAAGAGCAGAACGGCAAGCGCAGCAACGTCGATGATGAACAGCGTCCGAGCCTTCTTCCGGTCGCCGGCGAGCCATTGACCAAGACCCGGGATCAAGGCCGAAGCGGCAGCGGCGACGAGCGGATTGGGCGAGCGTGATTGCCTTCGTCTGCCCGTCATCCGCGCATGGTAGGAACCGGCCCCCCGTAGTCGTGGCAGGGGTGGCGTTCGGATGGAGGGGTGGCGGGTAACCTGCCGGGAACCCGACGCCGATCCCGAAGCTCCTTGTGAACGACACCCCGCTCGACGACCAATCTGACGATACGCCCGAGCATTCGCATCGCAACCGGTATGCCTACATGCGAAGCGATGGGACGCTCGACATCGTTCTGGGCAGTCTGGTTGCCGGGATCGGCGCCTACGCCTATCAGTTCCTCGGAGGGCGCAGTCTCGGTGAAGAGGCTTTCGCTCCCATCGGGGCGCTCCTCACGGCACACTTCCTGGCGTTTGTGATCATCCTGCTCCCAATCGAGCAGTTCGTGATCAGGCGAATAACGCTTGGCTACCGCGGGTGGGTCGTGCCGATTCGCGCAATCGCCTTGACGATCTCCACTGCCTTCGTCGCCGCGGTCGTGGTCTGGGCTTCGGCTGATACCTATTTCGACGGAGACGCTTCCTTTGTCTGGTTCGTGATCGCGACCGTGGCGCTCCACTTCTTCTTCGTTGTCGGCCGCGGCTATCTCGCCGGTTACCGGCGCTTCCGCGCCTACGGCTACGCCAGCGGTGCCGCCTCGATCCTGCGGCTCGTCATCGCCGTTGTGGTTGTCGTGATCGGGCCGACGGTGACGGGGTTCGCGTGGGCGCAGGTCCTCGGGCCACTCGTGATCTTCTTCTGGCGCCCGTTCCGAACGCCTGAGAAGCGGCAGACCGGATCACGCGGCGAACTGTCCGATGAGCATGCCGAGCAGGTGGGGGAGAAGGGCCTGCTCTTCGGGTTGGTGCTCTCGTCGGCGGCATCACAAGCGCTCTTGCTGGCGGGGCCACTCGTTGCCGGGGCGCTCGGTGCCACCGCCGCCCAGTTCTCGGTTACGTATGCGACGTTGCTTCTCGCCCGAGCCCCGCTGACGCTCGGCTACAACCTCATTGCTCGCGTGCTCCCGCCGTTCACCGAGATGGCAGCACGCGGCGAACGCCGTGAGTTGCGATCGTGGGCACGCGGCATGGGCTTTGCCGGGGCAGCGCTCGCGTTCGTCGGAGCCGGCCTTGGAGCGCTCATTGGCCCGCCCATGGTGGCGGTTGCATTCGGTGACGGCTTCCGGCCTACAGCAGCGGTCGCGGCCCTTGCAGCCGCCGGTGTTGTGCTGGCGTCGGCCGGCCTTTTCATCGGTCAGATCCTAGTCGCTCGCGGACGAGCCGCCCGGCTGGCCGTTGCGTGGTTCGTTGCGGTAGCCGCCGCCGTGGGAGTCTTGTTCATCCCGATCACCGATCCAGTGATGCACGTGATGGTCGCCTTCGTCGTGGGTGAGGGCTTCGCCCTGGTGGCGCTGGTGGTCGGGGCTTTGATGCGCGATCCCGAGGAAGGCGAGATCTCTCACGGCTACGCGGTCGCGAAGCGCTCGCTGGACATTGCGGTTGCGCTCATCGCAATGCTGCTGCTCGCCCCGGTCCTGCTGATTGCCGCAATCGCCGTGACGGTCGACTCTCGCGGCCCGGCGTTCTTCCGGCAGTTGCGCACCGGCCGCAACGGGGTCGACTTCTGGATGGTCAAGCTGCGCACCATGGAGTTCGGCCATGACGACGCGGTCTTCTCCGATCATCTCGCTCAATTGGAGTACAGCGAGGATGACGATGAGTACACGATCAAGATCGACGACGATCCGCGAGTCACTCGGGTAGGTGGATTCCTGCGGAGGTGGTCGCTCGATGAATTGCCGAATCTCTGGAATGTGCTCAAGGGCTCGATGTCGCTCGTCGGGCCGCGGCCGCTCGTCCCCGAAGAAGCCGACCTTGTTGGCCTCGACAACCCGCGATTTCTCGTGAAGCCCGGCATCACGGGCTACGCGCAGGTCCATGGCCGCGACTCGATCTCGATTTCCGAACGTACCGCGCTCGATGATGACTACGTTGAGATCCGCTCCATGAAGGTGGATATCAGGATTCTGGTGGCGACGTTTGGGACGGTTTTCAGAACGAAGGGCGAAGAGTCGAAGGCATGAGTCTGGAATGCTCTCGGGGTGCGGTAGCGTTGCATTCCCATGGAAACGATAACCACCCTGCTCAACGAAGGCGACCCGGTCATTGCGATCGTTGGCGCCTCGGACAATCCGGCGAAGTACGGGAACCGTATCTACCGCGACCTCAAAGGCAAGGGCTACCGGGTCTATCCCGTCACTCCGACGCGGGACACGATCGACGGTGACCCTGCCTATGGCGATCTTGCCGACCTCCCCGAGATTCCGGACATTGTCAACTACGTCGTGCCACCGCCGCGAACTCTCCGACTGCTCGCACGCGCACAGGAACTTGGCCTCATGCGCGCGTGGGTGCAACCGGGAGCCGAGAACGAGGACGTCATGGCTTTCCTCGACGACAATGGCTTCGACTACATGGCCAAGGCCTGCATCATGGTTCGCTCGAGGATTCAGCCCGCAATCTGACCCTATCGCTGCACCCCCACAACGCGGTACAATCCTGGTGGGGCTCGATCAGGGGGATCGGCATGACCATTGAGGAACTGCGCCGCGCGGTGCGTTCATTGCCGGGTGTTGCGTCGGCAGACGTGATGCCTCAG
>Ga0316198_10003034_pt1 | contig 10204 bp, 10 predicted proteins | sample OudBieAanoxic_MG_FD_204935 | JGI IMG/M metagenome (GOLD analysis project Ga0316198, IMG submission 204935) | Coastal sediment microbial communities from Oude Bieten Haven, Netherlands - site A anoxic | ecosystem: Environmental > Aquatic > Marine > Coastal > Sediment | place: Netherlands...
GGGGTCCATGGGACCCGATTTCCGCATCGAAGCTGCGAAAACACCTGCGGCGGCAAGAGACCGACATCATCCACGTCCACAAGGGGCGCGCCCACGGCGTCGGCCTGGTCGCAGCCATCGGCATGGGAAAACGCCCACAGCTCGTCGTCAACCGTGGCGTCACCTTTCCCCTCGATATCTTCAACAGATTGAAGTACCGCCATCCTCGAGTCACTTCGGTGGTCTGCGCCGCCGATGCCGTTCGCGACGTCGTCAGAAGTTCAGGAGGCCTCAGCCCTGACCGTGTCCACACCATCTACAGCGGGACCGACCCAGACATTTTTGATTCCGCGCGCGCTGATATGGCTAACGTGCGGTGTGAACTCGGCATCGATCCCGGCCACCTCGTGGTAAGCCAGGTGTCCACGCGTGACTGGAAGGGCTGGACCGATCTCCTGGCAGCATTCGCCCTCGTCGCTGGACGTTTTCCCGCTGCACTACTCCTCCTCGTGGGGTGCGAACCGGACGAAGAAAAGGCGAAGGTCAAAGTAGCCTCTCGCGAGGCAGGCCTTACCGGCCGAGTCCAGACTCTGCCCTTTCGCACCGACATGCCCGAGGTGCTGGCAGCCTGCGACATCGTTGTCGACGCCTCGTGGGCAGGGACCGGGATCACCGGCACCATCCGCGAGGCGATGGCCATGCGGCGGTCGGTAATAGCCACTGACTGCGGCGGCAACCGGGAGCTTGTGGTCGATGGTGAGGTGGGTCTGGTGGTACCTCCACGCGACCCCGGCTCCCTGGCTGTAGCCCTCACGCGTCTGCTCGGTGATCCTGAGCTTCGAAACCGGTTGGGGACCGCAGCGAGAACGAGGGTGGTCGAGCACTTCTCGACCGAGAAGAGGATCGACAAGCTTGAGGCGTTGTACCGCAGAGTGCTCAAGTAGGCTCCCTTGCTCCTTTTCGAACTCGGGCGCGGGCGCGGACACGGACGCGAGAAAAACAAAACGCCGGGCTTGGGCCCGGCGTATTTGTTTTTTGGCTCCGCAGGAGGGACTTGAACCCCCAACCTAGTGGTTAACAGCCACCCGCTCTACCATTGAGCTACTGCGGAACATCTGTGGCAAACGCATATTGTAGGCACGAGAGAGCGAAAGTCAACCAACCGCGGAGGAGCGGAGCATGGTGAAGACCAAACGCACCGTCGGCGCGTGCGCCATGGTCTCCCGAAAGTCCTCCTCCGAGGCGAAGTTTGTGGACTGAATTCGGCGCCCTTCGCACTGGAGGGTCAGCCTCTCGCCCTCGAGCGGCCAGGGCTGCACCCGCCAGGTCGTGTCGTTCACCATCTCGAAGCCGATCACCTCCGTATCGCCGCCGGAGTCTTGGGCCCACACCTCGAACGGTGCAGGTAGCGAAGCACAGAGGTAGACCGAAATCCGGTCGCAGGTATCGAGCAACCGTGAGTTCACCTGTCGTCCCGGACCCTCGAGATAGGGCTGGTATCTGGCGTCGGTACCGAGCTCCTCACGCCACGACCGCTCGAGGCGATCCATCTCGGCACCGAAGCTCTGTACGATCCTCGCGCCCCCGGTATCATCGCGCTCGAGCAGTTCGGCCGACTTGCGGTCAGCCATGGCACCGAAGTGAGCCGCCACCAGCAAACCGGCGTAACGGTTGTATTGGGCACAGCGCACGACACTCCGACGCCAGATCGCGAGGTGGTCGACCACCGCCATGGCATCAAAAGTTCGTGGGCGCCCAGTGTCATCAAGGGTTGGAGCTGCATCGAAGTCGGTCCAGCCCCCGTCGTGCAATAAAACCGCGGCCAAGGTCTCAGCGCGTGGCGCCGGCCGAGAGAAGGACCTGTTTCCCCAGTGCTCCGCCACCTGCCATGCGAGCCAGGCGTGCGAAACCTGCGGGATCAAGTAGCTGCCGGCCGGATCGCCCTCCCGATGAATAAACACCACGCGATTCTACACCGCGCGGAAGGAACCGCGCGGTGTAGAATCGCAAATTCTGAATTCGGTATCAGGAATTCGGAATTCCCACCCATCCCCCCTGCGGCGATTCGACCTGATCGGTCGGTCGAAAATCCGAAATCCGAAATCTCTCCCTCGTGATAATCTTCACTCATGGTGCACTTCGGAACTTCCGGATGGCGCGGCATCATCGGCCGCGAGCTGACCTTTCGTCGGGTTCGGATGGTCGTGCAGGCGATCCTCGAAACGCTGCGCGAAGAAGAGACTCCGGCCGAACGGATCGTGGTCGGCTTTGACACCCGAATGCTGTCCGAGAAGTTCGCCGCCACCGCCGCCCAACTCATCGCCTCCAACGGGATTTCAGCCGAACTGACCCCTCGTGACGTGCCCTCGCCTGTGGTCGCTTCCTGGGTTATCGAACGGAAAGCTGCGGCCGGAATCACATTCACCGGAAGCCACAACCCGCCCGAGTACAACGGCCTCAAGATCTACACCGCGGACGGGATCCTCGCTTCGCAAGATTTCACCGACCGGATCGAGCGTCGTTTCGACCTGCTTGAGGAAGACTACGACGACACCTTCCTTCCCCACCCTGAGCTTATCGGCGAGCATGACCCGAAACCGGTCTACCTCGGAAGGCTGCAGAAACTCATCGACTGGGAGGCTATCCGCTCTTCGAAGATTAAACTGATCGTTGACCCACTCTTCGGCAGCGCCCGCGAGTACCTCGACCACATCCTGCTGGAAAACGAAGTCGAGGTCGATGTCATTCACAACACTCGTGACCCCTATTTCGGCGGCTACGCGCCCGATTGCACTTCAGAGAACCTGTCACGGATGCGTGATGTGATGCGTCGAACGGGGGCGGACCTCGGTCTCTCCACAGATGGCGATGGTGATCGCTTCGGGATTCTCGATCAGGGTGCGCGGATGTCCGACTCCAGTACCGCTCTCGCGGTGATCCTCGACTACCTGGCTCGGCGGCGCAATCTCAGGGGAGGAGTCGGTTATACGGTAGCGACGTCCGGTCTGATCAATGCTGTCGCTCTTCATCACAATCTCGAGCTGATTGAGACAGCGGTAGGATTCAAAAATTTCGGTCCGCTCCTCGTTGATGGCACCCTCGAGTACGCCGGCGAAGAAAGCGCGGGCCTGGCCTGGTCGCGACACCTTCCCGAACGTGATGGCGTTCTCGCCTGCCTCCTCGCCGCCGAAATGGTGGCAGTTGAAGGCAAGAGCATGGCCGAGCTTGCCCACAAACTGGCCGACAGGGTTGGCACCTTCTCATTCCGGCGCACCCAGATCCCGCTCACCGAACGCACCCGCGATATTTTGGAACTGCGGCTTGGCCAGACCTGGACCGAAATCAACGGACACAAGGTAACGGAAGTGGACCGACGGGACGGTCTCAAGCTGATATTCGAGGGTGGGTCCTGGATTCTGATACGGATCGCCGGCACCGAACCAAAAATCCGCATCTACGCAGAGGGGCGGTCGTCCGAGGAGCGGCGACACCTGATGCATCTTGTACGGCATTTTTTCTCTCAACGGAGGTTGTAGGATGTTCGATATCGAATTCGTCTGCGGCAGGGAAGTTCTCGACTCCCGCGGCAATCCCACGGTCGAGGCGGAGGTCGTTCTATCGGGCGGCGCAGTCGGCCGTGCCATTGCGCCCTCGGGCGCATCCACCGGTTCCCGCGAAGCCCTCGAACTGCGCGACGGCGATCCTGATCGCTTCGGCGGCAAGGGAGTCCTGCGCGCGGTCGAGCACATCAACGGCCCTCTCGCCGAATCGGTCGAGGATTTCGACGCTCGCGACCAGCTCGGCGTTGACCAGAGTCTCATAGACACCGATGGCACCGACAACAAGTCGTCGATGGGCGCCAATGCGATGCTCGCAGTTTCACTCGCCACCGCCCACGCGGCGGCAGAGGGCTGCGGTCTGCCGCTCTACCAGTATCTCGGCGGATGTGGCGCAAGGGAGCTACCGGTACCGATGATGAACATCGTCAACGGCGGCGCCCACGCCGACAACTCGGTAGACTTCCAGGAGTTCATGGTGATGCCGGTGGGCTTTGCCACCTTCGCCGAGGGCCTGCGGGCCGGAGTCGAGGTCTTTCATACCCTCAAGAAGGTCCTGAAAAGGCGCGGATTGTCGACAGCTGTCGGCGACGAAGGCGGTTTCGCTCCCGACCTCGAATCCAACCGCGCCGCGTGCGAGCTCATCATGGAGGCCATCGACCTGGCGGGCTACGCGCCCGGCGACCAGGTCGCACTGGCGATGGACCCCGCCGCATCCGAGTTCTTCTCCGACGGCACCTACAACCTTACCGGCGAGGGCCGCGAGGGACTTTCGTCGGAAGACATGATCGAGGTATATGCCTCGCTGGTCGACGACTTCCCGATTGTTTCGATCGAGGACGCGCTCGCCGAGAGCGACTGGGACGGCTGGAAAAAGCTCTTCGAGCGACTCGGCAATAGCATTCAACTGGTTGGAGACGACATCTTCGTCACCAACCCCGAGATCATCCGTGAGGGCATCGAGCGTGAAGTCGCGAACTCGGTGCTCGTCAAGCTCAACCAGATCGGCACCCTGTCTGAAACCCTCGACGCCATCAACATCGCCCAACGTGCGGGTTGGACCGCGGTCATATCGCACCGTTCGGGCGAGACCGAAGACACCACGATCGCTGACCTCGCGGTCGGGCTCAACACCGGCCAGATCAAAACCGGATCAGCCTGCCGAACCGACCGTATCGCCAAATACAACCGCCTCCTCCGCATCGAAGAGGAGCTCGAGGACGTCGCGCGTTACCGCGGCATCGCCTCTCTGGCACGCGGGAGAGGATGAGGCGCATCACCCTGATCCTGCTCGCCCTCGGGGCGCTGGCGGCCCTGGGCGTGTTCTCATCGATCGTTGGTCACGGGTTCGGGGAGCTGACCGACGCCGAAGAGGAACGGGAGCGGCTCAAACAAAGAGCCATCGAACTCGAGGAGAGCGTCGTCGAACTCGACGGGACCCTCGAGGCGATCCGCACCGATCCCGCCGCGGTCGAGTCTCTGGCCCGCCGCGAACTGGGTTGGGTTCGCCCCGGCGACACCGTAATCTTGCTGACGACACCAACACCGCCGCCCCAACCAGCCGTCTTGACAGGCCCCACACCGACTCCTATACTCACCCTCCCTGATTGACGCGGGGTGGAGCAGTCCGGTAGCTCGTTGGGCTCATAACCCAAAGGTCGCAGGTTCAAATCCTGCCCCCGCAACCAAGAAAAAACGCCGCGGCGCATTCGCGCCGCGGTTTTTTCTTGGTTGCTCGCACCTCGCCGCGAGCAGGCCATTGACAGCGCCATCGCCGCAAAGCGGGGATCCGGCTGCTGCGGGCAGGAGCGTTCCAGCATCTCCTTGACAATCTGATTCGAAAGTTATACTTTATTTATGCCTATCGTCCAGGCAACCCGTCCACGCCCAAGCTCATCGCGGCCCACCAACGGCCGATGAGAAAAGGAGCGTGACATGGAACTCACTGAATCTAGGAACATCGTCAAGACCCTCGCGCAGGGAGTCCACCCCACCACCGGCGAGGTCTATCCCCCGGAAAGCCCGTACAACGATCCGGAAGTGATCAGGGCCCTGTACTCGATTCTCGAATTCGTCAAGCAGGCCAAGAAACCCAGGAAGAGCGTCGAGGAGAGGCGCCGGGAGAACCTTGAGTTCGGCAGGCCGATGAACTCGGGTCTGCCGTGGACCGAGGAGGACCGTGCGATCGTGAGGTCCGGGTTCCAGGAAGGCACAACCGTCGAGAAGTTGGCGGCGACGCTCGGTCGAAGCTCGGGATCCATTGTCGCGGAGGTGATCAGGCAAGACCTGCTGCCGCCGGATCTCAGGTAAAAGCGCATCAATCGCCTCCTCCGGGGAGAAAGTCCTCAACCGGACAGGAAATCCGTCGGGACACAGTCTGCGATTTTGACCCGTTGGAGGAGAAACGGGACGGGAGACTCCGTGATCGAGTTGCACACGCAGGGACTCGACATCCAGTACCATTTGACGGACGGGGGCTTCGATGTCTCAGAAATTTGGCTTCATCCCGATCCAACCGAGCTCTCTCCTCGCAGAGGGAGAGCTCGAGTCCATCACCGGTGACTACGTCCGCGCGCTCGAAGAACTGGGCGGAGAACGTTGGGCCGCCGACACGATTTCCGATGACGAGACCCAACTCGTCCTACTGGTGGCCACAGGTGGCACCGAGGCGGTCATCCTCGAGTTGTGGGCAAAGCGGGCCCGGAAGTCGCCCGGCCAGCCCTTGTTCCTGGTCGCTCATCCCGGTAACAACTCGCTTCCCGCCTCCCTCGAAGTATTGGCGCGCCTGCAACAGGATGGTGCTCAAGGTCGCATCTTCTACCTCAACGGCCCGGACGATGCGGCGGGCCTTCGCGAAATCGCGGATGTGCTGCACGATAACGAGGTGCGGCAGGCGCTCGGGCGGGCGCGCATCGGGCTGGTGGGCTCGCCATCGGACTGGCTCGTCGCCAGTAGCCCCGATGTCTCGACGGTCGAGGCCGCCTGGGGGCCAACCGTGGTGCAAGTCGAGATGGATGAGGTCGTGAAGGCGCTGGAGGCCGTCTCCGATGCCGATCTCGAACCGCATGTCGGCGCCTTCGTTGCGGGTGCTACCGAGGTGTGCGAACCCACGGCCGGCGATCTGGGAGACGTCGCCCGGGTCTACCTCGCTCTGAAAAAGGTCGTCGACGATTTCAAACTCGATGCGCTGACGGTGCGCTGCTTCGACTTCGTGCAGCACCAGCGGACCACCGGCTGCTTTGGACTGGCGCAACTCACCGACGAGGGCGTCATCGCCGGATGCGAGGGCGACCTTGTCAGCACCGTCGGCTTGTTGTGGGCGCACAAACTACTTGGCGTCACGCCGTGGATGGCGAACCCGGCGCAGCTCGATCCGCAAAACAACACGCTCTGGCTGGCGCACTGCACTGTCCCGCGCTCGCTGATCGAGAGCTATCGTTTGCGCTCGCACTTCGAGTCGGGGCTGGGCGTAGGAATTCAGGGGGCACTCCCGGTTGGGCCGGTCACGCTGCTACGCATCGGCGGTAAAAAGATGGATCGACTATGGCTTGCGGAAGGCGAAATCCTGCGTTCAGGCGACGCTGAAAACCTCTGCCGCACCCAGGTGGAGATCCATCTCACGCGAGGCGGTACCGTCACCGACCTGCTGCGTGCGCCACTGGGCAACCACCTGGTCCTGGTGCTCGGCCACCACCTCAACCGGCTACAAGGCTGGTGCAAGGGTTCCGTGTCTCACATTGCGGCTCTGTAGGGCGAAATCGAAAACTCTCGCGTTGCCAAGTCAGGCTCAAACAGCAAAGTCACAAAGTGATACGGGGCGACTTCCATAACCCGATCAACCAGTCGTACGACTCCAATTCCCCTTCCCTTCATATATCGCCGCGCCGGCTATCATCGCGATCGGGAATTCGATGGCCTCGAAGACTGCCTCCATCAAACCGAGCTGGAGGGGGAACAGACCCAGGTTGATCAAATTGATGAACAAAGAGGACATTAAGATGACGCCGAATGCGCTGGTGATGAGCGCTGTCTTCGTCCCAACCCCGTACATTGGGCGCAGTGAAGCGTAGAGCCAGATCAGAAGCGTGCAGTTCAAAAGGGCGATGAAGCTGTTGACCCAGTAGGTTAGAGCGCTCGAATTTCTCAGTTCGATACCCTGGAGCCACATCTCCTGGGAGGATTGGCCAAATAGGATTCGGGCAAACACCTGTTCCACCAGGACCTCGACCACGACCCACACGACCAACATGGCCAGACCGGCGAGCAACATTCGTTTTACTCTGATCTCGTTCATGAAACCCTCCAGATTGGATACACGAGCAGGTCAGGGTGTTTCATGGCTCGACTCACCATTCACCCTTGAGACGAACTCATTCTGAAAAACCTTTTCGATGCCGACGCCAAACACCTCGGCAATCTTGAATGCAAGTTCTAGAGAGGGCCCATATTTCGCCGCTTCGATGGCGTTGATTGTCTGCCTCGTGCACCCCGAGCGGCGCGCCAACTCCCGTTGCGTCATTTCACCGCTCTCGAAGCGCAGCCTTCGTATCTGATTACTGATCACGATTTTCATCAAACCCGCCACTGAAATAAGATAAGTAAAATCATTATTACCTAATGTAATATATTTTTTACCTCATGTCAAGTAATTTATCCTACGGCCCAGCCTCCCCACCTTCACCGTGGCCACCAGGCAAAAGCCCAGACAAGCGAACTCCATCCAGATGCCGCATCTGTAAATGTCTGGCACGTGTTGCATGTCATCGCAATACCGTGGTCGCCGCTCTCGGGGAACCGACCGAGAGAAAACTTCAACGCCGAATCCCTTAAACTGGTAAAGCGTTTTTCAACGAGTTCCGATCGTCATCGGATGGAAACCGAACGGAGCACGACGATGCGCTCGCCATTGAAGCTCGGCCTCTTTTTAATCCTGGCCGCAGGACTCGTCGCCTGCGACTCAATGGAGTTGACCATTGCGGTCACCCAACTTGAAGACGGATGGCTCGAAGTCGTCAACACAAACGACCGCGTTTTGAAAGACGCTCATCTTGTCATCGAGGCCTTCGAAAGCGAGGGTATAACCCGCCCCTGCGGCGAAGAAAACATCTCTCGCTGGGAACCCGGTCAGGCGATCCGGGTGCGGGCGTGCGCCGAAAAAATTCGATTCACCCTTACGACCGGCGGCGAGACCGCTCGTTTTTCCTATTCCGACGGCCAGGTCTACCGTCGAATCGGCCGCAAAGAGGTTCCGCTCTCCCGATGAGAGTCGAAGATGGTATGGATGGAAAGCTAAGGAGGAAGATATGATGAAACGGCTCGTTGTATTGGTGGCATTGACAGTCGTGTTGATCGCCTGCGGAGGCGGGCGAGCCGTGACCGAAAAGAGGATGCTCGAATGGGGGCCGATCCTCAACATGTACATGGGAACGAATTTCGAGGGTGGAAATTCGTACCCGGAGGCGCTCGAGGAGCTGCCGCCGGAGCTCAGAGGCGACCTCAAACTTGAAGATGGCTGGGGCAACCGTTTCCTCTACCGGCGCCTGCGAATCGACAAATACAACATCATTTCCTCGGGAGCGGACGGTGAATTCGGTAATGCCGACGACATCGTCCTCGAGAATGGAGCGCTGTACGACGCGATGAAGATCTACGCCGCGAGCCCTCTCAAGTAAAAGTCATGTGTCGCGGCGGGTGATGGCGGCGCGGAGCTCGTCGGCAACCTCCGGCGGAAGTTCCGGCCGCGCCAAGGCGAGTTTGGCATAAGGAGCTCGAACACCGAGTCGAACCGCCATCCGGGCCAGCCGAGTCAGCTGACCGACCGGCGTTGAACGGTCAACCCGATCCTCGAGCCATCGCAGCGTCTCTGCGGCGTCTCCCTCGAGATCAGCAGCGAGGACCATTTCTCCGAGCCGCACGGCGGTCGCCGCTGCAATGTCGATCTCTGGAGAGGTCCGTAGCAAATTGCCCCAGCAGAGCGCGGGGAGACCATCGTCGTCCGAGCGGGCGGAAGCTTCGAGCGGAGGAACCATGCGCTGCGCAATGTGTGCTTCGTTTCCGGCAGCAACGGCGATACTCCACAGCGCCGATGCAGCATCGGCGTCGCGCGGGTTTCTATCGAGATCGCGCTCGAGGAGTACGGTGGCCTCATCAACGCGACCTTGGCGCGCCAGATCGAGGGCCCTTTCGGCGGACTGCGCCTCGTGAACGATTTGCTTTTTCTCGACCAACGGCTCGAAGAATCGCTCCTCGAGAGCTAGTTTCCGAACCAGAAAGGCCACCCCGACCCCAAAAACAAAACCGGCAATGTGTGCCTCGAAAGCCACGCTACCCATATCGCCTAGGCCCGTGAAGGCCCACAGCCCGGTTGCGAAAGCGAGCTGGCCCAGCACCCACAGGCCGAGTGTCAGCCACGCCGGCGCCGCAAAGGTCCCTGTATAGATCTTGAAGAAAAAGAAAAAATAGAAAAATATGATCCTGGTGTTCCAATAGCGAACGGCAAAGGCACCCATGACCCCAGCGATCGCTCCGGACGCGCCGATCAGGGGTTCGTCGATATCGGGATTACCGACTATGAAGAACAACGCAGCCACCAACCCGGCAACAACATAGAAAAGGGCGAACGGAAGATGTCCCCAGGCGTCCTCGAGGGGCGGACCTGCGAGATAGAG
>Ga0316198_10003035_pt1 | contig 10203 bp, 6 predicted proteins | sample OudBieAanoxic_MG_FD_204935 | JGI IMG/M metagenome (GOLD analysis project Ga0316198, IMG submission 204935) | Coastal sediment microbial communities from Oude Bieten Haven, Netherlands - site A anoxic | ecosystem: Environmental > Aquatic > Marine > Coastal > Sediment | place: Netherlands...
CGTCGTCCGTAAGGGCTACGATCGGCTGCAGGTCGAGGACTTCCAAAACAAGGTCAGCAAGGTCATGGCGCGGCTCGAAGAGCACAAGAAGCTGGCCGAAGTGCGAACGGAGAAGGCCGAACGCGAGCTCGAGGAAACCCACACGCGGGCGGCCAAGACCATCCAGGAGACCGTCGCCGCGCGTGCCCGGGAGATCTCCCCATCGGACGCGGAGAACGGCATGGCCGATTCCAGCCACGGTCAGAACTTCGCTGCGGACCGCGCCCACATGCAGGCGCAGCAGATCATTGCTCAGGCGAACGATCATGCCTCATCGATTCACGCCGAGGCCGAAGCCGTACTCACCGGTGCTCTGACCACCTCGGCGCGTATCAACGACGAACGCTCGGACCTCCTCGGTTCCGTCGATGCGACGCGGATCGCCCTCGTCGCCGATGCTGCAGAGGAAGCGGAGGCGATCCGATTGGCAGCTGCAGAGGAGGCGGAACGAACGAAGGCTGCAGCGGCGATCCTCGCTGAAGAGATCCGCCATCAGGCGGAGAGCGACGCGGCAGAACTCGTCGCAGACGCACGAGCGCGTAGCCTTGCCCTGACCGCAACGGCTGAGCGACAGCGTGCGGAACTCCTTGCGAACGCACAGCGCTCGCCGCTGGGAATGATCGAATCGGACCGTGGGGTCGATGGCCCTCTCGTGGATCCCGTCGCCATCCCAGCCGCTTCGGATATGGACGACGATGAACAGGTTTCGATCGATCTGCGTGACGAGCCTTCCACTCGTGAGCTCCAACCGGCGGAACGCGAGCCTCGGGCCTCCCGCTACAAGTCACGGTCGGCGAACCTGCCGCACCTTGGCGATGATGCCGGTTCGGTGATTGGATCACTCGAGAGCCTCAGGATGAAAGACGAATAGGACCCGTCACCACTCCCCCGCTATCGGGCCACATGATCCAATTGGCGGATTGCGACCTGGATCGCTGCACCGTCCGAGGCGCCATCCCGCCGCAACGCCCTCACCAGGCGGTTCAGTCGGCCAATCTCAAGGTCCTCGCGAGCTGCGAACGCCGAGAACGCGGCATCTCCGTCTCGGTCGGACCAGTCCGTGAGCATCCGCTCAACGATCGACCGCCTGAGCGCCAAGAGCTCTTGCTCCATGCCAATGATCGCCCACCGTTGCCAACGGGTGTCTCCCGGTAGCTTCTCGAGTTGGCGCTCAAGCCAGTCGACGTGAAAGGCCGCACCCGCTCGGAAGAACAGGCGGCCGACTTCCTCAACCGAGCGGTCGGTCGCCTGAGCGACATCAACGATGTCGGCACCGTGGATGAGTTCGAACTGCGTCGCGTGGCCGATCGCAACGTGCTCGGGTACGCCGAGCCGGACCATTCGAGCGACCGAACGTTCGAGGCGGTTCTGCCATCGCTTCGGCCCCATTGTTCGAATACCGGTTGCCAACTCCTCGAAGCCGCTCCGATAGCGATCGATCCGGTCCTGGATTGGCTCATCGCCGGGGTGGGCAATGAACCACCGCGTCAGGTTCTCAACGAGGTCGTCGACGCCGGAAAGGAGTTGGTTCACGACGTCGGCGTCGAGCGATCCGGCGAGGGCCTCGACGTCTCTCCACCGGGCAGACGCCCCGGCGACTCCCCGAGCGATGCGGTATGAAGCGACGACTTCTGGCGGCGCAGCACCGGTCTCCACTTCGAGTCGGGACACGAACGTGACGCCCTGAGAGTTGAGGATCTCGTTCGCAATGATCGTGGCCACCAACTGCCGCCGCAGCGGGTGGTCGGGGATCAGCGAGGCGAACCGATCCACGATCGGTTGCGGGAAGTAGCCGACGAGCAATCGGGAGAAGAACGGTGAATCTGGCAGGTCGGATGCGACGAGCTCATCGGTGAGGTGTTGCTTCGCATAGGCCAGGAGCACAGCCAGTTCAGGTCTCGCCATTCTCCGGCCGGCGCGGGCGCGCTCCACCATCGTCTCGGTAGATGGGAGCATCTCGATCGCCCGGTCGAGTCCGGCACCCGCTTCCAATCGAACCATGAGGTCCTCGTACGCCTCGATGCGTTCGCCCGAGACTGCGGTCTCCTGCGAGAGGATCTGGGCCTGGAGGAAGTTGTCGTACACGATGGCCTCGACGACATCATCCGAGACGGCCTCGATGAGATCATTCCGCTCGTCGCGCGTCAGGACACCCGAGCGCTCGGCCATCCGCAGCAGAATCTTGATGTTCACCTCGCGATCGGAACAATGGACACCGCCACTGTTGTCGACGAAGTCGGTGAACATCCGGCCACCGGCGCGATCGAACTCAATCCGACCCGCCTGGGTGAACCCGAGATTGCCGCCCTCGCCGACGACCCGGCATCGAAGCTCCCGGCCGTTGACGCGAACCCCATCGTTGGCCCGATCCTGAGCGTCGTCGTTCGACTCTGTGGCGGCCTTCACATAGGTCCCAATGCCACCGTTCCAGAACAGATCGACCGGCGCCTTGAGAATGGCGGCGATCAACTGCGGCGGCGTCATCTCGCTCGCGCTCGTATCGAGCACTGTCTTCATTTCGTTGGTGAGCTTGATCCTCTTCAGCGAGCGGGCAAATACCCCTCCGCCCGTCGAGATCAGGCTCCGGTCGTAGTCGTCCCACGACGAGCGCCCGAGGAGCGCGACACGCTCGCGTTCGGCGAACGATCGCTCTGGATCAGGGTCGGGATCGATGAAGATGTGGCGATGGTCGAACGCAGCGACCAGCTTGATGCTTCGAGACAGGAGCATGCCGTTGCCGAAGACGTCCCCGGACATGTCTCCGACGCCGATGACGGTGATCGGATCTGTCTGGACGTCCACATCGAGTTCCGCAAAGTGCCGACGCACCGACTCCCAGGCACCCCGAGCGGTGATGCCGAGCGCCTTGTGGTCGTATCCGGATGAGCCTCCGGACGCGAAGGCGTCGTCCATCCAGAATCCAGCCTCGGTAGCGATTCCATTCGCGGTGTCGGAAAACGTGGCCGTGCCTCGATCCGCGGCGACGACGAAGTAGGGATCGTCGCCATCGTGTGTGCGGACTCCAATCGGGTGAACGACCTGGCCGGCTTCCAGATTGTCGGTCACGTCGAGGAGCGAACGGATGAAGAACTCGTAGGCCGCCTTCACCTCTTCCATCGTCGGCCCGACCGACGGATCGGCGAAGCGGCGAACGACGAAACCGCCCTTCGCCCCGGTTGGAACGATGACGACGTTCTTCGTCATCTGCGCCTTCATGAGGCCAAGGACTTCGGTGCGGTAGTCCTCGCGTCGGATCGACCATCGGATACCACCACGCGCCACCGGCCCTCCTCTCAGGTGGATGCCTGCGACCTCAGGAGCGAAGACGAAGATCTCATACAACGGCCGAGGTTCGGGGACATCCGGGACGAGATTCGAGACGAGCTTGAATGCGAGCGTGCCGTTGCTGAGATAGGCATTTGTTCGTACTGTCGCGTCGATGAGACCGAGGAACCCCCGAAGGATTCGGTCTTCGTCGAGCGAACCAACTGCCTCGAGGCGTTCGAGAATCGACGCTCGTAGCGGCGCTTCAGCATCGCCGTCCGATGCCGGGCCGAACCGAGCCTCGAACAACCGGACGAGGTCGCGGGCAATGTCGGGGTGTTCGGCGAAGGCCTTCGCAACGTACGGTTTCGAGAACGCCGGATTCACCAGATGCCAGTAGGACCGATAGGCGCGAAGAACGTGGATGCGCTGGTGGTCGAGGTCGGTGAGGACCAGGAGTCGGCTGAGGCCGTCCGACTCACTCTCCCCCTCCAGCGTGGCGGTCAGCGCGGCGGTCACTCGTGCACCGCATTCGGCGACATCGAGGGGGCTCCCGTTGAATCCGACAACCCCGAAATCGTGGGCGTACAGGTCGTCCCCATCATCCTCGCCGGAGAGGCTTGTCGGGATCTCCTCGATCACCCTGAGTCCGAGGTTCTCGACGAGCGGCAGCATCTCGGAGAGGTCGAGCTTCCCATCGCGGCTGTACACCACGATGCGGGTGAGTGGATCTTCCGACGCGTCGTCGTTGTGAATGCCCACGCGAATGCGGTCGTCGGCCGACAGGAGCACCTCGACATCGGCGATCGAGTGTGCCGCCTCGCTGAGGGCCGTCGCTGCTCGGAACGACGACGGATACCGCCGCGCGTGAGCATCAACCATCGCCCGTGCGGTCGCTAAGTCTCGCGTTCGCGCCATCATCTCTGCGACGCGGTCTTCCCACGTCCGCGTCAAGGCGTACACGTCGCGCTCAAGACCCTCGAACGGGACCACGGGGATCGATCCCTCCACCCACACGGTGAAGTGGATCCGGGCATCGCCGGTCTCGCCGAGCGTCAGTTGGTAGTCGACCGACACCCCGTCGTATCGCTGGAGGAAGAGGTCCTGGAGATTCCTCCTCAGATTCGCGTCGAAGCGGTCCCGCGGAACGACTACAAGGATGGAGATATTGCGATGCAGAACGTCTCTTCGAACAAACAGCCGCACGTGCTGATGCTCTTCGGCTTCGAGGAGGCCAAGAAGGCTGGACCGCAGATCTTCCTCGCCGATGCTGAACAACTCGTCCTTCGGGAACGACTCGAAGATCTGCGTGATCACCTTGTAGTCGTGAGAACCGGGAAGGAGATCTTCCTCCTCGAGGACGGTGCGCAGCTTCCGTCTCAGGATCGGGATCGTCGCCGAAGACTCCATATAGGCCTTGGAGGTGAACAACCCGACGAGTCGTGCCTCGCCCCTCGGAGACCCATCCGAGTTGACGCGACGCACACCGACGTAGTCCATCCGAGCGTTGCGATGGATAGTGGACTGACTGTTGGTCTTCGAGATGACGAGTTGACGGCCGTGCTCGTAGCGCTCCCGCAGATCCTCCGGTAGCGACGCCAGCGGCACCGGATCGGCGAAGCGGCTCGTCGTGCCATCCGCAAGGATTCCGAACCCCGATTCGGCATCGGTGACAATGGCCGGACCGTCGCCATCGTCCGCAATCCGATACTCGCGGTAGCCGAGCAGGATGAAGTTGTCGTCGAGCAGCCATTCGAGAAACGCCACCGCCTCGTCGACATCGGCCGAGTCAAAGGCCGCACCGTCTTCAAACACGTAGTGCGCCATACGGCGCACCGCGAACCGCATCGGCTCGAAGTCACGAACGGTGGCGACGATCTCTTCGAGCGTTCTGCGGATGCTGGCTTCGAGCTCCGCCCGCTGCTCCTCGGTGACGGCCTCGGCAAGTTCGTAGTGCTGGATCGATTCACGGTGATCGGCATCCCTGCCAGGGCCGACCCCGACCAGCGCACCCGACGCATCTCGCGTCGTCCCGACCACCGGGTGGTAGTGGCGGACCATGGTGTAGCCGAGGCTGCTGAGCAGGCTCGTAACCGAGTCAATAAGAAACGGCATGTCATCGATGACGATTTCAACCACAGATCCCGGGACCTCATATCCGCAGCTCTCGAGGGTCGGGTTGAAGATCCGAACGGCGAGGGGCTCTCTTCTGCGCTCATCGGCGAAGGCGAAGAGGTGTTCGACCGCCGCCTCGAGCTGGTCGCTGTCGATCGTTGGCGCCTCGTCCTCCGGCACACGTCGCGTGTAGGCCTCGGCGAATGCCTCGAGAGCATCGGAACGACTCATGTCCTGGTCCCCCGCTTGGTGACGTAGCGAGACTACCGCCTCGCCCTTCGGCCGGGTAGCGGAGTAGCGGTGTCTTCGCCTCTCCCACGACGTGGGGGAGGCGTGAGCACCGGCCGCCAGGCCGGAGCGCAGTGGAGGGGGCTGCGCTCGCCATGACCACGGCGACTCGCGCTTACGTTCGGTTCTTCCCGGGGACTGGCGACTGGCGACTCGGCTCCGGCGACCTTTCTACGGCACTACCAGCACGGGGCAAGGGGCGTCGTGGATCACGTGGCTCGCGACGGATCCAATGATCATCCGCTTCAGTCGTCCTGCACCGCGGCGTCCGACGACGAGGACATCGGCATCAACCCGCTTGCAGACGTCGATGAGTCGTGTAGACGGCTCGCCGATCTCCTCCTGCGTCTCGTAGTCGATGTCGGTGAGGTCCACCGCCCTGAGTGCCCTGTCGAGAACGTCGCGTTGCGCGTCTGATAGTGAATCGCCGAGGGCCTCAGCGGTCGGGGGCGCCCCGACGATGCCCCACCAGCCTTCCGGCGGCCGGACGACGGTGACGATGTAGAGCTTCGCGGACCGCGCGAGGGCGACGTCAACCGCAACCCGGACCGCGTCAATCGCAGCTTCGGAACCATCGACCCCTACGACGATGACTGTTGGATGCCAACCTTCCACCTCGTACCTCCTCGAGTGTCCGCATTAGCGTATCGCCTCGAGCGGTGGCCGTGAAGGGTCGAACGTCCAGATCTGATCACGGATCGCCATCGCAGGAGACGGAGCGAGCGGTCGGCGGCTGATCCCGTCTATCGGCCCTACTCTCAAACGCTGGAGTGATCCACACTGGAGCGCGGAGGTGGCGATGTACGTGATCATCGAAGCAGAATCCATTGCGCCCGACGTCCGTCGGATCGTCGTCGCGGCGCCGAAGATTGCGAAGAAGCATCAGGCCGGCCAGTTCGTAATCGTGCGGGTCACGCCCAACGGCGAGCGCATCCCGTTGACGATCGCCGAGTCGGATCCTGCGGTCGGATCGATCACGCTCTTCGTCCAGGCAATCGGCCGAACAACGACGCTGATGAGCGAACTGGAGGCCGGAGATCACCTTGAGGACGTCGCTGGCCCGCTTGGCCGTGCGTCGGAGATCGAGCAGTACGGCACCGCCGTCGTCGTCGGCGGAGGACTCGGAACGGCAATCGCCTATCCCATCGCTCGTGCACTCGCCGAGGCTGGTAACCGAGTCATAGCGATTGTTGGCGGACGGAGCCGCGAATACGTCCTGCTCGAGGATCAATTGGCGGCCCACGGCATCGAGGTGATCCCGTGCACCGACGACGGTTCGTACGGGAGGAAGGGTTTCGTCACAGAGGCGCTGGCCGACGTGATCGAAGCCGAGGACGTCGGCGTCGTATTCGCCACCGGGCCAGTGCCGATGATGGGAGCCGTTGCCGAGGTCACGCGGTCAAAGGGCATCGAGACCATCGCTTCGCTGAATCCGATCATGGTCGATGGAACCGGTATGTGCGGCGGCTGCCGGGTGGAAGTCGGTGGTGAGACCAAGTTCGCCTGCGTCGACGGCCCCGAGTTCGACGCCCACCAGGTCGACTTCCAGCTTCTCCAGCGGAGGAACACTTCGTACCGGGCATTCGAAGCGGAGCGAATGGATGACCTCAAGTCGCTCGATGCCGAGCACCATGAGCAACTCCTCGCCGAGATACGCGGCGCGTGCAAGACGGAGGCGGCCACGTGATCAAGGTTCCACGCCGGACGCTCAACAAGCTCGACCGAGTAACGATGCCGGAACAGGATCCACTCGTTCGAGCCACCAACTTCGTCGAGGTCAACGACGGCCTGACGCCGGAGCAGGCCACCGTCGAGGCGATGCGTTGCCTGCAGTGCAAGACGCCGACGTGCATCGACGGATGCCCGGTGAACATCCAGATCGATCAGTTCATCGAACGTGTCGCAAACGGCGACATTCGCGGAGCAGCCGACGTCATCCGAATGGACAGCCTGCTTCCCGCCATCTGCGGCCGGGTCTGCCCTCAGGAGGCGCAGTGTGAGGGCACCTGTGTGCTCGACAAGAAGAACAAGCCCATCGCGATCGGTCACCTCGAACGCTACGTCGCCGACACGGTCCGTCGCTACGGCCTTGAACCGCCCGTTGAGCCGATCAAGCCATCCGGCAAGAGCGTTGCCGTCGTGGGGAGTGGGCCCGCAGGTCTCGCCTGCGCTGCAGATCTCGCGAAGAGCGGCCACCAGGTCCGGATCTTCGAGGCACTCCACCAACCGGGTGGTGTCCTCATCTACGGGATACCGGAGTTCCGCCTCCCGAAGGACATCGTCGCTTCCGAGATCGACGGGCTGAAGGCGCTGGGAGTCGAGGTCGAGACCAACGCCATCATCGGTCGCACAACAACCGTTGAGGAACTCCTCTCGGATGAAGGCTACGACGCTGTGTTCGTCGGTGTGGGTGCCGGACTCCCCCGCTTCCTGAACGTTGACGGAGAGAACCTCATCGGCGTCTACTCGGCGAACGAGTTCCTGACCCGCGTCAACTTGATGGGTGCATATCGGGAGGGAGCTGAGACGCCCGTGCTCGACCTCACCGGGAGACGCGTCGTCGTGTTCGGGGGTGGAAACACCGCCATGGACAGCGCCCGAACGCCGTTGCGGCTCGGCGCCGAAGAGGTTCGGATTGCATACCGGCGGACCGAGGCGGAGATGCCGGCTCGCGTCGAGGAGATCCACCATGCGAAGGAGGAAGGGATCGTATTCGACTTCCTCGTGTCACCGGTCGAGTTGCTCGGGAATGAAGAGGGCTGGCTCACCGGCGTTCGGCTCCAGCGGATGGAACTCGGGGAACCGGACGACTCGGGGCGGAGGCGCCCTGTCCCGATCGAGGGAGACATCTACGATCTGCCGGCGGACGTGGTCATCGTCGCAATCGGCAACTCCCCGAACCCGCTTCTGCCGGCAACCGAATCGCGCCTCGAGCAGACACGGTGGGGAACGCTGGCGGTCGACGAGTCGACCGGGCGCACCACGATGCCAGGCGTGTTCGCCGGTGGGGACATCGTTACCGGCGGAGCGACGGTGATCCTCGCGATGGGCGCCGGACGCGTCGCAGCGGCATCGATCGAGCGATATCTCGCAAGCGGCGTCTGGGACGAGGTCCCGGAGCCGGCGTAGGTTGAGCGAGCCGGCACCGCGGCCGAACCGACGGCGCGGCTACTGCAGGGTGCGCAGGAACGCCGCGATCGCGGCCAGGTCGTTGTCGCTCAGGCGTGTGTTTCCGCCGTACGGCGGCATGGCGACGCCGGTGACGTTGTCCGGTGCGTCGTGCAGACGGCCTTCCTTGATGAGCATCGCCACCTCCGCGTCGGTGTGCTCCTGGATGTAGGCGTTGTCGACGAACGACGTACCCAACCCGCTCACGCCCGCGTAGTCCTTGCCATGGCAGGCGGTGCACGATTGATCGACGAGTTCCTGACCGAGGACGACCTCGGGAGATGCGTTGGGACCAACCCGCGGCGGTGCGTCTGATCCCCCGCCACATCCGGCCAGAGCGAACGCGAGGACAATGAGTCCAACGAGAAGAGAAGCCGGCCGCCACGCCTTGAACGTGCGTCGTGTCGCGGTGCGCTCGGATCCTGTCATCACGGCCTTTCACGTCGATGGTTCGGCGGAACAATACCGGGGATTCAGACCATTGGACCCACCTCCCGAACTTCATTGGTAGCGTGCGTCCATGGCGAACGACACACCCGGATACGTGACCACGAACCGAACGGCCTGGGACGCCCAGGCTGACCGGTACGCCACCGCGGGCGAGCGCGGCTGGTCATCGGAGCCCTCCTGGGGCCTCTGGGGAATCCCTGAGGCTGACGTCGGCTTCTTCCCCGCTCTCGACGGTCGCGATATTCTGGAAGACGGATGTGGCACCGGCTACGTGTCGGCGTGGGTCGCGCGCCGGGGTGGCCGACCGGTCGGCCTCGACAATTCTCCCGCCCAATTGGCAACGGCCAGACGCCTGCAGGAGGAACACGACCTACCGTTCCCGCTCGTCCACGGCATCGCAGAGTGTCTGCCGTTTCGGGACGGATCGTTCGATGTGGTGCTCTCCGAGTACGGCGCCGCCATCTGGTCAGACCCGTATCGATGGATTCCGGAGGCGTCGCGGGTGCTCCGACCGGGTGGCGACCTGGCCTTCCTCGGCAACTCGGCACTGCTGATGCTGTGCGCCAATGACGACGAGACCATTCCGGCGGATACCACCATGCTGCGCGACTACTTCGGGATGCATCGGTTCGAATGGCCAGACAATGACGGCGTCGAGTTTCACATCGGCCACGGGGATTGGATACGCCTCCTGCGAGCCAACGGGTTCGAAGTCGTCGATCTGATCGAACCGCGCCCCGCAGAGGACGCAAAGACGGACTACACCTTCGTGACGACCGAATGGGCCAGGCGCTGGCCCGCCGAGCAGATCTGGAAGGCCCGCAAGGCCTAACGCCGCGAACCCAGGGTTCTCCACCTCGTATTTGACGCCGACAGCCC
>Ga0316198_10003036_pt1 | contig 10202 bp, 9 predicted proteins | sample OudBieAanoxic_MG_FD_204935 | JGI IMG/M metagenome (GOLD analysis project Ga0316198, IMG submission 204935) | Coastal sediment microbial communities from Oude Bieten Haven, Netherlands - site A anoxic | ecosystem: Environmental > Aquatic > Marine > Coastal > Sediment | place: Netherlands...
TGATGGCGCTGCTCCTCGATGTCCACCGGGGGCTGCCGCGGCAGGGACCAGGCGATGATGCTTCGACGCTGCGCGCGCTGGAGATGTGCTCTGGGCTGCCGATGCGGCCAGACGTGCTCGATGTCGGTTGCGGGCCGGGCATGCAGACGGTGGCGCTGGCCCGGGCGACTGGCGGCACGGTCACCGCAGTCGACCTCTTCGAGCAGTTCCTCGACCAGCTGCGCGAGCGGGCGGTGGCGGCCGGCGTGCGCGACCGTATCCAGGTCATGCGTGGGGATATGCGCGACCTGCCCTTCGGCAAGGACTCGTTCGACCTCATCTGGTCGGAGGGCGCGGCCTACATCATGGGCATCACCGCCGCCTTCGAGGGCTGGAAGCCGTTCCTCCGCCCGCAGGGTCACCTCGTCGTCTCCGAGATCGTATGGCGGGTGGCCGACGGGGACGTGCCGCAGGACCTGTACGACTTCTTCCACGGCGAGTACCCGGGCATCACCGACGTGGCCGGCAACCTGCGCCGCGTCCGCGAGTGTGGCTACGAGGTCGTGGGCCACTTCACCCTGCCCGACGAATCGTGGTGGACGCACTACTACGACCCGCTCTCGGCCAACCTGCAGGCCATGCGCGACAAGTACCGGCTCGACCCGCAGGCCCTGCGCTTCATCGACGAGTCGGAGGACGAACAGCGCCTGCGCCGCGACTACGCCGACGCCTACGGCTACGAGTTCTTCGTCACCCGCCTCATCGACCCCGACGCCCCGCGCCGCACCTAGCCGGACCTGCCCCCTGAGTCACGGGCTGACTCAACGCGACCACTCGCGCGCCGGATCTGCAAGGGCCTTCCACGTGGTGGTTCAGGGTGTCACCGTCATGCGCGCGCCTCGTCAAACGAGCAAGAACCGGTGCGGTCGCGTCACGTTGATGCACTGGGCGACTCGCGCGCCACAAGGGGAATCGGCCGGGGTCCACACCCGAAACCACCCCGAGCCCCGGCAGCCGTGATGCTGCGCCCGTGCCAACGCGAAGGGCAAGTGCCGATCAACACGATCGGCGGCGTGTCCGACCCTACTGGGCGAAGACGAGCGGGGCGTCGCAGAGGTCGTTGCCGCTCAGGTCGAGCGGCTCCGCCCCGCGCATCACCGCCATGATGGCGTTGTCGCCACAGAGCTCGTTCCCGCTGAGCGTGGGCGACACGCCCTCGTGCACCTCGAGTGCGGTACCGCTGGCGTCGATGACGTTGCCGCTGATCTCCGCGCTCGCCCCATCGACGATCTGGATGCCGATGTTTGGACCACGGATCACGTTGTCCCGGATGGTGCCGGTCAGGCGCGCGGCCTGGATGCCGATCCCCGGCAGCGACTGCTCGATGACGTTGTCCTCGATGAGCAGGTCGGTGCCGGAGGTGATCTCGATGGAGAACAGCCCGGAGTCGGTGATGCTGTTGCCCCGCACGACGGTTTCGCCGCTGGCGCTGTTGAGGAAGATGGCCGCGCCGTTGGTGAGAACGTTGTCCAGGATGTAGGCGGTCGAGGAACCACGGACATCGATCTCGCCACCGCCATCGAAGAGGCTGTTCTGGATGGTCGGCTCGGCGAAGACCTCGACGACGATGGAGGGTGCCGCCCCGTCGAAGCCGTCCCAGCCCGAGCCCGTGTACGTCCACCACTGGTCGCCGACCTCGCGGAAGACCATGTCGTCGAAGAGCGGTGCGCCGGCCACGACCGACACGCTGTTGCCGGCGCCCGTGATGGTGAAGCCGCGCACCTCCGCATCGGCGCCGTCGATGGCCAGGATCGGCTGCTCCGGGTCGGCCGGGCGCAGCACGATCGAGTCCCGGTCGCCACCGCCCCTGAGCACGATGTCCTTGTCGACGAGCAGGTTCTCGGTGTACTCGCCGGGCATGATGACGACGGTGTCGCCGACCTCCGCCTCCGCGATGGCGGCCGCGATCGTCGACCGCGACTCCTCCGGCGACACGACGATGGCGTCGGCCGGGTACTCGGGCGCCGGTTGCTCCATCTCCCCTCGCGGAAGCAGGGCCAGGAGACCGATCAGGCCCGCGACCACCACCACGAGCACGAGCGCACTCGCGCCGAGGGCAGGGGTCAGCGACGACCGCTGATGCGCTCGAAAGAGGTCTCGCCACCAGTCGCGCACGAAGTAGCGCGATCGACGGCGGGTCAGAGCCGTGCGCGCGATGACGTTCGGCGCCAGCACCGCGGGCTCGCGGGACGGCGCCTCGTCCTCGAACCACTCGCTGAGCAGCTGCTCGGTGTCGACGTCGTTCGTGTCGGGTGCGGGGACGGGCTCAGCTCGCCGGTTCATACGGCGGTCCCTCCCAGGCCGGGCGTGCGCGCATCGGCTGTGAGCGCGGCCCGCATGGCACTGGTCGCGCGGTGGACACGGGATTTGGCCGTGCCCACGGGGATGCCCAGCGTCTCGGCGATCTCCGGAAAGGAGTAGCCCACGTAGTGATGCAGCACCAGCACGGTGCGCTGGTCGACCGGCAGACGTGCGAACCCACGTTCGAGCTCGTCACGGTGCGCGTTCTGCAGGCCCGGGTCGGAGGACTCGGTGATCGGACGGACCTGGCCCTCGGCCTCGATACGACGTCGTTCCCTGTTGGCCAGGCGGTAGCACTCGCGTACCAGGATGCGGTGCAGCCAGGCCTCGAAGCGGTCGGGGTCGCGCAGGCCGGAGAGGTCCCGCCAGGCCGCCACCAGCGCCTCCTGCGCCGCATCCTCGGCGCGGGTTCGATCGCGCAGGATCAGCGTGGCCACGGCATACAGCTTGCGGCTGGACAGCCTGACCAGCTCACTGAACGCTTCATGATCCCCCCCGATCGCCTGTTCGACGAGCTCCCGCTGCATCGGGACCTCCGCTTCGCGCGCGGCCGTGTTCGGCCGTGCTTCAACCAGTCAGGGGACGTTTGCCAGCCAGGGGTTCCATCTTCAGATCAGCTGGTTCCTGGCTCGCAGACCTCGTTGCTGCCGAGCTGGGGTTCTGCGCCACCACGCAGCTCGAAGGCCTGCTCCGCGTCACAGATGCGGTTGCCCACGACCACCGGCGCACCACCCTGGAGCAGGATGCCGAACGTGCGCGCATCGGTGATCTCGTTGTCCTCGATGCGCGTCTCGGCCTCGGATGCCACGTGGATGCCGACGCGGACGTCGCGCACGGTGTTGCCGATGATGCTCGACTGCGGCTGGCGTGCCTCGACGCTGATACCGATGGCCGCGTCCTCGACGGTGTTGCCCACGATCTCTGCGGATGAGCCCTCGCCGATGACCAGGATGCCGGCTTGGTTGTCGTCGATGTCGCGCACGGTGTTGCCCTGCACGAGCATGTCGCTGCCGGTGTCGACCGCGAGCTGCCCGCCGATGAAGAGGTTGTCCTCGTAGGCGCCCACCGCCTCCGCGCTGGCGCTGGTGCCACCGGACAGCGTGCTGCGGCGGATGACCGTGCGGCCGGGGCCGTCGACCGAGGCGTGCCCGACGATCTCGCTGTCCTCGACCGTGGGCGATGCCCCGCGCACGGCGAAGTAGCTGTCGATGCGGGAGTCCCGGAAGGTGGGTTCACCGCGGGGCATGACGATGTCGTTGCCCGTGACTGACACGTCCTCGAGGAGCGAGGTGCCGCCGTCGAGCAGGAGGCCGAGGTACTCGCCGTCGAAGGCGAGCGTGAGGTGTTCGAAGGTGACATCGGCCTGGTCGACGTAGACGCCGACCGGGATCTCCTCGCCCCACGGAGCCGTATGCATGATCTCGGTCCCCGATGCGGGCGCGATGACGATCTCCTCGCGCGGCCCGTCGCCCGAAAGCGTGATGGCCTTGTCGACGACGAAGCCTTCGTCGTAGGTGCCCGGGCTGAGCAGCACGATGCTGCCGACCTCTGCCTCCTCGATAGCCTCGCGGATGGAGGTGTGATCGCCGCCGCCGTCGGGCGCCACGGTGATGACGTCGCCGGCTTCCTGCGCGGATACGCCCGTGGCCGATGCGCCGACCAGGCCGGCCGCCAGCGCCCACGTCACGACTCGTCGGGGGCTCTGCATGGTCTCCCTCCCTTGCACGGACTTGCCCAAGCCCCCCGGAACGCGCGCACCATACGGGACTTCGGCGGACATGGCAACGCTCCCGCCCGGCCATCGCGGCCGAAGCGGGAGCGGGTGCGGCTCGTCGGGGATCTATTCGACGGTGATGTTGTAGACCGCGTATGCGGTGCCGGTGGTGTAGATGGCCTCGCCGTCCTCGACGCGGGCGGGGCCACTGCTGTCGTCGGCGAGGATGATCGTGTGGTCGCCCGGCTCGAGCGGCTCGAGCATCACGTACCAGCCCGAGTAGCCGGCCAGGGTGTCGCCGGGCGGGTAGTCCCAGATGTTGTTCTCCGGGATGGTGAACTCGAAGGGCTCGCGGTGGATCCACGACGAGGGCCCGACCGGGACGTGCTGGCCGTCGATGATGATCTCCGGGTCGCTGAACCACTGGCTGAACATGAGGCCCATGTCGTTCAGGTCCTCGGCCGTCTCGTCGGGCTCGGTGTTGAAGCCGAAGCCACCACCGGGCGAAGCCATGATGTAGGTGTCGGCGGGGATGGTGCAATCGAGGATCAGCACCTCGCCCAGCCACGTGTTCTGCAGGAAGAAGACCGGACCGTCCTGGCCGACCGTGCAGTCACCGGTCGAGATGACATCGTGGTCCTTGGAGCCGTTCATCCACAAGGCCATGTCGTGGACCCAGTCCTCGAGGCTCCGGCCCTCCACGTCGAGCTGGCGGTCGACCGCACCGAAGTCGGCCATGGTCGGCATCGGCGGGGGACCCGATCCCTCCGCGGGCGCCGCCTCCTCGGCGGCGGCATCATCCTGGGCCAGTGCGGCCGGGGCTCCGACCATCGACAGCGCTGCGACCAATGCAACGCTGAGGGCGTATCGCTTGTTCACGCGAGATCCTCCCTTGGTCCCCCCATTCCGTCCTGTGTGGTTGCCGCGGCGAGGCGACCGCTGCCGGCCGCGCTCGTGGGGTATGGGGCCCTGGCGTTAGGAAGGGTTCCATCTTCGCGACAGGAGGTGCCGCACCGACCGTGACAGCCGACCGGGTGAGGTGGCGCAAGGCGCGGTCGATGCTCGTGTCCCCGCCACAGACGGTGTTGCCGGCGATGACCGGGCTCGTGCCCTTGCCCGCGACCATGCCACGGTCGGGGCGGACCGCCCGACGGTGTCTCACCGGTGATACAGTGTGAGACATGGCCGATGTGACCATCCGAGAGCTGCGCAACAAGGGCGGCGAGGTCATCGAGCGCGTCATCGCCGGGGAGGTGCTGACGGTGACGCGGGACGGAACGCCCGTCGCCCAGCTGGTCCCACTCCCCCGCAAGCCGTTGGCCGCGGAGGCCCTGCTGGAACGGCACCGCAACCTGCCCCCGCTCGATCTCGACACGCTGCGACGCGAGCTCGACGAGATCATCGATCCATCGCTATGACGCGCGCCGGGCGCGGACTTCTCGATACAAGCGTTGTCATCGCGCTCGAGCGCCTCGATGACGCGAGGGTGCTCCCACGCGTGCCGATCATCTCCGCCATCACCCTCGCAGAGCTGACCGTAGGCCCGCTCGTCGCGCCAGCAGGCGAGCGTTCAGCTCGCCTGCGCCACGTTCAGACAGTCGAATCGGACAGCGACCCGGTGCCGTTCGACGCGGCAGCGGCTCGGGCTTTCGGTCAAGTCGCCGCTTCGCTCAGGCGCTCTGGCCGCAAGGCGTCGGGCCGCACCTGCGACGCCATGATCGCGGCCGTGGCCCTCGCTAACGGACTTCCGCTCTACACCTGCAATCCGCGCGACTTCGAAGGCATCGACGGGCTCGTGGTGATTCCAGTTCCGGTACCCCATGCGCCCGAGCCGTAGCGGGTCGAGGGTCATCGGGGCGCGCCGCGAGTACGCCGAGCGCTACCTGCTGATCACCATCGCCGCATTCGCGACGACGGTCGCCCTCACCCGCTGGTACCTCGACATCGCCGGCTACCCCACCATCGGGGGCGGCGACCTGCACGTGGCCCACGTGCTGTGGGGTGGCCTGGCGCTCGTGATCGCCGTCCTGCTGCCGATGCTCTTCGTGGGCCATCGCGCGTTACTGCTCTCAGCACTTCTCGGCGGCATCGGGGTCGGGCTCTTCATCGACGAGGTGGGTAAGTTCCTGACCACCACCAACGACTACTTCTACGCTCCGGCGGCGCCCATCATCTATGGCGGCATCCTGCTGTTCGTGCTGCTGTGGTTCGTCGTGCGCCGGAGTCGCAGCGCCTCCGAGTACGACGTGACCCACGCCCTGCTCGCCGCACTCCAGGACAGTACCGACGGGCGCCTGACCCGGGAGCAACGTGATGGTGTCGTCGAACACCACGAGGCGATCGCCTCCGGGGACGCGGGAGAAGGGGCCTCGATCGCGGCTCAGACCGCAGCGACCCTGCGCTCACCGGCCGTCGAGGCGAACCTCAGCCAGGAAGGCTGGGTGGAGAGCGGGCGTGCCAGGAGGCGGCTGGAGCAGATCCTGCCCACCCGTGTCGAGCGCTGGCTGGTGCTGTTCGCCCTGGCCTGGACGGCGCTCCAGGCCGTCGTCGCCGTGATCGTCCTGCTGGCATGGGACCAGGTCATGGTCGGTGGAGTGGGCCTCATCGAGGAGACCGGGCCGCTCGAGTATCCCGAGGAGCCGACCTGGGCCTTCCTGATGCTGGCGGTCTCGGTCCTGGTGGGGCTGGGGGCTGCTGCGGCGATCGGCCTCTTCCGGCGCGGCCGCGACCGTCGGGCGCTACGGGTGGCCGCGATGGCCGTGCTCGTGGGCATGGTGGCGGGGGACCTCGTCGCGTTCTACGCCTTCCAGATCGGCGCCCTGGCATCGACGCTCATCGACCTCGTCATCCTGGGGCTGATCGTGGACTATCGAATCCGACTGGAGAGCCGGCCCCCAGGCACAGCCTCGGATTGACGCACCTGCTGGACCGGCCGTACGCTCGCGCGCGTGACCGTCGTCATCCCGCAGCTCCCGCCGTTCACTCTGAGAGCACGCCTGCTCTCTCCCCTGCGCGATGGAGAGACGCTGTGGCTCGGCGACGGCCTCGTCGACGTGGGCGAGACGGGCACCATCCGGTCGGTGCAGTCGGCGCTGGATGAGCCGCGCGCGGCGGAGACCGCCATCGACCTGCGGCCGCTGGTGGTCATGCCCGGCCTGGTCGACACGCACGTGCACATCCCGCAGGTGCCGGCTGCCGGCATGGGCGCGGGCATGGACCTGCTGGCCTGGCTCGAGCGCTATGTCTTCCCTCTCGAGCATGCGTTCGACGTGGCAGCCGCGGAGGACCTGGCTCCGCGCGTCTACCAGGCCATGGCCGCCGCCGGCACGACCACCTTCTGCGGCTACGCCGCCATCTGGCCCGACTCGACCGACGCCTGCTTCCGCGCAGCCGAAGCGCACGGCATCCGCGCCACCATCGGAGCGGTGCTGATGGACCGCGTCACCTACGACGACCGCACGCCGCCGGGGGACATCACCGAGAACGCCATCCGTGCCTCGGGCGAGCTGTGTGAGCGGTGGCACGGCGCCGGGGACGGGCGGTTGCGCTACGCCTTCACCCCGCGGTTCGCCGTCTCCTGCACGCCCGCCTTACTGCGCGAATCGGCCTCGCTTGCGGAGCACTACGGCGCCACCTGGCAGACCCACCTCTCGGAGGATGCGCGCGAGATGGCCACGGTCGCCGAGCAGTTCCCCGAGGCCAGCGACTATCTCGACGTCTACGATCGAGCCGGCGGCCTCGGGCGCAAGGCGCTGTTCGCCCACTCCATCCACCTCTCCGAGCGCGAGGTCGCCCGCATGGTCGAGAGCGACTCCGCCATCGCTCACTGTCCCGTGAGCAACATGTTCATCCGCAGCGGCGTGATGCCCCTGCGGCGCTACCTCGAAGAGGGCCTGCGCATCGGCCTGGGCACCGACGTGGCCGGCGCGCCGGAGCTCTCGGTCATCACGCAGATGCGTCTCGGCTTCTTCCAGCACAACTCGCGAGCCACGGTCGTGGGCGATGAAGCCGCGGTCCCGGCGCCGCTCGAATGGCTGCGCCTGGGCACGCTCGGCGGGGCGCAGGCGCTGGGGCTGGACGACGTCATCGGCTCGATCGAGCCGGGCAAGGAGGCCGACCTCATCGCGGTCGACCCGGACCTCGTCCGCCCACCGAACGCCGATGCGTGTCGGGACGCGGAGGAGGTCGCCAGCCGGTTCATCTTCCGCGAGCGACCCGGCATGGTGCGGGCCGCGTGGGTGCGTGGTCGCCGCCTCGCGGGACCGGCGCTCGCGTAGCATCGGACCCATGGCGCTGCTGGGCATCGATCTCGGCACTTCGGGTGTGAAAGCCGTCGTCATCGACGACGCGGCGCAGGTCCGTGGCGTCGGCTTCCGCGAGATCCCCATGGAGGTGCCGGCACCCAACCGTGCCGAGCAGGACCCCGAAGCCTGGTGGTCCAACACCGTCATGGCCGTGCGCCAGGCGCTCCACGAAGCCGGCAACCCCGAGATCGCCGGCATCGGCTGCGACGGCCACATGCACGGAGGCGTGCTGCTCGACGGGGAGCGACGACCGCTGGGCCGGGCCATCACGTGGGCCGACCAGCGGGCGGCCGAGCTCATCCCCGAGCTCGAGGCCGACATCGGCATCGAGACCTTCCTGGCTGTCGCCGGCACGCGGCCGGCGGCCGGTTTCATGGGACCGACCCTCGCCTGGCTGCGTCGCTACGAACCGGCACGCCTCGACTCGGCCGCCACCTTCATCCTGCCCAAGGACTACCTGCGACTGCGCATGACCGGCGAGGTCGCGACCGACATCAGCGACGCCTCCGGCACGGCCATGTTCGACGTCGGCGCCCGCACCTGGTCGGCGGAGCTGACCGAGCGCCAGGGCGCCTCGACCGACATCCTCCCGCCGCTGCTCGAGTCAGCCGACCTGGCCGGCGGCCTGTCGGCTCGGGGGGCTCGTGAGCTGGGGCTGCCCGAGGGCACGCCGGTCGCCGCGGGCTGCTCGGACCAGTGCGCCCAGGCGGCGGCCAACGGGCTCGTCGACCGCACCAGCGGCTCGGTAGCGCTCGGGACCGGCGGTCAGATCGTGGTGGTCACGACCCAGCCGATGCCGGACCCGGCAGGACGCATCCACACCTTCTGCCATGCCGCTCCCGAGCGCTGGTACCAACTGGGGGCGACGTTGTCCGCGGGGCTCTCGCTGCGCTGGTTGCGCGACCGGCTGCGCCTCACCTCGAGCAACCCCTACGCCAAGATGGGTACCTCGGCGAGCGAGGCGCCGGCGGGATCCGATGGCCTCATCTTCATCCCCTACCTCGTGGGGGAACGCTCGCCAATCATGGAACCGGAAGCGACCGGCGCCTTCGTCGGGCTCACCTACGGCCACCGGCGGGCACATCTGACGAGGGCCGTGATGGAGGGCGTGGCCTGCTCGCTGCGAGCCACTCGAGATGCGGTCGTGGCCGCGGGCGGTGACTGCGAGCGCTGGCTGGCGACGGGCAACGGCCTCTCCTCGCCGTTGTGGCGAGGCATCCTGGCCGACGTCTTCGACGAGCCGCTCCACTTCGTGGCAGCGCCGGAGCGTACGGCCGTGGGCGCAGCACTCATCGGCGGCATCGCGGCCGGCACGCATGCCGACTACGCCGAGGCCGCAGAGGTCGCCCGGCCACCACTGCACACGACCGAGCCTGATCCCGAGCGAGTGGCGCTCTACGCGGGCGTGTACGAGCGCTTCTCGCGGCTCTCCGCCCTCCTGCTCGACGAAGGTCGAGCCGCCAGCGCCTGACGGGCCTTGCCTAGAGCTGCGGCTTCCAGACCATCAGCGCCACGATGGCGACGGTGGCCAGCAGCAGGAGCACCCCGTAGATCTGCAGGCGCCTGAGCAGCTCAGGGACCTCCGCGGGTGGACCGGACGGCCCTGGCGGCGCAGAGGTCAGCTCGATGACCTTGTTCAGCGTCGGTCGCTGGAGGAGGAAGATGATGGCAAGAGCGGCCACGTAGATGAGCAGCGATAGAGCCAGCCACAGCTCCTCGAAGCGTCGGAAGCCACCGGTCTCGACGACCAGCAGCACGCCGGTCACGAACATGGTCAGGGCCACCGGCAGGAGGACGCCGCTGGAGACACGCTTGGCCGCGCGCAGATACCAGTTGCCGTGCTG
>Ga0316198_10003037_pt1 | contig 10198 bp, 9 predicted proteins | sample OudBieAanoxic_MG_FD_204935 | JGI IMG/M metagenome (GOLD analysis project Ga0316198, IMG submission 204935) | Coastal sediment microbial communities from Oude Bieten Haven, Netherlands - site A anoxic | ecosystem: Environmental > Aquatic > Marine > Coastal > Sediment | place: Netherlands...
GCACCAGCAGCAGCATCGAGAACATGAACAGGTTGAGATAGGCGAAGAAGCGCCACTTGCCCGCATCGTGGGCCATGTAGCCGATGCTGTAGACGTGGACGAGCGAGCCGATCCAGGTGACCACGATGAGCATCAGCGCGGTCAGGTTGTCGATGACGTAGCCGAACTCGACCTGCAGGTCGCCGACGCCGATCCAGGTGTAGTAGATGTGCTTGATGCCGTGTTCGCCGTACGCTCCGCCGAGCGACTGGAAGGCGAGGTAGGTGGCGATGGCCGTGGCCACCAGGATGAACGAGACCGAGATGAGCCACGGGCGCGACATGCGCCGGCCGACGAGGCCCGTCAGCAGGAAGCCGGCCAGCGGGATGCCCAGCACCAGCAGCACGAGCCAGTTCTCGAGCTCGCCGCCTGCCGCCGGCGGGACGAAGAGCTCGCCGCCCTCCTCCGCGTTCAGGATCAGGTTCATCTGCCGCTACTCCTTCATCGACGCGTACTCGTCCACGAGCGGCGTCCTGCGGTTGCGGTAGATGGCGATGACGATGGCCAGGCCTACGGTGGCCTCGCCGGCGGCGAGGGCGATGACGAAGAGGGCGATGGTCGAGAACTGTGCCGCGAGCTCGGGCGTGAAGGCGCCGAACGCGATGATGGCCAGGTTGACCGAGTTGAGCATGAGCTCGATGGACATGAGCATGGCGATGGCGTTGCGCTTGGCCAGGAAGCCGAAGACGCCGATGCCGAAGAGCAGCACCGAGAGGATGAGATAGGCCTCGAGCGACTGGCTCACGCGACCTCCTCCTCGTCGATGGCCCGCAGGGGGTCGTTCGTCTGGGGCATGTCGTCGTCGCGCTTGGCCAGGTAGAGCGCGCCGATGACGCCGGCCAGCAGCAGCACACCCAGGGCGACGAAGGCAAAGAGGTAGTCACCGAAGAGGGTTAGCGCGATGTCTCGCGCCTCGGCTACCTGCACCGACTCGGCCGCGTCCCACTCGGTCAGCAGGATGGTGGTAGCCATGAGCAGCACGAGCACGATCGCCGCCAGCGCGCCGGCCCACCATTGACGCTGGAAGACGAGCTTGGCCGGACCGCGCTTGGACTGCGTGATCATGACCGCGAAGAGGATGAGCACGGCGATGGCACCTACGTAGACCAGCACCTGGCTGATGGCCAGGAAGGCGCTACCGAGCAGGCCGTAGATGCCGGCCAGAGCGGCGAAGGTCAGGATGAGCCACAACGCCGAGCGGATGATGTCCCGCCCCAGCACCACGAGCAGCGCGGAGCCCAGCATCACGCCGGCCAGCAGCAGAAAGATCAGGTCATCCCAGCGCCAGTCGAGATACGGGACCGTCCCCGGTAGCTCCACTCCCTCTCTCTACCCCCTCGGCTACTTGTGGTGGATCGATGCTGCGCCACCGCCGGCCCCTCCGGCCGGTGTGTCGCCCGCTCCATTGCCCGTACTTGTCTTGCCGTTCCCTGCCAGGCCTGCCGGCAGCACCGGCAACAGCCGCTCCTGCGGGAAGTCGCGGCCGCCAGCCTGGGCTTGGCTGAGCCAGTCGCGCTCCTTGCGCACGTAGCTGAGCTCGCTGTCTCGCTCTATGTCCGCGATGGCCAGCAGGTCGATCTGCGGCTCGGCTCGGCTCTCGTGAGCCAACTCGAAGTCGGGCCCGCAGCGCAGCGCGTCGTAGGGGCAGGCGTCGACGCAGATGCCACACAGGATGCAGCGCGACTCGTCCACGTCGTACTGCTCCAGGACGCGCGGCTTGGGCATGAGCGCGCCCGTGGGGCAGGTCTCGGCGCAGCGGCCGCAGGACACGCAGGGCGTGGTGTTGAGGCTCATGTCCAGCGGCGTGGTCACGAGCGTGTCGAAGCCGGTGCGCATGAAGTCGTAGCAGGCCGCGCCCACGACCTCGCGGCAGACGTTGGCGCAGCGGCCGCAATCGATGCAGCGCGAGGGCTCACGCAGGATGAAGGCGTGGCTGTCGTCGCGGATGTAGTCGTGGTTGTAGCCGGTGAAGCGGTTCTCGCTGACGCTGCGGAAGGAGATGCCCGTGCGCTTGGGCTCGAGCGTCTGCAGCGTGGTCCCGTACTCGATGCCCTGGCGGCGCAGGTCGCAGTAGCCGATGGCCTCGCAGGTGCACTGCAGGCAGCGCGCGGACTCGGCCATGGCTTCCTGCGCGGTGTAGGGGATCTCGTACTCGATATAGGAGTCGTTGCGCTCCTCGGCCGGCATGGCCCTGAGGCGGATACGCGGGTGCTTGACCTCGTCGGTGTAGGGCACGATGGAGAGGAACTCGGGCTGCGGCTCGGCCAGCGTCTGGCGCGTGCGGATCTCCTCGAGATCCTGGCCCTGCAGGTAGGCGTCGATGGCGTAGCTGGCGCGCCGGCCCTCGGCGATGGCCTCCACCACCGTGGCCGCGCCCGTGCGCACGTCGCCAGCGCCGAAGACGCCGGCCCGGCCGGTGCCGAAGGTGACCGCGTCGGCGTCCAGCCGCCAGCGCTTGGTCTTCTCGATGCCCTCGGCGCCGTTCTCCAGCCAGCCCAGCTGGGGTCCCTGGCCGATGGCCAGCAGCACGCGATCGCAGTCGATGATGAACTCGGTGCCCTCCACCGGCTGCGGGCGCCGGCGGCCGGAGGCGTCGGGCTCGCCCAGCGCCATGCGCTGGAATTCGACGCCGGTGACCTTGTCATGCTTGTCGACCACGACCCGCGTTGGCGAGGCCTGGAAGATGGCGCGCGCGCCCTCCTCCAGCATCTCGTGGACCTCGTCGGCCGCGGGCATGTCCTTCATGTCGCGCCGGTAGACGAGCGTGACCTCCGTGCAGCCCTGGCGCACCGAGGTGCGCGAGCAGTCCATGGAGGTGAAGCCGCCGCCGATGACCACCACGCGCTTGCCCTTGTGGTCGGGGTAGGGCAGGCCGAGCGTGGCGATGCGCAGGTACTCCAGGCCGTCGATGACGCCGTCGGCATCCTCGCCAGGGATGCCCAGCTTGTTGGTGTCGTAGCAGCCGATGGCCACCAGCACCGCGTCGTAGCCCTCGTTCTGAAGGTCGTCGATGCTGAAGTCGGTGCCCAGCTCCACACCCGTGACGAGCTGGACGCCCAGGTCCCACACGCCCTGGTACTCGGCCGCGAGGATGCGCTCCTTGGGCAGGCGGTACTCGGGGATGCCGTAGCGCAGCATGCCGCCCGGATCGGGGTCGCGCTCCATGACCGTGACCTCGTGGCCGCTGAGCGCGAGGTAGTAGGCCGCGGACATGCCCGACGGGCCGGAGCCGATGACGGCCACGCGCTTGCCCGTGGACGGCTGCTGGTCGAAGGGCAGCGGTGGGGCCACGCCCTCGGCCTGGGCCTTGAGCACCTGGTCGCCCGCGTAGCGGTGGCTGTCGCGGATGGCGATGGCCTCCTCCACCTCGTCGCGGCGGCAGTGATCCTCGCAGGGAGCGGGACACACGCGCCCCAGCACGGAGGGGAAGGGGATGGTGCGCTTGAACACGCGGGTCGACTCGACGAAGTCACCCTCGGTGTTGGCCTTGAGGAAGCCGGGGATGTCGATGTGGCTGGGGCACTTGTTCTGGCACGGCGGCAGGCAGTAGGCGTTGTGGTCGCTGAAGATGAGCTCGAGGTTGGTCTTGCGGATCTCGCGCAGCCGCGGGGTCTGGGTGCGCACGACCATGCCTTCCTCGGCGTCGCGCGAGCAGGAGATGGGCGGCGTGTCCTCGCCCTCGACCTCGACCACGCACATGCGGCAAGCGCCGAAGCCGGGCAGCTTCGGCTCGTAGCACAGCGTGGGCACCTCGATGCCCACGTCGCGGCAGACGTCGAGGATGGTCTGGCCCTCGCGGGCGGTGTACTGCCTACCGTCGATCTCGACCGCGAACTCGGGCGAGACCTGTCGCCGCTGTGGCGACTGGGTCGTCAGCAGCCGTTCGGTCGCCTCGTCGGGGGACGGGCTGCTCGGCTGGTGGATGATCTCAGGGAGCGTGTCGGTCATGAGGAAGCGGCACCTGCTAGGGAGAGTGGCTGGCAGACACCGGCGGGGCATTCACCCCGCACGGAGTGGGCTTCGAACTCAGGCGCGAAGTATCGCATCACCGAGAGCAGCGGGTTGGCGGCGTCCTTCTCCAGGCCGCAGAGCGCAGCGTCGTGCACGTCGGCGGCGAGCTCGCTCAGGAGCTCGGCGTCGCGTGGTCGGACGTGCCCGGAGCAGAAGCCGGCCCCCAGCTCGGCGAGTCGGCGAGTCCCGATGCGGCAGGGGATGGTCTTGCCGCAGGCGTTGTCGTTGAGGTAGCGGGTCATGAGCGTGGCCACCTCGACCAGGCAGGCGCTCTCGTCGAGCGCCAGCAGCGTGCCCGAGCCGGCCACCGCGCCGGCCTGGCCCAGGTCCTCGTAGGTGAGCGGCGTGTCGAGCCCGTCGGGCGGCAGGAAGCCGCCGGTGGGCCCGCCCACCAGCACCGCCTTGAGCGAGCCCTGCACGGAGCCGCCGGGTCCGTCGAGGATCTGCCGCACGGTCGTGCCCAGGGGCACCTCCACCACGCCCGGCTTGCGCACCACGCCGCCCAGCTGCACGAGCGTCGTCCCCGGCGTCTCGGCCGAGCCCAGCGAGGTGTAGGCGCCGGCTCCGTGGGCCACGATCCAGGGCACCGCGGCGAGGGTCTTGACGTTGTTGACGACCGTGGGCTTGCCCCACAGGCCGGAGCGGCTGGGGTGTGGCGGGCGCTGGTCGGGTTGGGCGCGCTGTCCCTCCAGGGCGCGCAGGAGCACGGTCTCCTCGCCCACCACGAAGGAGCCGGTGACCTCGCGGACCTCGATGCGCAGGCTGCGCCAGTCGGCATCGCCGCCCACGTAGCCGCGCGCCTCGGCCTCTTCCACCGCCACGCGCAGGCGCTCGGCTGCGACGGGGGCGGAAGAGGAGACGGCGATGATGGCCTGCTCTGCTCCCACCACCCAGGCCGCGATGGCCGTGCCTTCCACGACCGCTTGTGGATCGAGCTCCATGAGCGTGCGGTCCACCTGCGCGCCGGGGTCGGCCTCGAAGCCGTTGGCCACGACGTAGTGGACCGGGTCCGGCTGCGTCACGCAGTCACGCCACTTGGCGCCGGTGGGATAGCCCGCGCCGCCGCGCCCGCGCAGGCCGGACTCGGCGATGGTATGGAGCACGACCTCCGGCGAGAGCTCACCGGTGGCCTTGCGGAAGGCCTCCCAGGCGCCCTTGGCCTCGGCCGCCTCGATGTCGGGCAGCTTGCCCTCGGTGGCGCGCGCCAGCAGCACCTGCGGCCAGTCCTTGCCGCCGTCGAGGATGGGCAGGCTCATGCCGCCTCCCCCTGGGGCACGTTGGCGCGCAGGGCGGCCGCGATGGTGGCAGCGTCCTCGGGGCTGGACTTGGGCAGGGGCTCGCCGTCGACCTCCACGTAGGCGCTGCCCGACGAGGTGCCGCCGCAGGCGGTGACGTCGAGGCGGACCGCGCCGTCGGGGCTCACACCGCCGACGTCGGTGCCCAGGTGCTCGCGGAAGGCAGCCAGCACGCGGCCGCCGCCGAGCAGCGTGCACTGCGTGCAGCGGCAGACACGCACGATGTGGCCCACCGGCGGTTCGAAGTGGAGGTGCGGATAGGAGGTGGCCATGCCGTAGAGCGCGGCGTAGTCGGCGCCGGTCTGGTGGGCCATGTGCTGCAGGGCCGCCACCGGCAGGTGGCCGTAGACGCCCTGCGCGCTCTCGAGCATGGCCAGCGCGTTGGCCGGCTTGTACTTGCCGGCCGCGAGGATCTCGTCGAGCGGTCCCAGGTCGACCGGCTCGAAGGGGTCGAAGGTGCGATCGGGCACGGGCCGGCCGGAGCGCCGCAGCGCCGACTCCTCGCGCCGCTCGGCGTACTGCTCGGACGCGCCCCAGTGCACGTGGTAGCGGTTGCGCGTGTCCACGCCGCCCATGTCGATGCACTCGATGGGGCAGGCCTGCGCGCACTGGAAGCAGGTCTCGCACTTGAGCGTGCCGGCCTCGTCGTAGAGCAGGATGAGGCGGCCACGGTGACGTGGGCTGATCTCATTGAGCTCTTCGGGGTAGCGCACCGTGAGGTTGGGCCGGAAGACCTGGCGGACGGCGAAGAGCATGCCCTTGACGATGGCCAGGCCCGGGATCCGGTCGGTCCTCACGAGAAGTACTCCCTGACGATGATGATGGCGCCCGCGGTGACGAAGATGTTCAGCAGCGCGGCCGGCATCAGCCACTTCCAGGCGAAGTTCGCCATCTGGTCGATGCGCACGCGCGGATACGTCGCGCGCATGAGCACGAACAGCGCCACCAGCCCGAAGGACTTGCCGAAGAAGACGAGCAGACCGAGCAGGGCTTCGAAGCTGAAGATGGCCCAGAAGCTGACCGCCGCGCCGACGAGCAGGTTGGTCAGCACGAAGCCCACCACCAGCGACTTGATGATGCCCCACTCGGACTTGACCATCCAGATCAGGCCGCTCACGGCCAGCACCAGGATGGGCGGCACGAGGAACGGGATGGCCAGCAGCCACGGGCCCAGCGAGCCCGGATCGATGTTGCCCAGCTCGACCGGCGTGGTGACCCCCAGGAAGCCGAGGATGGGGTCGATGTCGACGCCCGTGTGGTAGCCGCCGAGGAAGAGGGTCACGGTCAGGGCGGAGAGGATGAAGACGTTGACGTACTCGGCGAAGAAGAAGAAGCCGAAGCGCATGCCGCTGTACTCGGTGGCGAAGCCGGCCACCAGCTCGGAGTCGGCCTCGGTGTAGTCGAAGGGCGTGCGGCCGGCCTCGGCGGTGGCGGCGATGAAGAAGATGATCAACGCCAGCGGCTGCTGGAAGGCGTACCAGTTCCACATCCAGCCGGCCTGGTTCTCCACGATCTGGCCCAGGTTCAGCGTGCCCGCCAGCAGGACCACGCCGAAGGTGCCCAGGATGAGCGGCAGCTCGTAGCTGATGACCGCGGCTGCAGCGCGGATGCCGCCCAGCAGCGAGTACTTGTTGAAGCTGGACCAGCCGGCCATCATCAGGCCGACCACGCCGATGCCCGAGGCGGCGAAGAAGTAGAGCAGCCCCAGCTCCATGTAGTAGCCGGCCATGCCGGGGGCGAAGGGGATGACCAGCAGCGTCATCACCGAGGCCAGGAAGACCACCGCCGGGGCCAGCGTGTAGACCGGCACGTCCACGCCGCGCGGCGTGAAGTCCTCCTTGGAGAGGACCTTGAGGCCGGCCATGAGCGAGGCCAGCGAGCCCCACGGGCCGGTGCGGTCGGGGCCCACGCGCAGGTTCATCTGGGCGATGAGCTTGAGCTCCATGTAGATGATCACGAAGGCGGCCGGAACGGTGAACAGGAGCACCCCGGTGGCGGCCGCGATGAAGCGCAGGATCTCGATGTTGGCGTCGCCGGTCTCGATGATCCAATCGACGGCGAGGGGCCCGACGCCGGTGACCCACAGCAGGAAGAAGGCCAGCGCGCCCGCCAGCACCACCGCCAGCAGGGCCAGGACGACCTTGCCCAGGGGCGAGACGCCGGCCGGTGTGGGGGTGGGGGTGGTGGCCGCACTCACTTGTCGATGCCGCCCATGATCGGGTCCAGGCTGGCCATGATGGCCATGATGTCGGCCAGCAGGTGGCCGCGCGTCAGCGGGACCACGGCCTGCAGGTTGAAGAACGAGGGGTCGTGGATGCGGAAGCGGAAGGGCTGATCGGAGCCGTCGCTGACGGCGTAGACCGCGTACTGGCCGCGCGGTGACTCGAGTGCGGCGAAGGCGCGCCCCGGCGGGACGCGCAGCAGGCGCGGCAGCTTGGCCATGACCGGTCCGTCGGGCATCTGGTGCAGGACCTGGTCGATGATGCGTAGCGACTGCTTGATCTCGTCCACGTGCAGCAGGTAGCGCGCGTAGGAGTCGCCGTCGCTGCGCACGGGGATGTCGAACTCGAGCTCGGGATAGACGCTGTAGGGGTGCGCCCGGCGCACGTCGTAGGGCACGCCCGTGGCGCGCAGGGGCGGTCCCGACATGCCGTATTGCAGGGCCATCTCGCGACTGACCACGCCCAGGCCCTTGGTGCGGTTGACGAAGATCTCGTTCTCGTTCATCAGCGTGGCCTGGTCGTTGATGCGGGCCCCGGCCCGGCTCATCCAGTCGCCCAGGCGGCTGAGGAAGTCGTGGTTGAGGTCGCCGTTCACGCCGCCGATGCGCATGTAGTTGAAGAGCAGCTTCTGGCCCGTCAGCGAGGCCAGCATCTCCACGATCTCGTCGCGCTCGCCGAAGCCGTACAGGATGGGCGTGATACCGCCGAGGTCAAGCGCCAGCCAGCCGATGAAGAGGGCGTGGCTGCTGATGCGGTTGAGCTCCCAGGCCAGCACGCGGATGTACTCGGCGCGCCGTGGCACCTCCAGCTCGAGCAGGCGCTCCGCCGAGAGCACCGGCAGCGACTCGCTGAACATCGAAGCCGCGTACTCGAGCGGATCGGTGTTGCTGATGGCGTGGTGCCAGTCACCGTGCTCGCAGATCTTCTCCACGCCCCGGTGGAGGTAGCCCATGACCGGGTCGAGGTCGACGATCTTCTCGCCGTCGATCTTGAGCACGACGCGCAGCACGCCGTGGGTCGAGGGGTGCTGCGGGCCCAGGTTCACCAGCATCTCGCCGTCGCCCACGTCGTAGAACTCGGCCTCGCGCTCCGTGCGCGGGGTCAGCGGCGGGATGGTGTCGTAGATCGTGCCCGGGGTCTGGACCATGACCTCCGGGTCGTCCAACGAGCGGACCTGCTCGCGCGGTGTGGTCATGCGGGCTCCTCACCGCTGTCGACAGCCGGCGCTTCATCGGTGGCGCTCGCCGCCAGGGCCAGCAGCTCCCCGTCCGCGCCGAGCACGGCCCCGGCACCGGCACTGCTGCGGATCACCGGCGCCAGGCGCACCTCGGCCGGCGCCACCGGCTGCTCGGCGTGACGGATGCCGGCACCGGTGCCGCGAGAGGCGTCGTCGGCGAGGGCGAAGTCCTTGCGCAGGGGGAAGGAGAGGTAGTCGGGCGGCATGTAGATGCGGCGCAGGTCGCGGTTGCCTTCGAACTCGATGCCGAACATGTCGTAGGCCTCGCGCTCGGCCCACTCCGCGCCGGGCCAGAGCTGGACCACGGAGGGCACGCGCGGGTCGTCGCGCGAGAGCCCGTCGGCGATGACCCGCACCCAGTCGGCCGAGAGCGGGCTCCAGAGGTGATAGACCACCTGCATGGTCAGGCCCGTGTCGACGCCGCACAGATCGGCCAGCAGCTCGAAGCGGAGGGCGCCGTCGTCACGCAAGGTGCGCATCACGTCGGTCAGGTCGCGCGGCCGGACGACCAGCTCGATGGTGTCGCCCATGGCTTCCGCGGGCACGACCAGGCGATCGCCGAGGCGGCCGTCCAGCGTGGTCAGCATGCGCGTGTCCGTGATCGTCCTCCCTTGCCTAGACCCCGTCGGGCACCGTGGGCCCGACCTTGCGGTCCTTCCACTGGCCCCGGCGTTCGAGGACGAGCTGCTGCAGCTTGAGCATGCCGTAGATGAGCCCCTCCGGTCGTGGCGGGCAGCCCGGCACGTAGACGTCGACGGGCATGATGCGGTCGATACCCTCGACGGTCGAATAGGAGCGCTTGTAGCGACCGCCCGAGCAGGTGCAGTCGCCCATGGCCACGCACCACTTGGGCTCGGGCATCTGCTCCCACAGGCGGATGAGCGGCCCGGCCATCTTGGTCGTGAGCGTGCCGGCCACGATGAGCACGTCCGCCTGCCGGGGGCTGGCGCGGAAGGGGAACATGTTGAAGCGGTCCATGTCGTTGACCACCGTCGCCGCCGACATCATCTCCATGGCGCAGCAGGCCAGGCCGGAGAGCAGGGGCCAGAGACTGTTGGCGCGCAGGTAGTCGAGCAGGTTGTCGGCGGTCGTGGGCACCACGTCGAGCGCGCCCCAGCGGCCGTTGTCGCCCTTGTCGGCGAACTCGAGCTCCTTGAGGTGGTCGATGGCCACCTGCTGGGTCTGGTAGGCCTCGGGGTCGGCCGGAGTCCAGGTGGTGTTGGGCAGCACGATCGTGCCCGCCTTGGGGTTGCGACTCACGGTCTTGGCGGCGGCCCCGGCATCTGGCTTCTTCACTTCCACGTCAGCAGGCCCTTCTTGGCGGCGTACAGCACCGACAGCTCCATGATGCCGACGAACGCGAGCATGCCCAGGAAGCCGCCCAGCACGATGTC
>Ga0316198_10003038_pt1 | contig 10195 bp, 10 predicted proteins | sample OudBieAanoxic_MG_FD_204935 | JGI IMG/M metagenome (GOLD analysis project Ga0316198, IMG submission 204935) | Coastal sediment microbial communities from Oude Bieten Haven, Netherlands - site A anoxic | ecosystem: Environmental > Aquatic > Marine > Coastal > Sediment | place: Netherlands...
TCCGCCCGGTAGATTCCGAACCCTGGCCACAACCTCCGCGGTGAACTCCTCCCCCTCGATCGCGGCCACTGTCAGCAGATCGCGGAGCTTATCGGGGAGGCGACTGATGCGTTCCTCGAGCGCCCCTTCGACCCTTGCCGGCAGGGTCTGCCAATCAAGATCTGCGCTTTCAACCCAAGCATCATCCTCGCCCTTTACCAGCCCACCGCGATCCTGCATGGCTCGCAGAAGCTCCACCGTGAACAGCGCGTGGCCGCGGGTTTGCTCGTACAGGGCCTCCCGAAACGAAGGTCCGAGATGGTTTGGTTCAGAATCTACAAGGGCCTCGACGAAACCGAGGTCCCCGGTTTGGGCAAGCTTGACGACGGTGTCGCCGTGCTCCCGTTTGAGCTCGTGGAGCACGTGCTCGACCGGATGGCGCCCGCCGTTTCGACCGAGGGCAACCTCAGACGGCCGATGGGTGCCGACGACCATGACCCGGCTCCCCGCCAGCCGTCGCCCGAGGTGGAACAGGAGGTTGGCGGAACCCGCGTCCGCCCAGTGGAGATCTTCGACCACGAGCAGGAGCGGTCGCCCCGACGAGAGTTGACGCACGACCCGTGCGAACTGCTCGAAGAGAGCGCCCTGGCGAATGTCGGCGGCCGCGGGCACCGCCATTCGAAACTCTGCCTGCTGCCGGAGAACCTCCAGCCACGCACGCTCTTCGGTTGCTGTCGCAGTCAAACGTTCGACCAACCCTTGGCCGGAGACCATCGTTTCCACAAGATCGATGCCGTGATCAGCGATCGCTCGTCCACCCTCGGGGGCGATTGTCCACAACCTCTGAGTTTGAACCCGCCCGAGGACTCCACCGGTGGTTCCTGATTCAACGTCACCGGTGAGCTGCGACAGCACCTGTCGCCAGGGGCCGTAAGGATCACCGGCGCCGGTGGCCGCGTTGCATGCGCCCCACGTCACAACCAGGTCCGAATGCCGCTCCAAAGCTCTAAGGGAGAACTCCTCCACCAGCGCGGTCTTACCGATGCCGGCCTCGCCAGTAACGAAGGCGACGGTGCCGGCGCCATCGAGTGCGGCATCGAGCAGGCCATCGAGCTTGGCGAGCTCTGCTTCGCGGGCAACGAAGACCGGCCGTTCGGGTTCGACGAATTCCCCGACGGAGAACCCGGCCGAGGCCACCTGGTCGCGAACCACCTCCGGCAGAAGCCGGTAACCCCGCTTGGGGATGGTCTGGATGTACGTCGGGTGCCGGGAATCGTCCCCCAGGGCACGGCGGATCTCGGCGATGGCGCGGGTCAATGTGTTCTCGGCGATGAACTCGGTCTGCCACACGGCGTCGATGAGCTCGCGCTTTGAGACCACCTCGCCGGCGTGTTCCGCAAGACAGCTCAGAACCTCCATCACCTTGGGCTCGAGGTGGATCTCCTCCTTGACCCGCATGAGAGTGTTTGCGGCGGGCTCCACCCGCCACTCACCGAGACGGAAAGCTGCGATGACGCCCATGGTGCTTGACCTTTCTCGAGATTGACCGGGGTCAGTCTAGCACGCAGGCGGCCACCCAGAAACCAGCTCACCGATTCCCCGGAGAGCCCGGCAGGTAAGCTTGTGGTCTCTGATCTTCGTCAGTCGAATTGGCCCGGAAGGTCGAGCGCAATCAACAGCGCGCGATCGATGCGGCGGACGGACCCGGGCTCGAGCGCCCCCCACCGACTCACCAACCGGTCTCGCATGATCGCGCGCACCTGCTCTCCGAGGGCGATGGAGTCAGTCCTCAATCCTCCCTCGAGCGCTTTGATCAGCACCTGACTGGGGTAGATCCGCCGACCTTCACTCGATGACGTGAAGGGAACGACGACGACGACGGGACTCGAGCGGTTGATCGCGTTCCTGCTGACGATGACGACCGGCCTCGTGCCGGCCTGTTCCGAGCCTTCAGAAGGGTCGAGTCGCGCGAGGAAAACCTCGCCTCGGTTCACGAGTCGTCCTCGGCGATGCGAAGAGCTTCCCAGTCGGCAAGACGGTACTCCTCGACGATCCGTCGGCCCTCCTCTTGGTAGATCGGGTCGTCGGCCATGGCGTCGAACTCGCGGTCAACCGCCACCCGCCGAATTCGATCGAGCTCACGACGAATTGCTGTCGCGAGGAACTCGTTGCGGGTTGACGCGCAACCGGTGCGAATGACGGCATCGATGCCGTGGAGGAGATCAGCGGGCAGCGCCACCGTTGTGCGGGTCAATGACATCTCGAACGCCTCCAATATATGCATCTTTCTTGATGCTAAATCTGATGTCATTGTAGCATCGGGTTTCGAGGAGTGACCATCGATCCCGTCGGGAGGGTGTAAAACCTTCCACCACGACCCGCGTCGGGCCTACGGAGTGTCGACGGGCCGGGCCCGAAGGTCTTCGATCACCTCGGCGGAGACCCACCAGATGTTGTCGCGGCCGTTGCCGGGGCCGGTCATGACGGCCTCGAGCTCGGAGAAGCTCGTGGGTTCGGGACCGCCATCGGGGACCCGGCTCGATGTGAAGAAGAAGATCGAGCCATCGGGGGACAGGGCCGGACAGTAGTCGAGGGCGGCGGAATTGACGGGCTCGCCCATGTTGACCGCCGGCAGAAACTCGCCGTCTGGGCCGCGGAAGGCGATGTGCATGTCGCCGCCGCCGATGTCGCCCTCGCGCACGGCCCCGAAGATCAGCCACGCACCGTCGGGGGCGACGAGCGAGTTGAACTCAGGGCCGGGGGAGTTCACGGCCGCGCCGAGGTTGGCGGGCTCGGCCCAACCGTCACCCGTCCACTCGGCCCACCAGATGTCTTCGCCGCCAAGGCCGCCAGGGCGATCCGAGGTGAAGTAGATGTCGCCGTCGACAGTCAGCGACGGATAGAACTCATCGTGCTCGGTGTTGATGGGCTCAGGAAGGATCTCGGGCGTTCCCCAGCCGATGTCCGTCCGCGGCACCCTCCACAGGTTGAACTTCGCGGCTTCAGCGCCATCGGAGAGGGGTCGCTTGGAGATGAAGTAGAGCCAGGCGCCATCGGCGGTGATGAATGGCTCGAGCTCGGGGTGTTCCGGCGATGAGAAGGAAGCGAACTCGGGCTCAGACCAGCCGTCCGGTCCCTCGGTCCGGGTCAGGAGATAGCCGTGGCGCCGCTCCCACATGGAGAAGAAGAGCTCGGTCCCATCCGGTGTCCAGGCGGTGTCGCGTTCGGCGAGGGCGGAGGCGAGGAAGAGGGTCGGCGTCGTGCCCGGGGGTTGCTGGCCGAGCCAGGGGCCGGTGGGGGGTGCTGCGGCTTCAACGCGCTCGACCTCGTCTTGACACGAGCAACCGATGAGAGAGAACACACCGATCAGGGCCAGGGCGATCGCAGAACGCATGGGCGGGCCTCCTTCAATGAGAGATCCTACGCGAGCCGACCGGTGGGGTTTCGATCGAAGGCGGGCGGGACGCCCGCGTCCACAATGACCCTCATTCTTTGTAGTGCGGGCGTCTCGCCTGCACCGATGGCGCCCCTTACTGAAACGAAAGGCCCGGCGTGCGCCGGGCCAAGTCGTTTCACCGCAATTCGTCAGACGAATTGCCGCTAGTCGTCTTCTTCGTCTTCCTTGAGGGCTGCGGCCGCGATCTTCTCCTGCAGCTGCTTGGGCACCTCGGCGTACTTGGCGAACTCCATGTGGAAGTCACCCCGACCACCGGTGATGGAGCGCAAGGTCGGCGCGTAGGTCAGCAGCTCGGCGAGAGGCACGCTGGCCTTGACCGTGGTGGTGCCGTCTTCGGAGTCCATGCCCTGGACGCGGCCGCGCCGCGAGTTGAGGTCGCCCATGACATCGCCCATGGCGTCCTCGGGGGTGTAAACCTCGATCTGCATGATGGGCTCGAGCATCGTCGGCTTGCACCGCGAAGCGCAATCCTTGAACGCTTTGCGACCGGCTGCCTTGAAGGCCATTTCCGACGAGTCCACCGCGTGCTCTTTTCCATCGAGCAGGGTGATCTTGAAGTCGACCATGGGGTAGCCGGCGATGACGCCCTTCTCGGCGGCCTCCTGGATGCCCTTGTCGACGGCCGGGCGGTAGCCCTGGGAGATCGAGCCACCGAAGATCTTGTCGATGAACTCGTAGCCTTTGCCCATGTTGGGCTCCATGAGAATCTTGCACTCGGCAAACTGACCCGAGCCGCCGGTCTGTTTCTTGTGCCGGGTGGTGGACTCGGCCGATCCCCTGATCGTCTCGCGATACGGAACCTTGGGCTGGTGCAGAACGACATCGACGCCGTAGCGTTTCTTCAGCCGCCCGACCACCACCTCGACGTGGAGCTGACCGGTGCCGGAAATGAGCTGTTCTTTGGTCTGCGGATCACGCCCGACGTTGATGGTCGGGTCCTCGTCGCGGATCTTGGCCAACGCCGCTGCGAGCTTGTCCTCATCACCCTTGGATGCGGGCTCGAGGGCAAAGCTGATGGCCGCCTCGGGGATGGTCACCGGATCGAAGACGATGTCGCCCTTGGCCACACACAGGGTGTCTCCGGTCTGGGTGTTCTTGAGCTTGGGCACAGCAACCAGATCACCGGGTGCGACCCCTCCAACATGCTCGAGATCCTTGCCCTGAATCACCGACAGAGCACCGAGACGCTCGACCCCGCGTTTGGTGGGGTTGGTGACGTTTGCGTCGGTCTCCACGCCACCCGAGAAGACGCGCATGAGTGAGATGCGGCCGGTATACGGGTCGGAAATCGTTTTGAAGACATAGGCGGAAAATGGGCTGTCGGTGGAGGCCGAGAGCTCTTGCTCCTCGCCATCGACCTTGGCGGTCGTTGGCCGCCAATCGGGCGCCGGAGCGAGATCGACGAGGGCATCCATCAGCGGCTGAACACCGATGTTCTTGCCACCGGACACGGCAAAGACCGGAAAGAGGGATCGCGAAGTGATGGCCTTCTTGAGTCCGCCGGTGAAGGTCTCGGTATCGAGTTCGCCGGCCTCGAGGTACGCTTCCATGAGATCTTCGTCCTGCTCGGCAACCATTTCCATCAACGCTTCGCGCGCTGATGAAACCTCATCGGCGAGATCACCGGGGACATCGATCTCGGTGGGAGTGCCGCTCTCATCCGATTCCCAGGTGTAGGCCTTGCCCGAAATCAGGTCGACCACACCCTTGAAGTTCGCCTCTTCACCGATGGGGACCTGCACCGGAGTGACCTCTCGACCCCATTTATTCTGCAGCGCCGTGAGGGTCCGCGAGAAGGACGCACGGTCGCGATCCATCAGGTTGATGGCGAAGAAGACCGGCAGCTCGCTGGCCGCGGCGGCCTTCCACAACTTGTCGGTCTGAACCTCGACTCCCGACACCGCCGAGATCAGCAGCAGGCTGGCGTCGGCCACCCGCAGCCCCTGCATCGCGTCGGTGGTGTAGATCGAGTATCCGGGGGTGTCGATGAGGTTGATCTTGGTGTTGCGGTGCTCGATATGGGCGATCGCCGTGTTGATGGTGATCTTCCGCTCCTGCTCGTCCTCATCGAAGTCTGTGACGGTGTTGCCGTCATCGACCTTGAGCAACCGGTTGGTCGCTCCGCCGTTCAGCAGCAGCGCGGCCACCAGCGATGTCTTGCCGGTATCGGAGTGACCGGTCACAGCCACGTTGCGGATCATTTCTGTAGTGAAGGTCGTGCTCATCGATGCTCCTCCGGTCCTGGGCTGGGATTTATCTCGCGAATTCTCCGAGGTCGATATCGGCGCCGGTCAGCAGGCGGTAGGCCTCGCCGTAGCGCTCGAGGGTTCCCTGGATGACCTCGGGTGGCAGGGTGGGCGCCGGTGGCTCCTTGTTCCACCCAGTCCCGATCAACCAGTCTCGAACGAACTGCTTGTCGAACGAGGGCTGCGCGCCTCCGGGCCGGTATTGATCGGCCGGCCAGAAACGAGAAGAGTCAGGAGTCAGGGCCTCGTCCATCCAGACGATGGCGCCGCTATCGGTCAGACCGAACTCGAACTTGGTGTCGGCAATGATGATGCCGCGATCGAGCGCGTAGTCTGCCGCCTTGCTGTAAAGTTCGAGCGTCAGGTCGCGCAACCGCTCGGCGAGTTCGCCGCCGACAATCCCGACCATTTTGTCGAAGCTGATGTTTTCGTCGTGGCCTTCAGTCGCCTTGGTTGCGGGTGTGAAGATCGGCTCGGACAATCGGTCGGATTCGACGAGCCCGGCCGGCAGAGAGATGCCGCAGACCTTGCCCGATTCACCGTACTCTTTCCAACCGGAACCCGAAATATAGCCCCGCGCCACGCATTCCACAGGGATCGCCTCCAGCCTCTTTGCCAACACGCTTCGCCCGGCGAGCTCGGGGTGGTGGCGGTAGGGCTCGGGAAAATCCGCCAGCTCGGTGGCGAGGAGGTGGTTCGGCACCAGTTCGGAGAACCGATGGAACCAAAAGGATGAGAGTCGGGTGAGGATGATGCCGCGACCGGAAACGCCCGGCGACAGAACACAGTCAAACGCGCTGATCCGATCGGTGGCGACCAGAACCAGCGCGTCATCGTGGGCATAGATGTCCCGGACCTTGCCGCGGCTCACCAGTTCACCCCCGGGGATGGATGTGGTGAGCAGCGCGTCGATCATCTCAGGCTTTCTCACCGCTCATCACCGCCTGGGCCTGACGGGCCATGCGGGATTTGTAGCGCGAGGCGGTGTTGCGGTGCAGCACACCCTTGCGCCAGCCCACATCGATCACCGAAAAGGTCTCGGGCAACATTTCCTTGATCTTGGCCGCATCGCCTTCCTCCATGGTGACTCGCATGAGTCGCATCTGGCGGCGAACGCGGGTGCGCACCGAGCGGTTGCGCATGCGGCGCTCGAGCGACTGCCGGTGGCGCTTGCGCGCCTGCTTCTTCGTTCCTTTGATCGTCATTTCGCGTACTCCTAGCTTCGAAGCTGCGGTGAGCAGCATCGGGTCGCATATGATAGCCGAAGATTCAGTTTTAGGCTAGTCGGAGAACGTGAGTCGTGAGTTGTGAATCGTAAGTCGTGAGTCGTGAGTCGTGAATCGTGAGTCGTGAGTCGTGAGTCGTGAGTCGTGAATCGTGAGTCGTGAGTCGTGAGTCGTGAATCGCTGGCGACTCCGGCGAGTCTCGCATTGCATCTTCGAAAGACATCCTCCCGAAAACCAGGCTTGACCTGAATGGAGACCGGCGGCTATCTCGAATATGCCGGAACGACTTACGCTTGACGATTCACGAATTACGAATGATCACCTGATCGTGAGACCGAGGGACTTGAGGCGCTCTCGCGCGAGATCGGCTTCTCGGGTTCCCGGATACTCGTAGACCACGTACTGCAGGTGGACTACACCTTGAGCCTGATCGTTCATCTTGAGGTAGAGCAGCCCCTTCTTGAGCTGGGCGGCGGCCGCCTTGTCCGAGGTCGGATAGTCCTCGAGGACCTGGGTGAAGATCTCGAGCGCCTGGGCCGGGTCGTTCTGGGCGTCGTAGCACTCGCCGATCCAGTAGAGGGCGTTGTCGGTCAGCTCGGTGTCCGGCCAGCGCACCATATAATCGCGGAAACCTTCAGACGCGAGGTCGTAGTTACCGCGCATATAGTCTTCGTAGGCCGACCGGTAGAGCTCTTCGGGGCTCGATGACCCTCCGGACGCTGTAACCGGCGCCTCGTCGACACCCGCTTGGGAACCTCCACTCGCGCCCGCAGCAGCAGCCCCCGCGGCTGCCGCCGTCACCGGGGGAAGCACCGTTCCGGTCGAAAGCCGGGAGCGCGACAAGGCAAGCTCCTGGGAGATGCCTTGGAGCTGCCGGGTGGTCAACTCGAGGCTCGCGTGCAGCGCCTCGATCTGCTCCTGCAGCTGTTGGACTTCGGCCGCCAGATCGGCGTTGGAGCGCATGGACTGAGAGCTCAGCTCCTGCATGCGGCTTTCCATGGCCTGGAGGTCCTTCTTGTCAAGACTGTCGGCCTGGAGCTCCTGAATGTTCCGCTGGACATCTGTGATCTCGCGATGGAGCAGAGCCATGTCTTCCGAGCCCGTGGAGCAGGCGGCGAGGGGAACGACCGCGAACGCGAGAACCGTCACTAACCGAACACGCATAGGGCCTCCACAACCGTCATCGAGCGGTTATCACGAAATGGGCGCGCCGGTTGAGCCGCCATGCCTCTTCGCTGTGGCCGAGCGCGAACGCGCGTTCTTCGCCATATGAGATCGTCCGCACCCGATCACCGGAGACACCCAGGGACATGAGGTAGTCCCGCACGGCGTTGGCCCGACGATCTCCCAGCGCGAGGTTGTACTCCCGGGTGTTGCGCTCGTCACAGTGACCCTCGACGAGGATCAATACCGTTTGGTACTGGAGCATCCAGTTGGCGTTCTTCGCCAGCGACCCCCGTGCTTCCGGGCTCAGGTCGAAGCGGTCGGTATCGAAGAAAACGTCCTCGAGGTACCCGCGAGCGTTGAGGTCTGCCAGATCTTCAGGCAGCTCCGAGATGACCGTTTCGGTCGAGAGAGTCTCGGTCACTGGGCCGTCGATCTCTTCCTCGACCACGGCCTCGTCAATGGCCTCCGAGCTGTCCTCAGGGACGGGCGGCGGCGCCTCGGCCTTGGGGCCACCGGAACACGCCACCACGCACAACGCGAGGATGAGCAACACTCCGCCGGCCAGATACCGTGTCTCGATTTTCATGCGCGCCTCCTTGGTCGCCTCACTTTAGCCCGGTTTCCAAACTAGGTCCACTGCCGCAGCCGTGCACCACGATGGATGTGACCCGGCTCACTCCTCGGAGTTCCCGACGGACTCCCCCATCTCGGTGGTGAGACCTCCTCCCGGTCGCGCGAGACCGCCCGATCGGCAGAGCTTGGCGAGGTGATCGTAGACCACGATGGAGCCGGCCACCGCCAGGTTGAGGCACGGCACGAGACCCCACTGCGGGATCTGGACGATGAGCTCGGCGGAGTCGACGAGCTCCCTTGGAACACCCCCGATCTCGGCGCCGAGAAGGAAGCAGGGTCGCGGAGGGTACGAGGCGTCGAAGAGGTTGGTCGAGGCCTTATCCAGCTCCACCACCACGAGGTTCCATCCCCGGGACCGGAGATGGGAACGAAAGGCATCGGTCGCCGCCGGAAGCTGAACGATTTCGGTGTAGAGATCCGCGGTCCGTGCCGCCTCGATGTTCCACTCACGGTCGCCCAGAAGGATGACCTCCTCGGCGGCCGCCGCGTGCGCCGTCCGAACCAGGGTGCCGACGTTGTGCTCTTTTGAGATTTCCCACGCCGCGATGGCGAAAGGCCGCAGGCCGCGGCGGTACTCCGCGAGCCGCCGCGCCCGACGTTCGGCGCGTCGCTGAGCCCGAAACTCGTCCTTGGTCGAATTCATGGGGCCAATCTACCACCGCAATTCAGCCGGTGGAGGCAGGCTGAACGACAGAAAAACGAAATCCCGCGATGCGGGATTTCGTGGCGGCGGGTGTGCCCGCCCGGACCTTTTCAGTGGGTAACGCGGCTGTGTGGTCCGTTGAACACCCGCGGTTCCTAGGTACATATCTAATATGGGTCGTCGGGTCCGGAGTTGTCAAGAGGTTCGGCCGGACTTATTGTCAGAGGCTTCCGCAAGAGCCTCAGCATCAAAGGCATTTGGGAGGAGATCGCGCACCGTTGTGGTCTGAGAACTGCCATCGAGGCCGGCCAAAATCACCGGGAAATCTCCGAACTCGGCCAGAACCTGACGGCACGCGCCACAGGGAGCGGCGGGTGGGTCCGACTGAGTCACCACCGCAACTCCTGCGAACTTTCTGCAGCCCGCCGAAACCGCAGCCGCAATCGCATGGCGTTCGGCACACACACTCAGTCCGTACGACGCGTTTTCCACGTTGCAGCCGACAAAGATCCGACCATCTGTCGTGAGTACCGCCGCACCCACGCAATATCCTGAGTACGGGGCGTGGGCGTTCTTCCTGGCCTCTGACGCCGCTGATACCAACATGTCGATCTGCTCGTGGTTCATCTTCCTCATCTTATCCGGTTCTTCAAACTCGAGGAACGGCCGGCGCCTGGTCTTGAGGTCTCGAGGTCGTGAGGGCGTGAGGTCTTGAGGTCTTGAGGTCGTGGGGTCCTGGGGTCCTGGGGTCTTACTGCGCCTGGATATCGGGTTCTTGGGGGGTAAGGCCTGCCTCATCCCCTCAAGACCTCACGCCCTCAAGCCCTCAAAAAGAAACGGCCGC
>Ga0316198_10003039_pt1 | contig 10195 bp, 7 predicted proteins | sample OudBieAanoxic_MG_FD_204935 | JGI IMG/M metagenome (GOLD analysis project Ga0316198, IMG submission 204935) | Coastal sediment microbial communities from Oude Bieten Haven, Netherlands - site A anoxic | ecosystem: Environmental > Aquatic > Marine > Coastal > Sediment | place: Netherlands...
CGGTTCGCGATCCCTGGCCCAAGGCGCTGATCGTACCGCATGCGGGCTACATGTACTCTGGACCAGTCGCCGCGACCGCGTTCGTCGAGCTCGAAGGCGCCCGCGACTTGGTTTCGCGTGTCGTGCTGATCGGGCCGAGTCACCACCTGCTCTTCGAAGGCCTCGCCGTTCCCAGCAACACGGCCTTCGAAACGCCCCTGGGCGCCGTGCCAATCGATGAGACCGCGCGTCGCCAAGCCCTCGAGCTCCCGTTCGTCCAAGTCCTCGACGAGGCACACCAATGGGAGCATTCGCTCGAGGTTCAGCTTCCGTTTCTACAAGAGGTGCTCGGCGTATTTGCCGTACTTCCGATTGCGGTCGGCCGCGCGTCCTCAGGGCAGGTGGCAGAGGTCTTGGAAGCGCTCTGGGGTGGAGACGAAACCCTCATCGTCGTCAGCTCGGACCTGAGCCACTACCACGATTACAGCACTGCCAAGCGGATGGACAGGGCGACTGCGTCGGCCATCGAGTCGATGCGACCCGAGCGCATCGCCGGGGAAGACGCCTGCGGGCGCGTCGGCGTGCAGGGGCTGTTGGCGGCCGCTCGACGACGCGAGCTCCTCCCGCGAACCTTGGACCTGCGTAGCTCGGGCGACACCGCGGGCAGCCGCGACGAGGTCGTTGGCTACGGTGCGTGGGAGTTCACGGTGTCCAAGAAGGGCTCGCCGTAGCGTTCGATGCGGGCCGGTCCCATCCCGTGGATCTGGGACAGCGCCTCAATAGACGTAGGCTTGTAGGCGGCGATTTCGAGCAGCGTGCGGTCGTGGCAGACGACGTAGGCGGGAACGCCCTTCTTGCGCGCCAGATCGAGTCTGGTCGCACGTAGGCTCTCGAAGAGCGACGAGTCGACGTCGTCGGGGAGCTCGCGGATCGTGGTTCGACGTTCCTTTTTGGCCGATGGGGCTCGCCCGGCGTCCTCAGGTGGAGCGAGCACCCGAACCGGCTCTTCGCCCTTCATGGTCGAAACCCCAAGGGCGGTGAGATGGGGGATGGGAAACTCGCCCGTGCTGAGGTCGACCAGGCCCGCCGTGATCAGCCGCCTTAGAAGCGCGAGTACCCAGGGTTTCGGACGGTCTTGAAGAAGGCCGTGCGTGCTGAGATCCGTGAGCCCCAATCGACGTAAGCGTTCGTTGTCGGTGCCGTGAAGCATCTCCGAAACCGCGGTGAGCCCTGCGCGTCCCTGATTGCGGGCAACACCGGACAGAGCTTTGCGAACCAGCAGAGTCTCTTCTTCGGACGCAGCCCGCGGACTGCCCTCCTCGCCTCGCTCTTCGAGCCGCTCGCATACGTCGCAGTGACCGCAGCCGCCAAGTGTTTCTTGCTCGTCGCCGAAGTAGCGAAGAATGAAGTCGTGCCTGCAGCTGCCCGCTTCGACGTATCGCATGAGGTCGAGGAAGAGACGCCACTGCTGTTGCACGTGCTCGGCATCTTGGACGCCGCTGAACCCGATCAAGCGACGCCGGAGCGCTAAATCGCCCGAGCTGGTGAGCAAGAGCCCATGGGCAGGCTGCCCGTCGCGACCCGCGCGCCCGACTTCTTGATAGTAGGCCTCGACAGAGCCTGGCGCCTGAACGTGAACGACGGTTCGAATGTCCGCCCGATCGATTCCCATCCCGAAGGCATTGGTGGCAACGACCGCGTCCAGAGATCGATCCGCGAAGCGCCGGTTGACCTCCTCGCGTACCGCCGAGCTAAGCCCCGCGTGATAGGCCGCTACCCGCCAACCTTCTTTGGCAACGGCGTCGGCGACCTTTTCGGTGTTGCGCCGAGTCGCCGCGTACACGATGGCGCCCCCCCTGGGGCTCGCAGGATCGCCAAGCGCGTCCCGTAGTGCGCCGAGCATGAGCTTGCGCCGTTGCGTGGAGCTGTCGCTTTCGACGACGGAGAGATGAAGGTTCGGGCGCGAGAAGCCGCGCAGGATGACGGCGCTCTGCTCGGCGCAAAGACCAAGACGGGCTTGAATCTCCCGACGGACGACTGGCGTTGCGGTGGCGGTGCAAGCGATGACCCGCGGGGGCTTCATGCGCTCGATCACCTCACCAAGCCTCAAATACGACGGCCGAAAATCGTGACCCCACTGCGAAATGCAATGCGCTTCATCGATGGCGAGCAGTGGCGGCTCAATCCCCGCAAGCCTTTCCACCAGCCAGTTCGACTCGAGCCGTTCAGGGGCCACGTACACGAGTTGGTAGCGGCCCTCGAAGATCTCGCGTTCGCGCCGCTTCACCTCGTCGGGGTCGAGGGTCGATGCCAGATAGGTTGCTGCAACGCCACGCTGGGTCAGAGCCCGCACCTGGTCTTCCATGAGCGCGATCAGCGGTGAAATGACGATCGATGTACCTTTCAGCACGGCAGCCGGAAGCTGGTAGCAAAGCGACTTGCCTCCGCCGGTCGGCGCGATCACCAACACCCGCTGCCGCCCTTCGAGGAGCTCCTCGATGGCTTCACGCTGCCAGGGGTGAAAGGCGGGAAGCCCGAACCGCTCCCGCAAGACCAAGTCGATATCGCTCATGAACGGAAGGCACCGTAGTGCGGCGGATGACTGCATGCCATCCCTATCGGACGAGTAGGTCGGAAGTTGCCCGTCCCTCTTGGTATCTCTGCGCCGCTGACTTCATTGATCGGCAAGCGGCAGAAAAAGTCCTCGACGGCGCCTTCGAAGCCGTGGCCGAATCCGTATCTGCTTTGCAGGGTCCACCCAGTCGGACACAGGAGGCTTGTCGTGCGAATCGCATTCGAGCGTGAGTCTGCGGCGTCAGAGCTGGCGCAGATTTTTCACGGGGGACGGCGAAACCCAGCAGGGCTACCAAATGATCTCGACGTACTCCGCAGCGCCGCGAATGCCCTGCACCTGTAGCTGTGAGCCATCATCGAGCCGGACCGTCCCTTCGATCTCGCCGTGCACCTTCCAGCGAGTGAGCACGTAAGCGGCGCCGAGGTCCAGGGTCGTCGAGTCGTCGAAGTCGGGGGTGAGCGTGAGGTCGATGCTGCCGTCCGCGCTGCTGAATCGCCACGGAGCCATGACATCCTCTAGGTCGTACTGCCAAGCGCTGCGGCCTAGCTTGTGCAGAACGCCATCGACGATGGCCGCGTCGGCCGTGCCGGGTGTGTCGTCACCGTTGACGGTTCCCATGTTGATGCCGACAACCTGGCCGTCGTTCAATCCCGCGAAGTGACCCCACTCCCAGCGCACCTCCCCTGGCCATGCGCCGCGACCCCAGTCGAGGACAGCGAATGATTGCCCCTCGGGAAGCGTATAGCTCGCGTCGCCGACTTGAACCGATCCAGTAGCCGGCATGCTCAGGCGCTTGTTCTCATAGAAGAACTGCCCAGGCTCCTCGAAGCGGTGAACCACCGCGATGCTTTGGGTCGCGCGGCTGTCGGAAAGCTGAAGGTGCGCCTCCATCCGTTCATCGCCACCTTCCTCGCCCGCGAGGACGGTGATGGTTCTCATCCCCTCCTCGAACCGGTACTCGATGCTTCCGGCTGACGACTCGAAGAGCGTGTTCTCGAAAGGCGTGGACGGGAAGTCGAGCCCGGCTGCGTCGCCGAACAGCATCGCGTCGTGTACGTCGCCGGTGGCGTAGTCTTCGAGAGTGAGGATGGCGAAGGACAGAAAGCCGAGGTCTGCCAAGGTGAGGCCGATTGCGAAGTCCGGCGCGAAGACCGCGTAGTACTCCCACTCTCGAAGGCCAGGCAGGTGATCGGCTTGAACGAGCGAGCGGTCGTATTGCATCAGCGGCCCGCGCGCCCATCCGTGGGCGGCAACGGTTCCATCGGCGTGCAGCAGCGGTGTCTCAACGGTGATCTCACTCGGGCTCGCGGCTGGTTCACTCTTGCAAGCGCCAAGAGCAACGACGAGGATGATCGGCAGAGTGAAACGGGAAGGACGACTTGCTACGCGCATGCGCGAATCCTAGCATCGTCTGCGGCACCAGCACCGACGCCGCCCTTGGCGCCGAAGCAGACACTGTCCCCGCCACTGCGTCGGCAACTCAAGACGCGAGCGACCCGATCCAGTCTGCCAGTTCAGCGACGCGTTCCGTGACTAGCATGTGGCCGGCGCCTTCTAGGATGCAGAGCTCGTTGTGGGGGATCTGGCTGGCGAGGTACTGGGCGTACTTGGGCGGGGTCAGGGCGTCGTTGCTGCCCGCAACGATGAGGGCGGGGACTTGGATGTTCTGCACCTCCTCCATCCGATTGAAGCTGTCACAGGCCCCCCAGTCGCAGCGCCCGGTTTCGATCGGGGTGAGCTCGCGGTACTGGGCGGCGGCGGCGATCAGCCCGGGGTCCGTGCCCTGTTCGTACAGGCCGGGCGGGAGCGGTGCGATCGAGGCGCCGGACGCGATGACCTCTTCGAAGAGCTGGAGGATCATGGGGTGGACACGGAGGCGCGCGCCGGTCGCCAACAGCACGATGCCTTTGAGCCGCTCAGACCGGGACGCGAGCGCATGCTCGATGGCGACTCCTCCACCGAGCGAATGGCCGATGAGCAGGTAGTGGCCCTGCACTTCGGCTTCGATGAAGCGGGAGAGGAACGCTTCCATCTCGGCTACGTTCTCGAGCGCAGCCCCCTCGGTGCCCGCGCGTCCGGGAAGGTTGATGGCGTAGCGCTCACGATCGGGCATCGCGTCGAGCAGACGATCGTACACATGGTGATTGTCGGCCGAGCCGTGGACGCAGATCAGGGCGGGCCCCCTGCCCGCGTCGTGTCGGAAGGTGGCGGCGCGACCATCGATGTGCCGCGTCTCTACCACAGCGACATCTTTTCCGATGCGCTTGCAAGCCCGATGGACTGGAAGCGAAAGAAGCGCTCGCGTGCGTAACTGCCTGTGTACTCCAGTGCCAGCTCGTCGAAGCTCACGGTCCGGAGGAAACGATAGCCGCACTCGGCCATCAGGGGCGTCGGGTCGTCGATGCCGAATTGCATGGGTTCGCCCAACTCATCGATGATCCCTTTCATCGCTCGGTCCTCTTCGCGGAGGCGCGGGCTCGACTTGGCCATCTTGCTGTTGAGGTAGTCGAAGACCAGGAGCGAGCCGGGGTCGAGCTCGGTGGCCAGGCGCGTCAGGGTCGAGCGGGCGGCCTTCTCGAGCAGGTAGTAGACGACGCCTTCCCAGACGAAGCAGGTTGGAGACTCCCGGTCGAGGCCGGCGTTTTCGAGAAGCTGCACGAAGTCGTCCTGTTCGAAGTCACAAGGAACAAAGGCTGCGGCATCTGGTGGATACCCATCAAACCTAGAAAGTCGCTCACGTTTGTCAGCCTGGCTGGCGGGCTGGTCGACCTCGAAGAAGCGAACGCCTTCACGGCCTAGGCGGGCCGCACGAGTGTCGAGGCCGGCACCGAGGATCACCACCTGCCGCATCCCCCGATCGAGCGCTCGTCTCACGCAGTCGTCGATGTAGCGAGTTCGAAGCCCCATCCAGAGCTCCATCGAGGGCGAGTGCTCGTCCCAGCGACGTGACAGTGCTTCGCCCTCGGGCCCAGCGAGGCGCAGAGCCCAGGGGTCGCCACAGATTGGACTAGGCGCAGCGGAGGCTCGGCCTCGGTAGGCGGCGACCATGATCGCCGTCCGGCTGGCCGCGCGGGATTGGGGCATCCTTAGTGTCCGCGTTCGCGATCGATGCCGGGGTGGCTGGGGTCGCCAGGCTCATGGCGAGGGTTCGCGGTCAGGTATGAGCCGTCGCGCCCTGGGATCGAAAGCAGGGTTTCTTTGTCGAAGATGAAGTGCTCGCGATGGGTCGATGGCGGCATGTGCATACCGGTGTCCATTCGAATCGCATCACAGGGGCAGGCCTCGACGCAGTAGCCGCAGAAGATACAGCGAAGCTCGTCGATCGTGAACACTGCTGGGTACCGCTCGTAGCCGAAGCGTGGGTCGTCGGACTCGTACTCGGCCGGCTCGATGTGGATGCACTGCGCCGGGCAGGCGGTGCTGCAGCAAAGGCAGGCTACGCAGCGCGGCGATCCGTCGGTGCGCTGGGTGAGGCGGTGAATGCCACGGAAGCGCTCAGGGTACTCGACCGTCTCTTCCGGATACTTCACCGTGGCGATTTCCTTCTTGGCCGCCGGGCCGAAGGTGTTCTTGAAGAATCGGCCCATCGCAAAGCTGAGGCCTTTGGCGATCTCGGGGAGATAGACCTGCTCTGCGACAGTTCGTCCCGGCTTCTTGATGACTTTGACTTCGACTGTCATGGCGGACCTCAGAAAATGTTCTCGAAGAAAGCGACCCAGCCGTCGAGCCAGCCCGAGAGGATGAAGGCGCCGATCACGAGGATGTTGAGCAGAGAAACGGGCAAGAGGCCCTTCCAGCACAGCGACATGAGCTGGTCGTACCGGAAGCGCGGAAGCGACCATCGGATCATCAGCTGGAACCAAATCAAGATGATGATCTTGAAGAGGAACACGACGAACTGAATGGCTACCACGAGCCAGTGAACCAGTGGCACCGAGAAGCCAGTCGCGACGAAGGGCAGCGAAAACTCGAAGCCATCGCGATAGAGGAAGGGTACGTCCCAGCCCCCGAGGAAGATCACCGAGGCCAACGCGGCCAAGGAGACTACCTCGACGAACTCGCCCATGAAGAACATGCCGAACTTCATGCCCGAGTACTCGGTCAGGTAGCCGCCGACGAGCTCACTCTCGCCTTCGGGGAGGTCGAAGGGAACACGCTTGGTTTCGGCAATCGCGGCGACGAAGAAATTGATGGCAGCGAGGGTCAGGGGCGGAACGAAGATCCCCCACATATGCTCGTACTGCCACATTGCCATGTCCTCGAGGCGGAGCGAGGCGTAGAGCATGAAAGCTGGGACGAGGGTGAGACCTAGCACGACCTCGTAGCTGACCATCTGACTGGCGGCGCGAATACCGCCGAGCAAGGAGTATTTGTTGTCCGATGCGTAGCCCGAAATCGCAGCACCGATGATGCCGGTGCTCGCGATGGCGAAGATGAAGAGGATTCCGACGTTGATGCTTGCCACTTGCATCGGAACCGCGGGGCCAGCGATTTCGCCTGTGCGCGGGAGCACCTGGTTGAGATAGTCCCAATGCAGCGTGCTCGCGAAGGGGATGACCGCGAAGGCAGCAATGGCCGGGATGAGCGCGATGATCGGCCCCGCCGAGAAAAGAAGCTTGTCGGCCTTGGGCGGAACGAAGTCTTCCTTGAAGATGAACTTCAGGGCGTCGGCCAAGGGGTGTAGCAGACCGAGGAGCATGATTTTGCCGCCGTTGCCGACGATCATGCCGTGCACGCCGTGCCCCGCGCGAAGCAGCACGGAGGCCGCGCCAAACCCGACCAGGGTGGAGGTCAGGGCAGAGGTCGAAATCGGAAGCGGGTTGCTTCCTTTGATGGCGATGAAGGTGAGCGCGACCAGCGCGACGATCGCGACGATGCCGGTCAGCGCAGCCAGGCGCCAGATGGGGAGGCGCGCGCGGTCGATGAAAGACACGGCGGAGGCCGGCAGTGTGATGGCGGCGCGACTGGGGCCGAGCCGGTCCTGAATCATCGCGCTCTGGCGACGCTCGGCCCAGATCAGAATCGGGGCGAAGCCACCGACGGTGATCAAGAGGATGACGAGCACTTTCACCAGCGATGAGACGACGAGGAAGGTCGTAGTCATTGAGCCGCCTCCGCCGCATCGAGCAGGCCTTGGCGCAAGCCCCGCAGGTCCTTGAAGCCAAGGTCCTCGCCGAGCTTCCGAGCCAGCTCCGAAATCGTCTTCCAGGCGGGCTCGACGCCGGCGGGCGCAGGCAAGACCGGCCCGAATGCCTGCGACATGCCCTTGGCATTCACGAAGCTGCCGTCGATTTCGAAGGTGTCCGCCACCGCAATGGCTACCGAGGCGACCGCCGGCAGCGCACCCACGTGGCTCGTGAGAGAGATGACTGCGTCCAAGCCGGCCAGGGGCGCGAGCTCTTCGAGCTTCTCGGCGCTGGCCCAGCCAAGAGCAAGCACGGCCTGTACCGATCCGGTTTGAACGTCCTCGGCGAGCTCAGCCAGCGACTTCAAGTCCGCCCCGCCTGCCGCCTGGGTCGCGCCGGCGCGGTTGGGGTTACGGTCGTCGCTGCGCAAAATGTCGTCCCCTTCCCATGCGTCGAGTGCGGCCAGGTAGAGACTCTTGGCGCCAAGCGCGGAGGCAAGCTTGGCGAGAGCGAGGTTATCCTCGGTGCTGTGCTGAGCGCTGAGGACCACTGCGAGCTGGGCGCCATCGACGCTCTTGAGCTTTTCGGCGGCGAGCACGAGCGCCTCGTCTTCTCCTACCGGCATCCGCTCTTCGCCCCGCCCCTCCGTCGACATCAGAAGCCGGTCGGTGTCCTGGCGCGTGTACGTCATCATGCCGTCGTCGCACATCCAGAACTTGTTGACCTCTTGGTTGTCGCGGGGACGGAGGCGGTAGATTTTGCCGTTGCGTGGGTCGAAGTCGGCGTGGCTGTTGCAGCCGGTCGCGCAGCCCGTGCAGACGCTCGGGGCCGACTTCAGGAACCAGACCCGCGCTTTGAAACGGAAGTCCTGGCTGGTCAGCGCACCCACCGGGCAGACGTGCTCGGTCATCAGGGTGTACTTGTGGTCGAGCTCGCGGCCGGGCGCGAGGACGATCTCGTTGCGGTTGCCACGCTCCCGCATGTCGAGCACATGGTCTTTGGCGACCTCGTCACAGACGCGAATGCAGCGCGTGCACATGATGCAACGCTCGGCGTCGTACACGATGGTCGGTCCGAAGCGAACACCCTTGGGTTTGTGCACCGGCTCGGTGAGCTTGCGCTTCGCTGTGCCCTGGTGCTCGTAGTAGTAGTCCTGAAGCTTGCACTCGCCTGCTTGATCGCAGATCGGACAATCGACCGGGTGGTTGAGGAGCAGGAACTCCTGCACCGATGCCTGAGCGTTCTTGACCTCGTCGTTCGTCGACGAAACGACCATCTCCTCAGCCGCCGCGAGCTGACAGGCCGGTTGAAGCTTGGGCTTGGTGGCCGGAACATACTCGCCCTTGGCTTCGTCGAAAACGAGCTGGGGCATCGCCATCTGGCGGCCGCTCTCGACGTGCACCAGGCACATCCTGCAGTTCGCCGCGATCGACAGACCCGGGTGCCAGCAGTAATGCGGAATCTCGATGCCCTCGCGCCAGGCCGCCTCCATGACGGTCTCGCCAGGCTCGAAGCTGATCTCTCTACCGTCTAACGTAAACTTAGGCATTTGGAACGCTCACAATTGCAGATGACCCGGATTTGCCGCAGATGCCGAGCGCGCCCACAGTGAGCGACTGAGGAATGGCGGAAGCTATTTCGCAGGGAGTGAGCGAGGACGTAAGCCGGCAGGCGCGGTGAAGCCGGGTCATCTGTCACACTCGCCGCCGATCATGTTGACTGATCCGAAAGTTGGGATGATGTCGGCGATCATTCCGCCGAGGAGCATTTCGCGAGAAGCCGCGAGGTTGTACCAGCACGGCGGTCGGACGCGCACTCGGTACGGCGTGCCGCTGCCGTCCGAAACGATGTGGAAGCCGAGCTCGCCGTTGCCGCCCTCGGTGAAGCTGTAGACCTCGCCCTTCGGCGTGCGAAGCCCCTCCATAACGAGCTTGAAGTGGGCGATGGTGCCTTCGATCGTCGTATAGACCGAGTCCTTGTCCGGATAGACGATTCGTGGGTCGTCGACGTTGATCGGGCCGTCGTCGGGCATCTGCTCGATGGCCTGCTCCATGATTCGAATCGACTGCCGAATTTCTTCGAGGCGCACCATGAAGCGATCCCAGTTGTCGCCGTCCTCGCCGACCGGCACGTCGAAGTCGAAACGGTCGTAGACCAGGTAGGGATGATCCTTGCGTACGTCGTAGGCAATCCCCGTGGAACGCGCCACAGGTCCGGTGACCCCGTACGACAGCGCCTGCTCCTTGGTCAGGATGCCGACGCCCTGCATGCGGTCGAGGAAGATCCGGTTCCGGAGGAGCATGATCTCGGTCTCTTTGACCACCTTGTGAAGCTCCGGAATCAGTTGGAGCACGTCGTCCTTGAAATTCGCTGTCGGAGGCGCAGCCATGCCGCCGATGCGCCCGAAGCTGTGGGTCATCCGCGCGCCAGTCTCGCGCTCGAGAATATCCCAAACCCAGTCGCGGACCTTGAGCAGCCAGAGGAACGGAGTGAACGCGCCGAGCTCCATCGCCGA
>Ga0316198_10003040_pt1 | contig 10194 bp, 7 predicted proteins | sample OudBieAanoxic_MG_FD_204935 | JGI IMG/M metagenome (GOLD analysis project Ga0316198, IMG submission 204935) | Coastal sediment microbial communities from Oude Bieten Haven, Netherlands - site A anoxic | ecosystem: Environmental > Aquatic > Marine > Coastal > Sediment | place: Netherlands...
CGTGGTCTCCCGGATGGCCGACGTCCGCATTGATGCGCCGGGGACTGCGGTGGTTCCTGAGCGGGCGGCACGACCCGACCTTGACCCGATCTCGTGGCTGATGGATCCCCCCGTCGACGTCACGGTGCGCACGACCGACGAGCACCGCCGCCACGTGGAGAACCTGCTCGGCACGCCAAGCTCGGCCCAGGTCGCTGGTGACGAGGTGGTGCTGACGATCCCCGTGACCCACCGACGGGCGTTCCGCCGCCGCCTGTACGAGCTCGGCAGCCGCGTTGTCGTCTCCGGCCCGGACGACGTGCGGGACGAGATCCGCCACGAGCTGATGGCCGTCGTCGCCGGGGAGGCCCCCTGATGCCCCCAGCCAAGTATGCCGAGCGGGTCGACCGGCTGGCGCGGGCCTTCGGGCTCCTGCTGCTTCATCCGGACGGGCTGACGATCGAGCAGCTGTCGGGCGAGACCGGCCTGCCCGCCGCCACCCTGCGGGCCGATCTGGTGGTGTTCATGAACCGCGACCTACCTGTCGGGCACGACCTCGCGGTGACCGAGGGAATCGGCATCGAGTTCTTCACCGACAGCGGCGAGGAGACCGTCTCGACCAACGCTGCTCGTGTGCGCCTCACCAGCGCTGCCCCGCTCACCGAGCTGGGGCTGGAGTACTTCGGCGCCGATGTCCTGGGGCCTCTCTACCGGGCCGCCACCGAGCTGATGGCGATGGAACCCGACAACGACGTGCTGGCCGACGCCGTGTCCCGGCTGACTGAGACGCTGCTGGCGGGTATCGACGCGGCGGCTCCCGACGGCGGAGACCTGGCCGCGACGCTGCGGCAGGCAGCCGTCGGTCGCCGACAGGTGCGCGTCGACTACTGGCGTGCCTGGCGACCAGGAGTGAGCACGCGGGTGATCGAGCCCTACCGGGTGGTGAGCACCCGTCGGGGCTTCGAGGTCGATGCCGGACCGCTGGACCCCAACGGCGACATCCGGACGTTTCTCATCAGCGGGATCCGCACGATGGACGTGCTGGAGGAGACCTTCGAGCGTCCCGTGGACGTTGACGCACGCATCGAGCGTTCCCGTCGACTGACGCCGGTGCGCGTCGTCGTGCCCCGTGACCTGCTGTGGGTGGTGAGCAGGTTCGCCGAGCGAACGACCGTGCTGCGTGCCGACGACGACATGGAGGTCGAGGCCCAGGTGCTGCCACCCGTGGCTGATCGGGTGGGCCTGATGATGACCATTGCCGGTCCCGATGCGTTCGTGGTGTCGCCGACGGAGCTGGCCGATGCCGGTGCGCGGACGGCTCGGCGGCTGCTGGCGCATCACGGCCTGGGCTAGAGCGCCGTGAGTCCCCGGTCGAGGTCGGCGAGGATGTCCGCGGTGTCCTCCAGCCCGACCGAGAGTCGCACGACCCCGTCGCTGATTCCCTGCTCAGCCCGCCCGGTCGTACCCAGGCGGCGGTGCGTCGTCGTCGCCGGGTGAGTGATCAACGACTTGGTGTCGCCAAGGTTGTTGGAGATGTCGATCATCACCAGCGAGTCCAGCACGGCGAAGGCCTCGGCCTGCCCGCCGTCCACCTCGAAGGTGACGATGGTGCCGCCACCGAGCATCTGTCGTCGTGCGAGGTCGTGCTGCGGGTGGTTGTCCAGCCACGGGTGCAGCACGCGGCGCACCCGCGGGTGCTCGCGCAGGCGCTCGGCGATAACGAGCGCCGATGCGGTCTGGGCGCGCACGCGTAGCGAGAGCGTCTCCAGGCCCTTGAGCATCACCCAGGCGTTGAACGGGGACATGGACGGTCCGGTGTTGCGCATCAGGTGCTTGACCGGCCCGTGGATGAGCTCGCGTGACCCGATGATCACACCGCCGAGAGCACGGCCCTGCCCGTCGATGTGCTTGGTGGCCGAGTAGACGACGACGTCGGCACCGTGATCGAGGGGCTTGGACAGCACCGGGGTGCCGAAGACGTTGTCCACCACGACCGTCGCCCCGGCCCGGTGCGCCAGGTCGCTCACGGCGCGCATGTCCACCAGGGACAGCATCGGGTTGCTCGGCGACTCGAAGAAGACCGCCGTGGTCGGTGTCGACAGCGCGGCGGCCCACGCGTCGAGGTCGCTACCCGGGACGAACACGGTCTCGACCCCCCACCGCGGGAGGATCTCGTCGAGCACCACGAAGCACGAGCCGAACAGCTCTCGGCTGGCCACCACCCGGTCTCCCTGGCCGAGCAGCGCCCCTAGGGAGGTGAACACCGCGGCCATACCGGTCGCGGTGGCGAAGGCGGCCTCGGCGCCCTCCATCGCCCGCATGCGTTCCTCGAACATCGCGACGGTGGGGTTGCCGAAGCGGGAGTACATGAACCGGTCGATGTCGTCGCTGAACGCCCGGGCCGCCTCGTCGGCCGAGGCGTACACGTAGCCCGACGTCAGATAGAGGGCCTCAGCCGTCTCGTCGAACGGCGATCGTGACAGACCGGCACGCACGGCCGTCGTGTCAGGGCCCCACTCGGTCACCGCCGCAGGATGCCACAGCGGTTGTGTCGCACCGTCGTCCTACGGTCCGCGACGTGGTCAGGGTCCTCATGAGGCGCACGGGTTGGGCCGTGCTGGTGATGGCAGTGGCCGTGGTCGGCGGCTCGCTACTGGTCCGGGGGCCGGCCTCCGGAGCCTTCGCTGGAAGCATCGCCGGTGTCGTCGTCGACGTCGTGGACGGCGACACGATCGACGTCGGTGGGGTCGGACGTGTCCGCATCATCGGCATCGACACCCCCGAGCGGGACGAGTGCGGGTTCGAGACCGCAACGCGGCGGCTGGCCGAGCTGGTGCTCGGCGAGCGAGTCGTCCTGGTCGCGGGCGCGTCTGGCGACGTCGACCGCTACGGACGTCTGCTGCGTTATGTCGACGTCGACGGCGTGGACGCCGGGCTCGTGCTCATCGAGGAGGGGTGGGCGGTCCCGCGCTACGACTCGCGGGACGGCTACGGCGCGCACCAGCGCGAAGCCGGGTACATCCAAGCGGAGTCAGGCGTCGTGGGCCGATCGGGATCGGCGGGCTACAGCTGCCGGTCGCCCTGACGCCCCGCGAGCTGCATCGGGGGAGTGCCGTAGAGCCCCGGACCGTCGACTCTGAGTACCGACAGGAACGGCTTGGACGCCGCGTAGCCACCGGTCATCAGCTTCGACCAGTGGGCAAAGTCCAGCGGTGAGGTCGTCATCGGGAACATGCCCGGCAGGTAGACCACGGGAACCGTCGCCGCGATGTCGGGCAGGTCCAGCGCCAGCTGCCGTCCCACGCTGATCGCGGCGACCCGCAGCATGACCTCGACCAGGGTCCTCGGCTCCTCGATCGCCATGCCCCACAGGCCGCAGTCGAGCACCACCACGCTGGCGGCGCCCATCTCGACCGCCTGGCGTACCGGAACGTTGGCAAGGATGCCCCCGTCCACCAGCGACCGACCCCCGATCTCGACAGGCGGCAGGACCCCGGGGATGGCCGCGCTCGCCAGGATCGACCGGTGCAGGTCACCCTCGGCCAAGGTCACCGGTGAGGCGGTGGCGAAGTCGGCGGCAACGGCACCGAACGGCAGGCTGAGCTCGGTGAACGTGCGTGCGGTCAAGAACTGGTCGAGGACGGCGGAGATGCCGATGTTCGGCGAGAGGTAAGCCTTCGACGCCTGAAGGGTGCGCAGCCGGGTGAGCCATCCGCCGGGAAAGATGGTGCTTGAGGTCACGGCCGGCCAGATCTGTGCCAGACGGTCCAGTGCGGCGTCGGGCTGCTCGGCGAGCATCGCCCCGTTCAGCGACCCGACGCTGGTCCCGACGACGAGGTCCGGGCTCACCCCTGCCTCGGCCAGAGCGCGCAGCATGCCGACATGGACCGCGCCGTAGGCGGCGCCGCCGCCCAGGGCGAACGCCACCGGACGTGGCAGGTCGATCGTTCCCACGAGCACGAACCTACAATTCGGCGCCGGCCACCATGGCAAGGATCGACTCAGCATCGGGATCGGTCGCCTCGACGAATGCGGCCGGCGTGCCCAGCGGTGCCTGCACCGAGGCCGTCCGGTCGCCGTCGTAGCGCTCCCCAGTGAGCAGGTGAACCCAGGTGCCGGGCGGGAGCGCGACGTCGACCGAGGTGGCACCCTCGGCCATCACCGGCGCGACGAGGATGGCGGGACCGAAGAAGAACTGCCGGTCGGACTCCGCGGCGCTCGTGCCTGGGTACTGCAGCCAGGTGTGGCGCAGCGCGGGCGCACCCGTCTCGACCGCCTGCTTGACGACTCGCTGCCGGTACGGGGCGAGCGCGGCATACAGGCGGGTCATCCGCGCGAATGCTTCGCGCGACTCGGCGGTGTCGTACACCTGGGGGTTCTCGGCCGGCCGGTTACCCTCGTGGGTGCGCATCATGACGCCGAAGGCCTCCATCTCGGCCCAGCGCTGGTTCATCTCCGGTGGGCGAACGTAGTCGCGCACCTGGGCATTGATGCTGGTGTACCCGCCGACGTCGCTGTGGGTGAGGTGCCATCCCGACACTCCGGCGCTGAATGTGCCGAGCAGCGCCGACGCCATGCCGTCCTGGGGGGCGTAGGTGACCATCTGGTCGCCGTTCCAGAACATCGGTGCGTGCTCGGCCATCCCCGCGCTACCGGTGCGGAACCACGCCACGCAGCTGGGCTTGGCGGCCAGCTCGCAGGCACGCTCGACGGTCCGTGCCCACAGCAGCGGCCACCGGTTGTGCTCGAGCGCCGGGTCGCCGTCGGCCAGCACCGCGTCGAAGGGCAGACCCTCCCCGAAGTCCGCCATGAACCCGTCGGCTCCCTGCCCGAGCACCTCGCTGGCGATCACGGCGGAGTACCACTCACGCGCGTCGCGGTTCGTGAGATCGACGAGCGCTGCGTCGAAGCCACCCTGGTCGAGCAGGTAGACCTCACCTGTCGGGTCGGTCACGAGGTACCCCTTGCCCTCAGCCTCCGAATACAGGTTGCGGATCGAGTCGTCGTCCTTGTCCGCAGGGTCCACCAACCAGGTGTTCACGTAGGTGAGCACGCGGATGCCATCCTCGGCGAGGTCGTTGACCATCGCGTCCCACTCCGGGTAGTGCTGCTCGTCGAGCTGCCAGGTCCACCACAGCCGGTCGCCGAGCTGAGCCTGACGCTGACCCGTCCAGTCCTGCAGCCAGACAGCCGACAGCTCGGTGCCCGCCGCTTGCATGTCCTCGACCACCCGACGGACCTTCTCCGTACCGCCCTGGATGCCGAGCACGGCGCCCCGGCCCAACCATCGTGCAAGGCCCGGCCGGGTCTCACCCGCCGAACGCCGCTCGACCAGCGCGAGCGGGTCGACGTCGGCGGTGAGCGTGGCCCGGAGCTCGGGGGCCCAGGTGGTCAGCACGACCCTGTCGCTGGCGGTGGCATCGGCGACGGCGAAGGCGTGCGAGGTCTCCGCATCGGGGACGAGCGCCAGGCCGCGGACATCGCCGGTGACGAAGCTCGGCCACGCTGCGTAGGTCATCTGCTCGGTGCCGCCGGCCCCCCGGTTGGTCACGTCAGCGAGGACCGTCAATGGCTGCTCGCCGCGCCCGACCCCCTGCTCCCGCACGACGAGGGGTGTCACGGTCCCCGAAAGGTCGAACGGGGCGAACTGCTCACCGAAGCCGTGAACGCCGATGTTCGGTGTGCGAGCGGACACCAGGCTCAGGGCGCCGACGTTGCGCGTGACGATGTCGAGCTCGACGTCTCCGCGCACATCTCCCTCGAGCACATTGATGGTGAACTCGCGTTGCTGCCCGCACCCGCTGAGCACGCCGGAGATCTGCAGTCGTCCCCCGTCGTCGGTCGCCGACCGGACATCCTGGTCGACCAGCTCGCACTCATGACGGGTGTCGGCCCAGAAGTAGCCGCGATGCTCGGTCCACTCGACCTCGCCCAGCACGGCCATGAGAAAGGCTCGATCCGGGCTGGACTCCCACACCACGAGGTCGTCGCGCTCAGGGTCGACCATACGCAGGCCGGTCTCGCCAAGAATGACTTCGACGCCGCCGACGAACCACTCGCCGACGGCCTGCTCGCTGACGACCAGGCGGCCGGGTTCGACCGCCTCGACGTCGTCCCTGGGCACCCGGTCGAGCAGCAGCAGAATCGCGAGTGCGCCGATCAGGACCAAGGACAGCACGAGGGCGCCCACGAGCCGGGGCCAACGGTGGCCGGTGTCGCGGTCCTCCTGCGGCATGGAGCAATGATGCGGCTCGGACCCGGCGATGCCGTGCAGGCGCGGCGGGTGGGTCGCTAGCCTCTGGTCATGATCATCACGACGGTGGCTCGCGTGGCGGCGAGTGTGGCTCTGGCAGGTGCCGTGGCCCTGTCGGCGGGCGTCAGCGCGAGCGCGCAGGACGACGAGGGGTCGGCCGTCACGCCGCAGGCTGGCGGGGACGCCGATCTCACGGTCATGGCCCGCAACCTCTACCTCGGAGCGGACTACGTCGTCGCACTCGAGCTGCTGCCCGACGTCGCTGCGGCCGCCCAGTACATGTGGGACCAGGTGGCTGACACGAACTTCGACGAGCGGGCTGCAGAGCTGGCCGCGGAGATCGAGCGGTACGGGCCCGATGTGGTCGGCCTCCAGGAGGCCACTGTCTGGGGCTGCCGCACCGGCCTGTTCGGCGGAGTCACGCCCATCTTCGACTTCACCGAGGGGTTGATTGACGCCCTGGCCGAGACGGGGCTGGACTACGTCGTGGCGGAGGCCGACGGAGTCACCGCGGACAACCCCGGCCAGGAGATCCCGGCCGTCCCGTTCGTGACCACGGTCACCGACCCGGAGAACCTGCAGCCCGCCCTGGGCCGCGACAGCGCCTACTGCGGGTACTACATCGGCGATGCCCTGCTGGTGCGTGCCGACCTTGCCGACGACGTGCTCCGCGTGGGCAACACCGAGTTCGACGAGCGCGCCCCGATCGTGCCGGTGGTGTTCACGATCAGCCGCGGGTACACCTGGGCAGACATCGCCTTCGCAGGCACGACTGTGCGCGTCGTGACCGCGCACCTGGAGGCGTACGTCAACGAGGACGGCCCTCCCTCGGGTGCTGTCCAGGCCCAGCAGCTCGTGGAGGACCTGGCCGAGACCACGGTGCCGCTTGTGGTCATGGGGGACTTCAACGCCGACCCGCGCGACCCGCGAGCACCGGACGACCCCAACCCCGGCGAGCAGCCGGTTGCCAACGACGCCTGCTCGGCGCAGCCGGACAACCCCACGCTCGAGACCGCCAACGTCGAGTGCAACGCCTTCTGGGTGATGCTCGACGCCGGTTTCACCCATGCGGGTCCCGATCCGTTCGACCGCGCCAACGACACCTGGGGGTCAGCGGCGAACCTGGCCGGCCCGGACCCGGACCGACTGGCCGTCGCCTTGGACCGGGGGAACGAGGCAGGGTTCACGGATCGACTCGACCACATCTTCCTCGCCAACGGGGCGACCGCCGTGAGCGCTGAGGTCTTCGGCAACGAGTGGCCCGACGGCGACGACTTGTGGGAGTGCTCGTCACAGGATCAGGTCGCTACGACGGAGGAGTCCTCAGCCATCCTTGCCGACGTCGGAGAGGCCGAGCCCGTCACCGGTACGGGCGTGTGTCTGCCCACCGACCACGCCGGGACCGTCGCCGTGGTCGACGTGTCCGCCGGACCGAGCGGTGTGGTCGAGGACCCACCCCCACCGGACCACGACTCGTTCACGATCAGCCTGCTCGGCTGGCTCGCGATCATCCTCGGTGTGCTCGTACTGCTGGTCGTTCTCGCTGTGTGGGGAGTCGTCCACGTCGTTCGCCGGCGTCGCCGCAAGCGCCGCGAGGCTCAGCCGGTTGCCTGAGTGCCCGAAGGCTCGAGAGGTCGTGACAATGGCCCGCCGGGCACGTGAGCGCTAGCCTGCCGCAGGCCAGCGTCGGCCGCGAGCGGATGCTTCGAGAGGCGAGGGATGTCGGGACAGCTTGAGCAGGACCCAGCCGAGATACCGGAGTGGGGCCGAAAGCTCGCCGGCTGGAACGCCGGTGTCTGGCGGACGTCGGTCTCCAGCGTGACGATGCGCTCGGCGATCATGGGCGTCTTCCTTCTGGAGTCACCCCCCGACCTCGATGCCCTGCGCAACCGGATGGACAGGGTGACCCGCTGGTTCCCTGCGCTGCGCGAACGCATCGTCGAACCGATCGGCGCGGTAGGCCAGCCGCGGATGGTGGTCGACCCCCATTTCGACATCACTTTCCACACGGCCCGCTTCGCGCTGCCTGCCCCGGGCTCGTGGGAGCAGCTGATGCTGCACGTGCGGCGGCAGAGCATGTACGACCTGGACCGTGACCGGCCGTTGTGGCGCGCGACCCTGGTCGAGGGACTTGAGGGAGACAAGGCCGCGATCCTGCTGATGGCTCATCACGCCATCGCCGACGGGCAGGGTTCGGTCATGATGCTGGCCGGTCTTGTCGACTGGGACGCCGACGCATCCTCGGCCGACGAGCCGATGCCGCCTGCACCGGCACCGGGTCGCACCGACCCGATCACGGCCACCGTGGCGGCCGTCGGCAGTGCGGCGAAGACGGCGGGTGGGCTGGGCGTCCAGGCGATCCGCGACCTGCCGACCTCGGCCCGGAACCTGGCCGTGCATCCGCGGCGCACGACGACCGAGGCCGTCCGGCTCGCTGCATCGGCCGCCCGGGCCCTCCGCGTGCACCGAGAGCCGTTGTCCCCGCTGATGCGCGATCGGGGGACGACGTACACGAGCCGCACGATGGACGTGCCCTTCGAGGCGCTTCGCGATTCGGCTGCGCTGTACGGGGGGACGCTGAACGACGCGTTCCTTGCTGCGCTGATGGGCGGGATGCGCCGCTACCACGCCCTGCACGGAGTGGAGGTTGGTCGGCTGAGGGTGAACGTGCCGGTGAGCACGCGGTCGGGCGGCGCCGCCGCCTCCAACGCCGTCTCGATCGCCCGGATCGAGCTGGACGCGGGCGAGCGCGATGTCACCGCGCGCTTCACCGAGGCGGCGGCGGCTGTCGCCTCGGCACGCAGCGAGCCGGCGATGCCCTTCGCCGACCTGGCCGCCGACGCCTCCAGGCTGCTGCCGGTGAGCCTCATCGCCGAGGTGGCCAAGACGAGCGACTTGACCGCCAGCAACGTCCCGGGCCTGCCCGCCCCGGTGTGGGTCGGGGGAGTGCGGCTGCAGCGGCTGTATCCGATCGTCCCGACGCTGGGTGCGGCCGTGAACGTCACGATGCTCTCGTACGCCCGCACCCACTGCTCGATCGGGGTGAGCACCGACGACATCGCGGTGCGCAACCCCGACCAGCTCATGGAGTGCCTCGCCGAGGGCTTCGCCGAGATCGGCGCCGTTCCCGAGGGCCACCCGTTCGACCCCCTGGCCCGCTGACAGCCCCGGCATCCTGCTGCGCGTGGGTGGTCCCGCCCGGACGGCCACCCACGGGCTGCGAGGATGTCGGGATGACTGAGGCCGACCCATTCGCCAGCATCCTCGACGACTTCTACCCCTACCGCGCCACGTACGCCGTCAACGACTCGATCCCGGCGCAGGGGCGCTCTCGTGAGCAGATCCTGGAAGAGCTACGGGCGATGGCGGCCGAGGAGGACCGCCTCGGTGACGCCGGCCGCTGCTCGGGGTCGATCTACTCCGGCGACCACGAGCACTACCACTTCCTGGCCGAGGCGTTCGAGGTCTTCGCGCACTCCAACGTGTTGCAGCGCGACATGTATCCGAGCGCGAACAAGCTGGAGGGCGAGATCGTCGCGATGGCGCTCGACATGCTGAACGGCGCTTCGGTTGCCGGGCACCACCCCGGTCAGGAGCCGTGCGGCGTGCTCACCTCGGGCGGAAGCGAGAGCCTCATCAGCGCTGTCTACGCCTACCGGGAGTGGGCGCGGGAGGAGCGCGGCATCACCGAGCCGCAGATGATCATGCCTCGTACCGCACACGTCGCTCTCGACAAAGGTGCCCACTACTTCGGGGTGGAGGTGCTGCACGCACCGACGGGCCCGGACCACCTGGTAGACGTCGACTGGGTCCGCGAGCACATCACCGACCGCACGATCCTGCTGGTGGGCTCGGCCGGGTCCTATCCCTACGGTCTGATCGACCCGATCGAGGCGCTCGGCGCCATGGCCGAGGAGCACGGGATCGGGCTGCACGTCGACGGGTGCCTCGGCGGATTCCTC
>Ga0316198_10003041_pt1 | contig 10192 bp, 7 predicted proteins | sample OudBieAanoxic_MG_FD_204935 | JGI IMG/M metagenome (GOLD analysis project Ga0316198, IMG submission 204935) | Coastal sediment microbial communities from Oude Bieten Haven, Netherlands - site A anoxic | ecosystem: Environmental > Aquatic > Marine > Coastal > Sediment | place: Netherlands...
TCTATATTCATTGAAACATTTTTCATAAATATTACCGAATTTCATGACAAACATGATTGTACTGAATAAGGTATATTGAGAATATATTGAATTTGTGGGGCGGGTCAATACTCAGGACAGCTTGCCATAATCTTGAGTGACGGCGATTCTAAGGCACCCCCCACATATTGTGGTCAAATGAAATACCGTTCGGGTATTGATTACATACAATAATCTGAAGATGGGGAAGCATCTATTACGGAACTGCTATGACCGTAAACTGTCGGATATAGTCAGAGCTTGCTTATAAATTTGCCAGATTTAATCTAAAGATTTTTACATATAAATACTTTCAGATTTCTATCACGAAAGCGTTACGACTTTTTGTGCCGCCGTTTTTCAAGTTATCTGATAGGTCGAAGCATATATTCTGTAAACGTTTGTCCGCAATCTGAAAGGAAGATCAGCGCTTAAATTGAGCTCTGCTTGAACTCTTTTTGCCCAACATACCATCATTTTTGCTTTTAAGATTGAGCTGTGTTAGAAGTGGTTTCAAAACCTCAGATCACGCCCAAGTGCAAGGCGTGGTCCGACGAAAAAACGCAGCATACATAGGCGTATGTGAGTATTTTGAGGAGGACCACAACACCACAATTAGGTATTAGAAGGGGTTTTTAAACCACTATTAGGACTCTTTCGATACCATCGGGGCCGCCTCACTTAACCCGCATATGTTTCGGTGGCTATGGCCAAATCCCGCCCATTTTGCGGCAATACCGATCCGGTTCGGCGGTCGACAATGCGTATGTCTTGGGGCGCATCAACGCAATTCGACAAATGCGAAACGCTAACGTCGAAACTGCTCTGGATTTCAAGGTAAACGTGCGGCAGAGTATCAAGCCGAAATGAACGCACAAAAGCAATTATATTGGTAGGTTGCCCGTTAACTTATAAAAAATGTACTGCCGGAATTCGGAGAACATGAAATCGATCCTGATTGTTAATGCACAAATCGTCAACGAAGGCCGCATACAAACCGGTGATATATATGTGGCCAATGGTCGAATCTCGCAGCTGGGAGGCAACCTGTCGTCGCAACATGCGGCTATACTGATCGATGCCGGCGGCCAATTTGTGCTTCCCGGCATAATCGACGATCAGGTTCACTTCCGCGAACCGGGCATGCCCCACAAAGGCGATCTCCACAGCGAATCCCGCGCAGCGGTCGCCGGCGGAATTACCAGCTTTATGGACATGCCGAATACTCTTCCGCCAACCACCACTCGGAAACGGATGGAAGAAAAATATGCTCTGGCTGCGGGAAGATCGTTCGCCAACTATTCCTTCTACCTGGGCGGAACCAACGATAACATTGAGGAAATCAAAGCCATCGACCCAGCCGCCACCTGTGGAATCAAGGTGTTCATGGGCGCATCCACCGGCAATATGCTGGTGGATGACCCACAAACCTTGGAAAGTATTTTCGCCGAAACGCCGACACTGGTCGCCACCCACTGTGAAGACACACCAACGATCCTGGCCAACGAAAAAAAAATGCGGTCCCGGTATGGTGAAGACGTGCCCATGCGGTTCCACCCCTATATTCGCAGTGAAGAGGCCTGCTTTCGATCTTCGTCTCTGGCGGTTGATTTGGCCCGGAAAAATGGCACGCAACTGCACTTGCTGCATTTGACGACGGCCAGGGAAATGAGTCTGCTGTCGGACCGTCCTCAACCAGACAAACGGATCACGGCCGAAGTCTGCATCCATCACCTGTTTTTCGATGAAGGATCGTACGCCGACCGCGGTACGCGCATAAAATGTAACCCTGCCATAAAAACCCGCAGTGATCGGATGGCCCTTGTTGAAGCGGTCCGGAACAACCGTATCGACGTAATAGCCACCGATCATGCCCCCCACACTCTGGAGGAGAAGCAGAAATCTTATTTCAAGGCGCCGGCGGGCCTGCCGCTGGTCCAACATGCTCTCGTCTGTTTGCTGGAGCATCATCACGATGGCATCTATGACCTGCCCCTCATCGCCGAAAAAACTGCCCACGCTCCGGCCCGGCTCTTCCGGTTGAAAGACCGTGGATTCATTCGTGAGGGGTACTGGGCCGATCTGACGCTGATCGATTTGAACCATCGGCACAGTGTGGATGATCAGCCGATTCTTTCCCGCTGCGGCTGGTCGCCCTTCGAAGGGCTCACTTTCCGGTCATCGGTGGCGGCGACCATTGTCTCCGGCCACCTGGCCTACCGTCGGAATCTGGTGGAGCCGCAGCCTGCCGGTATGCGCCTGGAAATTGATCGTTAAGCCATTCAGTGGAGTCTTTCCCGCATGCCAGATGTGATCGAGGTACAAAATCTCAACAAGCATTTCGATGGGAAGCCCGCCGTCAAAGACATTTCGTTTTCTGTGGCCAAAGGGGAGTTTTTCGGCCTGCTGGGACCTAACGGTGCCGGGAAAACCACAACCATACGGATGCTCTATGGTTTCACACCGCCCACCGGGGGTACACTGCGTCTTTTCGGGCTTGACATCAGGAAAAACTGGCGGCACCTCAAGAGCCGTATCGGCGTCTGCCACCAGGAAAACACGCTCGACCCGGACCTCACCGTGGAACAGAATCTGCACATTTTCGCGCGCTATTTTTCGATTTCTAAAAAAGTAGCGTCCGAAAGATCCGGCGATCTGCTTGAATTCTTTGCCCTGACCCATAAAAAAAGTGCCAAGGTCATGGAGCTTTCCGGGGGGATGGCCCGTCGCCTCATCCTGGCCCGTGCCTTGATCAATACACCCGAACTGCTTATTCTTGACGAACCGACGACAGGCCTGGATCCTCAATCCCGCCACCAGGTATGGGAAAAACTGATTGCTCTGAAGAACAACGGCCTGACGGTCTTGATAACCACCCATTACATGGAAGAAGCCTCCCGGCTCTGTGACCGTCTGGTGATCATGGATCATGGCCGAATTCTGGTGGAAGGTCCCCCTGCCGAATTGATCCCCCGGCACGCCGGTCGTCATGTGATCGAGTTGGAGGGTCCGGATCAGGCGTTGCGGGATTATGTGATAAAGCACAATATTGAACACGATGACCTCGGCCGCCGTATGATCCTCTATGTGCGGGAGGGGGAAGAACTGAACGATACGATCCGCGAGCGTTTTTGTTCCGACACATGTATTTTTCGAAACAGTAGTCTGGAGGATGTGTTTTTGCGATTGACGGGAAGGGAACTGAGAGAATGATCGATTGGTCCGCTTTTTCGTGGCGGTTTTTAAGGGTGTGGGAACGTAATCTTGTTGTCTATCGCAAGATCTGGAAGGTCAATTTCATCACGCCCTTACTCGAACCGCTATTCTATATCCTGGCCTTCGGTTTGGGATTCAGCGGAATGATCGGTGAGGTCCGCTACGGTGGCACCTCTCTGCCTTACACAACTTTCATGGCCCCCGCGTTGATCGCCACCGCCGTTATGTGGAATGCGTTTTTTGAAACCACTTATGGTTCATTCGTGCGCATGTATTACCAAAAAACCTTTGACGGTATGCTCGCCACACCCTTGTCGCTGGAAGAGATCATTCTTGCAGAAATCGTCTGGAGCGCCACCAAAGCAATGGGGGCAACCACAATCATGCTGATGGTACTGGGGACGCTGGGCTTTGTCCAGTTTCCCTCCGGCCTGTTGCTGATCCCTACAGCCCTTCTCGGCGGTCTGGCATTCGGGGCTGTGGGTATGTTTTTCACCGGAATCACGCCGACCATCGACATGTTTAACCTGCCGATATTCCTGTTTGTCACACCGATGTTCTTGTTCAGCGGCACATTTTTTCCGGTATCCAACCTCCCGGGCTGGGCTCAGCCCCTGGCGCTGGCTTTTCCCCTTTATCATCTTACAGAATTGGCGCGCTGGTTGAGTCTCGGTGCAAACGAGACACCACCGGCGATCAGTTATGCCTATTTACTGCTCTTTTTTCTCGTATTTGCCATCCTCGGCCTGAAAACCATGCGCAAGCGTCTGATTAAGTGAATGTCTACTGCTTGTAAACTTTCATTCCGGCCTTGGAATCCTGCACCACATATCCGAGGGCCTGGATTTCATCCCTCAAACTGTCGGAGAGCGCCCAGTCTTTCTCCTCCCGGGCCATCCTTCTTCTTTTAACCAGAATCTGGAGATTCTCGGGTAAGCTCTGGTCTTGCTCCACACGGTCAAGATCGAGGCCGAGCACACGATTGAAATCCACAACCGTCGCCAGTCGGTCCGCATTACTGATATCAGCCTTCAATAATTCCTGCACGGCTGCCATGGCCCGCGGCAGGTTCAAATCATCGTTGATGGCCAGTAGAAATTTTTCCTTATAGGCCGTCTGGACCATGCCATCTTCCTGGTTTAAGTTCATTAGGCTGCGGACCTGGTTCTGCAGATGGGCCAGCCCGTTTCGCGCAGCTTCTACAGCCTCGACGCTGTATTCCATCGGTTTACGGTAATGGCTCAGAAAAGCCGCGAACCGGTAGACCAATGGGCTGATCCCTCGCCGGGTGAACGTATTTTCGAGAGTCAGAAAATTCTCGGCGCTTTTGGCCATTTTCTTGCCACCCTGAATGTTGAGGAAGGCGCCATGCATCCAGAAGTTGAAAAACTTCTTCCCGGTAGCGGCTTCTGATTGCGCGATTTCATTGGTGTGATGAACATCGATGTGATCGGCCCCGCCGCAGTGAATATCGAGGTTTTTTTCCAAAAACTTCATGCTCATCGCCGAACACTCGATGTGCCAGCCCGGAAAGCCCATCCCCCAGGGTGAGTCCCATTCCATCTGGCGTTGGACGCCTGGAGGTGAAAATTTCCACAGCGCGAAATCAGTCAAACTGCGCTTTTCGGGATTTTTTTCTACCCGCGCGCCTTCCTGAAGCGCATCAAGGTTCTGGTTGGACAGCTTGGCGTAATCTTCAATCCTCGACGTGTCAAAGTAGATCCCGTCCGAGGTTCGATAGGCATACCCCTTTTGCTCCAAGACCTCGATCAAGGCGATCTGTTCAGGGATCGTATCGGTGGCTTTACACCAGATGTCGGGTGGAAGAATGTTGAGTTGTTCGATGTCGCGTTGAAAGGCTTTGGTATAAAAAGCGGCAATCTCCCACGCAGTTTTTCCTTCGCGAAGAGACCCTTTCTCCATTTTGTCTTCGCCCATATCACGGTCACCGGTTAGGTGCCCGACATCGGTAATATTCATCACATGCTTCACACGATATCCATTGTAGAGCAGAACCCGCTTCAACATATCTCCGAAAATATAGGTCCGCAGATTTCCGATGTGCGCAAAATTATAGACCGTCGGCCCACAGGTGTAAAGGCCGACGTAATCTTCCCTGAGCGGTTTGAACTCTTCTTTTCTGCGGGATAGACTGTTATAGAGATAAAGTGGTGTCATCTTCCAAAACCAATTTTTTCAGCGTTGAATGTGATCAAATGGCCGATCGGATTGAATACTTTTCAGTGGCTGCTTGCCAGTCCCTTGTTTCGGCGCTTAAGAAACACGAGAAGCAATGTACCGGCAGCAATCATCGACAGGCACAACACCTGGCCCATTGAAAATGAAGACAGAACGAAACCGAGATGAGCGTCGGGTTGTCGAAAATATTCGATGAAAAACCTTACCGTGCCGTACCCGATCAGATAAAAACCCAGCATGGCGCCTGGAAGACGAATCCTGCGCCTCAGGCTCCAAAGTACCACAAAAAGAAAAATGCCTTCGAAGAAGGCCTCGTAGAGTTGTGATGGATGACGCAGAGAATTTCCAGGTGCCAGGGGGAAGATCATACCGATGGGGGCAGTCGTCATCCGGCCGTACAACTCACCATTGATAAAATTACCGAGACGGCCAAAAGTGTATCCCAATGGTATCGCCGGAATGAAAAGATCAGCCATCTCAAGAAAACGGAGACCGTTCTTTCGGCAATAGAGCCATGCAAACAGGATAACGCAGATGAGCCCCCCGTGAAAAGACATCCCGGTGATACCGGTGAACCTGATACCGTCTGAGAAATCGAACGGTAAAATAATCTCCAGCGGATGACTGAAATAGTACTGCGCATTGTAAAAAAAGACGTAACCCAGGCGCGCGCCAACGATAACCCCCAGCATCATGTAAGTAATCAGCGCCTGAAGTTGCTCATCGGTAACCTGAAACCGGTTTTCGCGTTTCAACCGGTAGGCGGCCAGCATGTACGTGAGGGCAAAAGCGACGACGTACATCATTCCATAATATTGCAGTTTGAAGGAGCCGATACTTATAATCACCGGATCTAAACGCTCAGGAATGTGCTGCCACCATTGCCAGAAACTGCTCACGACTGTTCCATTTCTTTCTTGTACTTACCGTATCGCGCAGCACCGTTGCAACTCGCCCGATGATAAAATACTTTCTGGGCGGCTGCAGTCGCCTCGGCCCGTCCTTTCCATGCTTTGAGGGTGTGTTCCTGCAAAGCCCGACCGTAGGAGAAACTCAACTCCCACGGATGCCTACCGTTAGCGTTCATAGCATTAAGGTGCTCTGTCGCGCGTTCGGAACTCTGGCCGCCGGAAAGAAACACGATACCCGGAACAGCCGCCGGCACGACCTGCCGGAACGTGCGGATTGTTCTCTCGGACACCGCCTCTAAACTCGCCTGGGTTGGGCAATCGACCCCGGAAAGGATCATGTTGGGCTTGAGTAGCATACCTTCCATCAAGACGCAATGTTCAAAGAGTGCTGAAAATACGCTTTGCAGGGTAACGGCGGTTACATCCTGGCACCGTTGAACGTCATGCGATCCGTCCATGAGTACCTCTGGTTCGACGATCGGCACAATGTCTGCCTCCTGGCACAAGGCAGCGTAACGCGCCAGTGCACGAGCATTGGCATCGATACAAAATTGAGAAGGAATGTCATTCGCGATGGTAATCACCGCCCGCCATTTGGCAAACCTCGCACCGAGCTCCCTGTATTCGGTCAGGCGTTGGCGCAATCCGTCCAGCCCCTCGGTTATCTTCTCTCCTCTGAAACCGGCCAACGGCTTGGCGCCCCTGTCAACCTTGATGCCGGGTATAATACCCCGGTTTTCCAAAAAGCGAGGAAAAAGATCGCCTTGACCGGTTTTCTGCCGTAGCGTTTCATCGAAGAGAATCACGCCACTGATATGGTTTTCAATGTCAGGTGTCGTAAAAAGCAGTTCACGATAGGCCCGGCGATTTTCTTCGGTGGAATCAACACCGATGATCTCGAAACGCTTTTTGATGGTCGGCGAGCTTTCGTCGGCGGCCAGAATCCCTTTGCCCGCCGCCACGAGCTGTCTGGCAACGGATATGAGAGCAGAACGGTTCATGAATTTTCCTCCTTTTTAACTAATTGTTTGGTCGGGGAGTGTTTCCCGATTTCTCGGATAACCAAAACATGATGAATTTTTATCCCCATAAATACTAAGCCTGTTGGCTCGAGATTCAAGGCGGCAATCCGATTTACAAATATTGTTGGTCGTGCTACAGAGTGCCGGTACACGGGTAGAAGCGTCAGGCTCCCGCATAACGAATATGCGTTTGATCCCTTGATTCAGGCCGACACTTTTTCATCGTCGGATGCGGGTTATCACTGGCGGTCAGCGCATCGTGGACACAGGCCTGCGGATCGAACAATGAAGGAGATTGATCATGAGCGTAGAACGCGAATCCATAGATTTTGATGTCTTGTTTGTCGGCGGTGGCCCCGCCAACTTGGCCGGTGCCATCCGCTTGATGCAGCTGGCCCAGGAAAAAGGTCTGAATCTCGAGGTCGCACTAATCGAAAAAGGTGCTGACGTCGGCGCGCATGCTGTCAGCGGTGCCATTCTCAATCCGAAGGCTATCGAGGAACTTATGCCGGATCACATGGATAAAGGCTGCCCGGTCGAGACCGTTGTTCGGGATGATGATTTCTATTATCTGACCCGCAACCGGGCACTGCGGGTCCCATTTGCCCCCCGTTACCTTCACAACCGGGGATTTTACATCATCAGTCAATCGAAATTCACTCGTTGGCTGGGTGGGATCGCCGAAGAGATGGGAGTCAACATATTTCCGGGATTTGCCGGTACCGATGTTCTACTCGATGATGCCCAGCAGACCATCACCGGGGTTCGCACTGGTGACAAAGGCTTGGATAAGGATGGTGAACAGAAAGCCAACTTCGAACCGGGTATCGACCTCAAAGCCAAGGTAACGGTATTCGGTGAAGGCGCCAGGGGCAGCCTGTTTAAAAATCTTGAAAACCAGCTGGGAATTTCCGCCGGAAGAATGCCTCAGGTATACGAAACGGGCATCAAAGAAGTGATTCAGCTGTCTGCCGATAACTATTTTTCCACCAGCAAGGGTAACGACATCCATTTTCTCGGCTATCCGCTCGGCTTGGATACTCCCGGTGGAGGATTCTTATATGAAATGCAGGACAATAAGGTTGCCGTCGGATTTCTGACTGGACTGGGATATGAGGACCCCTTGATCGATCCTTATGAGATGTTCATTCGGTTCAAACAGCATCCATTTGTAGCCGCAATTATCAAGGACGGCAAGGTCATCGAGCAAGGCGCCCGGACCGTGAGCACCGGTGGTTATTTCAGCATGCCGAAACTGGCAGTCAATGGGGCCGTTTTTGTGGGCGCCTGTGCTGCGATTCACAATTCACCCGCGCTGAAGGGAATCCACGTCGCCATGAAATCAGGCCTGCTGGCCGCCGAGGCAGTTGCCGCTGCCGTTGAGCGCAACCGCTTTGACGAAGAGTCTCTTGCCGGTTATCAGTCCCTGTTTGAGTCCAGCTGGCTGAAAAACGAGGTGTTTGAAGGCCGTAATTTCTCTCAGGCTCTCGCCAAAAAGGGATTCACAAAATTCCTCCACCTTGGGGCCCAGTATGTATCCAAAGGACGCGGGCTGATCGATCGTATGCCGCTCGAGGAAGACGGCACGACCCTCCACCCCGCAGCCGCCGACCAAACCATCGACAGTGGGCAACTGGACAAATCCGCCTATGACGAGGAGCTCTATGTCGATAAATTGACCGGGGTATTCCTATCAAAGACCATTCATCGCGAAGACCAGCCGTCGCATCTGATCGTCCACGACACGCAACTTTGCGTTACCCGATGCTACGATACATATCGCAGCCCCTGCACGCGTTTTTGTCCCGGCAGTGTTTACGAAATCGAAACCGACGGCATGACGGGACAAAAACGGCTGAAGCTCAACCCTTCCAATTGCTTTCATTGCAAGACCTGCGACATCAAGGATCCCTACCGAAACATTACCTGGACCTGCCCGGAAGGCGGAGAAGGACCGGGATATAGCGTGGTATAATCAATTCATCGGGCATTGCTGAAGGCTTGGTAATCGACTACAACGCGAAGGATTTAATGCGGTCGTCCGAAACGGGGTTCCTAAACGTGACGCGCGTCTCCTCTAAAGCCGGCACTGAGACCCGGCCCGCCATGATTCGATGTTCTTTCTCCTACAGACGACCCTTTCTCAAAATCGCCACCAACAGCCAGATGCCCATAACGGCCGCGGCGGTAAACCCGATAATGCCGATCAGGGAAATGCCGTAGAACAGGGGCGGAATCTCGGAAATAACGATCAAGGCCGAACCGATAATCAATGCGGCGATGATAATCGAGAAAGAAATGCGGTTGCTTATCTGGTCATGGGTCGCTAGCGTACGCTCCAATCCCTGATCCTCCGTTTTCAGACAGAGCCGCTGATGGCGGATCAAGCGGGAAATCTCGAGCATATCCTGAGGAAATTGCTGCGTGAATTTTAGCAGGTCAGCCGTTAGCCTGTATAGGTCACTCGACAACCGATGCGGTGAAAACCGGCCCGCAAGAACACGCCGGATGAATGGGCCGGCTTTGGTAAAGATATCGAACTCCGGATCGAGCATGCGGGCCACGCCTTCCACGGTAGTCAGTGACTTCATCATGAGGAAGATGTTCGGTGGAACTCTAAGCCGGTGACGGGAAGCCAGTTCAAGCAGGTTGTGCAGCAACCCGCCGACGCTGATATCTTTCAATGGCTTGTAAAGGTGCCGTGCCATGAAGTCGGCTACATCCAGCTCGAAGATTCGGGTTTGGGGTTCCTCATCCCAATCCGTCAGCTGAAGCATGACCTGGGCGACCCGTTGGGCATTCTTTTTTAAAAGACCATCCAGCAGG
>Ga0316198_10003042_pt1 | contig 10191 bp, 9 predicted proteins | sample OudBieAanoxic_MG_FD_204935 | JGI IMG/M metagenome (GOLD analysis project Ga0316198, IMG submission 204935) | Coastal sediment microbial communities from Oude Bieten Haven, Netherlands - site A anoxic | ecosystem: Environmental > Aquatic > Marine > Coastal > Sediment | place: Netherlands...
TACGGTCCGTTTGCTTGGGTGTGAAGACTTGCAATATCTCGCTGTCGGCGTCCCAACTGGAGGTGCAGCCCTGCGCTTCTTCGCATCCCGACAAGGACCAACCCTCAGAGTAGTGACGGGTTGCCGGCACGTAGATCTCGGTCGCAAGCGTCGCCGACGGCGACGGGTCGAAGGCGAGGTCGAAGACGCGAGACTCGGGATCATACGAGAACGAACGAGGGACGCCTGCGATGCTCCGCGGATAGGTGCGCACCAGGTCGTTCGCATTGTCTCGCTCGCGGGCGAAGTTGCCGTCTTCGTCACTTTCCCAGATCCCCCAGCCCCAGGGATCGTACGACCAGTAAGTCCAACTCGACATCATCCGGTCGTACATGTCGAGAACCTCGGCCATGAACAGATCCGCGTTGCCCCAGTTCGGATCGAAGCCCCACTCGCCGCACAAAAGCGGTGCTCCTTGCGCGGCCGTCTCGAGGTTTCGGTTGTCTTCCCAGTCCGCGAGCGTGTCATCGGTGTCGGGCGAGTACGCCTCGTAGAACTCCATGTTGATCGAATAAAGGTGCGGGCTGTACACGATGCGCGGCTCGCCCTCCCGCGGATCCTCGAGCTTACGGATGTACGACGCCTGACCGTTTGCGGCGGCCGCGTACCTCGGCTCGTAGAGAATCCACCCCTCTTCGTCGACCTCTCGAATGGCGTTGATCGTGCGCTGGTAGAAGTCGGCAAACTTCGTGCGGTCGAATTCCGCGGCGGGACCGTCAGGCGGCGTGTAGGTGAAGTCGGCTGCATCGAGCGCCGAGCCCGGCGACGGTTCGTTCATGATGTCGTAGCCAAGGACAGCGGGGTGATCTTTGAATCGCTTGACGACTTCGACCCAGGCGCCCGCGTAGTGGTCTTGCAAGTAAGGATGCTCGCCCTCGTAGTCGAAGAAGTTGTCGAAAGCGGCCACCACCGCGTCGGTGAAGTAGTTGAGATCCCATTGAGGCAGCTGTTCAAACGGGATATCGTCGTCCTCGATGGCCCATTCCGGTGCGCCGTCGCAGCAGAAAAACGTCGAGTAGACGTCCTGGTGCATGTCGAGAATCACGTGAACGCCGTTGTCGGCGAACCAATCGAGCCGCTCCTCGGTGGCGTCGAGATAGGCGCTGTCGTACTCGCCCCGAGTCGGCTCGATCCCATCCCAGAAGATCAGGTAGCGCACCGCATTGAAGCCCCATTCGCGCGCGTACCGAACGACGTCTTCTTCCTTCAGATTGGGAAGGCGCTCGGGATCCCCCTTCGCCGAGCTCATGATGTTCATGCCGTGCAGGATGACGACGCGGCCCGCCTCGTCACGCATGAAGAAGGTGTCTTCTTCTGCCGGTTCGACCGCAGGCGTGCTGCTGCTCGAACACCCGGCAGCAGACAGCGACCCTAGGGCGAGTGCGAGAAGACCAAGTTTGGCGATACGCATGCTCTTTCCTCTCTCTCAGACATGAGCTTTGCTCACCTTTTAGGGGATTCGCTAGCGTCGGTCAAGCCGGGTTTGGTCCCAGATTCGGTAGTTTCCGTAGCTAGAAGCTCAGGGTGAACGCTCGAGCATCAGGATCGCGCCACGCACCGCCCCGAGCTTGACCGTCAGCAGGTCGCCGTCGATCAGCATCGGCAGCGACTCCCCCGTGTCGGGGTCGAGCAGAGTGGCCGCAGAGAAGCCGGAAGGGATGCGCAGGTGCTCCTGCCGAGCCTCATAACTCTCGTTGAACAGATAGTAGAGGTCACCGCCGCGCACTTGCCGATGGGTGATCGAAACCCCGAGCCCGTCCGGGTTCGCTGGAACGAACGCGGGCTCGACCCCTGCCGAAGCGAGGGCAGAGACAAGCCGTTCGGCGCTCTCGACCGAGGTCACGGTCTCTCGGAGCTTGTCGACGAGCGTTGTGACCATTGCGTCCCTCGACGCCGCATCGACGAGCCCATCGGCGCGAGTGGGAAAGGCGCCCAGCCAGATCACCGGTACGCCGGCGCCAGCCGCTGCTTCGGCTGCGGCCAACACCGCTGGGTCCGTCGCTTGAATGTCGCTCAGCACTAGCGCCCGAAATGAAGCTTCCCCTACCTTCAGGACTCCGGCTTCCGCAACGGCAGCGCTGAGCATGGCGCGGCTCACACGCGTGTATGTGAACCCAGCCGTTCTGAGCGCGCGGCTGACCTCCGACTCGAAACGACCCGGCTCGACGCCGAAGCTCGGGAAGTTTTGTACCTTCCACTCCGGGTAGAGCCAGGCGACTTCCGCCACCGCCGATCCGCGGCTCATCGCATAGCCGAGGCGGGCGACCATCCGGTTCAGCGCCGCAAGCTCGGCCCAGATCTCGGCCTCTGGATTCAGGTCGAACGACAGATCGGCCGGACCGGTGGTGACCGCGCTGTCTTCGCGTGGGTGGAAGGGGAACCAGCGCTCCCCGTCGGTGTGCAGATAGGGATACGGGTGACCGTGCAGCATCAACCGGTTGATGCCCGCGCTGAACGCCCGCCCGAAGACGAGCCGGACCTCATCCATGCTCAGCTCGCGGGCACCGACGGTGACGAGTGTTTCGCTGCTCGCAAAGCGCTTGCCACTCACCTCAGCGGCGGACGCAGCCAAACGTAGAAAATCGTACGAGCCGCCGGCGTAGAGTCCCTCGGACTCGGGCACGTCGGAAAGCGCGTACGCGTCGAGCGCGTCAGCGTATCCACCGTGCGCCTGCAAGCGAAGCGCGATGCCACGGGCTTTGGCCCAGGCGTCGACGACGGTCAGCATCTCCTCGGTGAACCGCTCGCCCCGGAAGGCCTCGTAGTCTTCGCGAGCGCGCGCACCGCGCTCGTCGGCCGCCTGATAACGTGGGGCCGGCTCGCCGAAGATGTTGACGTACTCTGACTCACCGCCTTCGAGAAACAGAAACGGCAGGAAAGACGTCGCCTCGTACCCGAGGCTCGACTCGAACGCATCGCCAAAGGCGGTCGTCCAAGGCAGCTCGCCAACGAGCTCGAAGCTGTCGACGAACACGGCGCGTGGCAGGCAATCGCCGACCGCGTTGATCCATGCGCTGAACTGGCGCTCGAGAAACCCATCGATCCCACGTCGATCCAGGTGGTCGACCACCCTCGCCTGCTCGAGCGGCGCCGCATAGGCGTTGCCGAGGGGATAGTGCTGCGTTCGATTCTCGTACACGGCGAACACCCGATGGGTGCCCGGAGGGACGTCCCATCGGAGCGTATCGCCTTCGACGTTCGCGGCGAGGTCAAGCACCTCACCGAGAACCACGGGTCCCTGTTCTGGCTCGTCGAGCACTTCAGCCGCGAGCACCGCCACCAGCATCGCCTCCTCGTCGAAGCCGTCGATGGCAGGGAGGATGCGATTGGTCGAGGCGATCCAAAGAGGCGGCTCGGCCTCGGGTAGCAACCCCTGATGGCTCGCAGGACCCGTCAGCGTTTGCTCGGCCGCGATGAGCTGCCGTGCGCCGTCGTCACCCACGTCCGGACCACCGGTCGACCAGCCGCTCCCGAGGGTGATGTCCCAGGCGAGCCCTAGGTCGCGCGCCATGCAAGCGGCGGCTTGCAGGTGCGCCAAGAAGGAGGGCTCCCCAACGCTGCGAATGACCGGATCATCGCGAAGGTCGGCGTTCGTGACCGCAGCCATGAACGGCTGAATCTCGACGGCGCTGTACCCGAGGTCTGCAAGCTGGCGTAGCTCCGCTCGGAGCGTTGCATCGTCGACGCTGCCTCCAGGCCACCACCAACGGGCCTGCGGCCCAAACTCCCGAGGTGGGTCGGCGAAAGTGGCTGCCGAGAACACCTCTTCATCGCTGGGATCAGGGGGCGTGCTCTTGCTACATCCCATGAACGCAAGCACGGCAAGCAGGGCGACCCGAAACATAGCGCCGAGTTAGCACGGACGCCCCGGAGGAGGCGACTAGAAAGCTCCGTCCGCCTAGTCTTCGCAGACTCTCAACGTCACCTGGTCGGCGGCGCCGCCAACGAGCTTGGCTTGGCAACAGAGGCGCACCTTATCCGGGGTGTCGCCGAAGATGTCGAGGACCTCGAGCTCGAACTCGTCGGCAACCGAGAGGGCCTCCCCCCCTTCGACGACCTCGACTCTGCAGGTACCGCAGGTGGCTGCGCGGCAGGAATAGGGGACGTCCGCAGCTGGGTTCGCGTCAGTGATATCCATGATTGCTTCGCCGGGTTCCGCGTCGACCTCGAGGCCGGAAGGCTCAAAACGAACTCGAATCATCTCAGGCCTCGATGCGAAGCGGCATCTTGGTGAAGCCACGCGTGAAGGCCGACTGGCGCCGGACTGCATTGTCCCAGTCGATCTCGAAGCCCTCACCGATCCGGGCGCCCATCTCTTCGAAATAGGTGCGCACCATCAGTCGTGCCACGTGCGCACCGATGCAAAAATGTGGGCCCTGCGCAAAGGAGAGATGCCGGTCGATTTCCCGGTGGATGTCGAGGTCATCTGCGTTGTCACCCCAGTGTCGTGGATCGCGATTGCCAGACGCATAGAGGTTGTGCACCTTGCTCCCAGAAGGAATCACGGTGCCATGGTACTCAACGTCCTCGGTGGTGGTACGTGAAAGTCCCTGCACCACGGACTCGATGCGAAGGAACTCCTCGATTGCATTGGGAATCAGCGACGGGTCTTGGAGGAGCTCGCGGTGCTGGTCCGGGTAGTCGTGAAGAAATCGCATCGAGTTTCCGATGAGGTTCGTGGTGGTGTCGTTGCCACCGGCGATCATCACGAAACAGAACCCAAGAATGTCCCAATCGGTCAGCTTGTCGCCGCCGATCTCAGCCTGGGTGAGCTTGCTGATCATGTCGCCCGTCGGCTTGGCTCTGCGCGCTTGGCACATCCCGCCGAAGTAGCTAACGAGGCCCTGCACCGCGCCGATCGCCTGTTTGACGTCGAGCGCGAAATCGGCGGAAGCGGACGTGATTGCATCGGACCAGGGGTCGAACTTCTCGCGGTCTTCGGGCGGCACGCCTAGGATGTTGGCGACCACCATCGTCGGAAGCGGAGACGCGATCTCCTCAATCAAGTCGACGTCTTCGCCGTCGGCGGCTTTGCCCTTCATGCGCTCGATGCAGTCCACGACAAATGCTCTGACGACCGGTTCGAGATCCTTCACGGTGTCCGGCGTGAACGCTTTGGTGATCAGACGACGGAGCCGCGTGTGGTCAGGCGGGTCCATCATGATGAACGTCGGCGGGATTCCGAGCTGGCTGATTTCGTCCTTGGCCGGCGTGAGACCCTGTGCAGACGAAAAAATCTGCGGCTTGCGAAGCGCATGGAAGATGTCGTCGTAACGAGACAACACATAGAAGTTCATGCGCTCGTTGTAGTGAACCGGATGCTCGTCCCTCAACCGTTCGTAGAACGGATAGGGATTGGCGATCACCTCCGGATTGAAGGGATCGTAAATCGGGTCGTAATCGATCGTCGGGGCTTCGGTCGCTGAGGTCATTTCTGCGCGCGGAGCCTACCACAGCAGCGCGTCGCGCTTGTGAGGGGCAGCGAGGGGCCGCGAGACGCTATGCACTGAGCGACTAGAAGTAGAGCTGGACGGCAGGGCCGAGCGTCTGGATCCGTTCCGTGAAGAACTGCCCGTTGGGCGAGCGGCCGATGTAGTAGCGCAGCAGGAAGTCGACCCGATAGCTCGATTCCCCGATTGGATCGAGCGTTGCGCCCGCAATGAAGGATGCGTCGGGGACCCAGTCGTTCTGTTGCCAGGACTCTAGATTCACCGCCATGAGGAGCTGCACGCGGACCTTGGTTTTGGAGGTCAGGGGCCGAAGCTCGGCGCCGGCCTGGAGCGACCAGCGGTCGAGGCTAGGTTCGCTGCGCAGGATGACGGCGCTGCCCCCGTACACCCTCGCCCACGGTCTCACGTCGTACGAGACCAAGATGTCGAGCGCTTCGAACGACAGATTGATCCTCTCGACTTCGTTGTTGAGGATGAACTCGTCGCCGAGGTGCGAGCTCTGGTGAAAGATCCGAGCGAAGAAGACGAGCGAGTCGAGTGCGTACGAGACCGTGAGGCCCCCGAGATAGTCCGCATTCACGAGATCAGTGGACGGTGCACCGAAGTCGAAGATCGCGAAGACGCTCCCCTGGAAACCAACCTCCCAGCTGCCGCGCCTGCGGGACTCCCTCTGAACGATGGCGATCGAGGCCCCAGCATCGGCAGTGCCGACGTTGCTGAACTGTGAATCACCGAAGTAGTGTGCGTAGCCCAGCGTGAACTTGGGCCAGCGTGGGTCTGCCGAGAGAGGGGCAAAGAGCGATACCCGCGGAAACACACGAACCGCCCGTTCGGTCGGAGGCTCGGCGGACGCGGCTGCCGATGCAGCGAACACCACCAGCAACCCGAGGAGCCCTAGAGCCCACTGGGTGCAATGCGTCTTCGACCTCATGTCCGCGTTGCCGTCCCCATTACACGCGGGTGCATCATCATGGATCACCGGCGAGTCGTCGAGAAACGGACCCGTAACCCGAGCGCACGCCAGTCGACGAACTCTATGCCAGCGGGTGGGTCATGATCTGCGACATCAGTCTCGCAGTCGCCGCAGCCCGGGCTTCGAAGCCCTTCGCAGCATAGAGCTCCACCGCACGCCGGTACGCAATCACAGCGTCGGAGTCCCTACCCATGCGGTGCAAGAGGTCTCCCTTGCGATGCGACCATCGAGGGTCGTTGGGCTTCCGCTTCTCGATCAACTCGTAGAGATCCAGAGCTTCTGCGACCCGACCCAAACGGAGCGCGTCGCTCACTTGCGCATGTAGATCCGAAATACTGCTCTTGCGTTGGCGCATCTGCTCAACCAACCGTTATTTCCGTTGCGTCACACGACACGGCACAGGGAAGACGTATAGAAGACACCCAATCGAGCAAAGCGTCCATACGTAATTGTTTCGCGCTGGGGCGACAATAGGTCGAAATCGGCGCGGGATGGTGAAAGAGCGACTCTTGGGGCCTTTTTCGGCAGCACGACGAGGCGCTGGCTGGGCTTCATGTTCAGCTGGGTGATGCCTCGATATGAGTCATTTCGTTGACGATGAATTCGGCGACCGCGCCTTCGGTGGCTTTCATATAGGTCGCGAGATGGGAGGCATTCATGTGGACCTGCCAGAGCTCGCGAGACGCCCAGTTCTCATAGAACATGAAGTGGGCTGGGTTCTCGTTGTCCTGATGCAGATCGTATTGGATGCAGCCTTCTTCCGCCCGCGTGATCGGGATCAGTTTCTCCAGCTCGGCTTTGACCAGATCGATCTGGTCGGGATTCGCAAGGATGTTCGCAACGATGGTGAGTTTCGACATTTCAGGTCCCATTGTGACCGTACGGGCGCCCACGAGGAAACAATTACGTATGGCCCGGCGCGATGCCGTTTTCGAAGAGCTCGTCGACAATCGCCTGACCTGCGGGATTGGGCGCGTTGCCGATCACGGTCAGGGGGTGAGGGCTCAAAACGAAGCCTCGATACTGCCTTCCGTCGCTTGCAGGGACGATCACTTGCGATGTGCCGCGCGCATCATTCCTCGTGCCTGGATTTGAGCGTCTGGATCGCAACCTCGACGAGAGGGGCGAGCGCGGAGATCTGGGCAAGCGATGAGCTCGGCCCGGTCAGCGCGGAAACCTTCTGCTCGATCTGTCGCACATGGTCCGCGACGCGCTGGTAGTCCGCCTTGATTTCGTCGGCGTCGGTCTGGAGCTCCGTCAGCACGAGGTCGCGAATATCCGCCACCATCTCCTCCTCGAGCCCGGGCTTCTTCAGTAGCGCTCGGAGCAACACGATGGCCGCCAGAACCGCATTCCCACCCGCAAGATAAAATGCGCCTCGAACCCTGCCGTACGTCTCCGCCAGCAGCTCGAAGAGGCCGACGTTGATCATGCCGACCGTGACGACGAAGAGCCCGAGCGCAACGGCCAGCAAGGTCACCTGTTGACCCGTCCGTCGGGCGTTGATCTTCAGCAGCGTCGTTTCCGCATGGACCCAGATGCGGAGTTTCAACATCGTTTCGTTCATGACGCCCTCCTCACCGTAGGAACCTGCCAACCAGAAGGCCGACCGAGAAAATCACGAGCCCACTGACGACAGGCGTCTCTCGGAGCTCTGTCTCGAGGAGCTCGACCAGCTCTTTGACCCGCGGCGCGAACGCTTCGTGAACGCCCGAAGTGTCGGCTTTGTCTGGATGCGCGACTTCCTCCGTCGCGCCTTCGAGCTTGGTTGGTTCGGGGGTTTGTTTGCGGGTCTCAGCAAGCGCCAAGACCTCGGCACGCAACGCCTCCAGCTCCGCTTTGATCTCTTCGTTCCTCATCGTGGGACTCCTTGCACCGGAACGCGAGCGTACCGGCTTGCACCCCAACACTTCAAGACCATCAAAGACGCGACCAAGGTATGGCAGGCACTTCACGTTTGGTGACGAGAGTGGTTGCGAGGTGACCTGTAATCGTCGTGCGATCTTTCAGTTGGATGGTTTCGGGGCCTGAGAGCCCTGAAGTGCGCCTACTCGCGGCGCGGCGTGGCCTTCATTCGGTGTTTGCCCGGTCCAGGGCTGGGCCGGTTCTGGCTTGGGATCGGCGATGTTCTTGGCCGAACACTTTGCCCCATGGTCGAGTCGAACGGCGCCCGATTGGTATCGAAGCTTGTCGCCCTTCTGGCGACTGGCGATCTTGAGCCCCATCTGCCCCAACGCAGCGACAAAGCCTGCGGAGTCGACCGTGAGGTCGACGCCTTTCTTTCGTGCCGGCACGACGGCTTTGACCCGAAGCTCATCGCCGCCCATGCAGGTTCGCGCGGTGAGTGTTACCAACGGATGGCCGGACGGGCGGACGACGCCTTCGGCATGGGCGATCAGGACGGGCTTTGGGAGCGGGTCGGGCTTCACCATCCGGCCTTCCACGCGCGACAGATAGATGACCGGACCCGTATCGCTGGCCCGGCGCCGCACCATGATCCGCGCGCGATCGACATGGAACACGACGGGCTTCTCGGTGAAGCCGAGCGTCAGCGTGACGTTTCGCGCGTGAAGCGGGCCGATTTCCAGGAGCCAGGGCTCCTTGTCGCCGCTCGCGTCAGCCTGTTCGCCGATCGTTCCGGAAGGCGCGGGGGGCATCGCGAGCCCGCGGCGTACAGGGGGTGGAGACTCCTCGAGCGCATTCGAGAGAGAGAGGCGACCCGTTTCGTCGCGGTAGAGCGTCACGTGGGCGCCTTCGATTGTCCCTTCGGTAACGCGATAGACGCCACGTTTGATCGCGTCGAGGTCGAGGACGCTCTCGAGACGGCGAACACGGAGGACGTCTCGGCCTCTATGATCGTCGAGCGCGAAGTGCTCGAGTATGACCGTCGCTTTGCCCCCGACCGGAAGAGAGCGGGTTCCGCTGAGCGCCTCGGTTTCGCCACCGTCCGGCGTCGCGGCATCCGCCGCAACGATGTCCGCCTCTGCAACGCCGGCGTCGAGCTCCTCAGCACGACGGTCCAAATCTTCACTGGTGCTGAAGGCGCCGAATAAGCCGAAGAGGAGGAGCCCCGCAAGAATCAAAATGGCCGCAGTGGCGGCGATGGTTCGACCCAGGCGTTTCATCGGCCCCGAAAGATATCACGTGCCTCGGTTGCATACTATCCCGCGACGGCCCTCGTCCTTCAGCGAGGATCGAAAGAGCGTCTTCAACGAAACGCCGACGTGTGCGAATGGCTGCACTAATGCGTCGCTGGTCGGGCGACTCGAAGTTCTGCACGCGTCCTGGCCGACGTCGATGACGTTTTTCCCTAGCCATGATCTCGCGATTGCTCTACTCGCGAGCTAGGGCGCAAGGGCAGCCTTCTCCAGAAACGAACCGGGCATCCATCGCGATACGAGCTCGAGCGACTGCAATCGCCGTCAGTGCCGTGGGATGCGAACGATGGGCGCTAGTGGCACTATCCGTCAGTCCAGAACCGAAGAAAGCAGGAAGATATGGTCACGAGCAGTCACTACGACGTCGTCATTCGCAACGGGCGGGTAATGGATCCGGAGACCTTGCTCGACGAGGTCTGCAACGTTGGAATCCGCGGCGGGCGTATCGTTGCCATCACGCGGGAGGCGCTCGAGAACACGACGAAGGTCATCGACGCGACCGACCACGTGGTGGCGCCGGGGTTCATCGACACGCACCATCACTGGCCTTCGCCGATGGGCTACAAGCTCG
>Ga0316198_10003043_pt1 | contig 10189 bp, 10 predicted proteins | sample OudBieAanoxic_MG_FD_204935 | JGI IMG/M metagenome (GOLD analysis project Ga0316198, IMG submission 204935) | Coastal sediment microbial communities from Oude Bieten Haven, Netherlands - site A anoxic | ecosystem: Environmental > Aquatic > Marine > Coastal > Sediment | place: Netherlands...
GGCTGTCGTGATCGCCACTGAAGGGCCGGAGACAGCTCGACTGCTGGGTCAGGACGTTTCGGTTGCATCCCGAGGGGAATGGTGCCTGTATTTTAGTGCCGAAACAGTGCCCATCGCTGAACCCTATCTAATTCTTAACGGTGAAGGCAATGGGTGGGTGAACAGTTTGACTGTCCCCAGCGTCGTGGTCCCCTCTTATGCACCATCCGGCAGCCATCTTGTGTCGGTCGTGGTGATCGGGCACCTTCATGAAAGCGCTGCAACCATTGAAAATATCGTGCGCCGGGAGCTATCCGGATGGTTTGGCCCGGTGGTCGGAGATTGGTGTCACATAAAAACTCAGCGCATTGTCCATGCCCTGCCCGAGCAGTCACCCCCGATGCCTGATCCAATCAACCGAAGCGCCTCCGTGAAATCCGGGATCTATGTCTGTGGCGAATACCAAAATGTTCCGGGAATCCAATGGGCTTTGCTCTCCGGATATCAGGCTGCAGAACAGGTCAAAAGAGATTTGGATAGAAATGGCCATTAATGCTTTCAATAAAAGAGGTATTAAGAAAACAACAATAAAAACACTGCGTAGCGTCCTCACATTAAAATGAACGAGTGAATAGACTTCTAATGGAAACCACCGGGGCAAATGACATTTTTAGTGAAATGTTGAAATTTGGTTTTCTTTGAACGTTGGTTAAATAAAGTCATATGTTTAAAGACGGCATAAATTAGGTAGCAGAACGACTAACCGAATTCACCCCAAAGCGGGCAATCAAATGCGGATGTAAGGATTTTTATAAAGTTTTTAAAATCTATGTTAGAAATAAGGTCACATACTGCTGGGTGTGTGGCGATTTTTATTTCGAAGAATTATTTATATAATCAATATTTTGACTCTTTAGATAAAAAATTTGAGCGAACTCTCTAATATTGAACGCTTAGCATTCTGCATTATTGTGACAAGATAAATTCCTGATAAAACGATAAATGGCTATCATATGATTTGAGCGATACGAATGAGTGGGGATCACACACGAACTCAGATAGATGCCCGGGTACAAACGGTGTCAAATTTCCATAAGTGCCCTCATAGTCGTTCTCTCAACAGGGCGTCTTACTTGAGAAACCGCAAGGCCAATATTTCAAATACCGAAGAAAGTTTCGATTGAACGATGTTATCAACTTTTAGGTTAATTTTATGCTGAGGATATTTGTTAACTATAAGGTGTTCACTATCAGTTTTCTGATTTTAGCAATCTCGATGCTTCATTTTGATGCGTTGACTGGTAAACTCAGCAATGAATTGCTGCACAGTGAATTATATTTCTTTCCCATTTTACTATCCGGTCTTTGGTTTGGGATCAAAGGCGGTTTTATTGCTGCCATAATATCCAGCATCGTCTGCACATTTCATTTTTTCGTCTTAGATGCATTTGATGATGTGCTGACAGCCTTAATATCGCAAATTTTGGTTTTTGTTTCAGTAGGACTATTTATCGGTTGGATGGTCGAAAGACAGGAGCGCAGTAGGAAAGAAAGAGATGTGATTAAAACCAAACTCATGAAAGAGCGACTTCAGCAGCGAGCGATCAAAATTGAATTAAAAACAGCCAAAAAGATCCAGTCACTATTCAGGCCCAAACTTCCTTCTCTGGGATCCGGAAGTCAAGTTTGGGCTTTTTCCCAACCAGCAAAATCCGTCGGTGGTGATCTATATGACGTCATTCCGATGAAAGGAAATAGCTGGCTTGTTTACGTGGCTGATGTTTCTGATAAAGGTTTGCCAGCCGCGCTTATTATGGCCGCTTTGTGGTATCATATTCGCAGTGAGGTCAATTTGCACGAAGACGTGGGAAAATTTCTTACTGCACTAAATAAACCTTTTTATGATCTGGTAGCCAAGGAGGGCTATTTCGCAACAGTTTTAATCGGGCGATATTGGCCTGAAACCGGAAAATTGGAGTATGCAAATGCTGGGCATCCTCCACCCATGATAATTGGGCCGGATCGATTCGAGTTGGTCGACGGTAAACGGTACATGTCTTTAGGTGTTTTTGAGGACAGTAAATACGAAAGCCATGAGACATTTCTCGATATGAAAGAAGCAATTTTTTTTATGACTGATGGTGTAACTGAAGCTATGGATAATATGGAATCTCAAAAAAGCCTCGATAGAATCTATCAGAATTTAAAAACTCGGCCGCCTTGTGGTCCTGAGGCTGATCTATTGGACCTTATCAGATCGTGTGGGCATCAGCCAGATCAAAGCGACGATTTAACTTTACTTGCGATTTGGCGAGAATCAGAAACTTCGGTTGTTTATACGAACGATATAACTGCTACCAAAGTGAATAATAATACAAAGAAGTAAAATATTTCAGCCACTCTCATGAAAGATTAAGAGTTAATAAGGATGTGACTGGAAGAGTATGGGGCGCACTTATATCATGGACCATATCGCCATTCGAGAGGATAGGATCTGACGAATGCATTTATTCGCCGCAATTTAAGACAAATAAATGCGTTAATCATCGCGCTGTTTGCAGTAATTCATATGCGCACATACGTGCTCCGCAAATCCCACGCCTGCCTCTTCAAACAAGCTATAGGCAGCATTAACTCCTTCCTGTTTTAGGAGCATTATTTCATCATCGTAGCGTACCGATGCCGAAATCTGACCACTATAGCCTCTGTTTTTTAATTCGCGTACTGCAAAAATACTAGATTGGGGATCTGGCAGTGCCAACATGATCAATTTGAGGTTATTTTCTCCCGGTACTAACCGTTGCCAGAAATCGCTGTCTTCAGCATCACCGTAAACGACATTCCTCTCAAGTTCGAGATGTGCCTCGACAGTTTCGGAACAAAAATCCACCCCAATCACTACATTTCCGTATCTTCGTTGCATCTCGTCGTAAGCGCTTGCTCCCAATGCCCCCATGCCGATGACCGCTACATCAGCATCTCCTGTTTCGATCGGTGCGTCTTCGGGTAATCTCTGCTTAGTTTCAAAATGCCTGAGACGGTCTGATAGCCGTGCATAAATCGTATGTGCGGCTGAATTCAACGGCGCCGCTAAAACAAATGTAATTGAGAGAGCAATGCCGATGATAAGGAGCCAGTCGGCACTTATCCAACCATTAGCGACACCAATCGAGCCGACGATAAGACCGAATTCACTGTAATTTGCAAGGCTGAGTGAAGCGAGCATAGACGTCCGAGCCCGCAGTCTGAAGCGTGTGAGAAGGCCAAAGAAAAGTATCGCCTTAAAGAGCATCACAAAAGCCAGGAAAAGTGCGACAACAAAGCCTTCAATAGACGGTGTACCAGAAATTCCGATGTTTAAAAAGAAACCGACCAAAAAGAGATCTTTGAAGCCAAGCAACCGATCTCCTAATTCGTCAGATTTGGGGTGTGAGGTTAATATCATACCGAATATCAGAGCCCCGAGATCTCCCTTTAGGTTGACCATTTCAAAAGTGGTGAATCCCGTGATCGTCATCAATACGCCAAAAAGCATAAGGAGCTCGCCGTGGCCGCACCGACTCAGTACTCTCAACAGCAGCGGTTTAATGATGACGAGTAAAGCGATGAGGGCTACGGACCATGGTGAGGGCAACTTACCCGCGGAGATCGTCAGAAAAATAACCGCAATAATGTCTTGTATGATCAGTATACCAATTGCAGTTGCAGCATGGCGGGATCCGATCTCTTTCTTCCCCTCCAATACTTTTACGGCAAAAACAGTACTCGAAAAGCTCAAAGCGAATGCAATCAATACAGCCGTTTGCCAATTCAACAGGTTAAAGTAGGTCGCACCCGCCATACTAAGGCCCCATATCCCCACCCAGAACACAGTTACAGTGATCAGCATGTGGATGGTCGCACCAGCCCAGACTTCTGGCCTTGAGAGATTTTTCAATTTCAGCTTCAGACCGATTGTAAAGAGCAATAATGTCACGCCCCAATCAGCGATCGTTTCGAGTAGGTCGCTTGTCTCCATCCCGAAACTATTTAGAACAGATCCGGCGATAAGGTAGCCGACGAGCGGCGGTAAACCGAACCTATTCGAGACGGCGCCGAAAATGAATGCGGCGACAATCAAAAAAGGCTCCATAGTTGATATTCTCCTTTGCCATTATGGGTATTCACTCTGTGTAACAGCTGAATCGAGCGGCAGATGCTGGTGAGCAATTCCAAGCTGGGGTTGACATTTTATATCGGGTATAGAATCGGCAGCTAAACCTTCAAATTCCCTCGGAGGATAGTTGTCATATTAACAGAGATGTATTATTTTATCATTCAAAATCCCTACAGCTTACATATATTCTAACGGCACAAATCGATAACATTAATTGGAGTAAGGAGTCAAAATATGTCGAATATGAACAAATTGCTTGGACAACTGTTGGGGAGTGGTGCTGCAGGAGGTTTTGCCGGAGGGCTTGCCGGAGGACTTGCAAGCAATCTTCTTACCAGCAAATCAGGTCGTAAAATGGGAAAAAAGGCTCTGAAAATGGGCGGGATAACTGCTATCGGTGCCTTAGCTTATGCTGGATACCAGCGATACAGTAGCGGTAAAGCCATCGGTTCCGAAAATTCTCAACGAACCATTCAAACAGCACTCAATCCTGTTCCCGAGGGCTCAGCCTTTATGCCGGCCAAGACAGACACAGCGGCCCGGGAAGCATTGGGATTGACACTGGTTCGAGCAATGATCGCTGCGGCGCGTGCTGACGGACAGCTCGATGCGCAGGAGAGCCAGGCAATTTTTCAGCGAATTCAATCTCTTGAGCTGGATGCTGAAGATCAAGCGTTGCTGGTGTCGGAAATGGGCCAACCAGTTGATATGGACGCTATCGTCAACAGCGCCACCAGCCCTGAAGTGGCTTCCGAAATATACATCGCCTCAATGCTGGCTATCGATGTAGATACGGTAGAAGAGCAGTCATATCTTTCTATGCTGGCTGCACGCCTCAATATTCCACCTGACCTGGCTACGGAGTTGCAACGGCAAGTATTGGCGCAAACGGAATCAAATCAATAAACAATGATATTCAAAACATCTATGAGTTTATCTCAGTAATTCATGTTGTTCTCGGGTAATTACTGATAGCGTGATGAAATACTTTCCTGTTAGTTCGTAGAGAGTCGTTATAAATTAATGGTTGTGCACTTTAACTCATAAAAAGGGGGGGGGAATCATAATGAAGCGTATGCAAATGAACCTTGCGCTGAGTGCGGTAATCCTGATGGGATCAATAATGATCTTGCCGAATCACGTAAATGCTCATTGCCAAATTCCATGCGGGATATATGATGATCATGCTCGAGTCCAGACACTGCTTGAAGATGCCGTAACCGTAGAGAAATCAGCAAATCTGATTAACGAGCTGGCAGGCAAGTCAGATGCAAAATCTCAGAACCAAATTGTTCGATGGGTGATGAATAAAGAAAACCATGCGCAAAGTATTATTTCTACAATTAGTGACTACTTTCTGACACAACGGGTCAATCCGACTCAAAAAGACTATGCAGATCGTTTGATTAAGCACCATGCGGTGATTCTGGCAGCGATGAAAGCCAAGCAAAACTCCGATGTGAAATACGCCCAAGTACTTAAAGAAAAAATCGAGACCCTTTTATCTTTATACCCCGATAAGTAGATCTCACGATAGCATTAGGCAATTCAATGCTTAAGCTTAAAATTATTATAGACTCAGAAATAACAAGCGGTCGGTTACGGTGGAGCACTAGAAAATAGCAGCGCTTTTAGCAAAGTCAGGAAAAACAGATCGCCTCTTGGATGCAGACCCAAGCGGTATGCGTCGCATTTTGTATGGCAATAATTCAAAGATATATTAATCAGTCTTCCATTTCTGAAGACGTCAGCGGATAGTTGAGAGACGGTAAAATATTTTATTTACAATCGCTCAACTATCCTCATATCGATTAGCTGATCGTCACCGAGATTTTCGTCGTCTAACAAGCAAGTTACACCTCCATAAAGGTCACTTGACCATTACTGACATCGTACATAGCGCTTACCAGACCGATTTGACCCTTTTCGACCATGCCCCGCAAAATCGGGCTGCGCTCACGAATGCGATCGACGGTCAGGGCCACATTTTTATCGGCAACCGCCTGAACAATTTAGCGTTCTTTGAAGATCGGTCGGAATCATGCCCGGGTACAGCCGCCACGGCCGGTTTAATGTTTGACAATGTCTGGGTGAGATTGCCCAAAACAACATCGTCGCAGGCTCCTTTGACGGCACCGCATTCCGTATGGCCTAAAACCAGAATCAATTTTGCCCCCGCTGCGGCACAGGCAAACTCGAGGCTGCCGAGGATATCGTCATTGACAAAGTTCCCGGCTATTCTTGCACTGAAAATATCACCGATACCCTGATCGAATATCAATTCATTCGGCACCCGCGAATCAACGCAACCCAGTATAGCAGCAAAAGGAAACTGACCACTAGCGGTCGCCTTGACCTGTTGCATTCAATCACTTTCCAATAAATAATCCAGTGCCTCTCTAAAGACTGACTCAAGGACGAATCTTAAATTTTTAAAATGAGTGTCTTTTGACCTAAGATAGATAACAAGAAATCTGTTGGCCTACAGCTTTTCTAATCAAGGAGGAAAATATGAAAGAAGACGATTGGATAGCTTTGGGGGTCACACTATTTGTTCTTATCATGGTAGGTCTGATCTGCCTGTTGGGATTAGGCGGGTATTTTTCTTCTTAAACGTTGAAATGAGATCATAGAGAAATGAAGCGTTGCTGAATGAATTCTCTTGTCGGTATGGATTCGCGTGCTATGTTAGAAATTGATCAGAGACCTTACAGCATCTGGTATTGAGAAAGAGACGATTTGATGAAACAAGTTATTCTTATTGTTCTTGTTGGCATTCTCGGTTTATTTCCCCCAAATTTGGCAGCTGCGCCGACCGTGATTGACGGTGATGTGCCGATCGAAGGAGGCTACCGCCTTGTCACCCTCGCCCAGGGGCTCGAACATCCGTGGAGCTTAGGCTGGCTGCCAAATGGTGATTTGCTCATCACCGAGCGTCCTGGAAGGCTCAGGATTATACGCAAAGGACGGCTTTTAGAAAACCCGATCGTCAGAATTCCAAAAGTATATGCCAGTGGTCAAGGGGGATTGTTAGATCTTTGCGTAGACCCCCGTTTTAATGACAACGGGCGCCTTTATTTTACTTATGCTCACGGCAGCGTTACGTCAAACCGAACCCGAGTGGCCAGCGCCACCTTAAAAGGGATGACTTTGGAAAATTGGCGGGTTATATTTGAAGTCTCTACCGCCAAAGTCGGTAACCAGCATTTCGGTTCTCGCATGGCCTGGCTACCGGACGGTACTCTATTGGTCACCATCGGCGATGGCGGAAATCCACCTGTTCGGCTGGATGGTGACTGGATCCGAAAACAGGCCCAAAATAAGGCCGTTCATCTCGGAAAAGTCATACGAATTCATGCCGACGGTTCAATACCAGCTGATAATCCTTTTATAGACAAACCAGGTGCCGACCATTTCATTTGGAGTTACGGACATCGCAATATACAAGGGATATTGTACGACCCTCTGCGCAAGGTTGTTTGGGCTTCCGAACATGGCGCTCTGGGTGGTGACGAGCTCAATCGGGTCCAGGCTGGTAAAAACTTTGGATGGCCCGAGGTTACATACAGCCGTGAATACTTAGGTGGATTAAAGATATCGGAATACACAAGCCTGCCAGGCATGCAGGACCCTCAATTAGTGTGGATGGGTGCTATTGCTCCCTCAGGAATAGCGCTTTACAGCGGTAAACCATTTTCGATTTGGCAGGGTGACCTGTTTGTAGGTGGTTTGAAATCCCAGGATATCCGCCGAATCGATCTTGACCCAGACGGTAATTTGATTGGTCAAACCGCTTTGCGCATCGGGCAACGGGTAAGAGACGTCCGTCAGGGTCCGGATGGGCTGTTATATGTTCTCACCGACGAATCCAATGGTAGCCTCATTCGCCTTGAGCCGACTGGTAATAAAACATCACCGCAAGCTTCGTAAAGGTCCGCATATTTCCGATTATCTACGTGGGATCCGACCAGAAGGTCTTATAGCTACTCGATGGCTTGAATCCAATGTATCAAACTGGAAGATTTCATATGATCAATATTGTTGAGGTTGGCCCCCGAGATGGGCTCCAAAATGAAACCGTCACCGTGCCTACGGATACAAAGGTTTCTTTTGTGAACGCCTTATCCAAGACAGGCGTCAGCGAAATTGAGGTCAGCGCGTTTGTTTCACCTCGCAAAGTACCCCAGCTGGGTGATGCCGAGGATGTTTTCCATAAGATTCATCGCAATAACGGGGTAGTCTATTCAGCGCTTGTGCCAAACTCAAAAGGGCTTGACCGTGCTATGAGCGCTCAGGTCGATAAGATTTCGGTATTTACGGCAGCCAGCGAGACGTTCAATCTTAAAAACATCAACTCATCCGTTGACGAGTCTTTGAAGGTTTTTCAACTGCTGACAAGAAGAGCTCGGGCGATGGGACTCCCTGTAAGGGGATATATTTCGACGGCCTTCTGGTGCGCTTTCGAAGGCAAAATTGCGCCACAAGCCGTTGTTGATTTAACGCAGAGGCTTATCGACATAGGTGTCGATGAAATAAGTATTTCTGACACTATAGGGAAAGCCACACCGGAGGAGGTCGAAAGACTCTTTGATCTTCTCCTCATAGAGGTTCCACCCGAGTGCATCGCCGTTCACTTTCACGACACCTACGGGAGAGGCGTGGCCAACGTACTGAAGTCTATGTCATACGGAATTCGGATTATCGATGCGAGTGTCGGAGGGCTCGGCGGTTGCCCCTTCGCACCGGGAGCCACAGGAAATGTGGCCACCGAGTCCGTGGTCCAGGCGCTCGAAAACCAGGGGGAGGAAGTGGGTGTCGATCTCGAAAAACTAGTATATGCCAGGGGGCTTCTGAGTCCATTTCTATTGGGGGAGCATCGCGATATGCCCAAGAGAAACTCTCAGGCCTGTACGGTATGTGAATATTATAAAGGTGAGGTTTGCTGCAGACCGGATGAGGAACTGAATTAAAAGCCAAAACCGAAAACGTGCGTTCACTGGATTTTATGCGCACATCCTTCACTATCAGTATGCGCAAAAACCCTTCAATAATCGGCACGAATAGGTTTGCGAGGAATTGACCGATATTCGGTCTTCATATAAGACCTTGATATATATTCTGTTAAACTTGGCTTAGGGAATGAGCGATCGAATAATAATTATGATGAAACACATACCTGTCGCATTATTGGTTTTCGGAATGCTGGTTAACAAACCGGTGCTGGGAGCCGATTTGGCAAACTATCGATGGAAAAACCGGCTTCTCCTGATTTTTTCGCCAACAGAAATAAATGAAAGCTATAAAGCCTTTGACGAACAATTGAAAGGCGGCACATCCGAAGTGAAGGATCGCGACCTCATTATATTTCGAATTTTCGAAAACGGATTGTCATTTATTGGATCACAATCGATTTCAGCTCCAGATGCCGAGGCACTGCGGCGTCGTTTCCAAGCTGCCACAGGTCGACTCTCTATTGTACTCATCGGTAAGGATGGAGGTATTAAACTCGAGCAGAAAGGTCAGGCAGACATCAATAAAATCTTCGATCGGATTGATAGCATGCCTATGCGTCAGCAAGAAATGAAGGAACGCCAATAGGATGAAATGTATGCAACTCCTTTATTAGTGTAAGGTACTCTGCATATAAACGCAGATTTATGGGCTTTACAGATAATTATCATTTGCTAAAGATGGCCAGTGTTTCGCAGAGAGCAGATTCCTAAACTAGCACATGTTAATCTCCCCGCATTTGCAATTCATGAGACTGTTGATTAACAGGAGCCAAAGCCGAACAAATGTCTGCGGATAATTTCTTTGGCGACCACTTCTGGAATGTTGCTTTCCCATTCACCGCGCCCCTTTTGTATTTGGTTCCGGATGTCTTCTGGCCATATATGCATAATGTCCATATTATATTTTTCAACGGGGAGAATCATTTGGTTGGCTCGAAGATAATAATAAAAATATTTGAGCGGCTCGGGTACAGGAAACGTTTTCGCCGTGATGATTTGATCGGGATCGACCTTACTGCGCATAGGATATACGAAAAGCAAT
>Ga0316198_10003044_pt1 | contig 10189 bp, 9 predicted proteins | sample OudBieAanoxic_MG_FD_204935 | JGI IMG/M metagenome (GOLD analysis project Ga0316198, IMG submission 204935) | Coastal sediment microbial communities from Oude Bieten Haven, Netherlands - site A anoxic | ecosystem: Environmental > Aquatic > Marine > Coastal > Sediment | place: Netherlands...
CGGTAAAAGCAAACTGCCTTGAGGTCACCGCAACGCCCCGCCTGGACCTCAGTACCCGTCGACCTCAAGACCTCAAGACCTCAAGACCTCAGGACCTCAAGACCTCTAGCCCCTGCCTCCTATTTGCGGTTGAGACCACGTTCAAGCTAGCATGGTTGAACAGTTCATCCGGGAGGCACCGTGGAGCGGATCGGTCACTACAAGATCGTGTCAGAGCTCGGCCGCGGCGGCATGGGCGTGGTGTACAAAGCCCATGAGGAGTCGCTCAACCGGTTTGTCGCCATCAAGATGCTCGGGGAACACCTCGAGGAGGATGCCGAGTACGTGGAGAGGTTTGTCCGGGAGGCCCAGAGCGCCGCCGCCTTGAGCCATCCCAACATCGTCCAGATCTACTCCATTTCCCAGGAGAGGGGCCACCACTATTTCGTGATGGAGTACGTCCACGGCACCAGCGTCCAGCGGATGATCCAGACCCGGGGCAAGCTTCCTCCGGCCGATGCCGCTCGGCTGATCCTTCAGGCGGCGGCGGGACTCGAGGACGCCCACGCCCAGGATGTGGTCCATCGCGACATCAAGCCGGCCAATCTCATGGTCACCGATCGGGGGATGGTCAAGATCGCCGATTTCGGCCTCGCTCTCATGGGCGACGCGGCCACTCGCCTGACGGCGACCGGCATGCTCATGGGCACCCCGGGCTATCTCTCACCCGAACAATGTCTCGATCAGTCACCCGACCATCGCACCGACATCTACTCCCTCGGTGTCACCTTCTTCGAGATGGTGACCGGCACCATGCCGTTCCGAGCGGACAGCCCCCTGGCTCTGCTCAAGCTCATCGTCGAGGTCGAGCCCCCCGATATCTGCGAACTCAACCCCGAGGTGGATGAAGAGCTCCGGTCGGTCATCGCACGAATGCTGGCCAAGGACCGCGAGGATCGATACTCGAGCTGCAGCGAGATCATCACCGATATCCAGAGTTGGCTCGAAACCCGTGGAGAACCGCAGCTCGGCGTTGCCGGCGCGGCGGCCGGGACGATGCCGCCGCCGCCTCCACCCGTCTCCAGGGAAGACATCAACACCCTTCCCACCGTGGTGGTGGCCAGTGGCTCGACGAATCCGGACCCCTCGTCCGCCTCGCACGATGTGGCATCTGCACCTGCACCCCAGGCCACCGCTCCGGTCTCCCAACAGCAGCCCGCCGCGAAAAGGTCGCATACAGGGTTGATCGCGGCAGCCATCGCGGTCTTTGTTCTCGGCGCCGGAGCTCTTGCGGCGGTTCTGACCGTCAAGAGCGGTATCTTCAACACGATCTTCAACCGCGGAGAAACCGAGATTGCGCGACTCGGCGAGGCTGAGGATCTCTCCCCCGCGTCGACCGACGCTTCACCAACCCCCTCGGATTCTGCGACACCGGCGAACATGCCCGGAACGGATGAGGCCGACGGCAATTTGGATCCCACGGTCAACGGGGATCCTGCAACGACCGAAGAATCGAAGTTCACGGAGAGCGGCGAGTGGGTAGTGGCGGCCGGAGACGCCCGGAAGTCCTCCTTGATCGGAGGACCATCGCCGCCGGTCCCCCCCGCTGACGGGGCCGATGCCGCTCACCAGCCGCCTACATCCTCGTCCTCACCCCCGCCGCCACAGATTGCAGTGGTCCAACCCACCGCCACGGTGGTGCTCGCAGTGGGTGAGCAACTTCTCGCGGTGGAGGCCGAAGAGTATGTCAAGGCCAGGCTTCGCCGTGCGGGTGTCGAACTCATCGAGGTCACCAGCATTCCCGGCCTCGAGGGCTTCACCAACACCGAATCCAGACCGAGCCCCGAACAGGTCCGGGCCGCCCTCCGGCCCTTTGCGCGCTTTTTTGTTCCGCTTCGCGTGGAGTACCTCGGCGATCGAATGATCACCTATATGGGTCAACGCGACGTCGTGTACCAGGCCCGCGTCAACATGCGTCTCGTGGACCTCGAGTCGGGCCGACCCATGGCCAAACCGGTCACCGTCAAGGTCGAGTACACCCAGCTCAACGCCGAAGAGGTGGTCGGCAGGGAACTCCGGAAAGCCACGACAGGCCTCGTGCAAAGACTCCCGCGGGAGTGATCGGGAGACCCACCATGTTCCGTGGATTGGCAATCACCTTGACGATCCTCGCGCTGCAGTGCTCGGCGGAGGAAGCTCCCGCTCCCGCGCTGGCCCTGACGGGCGAAGCGGCCGAGACTTTTCTCCGGGAGGCCACAGTCGTGAGCCTCGACGAGTACCCCAACCGGGGCGTCACCAAACCCCGAAAAGCGACCCTCACCGACGGGAAGCTCACCCTGTCGGCGGTCTTCAAGGACATCGATGAGATCCACCCCAAGATCAAGGCCGCCGATGGACGCATGCTCCTCTACCTCAAGGACTGCTACGGGCACGAGATCGCCGCCTACGAGCTCGACAAACTCCTCGGGCTCGGAATCGTTCCACCCACCGTCGAGCGAAAGATCGGACGCGAATGGGGATCCCTCCAGATGTGGGTCAACGGAGCGATGACCGAGTGGGAGCGAAAGAAGAAAGAGAACCTGTCCCCACCAGATATGAGGGCGTGGAACAACCAGATCTCCACGCTCAAGGTCTTTCTCCAGTTGATCTGGGACACGGATTACAACAACATCTCGAACATCCTGGTCGACGAGAGCTGGCACATCTGGAAGATCGACGCGTCACGGACCTTTCGCATGGATTCACATCTCAGACGCGAGGACGCGCTGACGAGATTCTCCCGGCCGTTCCTTGCATCGCTGACAGACCTCGACCGCGGCGAGTTGGAGAAGGTGATGAAGCCGTGGATCAACAAGAAACAGATCAAGACCCTGTGGCAGCGACGAACCCGTATTCTCGAGCTCGCCGAAGAACGAACCACCGAGTTCGGTGCGGCCGTCGTACTCTACGACTGACCGCGTTGCAGCGCGCCTCGCCACGGTTCCGGATAGAGCCAACCGAAGAAGAGTCGTGACAGATCCGGCATGATGAACCAGGTCATGAGCGGAATTCTCAGGATCAGCGATGCCCCCAGCCTCAACGCCATGGGCGAGTCGTGACCTGACACGGATAATGGAGTCCTTCGGTACTCATTGCTCACCCCGAATCGACGCTGCCCACTCGACGTCAGTCGTCGCGGCCGCCGAGCAACCCGGATCTGAAGAGGAAATAGAGGAGGGTCATGAGGGTCGAAACGGCAGCCGCAACATAGGTCAGAGCCGCCGCGTTGAGGACCCGGTCGACACCGTCCCGCTCGGGGCCTGAGATGATGCCGTGCTCGACCAGCAGGACCTTGGCCCTCCTCGACGCGTCGAACTCCACCGGCAGGGTCACCACCTGGAAGAGCAGCACCGCCGAGAAAAGCACGGCGCCGACGAGCACCATGTTCGTCGAGGACAGGAAGAGGCCCCCGAGCATGACCAGATAGCCGAGACTCGAACCGATCTTGGCGGTGGGCACCAGCATCGACCTCAGACCGAGCGGTTTGTAGTGTTCGGCGTGTTGGATGGCATGGCCGGCCTCGTGCGCCGCCACTCCGACCGCAGCAACCGACCTCGAGTCAAAGACGCCCTCGGACAGGTTGAGTGTTCGATTGACGGGGTTGTAGTGATCGGTGAGCATCCCCTGGGCGCGCAGGATCTTGACCTCATGAAGCCCGGCCGATCCGAGCAACCTCGAGGCGGCCTCGGCACCGGTCTGGCCGTTGGCGGTGGGCACGCGAGAGTATTTCTTGAACGCCGACTTGGTTTTGAAGCTCGCCCACATGGACAGCAACAGCGCCGGAATGATGAAGACGAAGTACACGGGATCGAAATACATGGTTTCCTCCGGGCGACCGAGGTGAATCGGCGCCTCACACTCATCCATATAACACACTCGATAGCGGAAATCTTCTCGATTGCCCTTGACAATCTGATTTTCAGATTGTATTAATATACTATGACAATAATACATCCATACAATCGGCCGGCCATGGGAGAACTGAATTGACCATCCAGCTCCAGATTGACCCCAAGAGCGGGGTTCCCTTCTATCGCCAGATCATCGACCAGGTGAAGGCGGCCATCGTCACAGGTTCCATCGAACCGGGCGACCGGCTTCCGACCGTGCGGCAGCTCGCGGTGGATCTTTCTGTCAATCCCAACACGGTCAGTCGCGCCTACACCGAGCTCGAACTCACCGGTCTTGTCGAGACCCAGATGGGTTCGGGGACCTTTGTCGGCCAGCAGCAGGTCGAAGGCGACCAGATCGAGCGTCGGCGACTGCTGGAGCAACTCTGCCAGGACTTCCTGTCTCGAGCCTCGAATCACGGATTCACCCTTGACGATGTCGTCAAAACCCTCGAGCAGCGCCGACGGCGCTGAGAAAGGACTCACCATGAACACCGGTTCTTCCTCGTCACGACTCACCGCCCTCGAGCGGTTCGCCACCTCGTTCCACGCCGATTTTCGTTTCGGTCCGCTCAACATCGTCATTCTTGTCGGGCTGTGTGTGGCCGGTCTGACCATCTACCTCGCGACGCACACCTTTGATCTGGATACCGTCATCACCATGATTTCGGTGGCGCTGGGCCTCGCCGTTCTTTTTCGAATCACCCAGATATGGGAGTCGGTGCTCATCCTGACCACCCTCGCGGCATTGGGAACCTATCTTCACCACCGACCGAACAGCGAGATTCTGGTCGCCACCGTGATCATCGCCGGCCTTTTCGCGCCCTGCGTACAGGTGGCCTATCAGTGGGAGAAGGCTGTTCTTCTGCGTTTCGGCGGTTTTCGAGGTCTCCGCGGCTCGGGGCTCTTTTTCGTCCTGCCGGTGATCGACAAGGTCGCCAACTATGTCGACCAGAGAATCAGGGTCACCGATTTCTCGGCGGAGACCACCCTGACGAGTGACACCGTCCCGGTCAATGTCGACGCCATCGCTTTCTGGATGGTATGGGACGCCGAGAAAGCCGTTCTCGAGGTGGAAAACTTCGCCAACGCCGTGACTCTGTCGGCCCAGACCGGGCTTCGCGACTCCATCGGCAAGCACGAGCTTGGTGAAATGCTGAGCCACCGAGACCGGCTCGGTGACGAGATCCAGCAGGTTCTCGACGCCAAAACCAGCGCCTGGGGCATCACCGTCCAGTCGGTTGAGATCCGCGACATCATCATCCCCAAAGGCCTCGAAGACGCCATGAGCCGACGCGCCCAGGCGGAACGGGAGCGCCAGTCGCGACTGATATTGTCCACCGCCGAAACCGAGATCGCAGCGAAGTTCGCCGAGGCCTCCGAGCACTACAAGAGAAACCCGGCGGCGCTCCATCTGCGGGCCATGAACATGGTTTACGAAGGCCTCAAGAACAAGGGGTCCATGATCATCGTGCCCTCGACCGCGGTCGAGACCATGGGTCTCGGCGCAATGGGCGGACTGACGGCCTTCGACCGGATCCTCGGTGAGAACGCCGATGCGGAGGAGGCGGACTCGGACATTCAGCCGAACGCGGAGAACACGACAACGATATGAATGCCGAATAAACCCTGGGCCGGAATCGGAACTTCGCGGTATCATCGCCGAGTTCGGTACAGGAGGCTCGATGTCATCCCACCGCCCCGTCGGTATTCGTTGGTTTCTCATCTCCGGGTTGCTCACCCTGAGTTGCGCTGTGGTGGCCGCCCTGATCGCCGCCCGCTTCGCACCCTGGGAGCTCGTCGCCGGCAACATGATCATCCGCACCCAGCGCGGGATGACCCACACTTTTCCCACGCCCGAGAGCGGTCACCTGATCAACATCGACAACCGCACGAATTTCGAGCTCTCCGAGGCGCCACAGCCACGGAACGTCATCCTCATGATCGGCGACGGGATGGGAGTCGGCCAGGTAAGCGCGGCTTCCGCGATTCTTCATGGACCCGCCGGTGGACTCGCCGTCGAGTCAGCCCCGATCACCGGGCTGGTCCGCACCTATGCAGGAAACGATCTCGCCACCGACTCGGCCGCTGCGGCCACGGCGATGGCGACGGGGTTCAAGGCTCCGAAGACGGCGATCTCCATCCTCGCCGACGGCCGGAGTCCGCGGACGCTCATGGAGGCGCTGAAGGCTGTCGGCATCAGGACCGGGATCGTCACGACATCCGGCCTCGCCGATGCCACTCCCGCGGGCTTTCTCGTCCACGCCGACGACCGATACCAGTATGCCGACATCTTCTCGTCGATCCTCGCAACCAGACACGATGTCCTGATCGGCGGAAATTGGATCCGCCACCACAAGGCCAAACACGACCGGGAGTATCTGGACCTCGTTGATCGGGTCGATGAGCTCGGACCCTTGGCCGGTTACAGCGTGATCCACAGCGAAAACGATCTCGCACACGCACAGACTCCGGTCCTCGGCCTCTTCCCGCCTCGTGGCGACTCCACTGACGACCACGGACCCGATCTGACCATTACAACGCAATTCACACTGGAATCTTTGGCGAGAGACGATGTCGGCTTTTTCGCCATCATCGAGTCCGAGGTCACCGACAGTCGCGGCCACATGAACAGCATTGCCGGTGTCGTCGACGCCGTTCGCGAGTTTGACGCATCGGTGGCTCTGGCAGTCGAGTGGGCCGAAACTCGCGGCGACACCCTCGTGCTGGTCACCGCCGACCACGACACCGGTGGCCTCGGGATCATCGACGGTGACTACGACGACGGTGTCGGAGAAGTGCGTTGGGGCACGGAGGTCCACACGGCACAGTGGGTTCCCCTCTTCGCATTCGGGCCCGGCGCCGAACATTTCAGCGGTGTGATCGACAACACAGACATCGGCATCCTCATTGCCAAGCTCCTTGGAATCGAAGACTTCCCCGACCTTGAACCTTGAAATCGCCGCCCGGGGGTGTTAAGGTCCCGTCCCGATCGAGCGTCGACAACCGACGACCGCAATCACCCGAAAGGACCGAGTCATGAATCTCGCCGCAGGCCTCAAAAGGCTGATGTTGGGGCCGGAAGAAAAGCCCATTCCCAACCTCAATCGGAACGATCGCTGTTGGTGCAACAGCGGTAAGAAGTACAAAGCGTGCCACCAGGCCACCGACGACCGCAAACGCGCAGCCCAGCGGGCCGCGTCCGCCAAGCAGCAGGGTGGAAGCCTCAAGCGCGGATTCTGATCGCCCCCCCCGGGCCACCAATTCACAAACTCGGACTAGATTCAACGGATCGGGTGTTGCACCTCACAGGAGCATCACCATGGCCGAAATCGATGTCTTGAACCAGTTTCCACACAATCACGCGGTCGGTGAGATTGATGAGGTCCTGCCCGTGGTCGTGGACCAACTCCACGCCCAACGCGACACCCTCGCAACACCTCTGCGACGAACCTTTCGCGGTCATCCGCTGCCCTCACGCTCGGAGATCTTCAAGGTCGTCGAGCTTCTCCGTTCGGTAATCTTCCCCGGTTACTTCGGGAACCGGGACGTCACCGACGAGAGCCTGAGCTACCACATGGGCGCCACTCTCCATCGGGTGTCGTTGGTGATGGTGGACGAGGTCCACCGAGGCCTGTGTTTCGCCTGCAGACGGGACGACACCGATCGAACCCCCGCCGCATGTCTTTCGCGGGCGAAACGGATCACCGCCGAGTTCCTCCGATGTCTGCCCGAGATCCGGAGGCTGCTCGCCCTCGACGCGGTGGCAGCCTACGAGGGCGACCCGGCGGCGCCTGATCCCTCCGAGGCCATCTTCTGCTACCCCGGCGTTCTCGCCCTGACCAGCCACCGCATCGCTCACGAACTGTACCGGCTCGAGGTGCCTCTGATTCCGCGGATCATCTCCGAGCACGCCCACTCCGAAACCGGGATCGACATCCATCCGGGCGCCACCATCGGCGAGAGCATTTTCATCGACCACGGCACCGGCGTGGTCGTCGGCGAGACCACTGTCATCGGTGACCGGGTACGTCTCTATCAAGGTGTGACGCTGGGGGCAAAGAGCTTCCCCCTCAACGAAGAGGGCAACCCCATCAAAGGGATCGACCGCCACCCTACCATCGAGGATGAGGTCACCATCTACTCGGGTGCGACCATCCTCGGCCGAGTCACCATCGGCCGGGGCTCGATCATCGGCGGCAACGTGTGGCTGACCAGGGACGTGCCACCCGGAAGCCGGATCTCTCAGGGCCGACCGAGGACAGCGGCGTTCGAAAACGGCGGGGGGATCTGATTGATCGAAGAGTGCTTTTTTCGTCGTGAATGTCAAATGTTGTAACACTTCTGCCCCGGCAGCTGTGAAACATACTTTCGCGATTGATTCTCAAGAACAGTTTCGCCGCGAAAGCGTATCATGATGGTGATGTCTCGCGTCCACCGTCAGTTCGCCGCGCTCCTCGCGCCGGGGGCTTTGGCCTTTCTCTTGGCCGCCCTCTCGGTGGCGGACATGTTTTCCCCGAGGCCGTACGACGGGGTCATCATCGAGGCTGATGTTCCGGGCTCCACCGTGGTGCACAAGGTGGTTCCGGGATCCGGGGCCCATCGAGCCGGCATTCGCCAGGGCGATGTCATCGTTGGAATCGACCGTGAGATCCTCTCGTCGGCCGGCCACGCCCAGCAGCTGCTCAACCGGCATTCCATCGGCGAATCCGTGCCCTACATGTTCCGCTCAGGCGGGAGCATCAAGGAGCGCGAGGTCGAACTCGGACGACGTCGGATCGGCGACACCTCCTACCTCTATGCCGCCATGCTCGGCTTTCTCTTCTTCGGCATCGGCGCCTTCGTCGTCATTCGCCAACCGCGGCTTCCGACGGCGCGGGTCTTCTACATCATGTGCAGCCTCTTCATGCTCTTTCTGGTGTGTCGTCTTCGACCTGCGTCCTACTCGTGGGTCGACACCTTCGTACTCACCACGGGCACCATGGCGCTGCTCTTTCTTCCAGCAGCGTTTCTCCACTTCTTCCTGATCTTCCCGCGACCGGTATGGGAGTGGCGGCGCGACCCCATCGCAGACACCATCGGATGGATCGCTCGGCTCAGTCCGCGTCTGGTGCCCATTTATCTGCTCCCGCCCATCGTCTACGTCACAACCCTCGCCGGTTCGTGGTGGACGGGCACCCAGGTGGCGCTGATCTCCGGCGCCCCCATGGCCAATTGGTGGGTCATGGTCGGTTACATGGTGCTCGGGTTGGGTGCCCTCGGTCTGAGTGCCCGCTATCTCCCTGATATTCAGCAGCGGCGCGGGGCGGGGCTGGTCTTCGTCGGCACCCTGTTCGGAGTTGTCCCTTTCATCCTCCTCGCAGTGGCATTTCCCTCATTCCTCGACACCGAGCGGTTCATTTTCTACGGCGTGGTACCCCTGGTTCTGGTTCCCATCACCTTTGCCTACGCCATCGTCCGCTTCCAGCTTCTGGACATCCGGGTCATCCTCCGAAAGAGCCTGCTCTATGCGGTGACGACCGCCCTCGTGACCGCACTCTACGCCGGCGGCATTGCGTCGTTCAACCGCATCTTCCAGGGCACTCAGCTCGCCGATTCACCCTATTTCCCGGTGGTCTTCGCCCTGGCCATCGTGCTGCTCTTCGAGCCTCTGCGTCAACGACTGCAACGACCCGTCGACCGCTTCTTCTTCGCCGAACGTCACCGGTTCCAAGAAGCCATGGTGGAAATGGGTGAGGCTCTGACCAACGAGATCGAGATCGGACCCGTCGTCACCCAGCTCGTGGAACGCCTCCCCGAACTCCTCGGGCTTCGCTTCGCCGCCCTCTACCTTCCCAGGGGCAGCAGTCTTCAACGTGTCGCGGGGCCGACTGCGTTGCCGGTCGAGCTCCCCATCATCGGCATCCTGCACGACTTTCTCAGGAGCAAGGGACCGCTCCTACGCATGGACGAGCTCGCGCCCATCCGGCTGCTCTCCGCCGATGTCGAGCAACTCGGCGACGAGCTCGGCGCCGTCGGAGTCGAGATCGTCGGCCTTCTCGCCACCAAGCGCCGGTCGGTGGGTATCATGCTGCTGTCCGGCAAGAGGGGTCAGACCGCCCTCGAACGCGACGAGCTCGATCTTCTGCGCGGTCTCCTCAACCACGCATCCATTGCGTTGGAGACCAACCTCCTCCTCGACGAGCGCGCACGCCAGGCGGAGTTCGAGCGCGAGCTCAAGATCGCGGCGTCGATCCAGGCGTCGCTGCTGCCGAACCAGCTCGAGGCTGTGACAGGTTGGG
>Ga0316198_10003045_pt1 | contig 10188 bp, 7 predicted proteins | sample OudBieAanoxic_MG_FD_204935 | JGI IMG/M metagenome (GOLD analysis project Ga0316198, IMG submission 204935) | Coastal sediment microbial communities from Oude Bieten Haven, Netherlands - site A anoxic | ecosystem: Environmental > Aquatic > Marine > Coastal > Sediment | place: Netherlands...
AAAATCACGGTAATGTGCAGTGTCGTACTGCTCTTGACGGCGGCACTTCTGGTCCCCTCCGTCGCCCAGGCTGAAAAAGAAATCAAGATCGGCGTTCTTTACCCGTTGACAGGCGGTGCTGCTGCTGCCGGCCGCGAACTGCGCGCCGGGGCTGAGTTGGCCGCCGATATTGCCAACGGTGTCATGGCCGATATCAATATGAACATGGCGAAAAATGCCGGTATTCAAAGCATGGGTGGCACCAAAATCGTCCTGATCTTCAAGGATCACGAAGGCAATCCTACCCTGGGTGCCGACCTGGCCAAAAAGCTGGTTCTCGATGACAAGGTCGACGGTCTTTTGGGGTGCTATCACAGTTCGGTCACCAAAACTGTCAGTGCCGTGGCCGAACAGTATGGCGTGCCCATGATCAACGGCTCATCCACCTCTCCGGCGCTGACCGAGAGGGGCTTCAAATGGTTCTGGCGAACCACTCCGCATGATACCTGGTTCACGAAGGATCTGTTCGAACTATTGAAGGGCCTCACCGAAGGCAAAGCCAGAGGTGTCAAAGCCGTGGCCAAAAAAGATATTATGAACCTTGCCTCAGCCTGTGAAAAAACCGAGTGGGGATCATTTGTTTCAGCCTTGATCAAGGATTTCTCCAAGGAGTACGGCTTCGACCTGCGCAAGTCGATGCTCTACGCCAAAGAGTCACCGGACCTCTCCAGTGAGGTTCGCTCCCTGAAAGCCTCCCGGGCTGATGTCATGCTTTTTGCTTCCTACACCTCGGACGCCATCTTGATGCTCAAGACCCTCAAAGCCCAAAAAGCACAGCCCAAAATCCTCTGGGGCCAGGATGCGGGTTTTGAAACACCCGAATTCCAGCAAACACTTGGCGACAACATTATCGGCATCCTGACCCGCACGGTTTTCCTGCCTAAAGTTGTCGATGTCAAACCTCTTGCCGGGCAGGTCAACGCACTTTACAAAGCCAAGACCGGCAATGACCTCAGCGGCGCATCTGCGCGGTCTTTCACTGGATTGCAAACCTGGGTTCATGTGCTGGAAAAAGCCGCTTCCACCAAACCGGAGGACATTCAGGCCGCTGCCAATTCGATTGACATACCCGGTGACCAGCTGGTGGTGCCCTGGGCCGGGATCAAGTTCAGCACCAGCGGCAAGGAGCTCGGACAGAACGTTCTCGGATCAGGCTTGATCGGCCAGTACCAGAAAGGTCCGGACGGCAAGGTGGGCCTCGAAATCGTCTATCCCTTCGATGTCACCACGGCCGACATGATCTATCCGTTCCCCACGTGGTAATAACGGTTGTCACCTGGATATCTCCCGCCGCCTTCCCAGAACGTTTGCTTGGGAGGGGGTGGGAGACGTTTTATTCTACTACAGCGCGGACAGGCTGGAACCAAATTCGAAATCCGGAGCACGAAAATCGAAACAATATCACGTGATCAAAAAGACAATGACAAAAAGTGCTTAAGACGCTATCCGAGACGGCTCCCTCAGCGTTTCGATCATTAAGTCATTTGGATTTGTTTAGGATTTCGGATTTAGTTATCTGAATTTATTACGCAACGTGCCATTTGAAATACTAAATATCTCCCTTTTGCTGAGGATCTCAGTCTTAAGGGATTAAATCGAGCGCTTATATTCAGGTTTGATAAAAGAGTGATCCATGGATATTCTCTTCAGTTCCCTGGCGGCCGGTGTTCTCTTCGGTATGACCTTGGGCCTGGTGGCCCTCGGATTGACAATCATCTTCGGGGTCATGGACATCATTAACTTCGCTCATGGGGAATTTCTCATGATCGGCATGTACACCGGTTTGCTTACAGCCCAGGCCACCGGCGTCGATCCCTTGTTTACCCTGCCGGTGGCTGCGGTTGTCGGTTTCCTGCTCGGCGTCGCCTGCTACATGGGGTTCATCAAATATCTGCTGCGGGGTCCGATGATCGCCCAGCTCCTGGGAACCTTCGGTTTGATGCTGTTTCTGCGCAACCTGGCGTTGCTCATTTTCGGCGCCAATGATCGTGCTGTGCATTACGGTATCCTGGTGGGCAAAAGCTTCGACATCGGCATGGGCATTATCATACCGGCCACCAAGCTGGCCACTGCCGGCCTGTCTCTGGTGGCCTTCGCGGCCGTGTGGCTGCTGATGAACCGTACAAAAATCGGGAAAGCCCTGACCGCCACGGCCCTCAATCCCCAGGGTGCGCGCTACATGGGAATCCCCACGGAGCGGATGAACGCCCTGGCATGGGGAATCGGCGGTGCCTCAGTCACTATCGCTGGCGCTTTGATCGTCAATTTCTGGTCGGTCAACCCTTATATCGGGTTGTTGTTCACTATGCTCGCTTTTGCCATCGTGGCCCTGGGCGGCTTCGGCAGCGTGCCGGGGGCCTTTTTTGCCGGCATCGTCGTCGGCCTGATCACCGAAATTCCCGGGTTCTGGGATTTCATGACCTACACCTTCGATGTCGACTGGATGGCGGATGTACCCATGACCTCCTTTAAGTACATGTGGGTTTACGTGGCCTATTTTGTCATCATGGTCGTCCGGCCGAGGGGACTATTCGGATGGAAGCATTAAAGAACGCGTTGGACTTTTCGGATTTTCCACGCTTGGACCTGGTGATTGCCAGCGCGGTGGGCATCCTGTTTGTGTGTTTTCCCCTCTTCCCCCATTCGGCTTTTTCCATGGCAACCATGATCCAGTTCTTCATCTTTTCTCTCTACGGTATGGGTTGGAACACCATCGGCGGGTACGGGGGACAGGTGGACCTGGGTAAGGCCCAATATGTCGGCATCGGGGCCTATACCACGGCGGTGATGCTCATTCGCTGGGACATCCCCTTCTGGTTCTCGATGCCCATCGGGGTTATTCTGTCGGTCACCTGGTCGTTCATCATCGGTTATCCGCTTTTCCGGCTCAGGGGTCATTATTTTGCCATTGCGACCATCGCCACCTCGCTGGTCCTCAAGGACCTCTTCGAGGTCTGGGATTTCGTGGGGGCCGCACGCGGGCTCGAAATTTCTCCCATTAAGTACGCCCCGCCGGATTTCCTGCGGCTGATCTTCCGCGAGGATATCTACTACTATTACGTCATCTTTTGCTTTTTTCTGATCGGCATCCTTTATATGAACTGGTTCCGCAAATCCCGCCTGGGCTTTCAGCTCCGGGCCATCAAGGACAACGAAGATGTCGCCCAATCGTTGGGCATCAATGTCCACTGGGCCAAAATCAAGACCTATGCCATCGCCACCGCTTTCGTAAGCGTGGTCGGTTCTTTCCATGCCTGCTACATTAAAAACATCGAACCGGAAGATACCATGAGCCTGAACCTGTCGATCCTCATCGCTCTGATGGCCATGTTGGGCGGGGCGGGTTCGTTGTGGGGGCCGATCATCGGTGCTGGCGTTTTGATCCCGCTAAAGAGTTATCTCAAGGAATGGTTGGGCGCCTCTGCCGGTCTGGTGGGAATCGACCTGATCCTCTATGCCATTATCATCATGATTATTTCTGCTGCCGAGCCCCGTGGTATCTGGGGCCTGGTCGAAAAGGTCCGCCGGAGAAAGTTGAACTGATGGCACTGCTCGACGTTCGCAACCTGACAAAGGACTTTGGGGGTCTGCGGGCCAATGACGACATCTCCTTCGCACTGGATAAGGGAGAACTTCTCGGATTGATTGGTCCCAACGGAGCCGGCAAAACCACCCTTTTCAATTGCATCGCCGGCCTGCACCAGGTGACGTCCGGACGAGTCATCTTCAGCGAAGAGGACATCACCCCCTTGGCGGCATTTGACGTGGCCCGGCGGGGATTGGCGCGAACCTTTCAAGTATACACGGCCGCCGGTGATCTATCGGTCGTTGAAAACGTGATGGTGGGTTGTTTTATGCGCAACCGCTCGCGCAAGGCTGCCAGGGAACGGGCCGAAGAAATTCTGGAAAAACTTAATCTCACGGAACATGCCGGATACCTGGTGAGTGAACTGCCGGTGGCGGCCCAGAAACGTGTCACCATGGCCACTGCTCTCGGCACGACCCCGAAAATGCTGCTGCTCGACGAAGTGGCCGCCGGATTGAACCCTGGTGAAATCGAAGAAATTCTTTCCATCATCAAGTATGTGCACAACGATTTGGGGATCACCGTCATGTTGATCGAACACGTCATGGAACTGGTGATGAGAGTCAGCGACCGCGTCATCGTGCTGGACTACGGACGCAAGATCGCTGACGGCAATCCCCAGCAGGTCGCCGGGAATCCCCAAGTCATCAAGGCCTATCTTGGAGAACGCTACGTCAGGGAACACGCAAAAAAAATCGACCTAAACGATGCAGCAAACCATTCTTGAAACCGACAAGATCCACGTGCGCTATTCCGGCCTGCCGGTGCTCCAGGGAGTCTCCATCAGGATCACTGCCGGAGAAACGGTCTGCGTGGTGGGATCGAACGGCGCCGGGAAGTCAACGTTGCTGCGCGCTATCATGGGTGCACAGCGAGCATTCGACGGCCGCATCCTTTTCCGTGGCAAAGAAATTCAGCGATCACCAACCGAAGAGATCGTTCGGATGGGCGTTGTTTATGTCCCGGAAGAAAAAATGCTCTTCAAGCCCCTTTCCGTGGAAGAAAATATCCTTCTGGGTGCCTACGTTCTAAAAGACAAGGATCAGGTGCAAGGCAACCTTGACTTCGTCTACCGCCTGTTTCCCCGGCTCAGAGAACGGGCCGATCAGGCGGCATCTACCCTCTCTGGCGGCGAACAGCAGATGGTAGCCATCGGTCGCGGCCTCATGTCGCGTCCGGAGGTGCTCATGCTGGACGAACCCTCCCTGGGCCTGGCCCCACTGCTGGTGGACGAAGTGCTCGCCACGGTACGTCGTCTCAAGGAAGAAGGAATCACAATTCTGCTCGTTGAACAAAACGTTCGTGAAGCCCTTGATCTGGCCGATCGCGGCTATGTCATGCAGACCGGCCGAATCGTCGAGGAAGGCAGCGGTAGGGAACTCCTGGAGAGTAACCGGTTCCAAAAGGCATTTTTAGGCATCTGAAACCGGTCGGTTTCGGTACTCCTTGTGTTTCTTCCACGAGAAAATCCCGCAAGCTATCACCTTGTCAATAATCGCATCTAACGCGTAGACAAAAGTGGCAGCCCAACTTCAGAAGATCTTGCCTCCCTTGTCTCACTATAGAGGTTGTCAAACAACGTTCCGTTATTCTAACGTTTTTTCTACAACCACTTATACCATCCTTCTGTTTTTCGGAACTTATTTTGAAAAACGGTAAAACCGCATATCGGGCGTCACCAGAAACATAAAATGGCGCGAATCCGTCGCGCTGAAATCGAAGGATTCGCGACAATCATTTTCGCCCTTACGGCCTTATTGCGGCGATGGCTTGATATTCTGTTTTATGCGGAAAAGTTGGATATTGAATAGGTCCAAGTCGCTATTTTTTAACTAGTGTCCATCCACGGTCTTATTTAGAGCACTGATCAGTTTCCGATCCAGAAATGTGCAATTTTCTGCAAGTTCAAGGAAATCAAGGAATTGCGCGGAAGCGTACTCTCGTATGCCGCACAAGCGATTCCAGACCCGTCACGCCCAAGGCGTGATTGACGCCGACCTGTCCCGAACCAGGCGGGGAATTGCGGAAAAGGGCCATTTATGGACGGAAACTAACTAAGATTCGATTAAACCACCCGACACCGCAATTCATATGTTAATCCATAACATTTAGATCGGGCCACCCTTTCGCATTTGCATTCATGAACACCAAGCTTACTCTTCATTTTTGTTGGACATCATTTCTGAAATGGCCCGGCCGTTGAAGTGAGCCGAAGGGGCAACACCCAGCAAACTCAAAATGGTGGGGGCGAGGTCCAACAAATGAATGCTTTTAAGTTTTACATCACTGCATATACGAGGCCCAGCAGCGGCAAGGAAACCCCAGGGGCGATGGGCGCCGGTTCTTCGTTCTGGGAATCCTTGCTGGATTGTTCCCACGCGGGGAGATGCCACATCTGTAACCAGGGATTCGTTCGCCCACAAAACCAGTAAATCGGGTAGTGCCTCCAAATTAGCACCCTCATAAATCCTGTGTGTCTTAACAACTTCTTTAACCACTGGCCTTCCCGTTTTCAGATGCTTTAATTCTTGCAGCGCCTGACCGATCTCATCGCACACACTTTGGTATTCACTGCCAGGTTTCACCGTCCCGTGAGGCTCTCGTCCTTTGAGGTTAATGCGAACGGCACCAGAGTAGTCGTTAGGCACACAGAATGCCCGGCTTTGTTGCCAGCCGCTACGTGCGTGCAAGAAACGGCGTGTCCAGCGGTCCCAAAAACGCATAGGCACGATCGCTTTAGCGGACTCAATAACGCGAGGGGACACGACCCGCTCTATAACCCGGGTTTTCCAGGGACCCCAACGTTGTATAGGCGAAAAAAGACTGCTATGCCCTTTGTGTTCACTGGGCGCGCCCATGCCGATGCGGGCCAACACCTCCGGCAAGATGTGCCAACCGCTATAATTAGGCCCCATTCCGGAAAATGAAAATACCAGTAGATCAGCCTCCGGACGCGCTTCACACAACTCTCCGATTGAGCGGTCGATAATGCCAGATAGCTCACGAAAAACTTCTGCATATGTGCAAAGTTGTTTTTGGGGGCGGTTCGGGTGGGTTTCGTCTATCAGATCCCATAAAAGGTGCATCGCCCAGTGCGGCTCGCTGAATACCGTCATGAAGAAATCATGCGGGCCTTGATCGAATACCCAACGGGATAAAGCAGCTTTCATTTGAGCACCATGAAGTAAATCATGTGCCAAAGATTCATATTCCTTAGCGCTTTCGGGTTTAATTGCGACGCGATACTTATTCGCTAAGGGATGGTGACCAAATCGTCTTGTAATTTCTTTTATTAAAGGTTTCGGTGATGAGGATTGTGGCCAAGCGGGGTACTCGCCCCCCCATCCGGTGATATGAATACCGTTGAAATCTCCTAAAGGAAAAGTTTGGGGCACGTCGATTATGGCGCATGTGTAACCTGAACGCTGGAGTTCCGACCAGAAGGGCTCGTAAGGAACATCATCGGCATACATTTTAACAATCTCATAGGTCCCTGACCGGAGCTGCATGTGCGTGAAGAACTGCCCATGCTCGGATGGGTCCACGCCAGTAAAGAAAGTCGGCCAAATCGCACCGCTAGAGATGTCGGAAACGGACTCCAGCCGCGTCCAAAGACCCTCGGAACGCAGGCGGGCCAAATTAGGCATCCAGCCCCTTTTCAGCCACTGTTCCATGATATCAGGATCTGCGACCTCAACACAAACAGCCGTAACAACCTTGGATGATGCGGATGCCACCACGGAGTTCCTCCATAACTGCAGTTTACTTGGTCTTGCGCACAGCTTCCAGCCATGTCAACACAACTCTGGCGTTGCCGGTCAGTATCTCTTTGATTATCCGAGCCAGGGCGCGGAAGGGTAATAAATAGAGAAAACACAGCCATTGCCAAGAATTGGTATGCCGTCGAATAAAGTAAAACATGTTTTTGGCTTTGTGGCGTTCGTAAAGGCTAATGATTCCACGGCCGGAACGACCGCCGGCGTGGTAGACAACGGCCATGGGCGTAAAGACGATCCGGAAGCCGGCCTTAATGGCGCGGAGTGACAAGTCGACGTCTTCCCATCCGTAGGGGTTGAAGTTATCATCAAAACAGCCGATCTTCCTGAAAACCGCCGTTCGTACCAAGAATGCAAACCCGGGGCACGCTTGGATTTCCCGCATCTGGTCGTATTGCCCAGTATCACATTCCCCGCTGGCCACGTCTCGTAGAGCCCCTGTATAGGGATTGAAATGCATGCCGCCAGCAGAGAGCAGCATTCGGTCACCTTTTTTGCGGAAAGCTTTTGGGGCCACCATTCCGATACGAGGGTGTCGGCCGGCAACTTCGATCAATGCACCAACCGTATCGGGTTCAACCTGGGTATCGTTGTCAAGGAAGATGATGTACTCAGCGGCCAGATTGGCGATGATCCAATTGATTCCGGCATTCCGGCCACCAGCGACTCCCGCATTGTAGCTATTGCAAACCACGTTCACAGCTGGGAACTGGCATTCAACGGCTTCGGTCGAACCATCGCTTGAACCATTGTCTACGACCACAATCTGCAGCACCTCATAAGTCGTAGCCATAAGACTTCGGAGGCATTCGATAAGCAAGTCTTTACCGTTGTAGTTCAAAACGACTATTGCAGCAGGTGCCGGATCACGAGATGTTTTCACGCGCATTGTGATTTCCTGTTATCATCTTTGAAAACTGTAAAAGGAAAGAAAGGTTAAGCATCGACGCTGACATTCACTGCAACGTGCGTTTAGACTGTTTCGGCCGAACACGCAGATAACGCCGCGCATCCATAAAAGCCCCTAACAATGCCACGAATACCATGCCAGCATACTGAATGAATGAAAAGGCAACTGCCTGAGGGGCCGACACATCGAATGGCAGTAGAAGATAGATCAGGCTGAATTCGCGAACACCTAAACCAGAAGGCGTTAGCGGCACAGCCGCTAAAAGGACAGTGAAGGCCCGGAGCCAACCGACACTGGTAAATGACAGATTCAATTCCAGCGACACCGCCATGAGATACACTGCTGCAGTTGCAACAATATGAAACAGCAAGGAATGGCTCAGAAGCAAAAGAACTTTGCGTGCGCCAAGGTTATGGTATTGCAGAATGGCGTTAACAACCCGCCTGATCACCTTCAGTACGGCCTGGGGTAACCAGCGCGATTGGTTTGTGTGCCGTTGCAACCATCGGGATACAGGCGCGCCGAATCCTAATAAAATGGTCAGAGAAACCAACAGGCAGACGCCTGCTACTCCCGCAAGCCCCCAAAATACCACCGGAACTTGTGCAGCAGCAGTTTCGACGGTCAAACAGAGAAGTCCGAATAGCGCGAGAACTAAATAATCAATCACTCGTTCCGCAGTCAGAACGGCAAAAGCTTCGGAACGTCCGTAGTGCGGTTGAGAGAACCGATACCATCTAATAATTCCACCTGAAAAACTGCCTGGCAGAAACATGCTATACAAGGTACTGGCGCAACTGATCTCGAAAATAGACCGCAATGAAAACGAAAGTCCTTGATGGTCCGTCAGCACTTTGGTCCTCATGGCGCCCAACAGTCGGGCAGTCAGGATCGCTACCGCGGCAACGCATAGGGGTATCGGGTTGGCGGTCGTCAGGACGTTCCAAATTTTGGCGACCGGTACGACACCGATCAATACGGCCAAAAGGACTGTTGCCAGCACGTAGCGCAACCACGGTCGCTTGAGGGAGTTGAAGTTAAACGTTTTGCGCATGCTGCTCATAAACCTCTATGTATCGATCGGAAATCGCTCTCCAACTGTAAATGCGCTCCAATCGTGATCGCGCGGCAGTACCTAACGCCTTAATTAGCTCCGGATGACCGATCAATTCGATCAAGGCGGAACGAATAGCATGCGGATCGCAAGGGGCGACCAGCAAGGCAGCTTTACCGACCAATTCGGCACAACCGGTATCCCTCGTGGTAATAATTGCTAAGCCGGCTGCCATGGCTTCTAACAGGACAAGAGGGCAGTTTTCGGTTTCTGACGGGAAAACGAAAATGTTCGAAGTCTCGTAAAGGTGTTTTAGTTCATTTGAATTGTTGTCAATCCAGCCGGTAAAGCGAACCGGTATGTCGAGCTCGCCAGCGCGTTTTTTTAGCTCGTTGCTGTAAGGGCCATCGCCCACCAGAACAACTTCATAGTCGATCTGCAAACCGTTAAGCGCTTGCAGCAGATATTGCACCCCTTTAAATTCGACCATGCGGGTAACCACGAGGATCCGCTTGGCTTTCGACCCGGCCGGATCGAAACGGCACGGATTGAATCCATTGGGTATAACCGTTGTTTTTACGTTGCGATTAATATTCAACACCCGCGAGTTCAAATACTGGCTCGGGCATATAACCAAAGAGGCCTTCAGCGTCAACGACCGCCATAAGGGGCGCAGGCAATAATGCAACCAACGGACCCGATGAGGATTGTGATGAGGTACATCTGTACCGTGAGCGGTAATAATGAACGGCAACCCGGCAGCCAATTGAGCCCAGAGCCCCAGAAGTCCGTCGGGCAGAACAAAATGTGAATGCACTATGTT
>Ga0316198_10003046_pt1 | contig 10188 bp, 10 predicted proteins | sample OudBieAanoxic_MG_FD_204935 | JGI IMG/M metagenome (GOLD analysis project Ga0316198, IMG submission 204935) | Coastal sediment microbial communities from Oude Bieten Haven, Netherlands - site A anoxic | ecosystem: Environmental > Aquatic > Marine > Coastal > Sediment | place: Netherlands...
CAACGACACGGCCTTCACCGCGCAACGCCTCGCCGAACTCGCCAAGATGGACGGCGGCATCGTCGTGAGCCCCGACGGCAATCAGATCATGCGGGCCAATGTCCACTTCAATCCGGACGCGTCGATCGCTACGAGTGAGACCGGCACGCGCTTTCGCACGGCTGAGCGGCTTGCTCGGCAAACCGGCTGCCCGGTGCTGTCCGTCAGCGAGGAGGGTCGCAGTGTTGCGATCGTCTACACCAACGGAGATCGCTACGAGCTACGGAGCCCGGCCTCGATGTACGCCCAGGCCAACCAGACCCTCAACTCGATCGAGCGCCTGCGCCGCCGGCTCCAGGAAGCCGAAGATCGGCTCGGTCGGCTCGAGGTCGAGGATGTGGTCACGGTCCGCGATGTCGCCATGCTGCTGCAGCGGGCCGCGATCGTGCATCGCCTCTACGGCGCCGTTGAGGACACGGTGATCGAACTCGGCGGCGAGGCCCAACTCATCACCATCCAAGCCGTCGACCTCATGGAAGGCGTCGACCACCGAGCCGAAGTGGTCTACGCCGACTACGGGCCGCGGCGTCGGTCGAAGACCAAGACGGTGTTCGACCGCCTCGAGGAGATCCCGACCGAGGACCTCTACGACACCGCCAGAGTGACCACGGTGCTGCGACTGGGTAGCCTCGACGGCCCGGCTCGGCCCCGTGGGGTTCGGCTTCTGGCAGGTATTCCGCGGCTTCCCGAGTCGGTGAAGAGCACACTGATTCGCCACTTCCGTGACTTCCAGGCGCTCCTGATGGCTTCGGTCGAGGACCTCGATGACGTGGATGGCGTTGGAACAACCCGAGCCAAACAACTACGTACGTATTTCGATCGTGTGCTCCAGTTTGGGTCCATCGAACACTGATTTATCGCGGTCCGTTCGTCGCAGACCGTTCAGGCTGTACAATGCCCGCTCCCGACCCCCCGAGTTAGCGTGCCTGCAAAGAAGACAACGTCCAAAAAGACCACCGCCTCGAAGGCGGCCAAGAAGCCTGCGGCGAAGAAGCCGGTGACCAAGGCTGCGGCGAAGAAGCCTGCGGCAAAGAAGCCTGCGGCAAAGAAGCCTGCGGCAAAGAAGCCTGCGGCAAAGAAGCCTGCGGCAAAGAAGCCTGCGGCCAAGGCTGCGGCGAAGAAGGCCGAGCCAAAAGAGACGGGTAAGTCTCCGGCTGCGCCCAAGCGTTCCGCCAGCGCAAAGATTCCCTTCAAGGTCGGCGACAAGGTCGTCTACCCACATCACGGTGCCGCCACGATCATCAAGAAGGAGCGGATCGATTTTGGTGGAGACAAGCAGGACTACTTCGTGCTCGAGGTTGCGACCGACCAACTGACGGTGCGGGTGCCGACCACAAAAGCGGTTGAGCTCGGCGTGCGTCCCGTCATCTCCAAGAACGTCGCTCGCAAGGTGTTTGCCACCTTCAAGGATGACCCACAGGAGGCGGGATCGAACTGGAGCCGCTGGTACAAGCTGCTGACCGAGAAGATCAACAGTGGCGACATCTTCCAAGTTGCCGAAGTGGTCCGCGACCTGACCTACGCCCAGCAGATCAAGGGCATCTCGCCGGCGCTCAAGCGCATGCTGGCCAAAGCCCGGCTGATCATCATCAGTGAGCTGCGGTTTGCGCTCGTCCTCGAGGAAGACGAAGCGATTCGGCGTCTCGATCGTGCGCTGCCCAAGGTCGAAGAGCCGGTCGAGCTCTAGGACCAGGGAGGACCGATGCGAGTCGGGTTCGGGTTCGATGCCCATCGCACCGGTGGTGACGGCCCGCTCAAGCTGGCCGGTATCGAAGTTGCCGCCGATCAGGGACTGATCGGGACGTCCGACGCCGACGTTGCCGTCCACGCCCTCATCGACGCACTGCTCGGCGCTGCGGCGCTCGGGGACATCGGCACCTACTTTCCATCATCCGACTCGCGTTGGGCAGGCGCCGACAGTCTCGACCTCCTCGGCGAGGTCGTGGCGACGGTCACCGCGGCCGGCTACCAGATCGGTTCCGTCGACCTCACCATCGTCGCACAGAACGTCCGGGTCGCTCCCCATCGCGAGGCGATGCGCGCCCGCCTTGCCGAGGTACTCGCCACCACGGTCGACTCAGTATCGGTAAAGGCCACCACCACCGACGCCCTCGGCTTCCTAGGCCGCGACGAAGGCATCGGAGCGACCGCAGTAGCGGTCGTTCAAGAGGCGTGAGGCCGAGCGCTACGCCAACGCTTCGAGTGCCGTCTTGGGGTCGTTGGTGATGACGGCGTCGATTCCGTAGTCGGCGAGGGCGCGGATACGGCTCGGCTTGTCGACGGTCCACGTGCCGACGGCGAGGCCGAGGTTGTGGGCCTCATTGATGATGTCGGCCCCGCCGACGCGGAGCCATTGGTGATACGGCAGCACCCATTGGTGGCCGCAGGCGGAGACCTTGGTCAGCATCTTGTCGGGATCGGTGCGATGGTCCAGAAGCTGACCAGTCACGATACGATCGTCGAGGACCCTGACCCTGATGACGGTCTCGGGGTCAAAGGATGACACCACTACCCGGTCGTGGAGGTCGTGTTGGTCGACCCAGCCAACAACTGCGGCCGCGGCGCGCTGCAGCGGGTCGTAGTCCGGCTGGCCGGTGTCGTTCTTGATCTCGAGGTTGAGCAGCATGTCGGCGGTGGTGGCCAGCATCTCGTCAATCGTGGGGATCTCCGGCAGGCCTGCCCTCACCTCGTCGAATGAGTGCTCGGCAAACACCCCAAAGCCCTCTTCGTCCGGTTCGTGGTGAAGCACCATGACGCCGTCGGTCGTGAGCCTGATATCGGTTTCGATGCCATCGGCGCCCTGTGCAACGGCAAGCCGGAAGGCTTCCAGCGTGTTGTCGCCGGCATAGGCCGAGGCCCCGCGGTGGCCGAGCACGAGCGGTCTGCCGAGTTCTTCCCTGGTGATCACTCAACCTCCTGACCGTTGAGTTCCAACGGTAGCGGTGGAGACGGGCGCTGATACCATTCCGGTCTCATGCGCATCTACAACACCCTCGGACGGAGCCACACCGAGTTCACGACACGGGACGAGGGCAAGGTCGGCTTCTACATCTGCGGACCGACCGTCCAATCGCGTCCCCACGTCGGTCACGGCCGGGCGGCGGTTGCTTTTGATGTGGTGCGTCGGTATCTGATGTGGCTCGGCTACGAGGTCACATACGTCCAGAACGTAACGGACGTCGACGACAAGATCATCGCGGCAGCGGCGGAACAGGGCCGTACGGCCGACGAGGTCGCGGTGGACGCCGCCCGGGCGTTCTCGGCCGGTTATCGCAAGCTCGGCGTATTGCCACCGACGATCGAACCGAAGGCCACCGAGCACATCCCCCAGATGATCGAGATGATCGAACGCCTGATTGCCACCGATCACGCCTACCCGGCTGACGGTGATGTGCTCTTCAGCGTTCGCTCGTTCCCGGGCTACGGCAAGCTCTCGGGGCGCAACATCGACGAACTCCAATCCGGTGCCCGGGTTGAGCCGGGAGAGCACAAGCGCGATCCGCTCGACTTTGCCCTTTGGAAGGCAGCGAAGCCCGGCGAACCGAGTTGGGAGTCGCCGTGGGGCCTCGGCCGACCCGGCTGGCATATCGAATGCTCGGCGATGTCGCTCGAGTATCTGGGGCTCGGCTTCGACATCCACGCCGGCGGCCACGATCTGGTGTTTCCCCACCACGAGAACGAGATTGCCCAAGCCGAAGCGGCGAACGAAGGGGCAGCCTTCGCGAAGTACTGGATTCACAACGGCATGGTGAATCTCGGCGGCGAGAAGATGGCCAAATCGACCGGCCACATCGTCGATCTGCTCGAGGCGCTCGACACCTACCAACCGATGGCGATGCGCCTGTTCTATCTGCGTACCCACTACCGCAAGCCGGTCGAGTTCACGAAGGAAGCGATGGACGACGCGGCAGCGTCGCTCGAGAGGCTTTGGGCGTTCCGGCGCCGGGTCTCTGGGCCGGTTGAGGGTGCCGCAGATGAGGTGACCCTGGGCCGATTCCAGGCGGTTCTGGAGGACGACTTCGATGTCGCCGGCGGCCTCGGGGTCGTTTTCGACACGGTGCGCGAGGGAAACCGCCTCCTCGATTCCGGCGAAGACGCCGGCCCTCTTGTTGCCGCGTACGACGAGATGATGACCGTGTTCGGGTTGCTTGAGCCCGACAAGGACGTGACCGACGTTGATGAGCAACTCCACCAGATAGTGGCCGTCGTCGGCGCCACCGAAACTGAGGCCGGAGGTGCCGTTGACGCACTGATTGAGCGGCGGGAACAAGCACGCGCAGCGCGCGACTGGGCAACGGCCGACTCCATCCGAGATGAGCTCGACGAACTTGGAATCATCATCGAGGACACGGCCGATGGCGCCCGCTGGCATCGGCGATAGCCTCGAGGGCATCCACGCCGTCGCCGCCGCCATCGCGGCCGGCCGGGTACGCCAGATGTCGGTGGAGCAGCAGCGACTGCGCCATGCCGATATCGAGCAACTCGTTGCCGCCGCCCGCGGTCGTGGTGTTGCCGTCGATCTCGTCGACGACGTTCGACCCCAGGCGGCCACCAGCGCTCCCCAGGGGGTCGTGGCTCGCGCCAAGCCGATTCCACTGCTGACCCTCAGTGAGGCGGCAGACGTCGGTGATCCTGCTGCGGTCCTCGTGCTCGACCATCTCGAGGATCCCCGCAACGTCGGGGCGATTGCTCGCTCCGCCCTTGCCGCCGGAGTGGGCGCCATGGTCGTCTCCGGGAGGCGAGCGGCGCCGCTGGGTCCCACCGCATTCAAGACGGCCGCCGGAGCGCTCGAGCACGTTGGGGTTGCCGTGGTCAGTTCGGTGGCGGACGCCGTTGCTCGCCTACGCAAGCGGGGCCTGTGGATCGTTGGGCTCGACGGCGCCGCCGAGCGGTCACTATTCGGGTGTGATCTCCTCACCGATCCAGTCGCCATCGTCGTCGGCGCCGAAGGCGCCGGGCTGAGCCAACTCGTCGGTGACCGCCTCGATGCCGCAGTGCGGATTCCGCTGGCAGATCAGGTTGAGAGCCTCAACGCGTCCGTGGCGGCATCGCTCGCCGTTTTTGAGCTGGCACGCCTCCGTGGCGGGCTCGATTGATTACCCTATGGCCGCATCGCCGGGTTAGCTCAGTTGGCAGAGCACCTCTCTTGTAAAGAGGATGTCACCGGTTCGAATCCGGTACCCGGCTCTGGCGAAGCTTCATCCGCGGGAAATCCACCTTTCTGTCGCACCCTGGCTATACGCTCCGGGCATGCAGTCGGCATCACATCTCTCAGAACGAGACCAGCGAGTCCTGGATTTCGAAGGCGCGTGGTGGCTGTATCCCCAGCCGAAGGATCGGGCGATCACCGAATACCTGGGGATGAGCGCGACCCGCTACTACCAGATCCTGCGCCGGTGCGCCGACGACGCCGAAGCTCTCGAGTACGCACCGCTGACGGTGCGTAGGCTCAAACACATCCGGAAGCAACGACTCCGGGGCATCATCGAGAGTGTCGGCGACAGCGATAGCGCCGGCTGATCGTGACCACCACAAGCGAACCTCAGGCCGGGCCAGAGCCCGACGACACCGGTGCGATCCCCATCGTTGGGCGCCCCCGATCGATCACGCGACTGCTCGCCCGCACCGGGATCACGGCGTGGAGCATTGTCGGCATTCTCGTGTTGCTGTGGGCGTTGCTGTGGTTGCTCTCCCAGTTCCAGGTACTCCTGGCTCCTGTGGTGCTCGCCACGGTCCTCATCTATGTGCTGAACCCGGTCGTCAATCTTCTCAAGAATCGGCTCCACATTCACCGCATCATCGCGACGATCATCGCCTATGTGATCATGATCGGCGCCATCGTCCTGATCGGGTTCCTGGTTTTGCCCAGTCTCAGCGAGCAGGCGCAAGAGTTGGCTGCCGAGTTCCCGACGATCTATGAGGACTCCGCCAAGGAGATCGAAGGAATCATGGCCGACTTGGGCTTCGAGACCGACGTCTGGTCCTACGAGCAGGTTGAGGACTTTCTGAACGATCCGGAGAACCAGGATCAGATGATCTCGGCCGCGCTCGATCGGCTCGGTGCTTTCACCTCCGGCCTGTTCGAGGCCATCCTCGTGTTCTTTGTTGCGCCGGTTGTTGCCTTCTACGTCCTGATCGATCTCGACCGGATCCGGCGTGAGTCGGAGAGTCTTATCCCGCCTCCGCAGAAGGACGAGGTCATCTACGTCTCGCGTCAGCTCGGCTGGGCGGTCGGAGGATTCCTGCGAGGGCAAGTGCTCGTGGCGATCATCGTCGGCGTGATGATGAGCTTCGGCTATTGGCTCATCGGGCTGCGGTTCTGGCTGATCATTGGGATGGTGTCGGGGTTCCTCAACATCGTGCCGTTCATTGGGCCCTGGATTGGCGGTTTCCTCGGCGTCATCGTTGCGTTGGTGACCGCGGACGTCGGCACCGCCATGTGGGCGGCGCTGGTGGCTCTGGTCGTGCAGCAACTCGACAACAACTTCATCAGCCCGACGGTGCTACGGGCGACGGTTCGCCTCCACCCGGCCATCGTGGTCCTGCTGTTGATTCTGGGTGGTGCCGTTGGCGGCATCTGGGGGCTGATCCTCGTCGTGCCCGTGGCGGCGTCGCTGAAGATCATCTTCGGCCATCTGTGGCGGACTCGCATTCTCGGACAATCCTGGGAAGAGGCGACCGACGCCATCATCGAAGAGAAACCTCCCGAGCCGCTGCTGGGCCGGATTCGACGTGCCGCAGAGGACGACAAGGCGCATCGCCATGACGGTGATGACAATGCGCCGACGGTCGAGATGGACGTCCCCGATGCCCCACTGCCGGATCCTCCGACGGAGGAGTAGGCCATGCGGTGCCGAGGAGGTCGGTAGTGCTCGACTTTGTGTTGGGGGCAATGCTGGTCGCATTGGCCGTCCGCGGCTGGATGCGCGGCTTTGCTCGCGAGGCAATCGGGCTCGCCGTGATCCTTGCGGGGTTGGTCTTCGCTTTCCGGCTCAGTACTCCGGTAGGGGCGGTTGTGGAAGCGATGTCGGGGGCTTCGCCCGACATCGCCCGGCTGATCGGCGGCGTCATCGTGTTCCTCACCATCTCCATCGGGGCCGCCGTCATCTCGTGGATCGTCCACAAGGGGATTCGGATCGTGCCCGGGTTGACGACGCTCAATCGCGCCGCCGGCGCGGGTTTTGCCATCCTGGCCGGTGTGTTCGTGGCCACCGTGGTGATTTCGCTGCTGGCGGTGCTGCCGGTTCCCGCCGCGGTGGCGGATGAACTCGAGGCGTCCAGCATCGCAGACGCCCTCACCGACCCCGAGGGGATGCCCCAGTCGGTGCTTGGTGTCGTGTCGGGGGACCGGGTCATTTCGACGGTGATCAGCCTGCAAGACCTCTTTGGGGAGCGGCGGGTCGTCGGTGACGAAACCCTTGTGGTGCTGTTGCCGCCCGCCAAGCCGGGTCAGCTTGCCGCCGGCGAGCGGCAGGAGCAGCGAATGGTCGAACTCGTCAACCGGGAGAGAGTCGCCGAGGGCTTGGATCCGGTGGCGGAGTCCGACGGCCTCAGCGCCCTCGCTGAGGACTACGCCAGGCAGATCTATACGACCGGCCGGTTCTCCCATGTCGACGTGAACGGGTTGAGCCTCGACGACCGCCTTGATGTCGCGGGGGTCCCGACGGTGCGCAGCGGCGAGGTCTTGGCGCTGGCCATCTCACCGAAGTCGGCGCATGAGGGGATCATGGCCGAGCCGTCTCAGCGGGCCGTTGTGCTCGATCCCGGGTTCCGATCCATCGGAGTCGGTGCGGTGCGCGGCCCGCTTGGGCTGCTCATTGTTGAGATCCTGACGGGCTGACGGCTCGCAAGTCGTCTAGCTGGGGTCGCTGTTCCCCGGGTCGGCGCCGGCACTGGCTGCATGGATCGCCTTGACGGACTGCTGGTCGGACCGGCGGCTGAAGTACCACCACACCAGCAGCGCAAAGAAAACGAGCAACGCGGCGCCGATGATCCACCAGGGGAAGCCACCTCCGCCCGTCGTTGAGACGGCGTAGATCTCCACCTTGCCACCGGTGAGCGGGAGGGCCCACAGCAGCCTGCCGTCCGAAAGAGTTCGATCGGCGTTGGATTCTTCGACGGTTCCCGGCATGCCCACGATGACGTTGACGGAGAAGAACTCGTCGGTCAGCATCCCGGGATCGAGGCCGAGGCCTTCGGCCTGCGAAAGCCCCTCGGTTGCATCCGGGACCACGATTTCGGCATCGAGCTGCGCACCGTTCTCGTCGACCGTCAGGTTGAACTTCTCGAACTGGCTGCTGGCGTCCATCGACGCGGACGCCGAAGCGATCACGGCGTCGAGTTCTTCGGGGCTCTCGAACGTGAACGTGGTGACGGCGTAGGTCATGTCGCCTTCCACCCGTTCCGACGTCTCAGACTCCTCTGGCAGGTCCAAATCGAAGTTGGAAAGGAAGTCGCCGCTCTCCGCTCCGAAGTTCGCAAAGATCTCCTGGAGTTCTTCGTCGAGTCCGACCTCAGCCGCATACACGCCGGAACCGTCTTCTTCGACTTCGACGACGACATTGACCTCAGCTCGACATCCGACGGTGATCAGCGCGAGGACCACTCCGAGGCGCCAAACCTTGTGCATGAGATCTCCCGAACGGTGTGACTGGCTACGTCGAATGAGGTTAGGAGACTGTTGGACGTTCGCAACCGCGCCGTATCCTGGCGGCATGACCGCCGAGAGTTCCGAGACAACAGCCCGTGAATTGCGGGACGCGTTTGTGGCCGCCTACCCGCTCTACGTCGCCGGGCGACTCGATGAGTTGGGCTTGGGGGCCCTGCCAGCGATGTCGGCTGCAATCGCCGCGGGACAAGCGCGGCTCAGGGCCGATCTAGATGCGCTCTTGGCGCGGCCCGTCGCCGACCAAGACCGGTCACCGCTCGAAGTGTTTCAATCGGCATTGCAGGCACCGACCGCGGCGCTCGCCTCGGCCGGGATCGCTCCGGTCGAACGTGATCCCGTTGCGGTCAACGCCCTCCCGGGTGACATCTACGACCTTGCGCCGGCGTCGTCTCAGGCTCTTGGGGATGCGGCGCTTCAAGCCCATCTGGCCTGGGGGGTTGCCAAAGCGGCGGCAGTTGCCGGGATGGTGCCGGCGACGTCTGGTTCTGGCGACCGCGCTCCGATGATCCATCCCGCCGTGGCCTTGGTTGGATCTGACGTGGCGGATCGTGCCGTCATTGCCGACGCCGTGTCGGCCCGCGGTCTTGGCCTCGTTCTATGGCGTAATCCCGGGGCCATCGAGCACGGGCTCGCCTCGGTGACGCCGGTCGTGGCGTTCGTCGACCTCGCTCACGGTGCTGCCGACGAGGTGATCCGAACCCTGGCTGCGGCGGACGTCAGGACGGTGGGGTTCGGCGCAGGCGTCGACGACTTCGCGATGGCGCGCTACGGCAGCCTCGGTGCCGATGAGGTGGTCGAACGGTCCCAGCTCTTCGACCGCCTTGGCGACTATCTGCCACGGCGAGGCTGAGAGTCGGCCAACTCCTCACCGGAGCCGGACGATGACCCCCTCGTCGGGCCGCAGTGGTAGTGAGTCGTCCACCGGACCGGTTCGGGCGAGTCCGGTGCTGAGTTCGATTGTGCCGGGTTCGTCGAGCGGGAGCACGATCTCCGTCGAAGTGAAATTGAGCGCCACCAGGAACCGGTCGCCACCTGCCCATCGCTCGTAGGCGTAGATGCCTTCGGGGGCGTCGAAAGAGCGATACATCCCGGCGTGGAGCGCAGGTTCGGCTCGCCGCAGCGCCAGGAGTGAGCAGTACAGGTTCAGCATCGAACCAGGATCTTCGACCTGGTCGGCAGCGTTGTGGCGGCCGGGGTCGGATCCGTAGGGCAGCCACGGGGCGGCCTCGGCGGATGAGAACCCAACCCCGGGCCCGTTCGTCCATTGCATGGGCGTGCGGCAGCCGTCGCGACTCTGACCGGGTACCCGAATCCCCCAAGGGTCCTGTTCGTGCTCCGACGGCACCTCAGTCTGAGGCATGGCCAACTCGTCGCCGTAGTACATCGTTGGGGTTCCCCGCACGGTGAGGAGCAGCATCGCCGCGGTGCGGGCTCGATGCGCACCGTACCGAGTGACCAGACGCACCTCATCGTGATTGCCG
>Ga0316198_10003048_pt1 | contig 10186 bp, 9 predicted proteins | sample OudBieAanoxic_MG_FD_204935 | JGI IMG/M metagenome (GOLD analysis project Ga0316198, IMG submission 204935) | Coastal sediment microbial communities from Oude Bieten Haven, Netherlands - site A anoxic | ecosystem: Environmental > Aquatic > Marine > Coastal > Sediment | place: Netherlands...
TTCATCGCCCAGCTTGCCGTTGTGGTTGGGTTCGCGGCCGGCACAACGCCGAGTTTCGAGGCGATTGAGTGGATCCCATCGCTCGAAGTCATCATCGGTTTCCGAATCGATCCGCTTACTTTGTTGCTGACGACGGTCGTAGCGGCCATCGGGCTCCTCATCGTCGTCTACACCGCCGGCTACATGGACAGCTCCTTGAACCGGACTCGGTTCCTCGGGCTCATGGTGCTGTTCTCCGCCGGAATGGCAGGCCTCGTGAGCTCAGACGACCTGTTTGGCCTTTTTGTCTTCTGGGAAGTCACAACCGTCGCTTCCTACCTCCTCATCGGTTTCAACGACGAACAGGCCGCCGCCCGCAGCGCAGCGTTGCAGGCGATTCTGGTGACGACGGCCGGTGGCCTCGCCATGTTGGGCGGCTTCGTGTTGCTCACCATGGCCGCCGGTACCGCCAACATCACCGCGCTCGTGACCGACCCACCCACCGGTGCCATGGTGACGGCTGCCTTGCTCCTCGTGTTTCTGGGGGCCTTCACCAAGTCGGCGCAGGTCCCTTTCCACTTCTGGCTACCGGGAGCCATGGCGGCGCCAACACCGGCATCCGCCTACCTGCACTCGGCCACCATGGTCAAGGCGGGCATCGTGCTGCTGGTGTTCTTGGCTCCCGGTTTCGCCACCGTGCCGATGTGGGGTCCGCTGGTCACGACGGTTGGTTTGGCCACGATGTCTCTCGGGGCGGTGGTTGCGATGTGGCAGCGCGACCTGAAGCTGCTCCTCGCCTACGGCACAGTGAGTCAGCTCGGCTTCATGATGGCCCTCATCGGGCTCGACCTGATCGGCGCCGCAGTCGCCATCCTCGTCGGACATGCCCTCTTCAAAGCCGCGCTCTTCCTCGTCGTCGGCATTGTCGACAAGTCGACCGGAACGCGGGACGTACAGCAGCTCTCCGGCTTGGGACGACAAGAGCGAGGCCTGGCGGCGATCGCCGCGCTGGCGGCCATGTCGATGGCCGGCATACCGCCCTTGCTCGGATTCGTGACCAAAGAGGCCGCCATCGACGAGCTGATCGCCAACGCCGATTGGCTGCCGCTTGCCGTCATTGTGGCCGCGTCGATTCTCACGGTTGCCTACTCAGGACGGTTTTGGTGGGGCGCCTTCGGAACGAAGCCCGATCTGGCCACCAGTTCTGCCGCACCGCTGCGTTCCACGATGGTGCTGCCTGCCGGCCTGCTCGCCGCCGCCTCCCTGCTTTTCGGCCTCTTTCCCGAGCGCCTGGGTTCCGTCGTCTCCACAGCTACCGGACAGACGATCAAGCTCGTCCTATGGCCGGGCTTCAAACCCGCACTTGCCGTTTCCACTTTGGTCATCGTGGCAGGAACGGCGGTCTGGGCGTATGCACCGGCATTCTTCGAAAGTGCGACATGGCGGCGGTTGCGGCACTCCCGACGCCTGACTGCCGCAGGCGTCTACCAAGCCAGCTTGAGAGGCCTCAACCTCACCGCCAAGAGGGTGGCCGGGTATGTTCAGAGCGGCTCGCTCCCCACCTACCTGGCGATCATCCTCATCACCGTCGTTGCGATACCGACGGCAATCTGGCTGACGAATTGGGAGGGACGACCGGCGCCGCCCGCCTTCAACGGACCTGCGGAAATCGTGCTCGGCGCCGTCGTCGCTGCGGCCGCCATCGGGGCCGCCCGAGCCCAGCGCCGCATGGCGGCGGTCCTACTCCTCGGAGTCGTCGGCTATGCGGTCGCGGGCATCTATGTGACGTTTGGCGCTCCCGACCTGGCGCTGACCCAGGTGTTGGTGGAAACCCTCACAGTCGCACTGTTTGCCCTCGTTCTGGCGAAACTCCCCCGCCGATTTGGGATCGAGCCGCGTTCTCTGTCCCGGAGAATCCGCCTCAGCGTCGCCGCCCTCGTCGGCGGCTTTGTCACCACCGCCGCCGTACTCGTCACCACAGTCGATCCGGAACGGTCGGTGGCGGATGAGTACCTAGCGCTTGCGCCCGAGGCCGGAGGCACCAACGTCGTCAACATCATCTTGACCAACTTCCGCGCCCTCGACACCCTCGGCGAGATCACGGTTCTCGCAGCCGCCGGCATCGGGGTCGCCGCACTTGTTGCCGCGGGACGTCGTAGCCAGCGAGACTCAGGAGCCCCGACGCCGTGAGAATACGCTTCTCCCCCTTGTTGGCCACGGGCGCCCGAACGATGGTGCCGACCCTCTTGCTCTTCTCCATCTACCTTCTGGTGGTCGGTCACGACGTACCCGGCGGCGGTTTCGCCGGCGGGCTGATCGCGGCGACGGCGCTCCTACTGGTCTTCCTCGCCTTCGGTCACCGTGGCCTGCAGCGGGCGCTGCCGTTCGACCCTGAGATCGTGATGGGCATTGGGTTGTCGCTCGCCCTCGCCGCCGGGTTGATCGGTCTCTTCTTCCAGGAGACCTTTCTCGCCTACTCGTATGTTGCTGAGACGGTGCCGTTGGTCGGCGAAGTCAAGGTCTCGAGCCTGCTCCTGTTCGATCTCGGCGTGTACGTTCTCGTGATCGGCCTTGTCGTCGGCGCAGTACTGCGTCTTGGGACGGAGACACCGTGAGCTGGATCATCGCCGTCACCGCAGGTTTGCTGTTTGCAACGGGCACCTACCTCATCCTGCAACGTCTCCTGAGCCGGATCATCGTTGGCCTCGGCTTGATCGCCCACGGGGCCAACCTGGTCCTACTCGGGTCCGGCGGCGATCCCGGGTCGCCACCCATCGTCGACGCTACCGCGCCGCCAGCCGGCTACAGCGATCCTCTCGAGCAAGCATTGGTCTTGACGGCCATCGTCATCACCTTTGGGATCACGGCCTTCCTGCTGGCGCTCGCCTATCGGTCCTGGACCGAAATGGGTAGCGACGAAGTCGAGGATGATGCCGAGGACCGCAGGATTGCCGACCTGGGGACTCATCGGTCATGACCACTGCAGCCACCCTCCCCGTGATCATCCCGTTGATCGCCGCCGCGGCAGCACTCGTTGCAACCAGGCACCTGGCGATACAACGCATCGTCGGTATCACCGCTTCGACGCTCCTCGCCGCAGTTTCGATCTGGCTGCTCATCGCCGTCGACACCGAGGGCACCATTGTGGTGGCAGTGGGCGGGTGGGCTCCTCCGCTCGGGATCGCCCTCGTCGCAGATCGACTGGCCGTGCTCCTGCTGGCAACGGCGTCTCTGGCACTCCTTGCCGTACTGGTCTATGCCGTTGCGCAACGCGCCACCGATGAGGAGCTCGGCGGTTTCCACGCCGTGTATCAGATCCTCGCCGCCGGCGTAGCCCTTGCCCTACTCACCGGCGACCTATTCACCCTGTTTGTGGCTTTCGAGATCATGCTCACAGCAAGCTACGTCCTACTCACCCACGGATCGGGCGGGAAGTCGACACGCTCCGCCTTGAGCTACGTGGTGATCGGTCTGGTCGCCTCAGCGCTCCTGCTCACCGCGATTGCGCTCATCTACGCCGTGGCGGGAACGGTCAACATGGCCGACCTGAGCGCCCGCCTCAACGACATACCGCCGGGGCTGCGCCGGGGCTTGGGGTGGATGCTGTTCCTCGTCTTTGGGATCAAGGCGGCGATCTTCCCTCTGTTCTTCTGGCTGCCGGACTCTTATCCCCTGGCTCCCACGCCGGTCACTGCGCTGTTCGCCGGACTCCTCACCAAGATTGGGGTCTACGCCATCCTGCGCACCCAGACGCTGTTGTTCCCCAGCGATGGTCCCGTCACCCTGATGCTCATCTTCGCCGGCCTCACCATGGCGGTCGGCGTGCTCGGCGCCATTGCGCAGAAGGACATCAAACGCATTCTCTCCTTCCATATCGTGAGCCAGATCGGCTACATGATCATGGGGTTGGCGTTCTTCACGGTGGCAGGCATCGCTGCAGCAATCGTGTTCACCGTCCACCAGATCGTGGTGAAAGCCTCACTGTTCTTGGTTGGCGGGATGGTCGAGGAATCCGAAGGCACCGGGACCATCGACTCCGTTGACGGCGTTGCCCACAAATCGCCGGTGCTTGCATGGCTGTTCTTGCCGGCGGCTCTGAGCCTCGCCGGCTTTCCGCCGTTCTCAGGGTTCGTCGGCAAGCTCGCCCTCATCGAGGCGGGGTTCGCAGTGGATGGATGGGTCATCATCGGTGTCTCTCTGGTGGTCAGCGTGCTCACGCTGTTTTCGATGACGAAGATCTGGGGCGGAGTGTTCTGGGGCAAGCCATCGTCGGGAACGCCGCGGCCAATCCCGCTGGGCATGATCGTGCCGACGGCGGCCCTGGTGATCGTCGGACTCGTGATCGCCATTGGGGCAGAACCACTGGTCGAGTATGCCGAGCGAGCGGCCAACGATTTGATGGATCCGGCAACGTACCGGAACTGGGTACTCGGAGTCGTCCAATGATCGTCGCTACAACCATCGCCGGGTTCTTCCTCACCCTCGCTGCGATCGGCGCCACGATCCGAGTCGTGCTCGGTCCAACCGTTGCGGATCGCATGGTCGCCCTCGACACGTTGTTGTTCGTCGGCGTCGGTGCGCTCGGCGTCTACATCGCGAGGACCGGAGACACCACGTATCTTCCGGTGCTCGTAGTTGCCGTGGTGACGGCCTTCGTCAGCACCATCGTGGTGGCACGCTATATCGAAGCGGAGACGGGCCAATGACGATCGTCGACGTCCTGGCCGGCACAGCTCTCGTGATCGGATCCATCCTCGCCGCGCTGGGAGCGTTCGGTCTCCTCCGTTTTCCGGATGTTTTCACCCGAATGCATGCAGCCACCAAAGCCGCCGCCGTCGGAGTCATCGGCACAACCGCAGCCGCCGCCGTCGAAGCCGGGGCGATCGGAGGGGTGCTGGTCCTGTTGCTGGTGGTGGCACTGCTCTTTCTCTCGGGCCCTCTTGGGATGAGTCTCCTGGCGCGAGCCGCCTACCACGACCCCGAAACGCCAATGTGGAAGAACACGCGAGAGCTGCCGGTCGAGCTTCCTATCCCCGAATCGACGCCCACGCGACGAGCCGGCGGTACAAGCCCGTACCTCGGGTTGTGGCTCTTTGCGATCTGGGTGGCGGCCTTTGGCTCCGTCGCCCCCAACGTGCTCATCGGTGGCTTGCTGGTAGCCGGAACCCTTGCGGTTGCCCTCCGCCGCCTCGCCCCCCGTTGGCCCCGGGTGGTGCTTCACCCCGTTGCTGCGCTCCGCTTCGTCGGACACTTCATGGCCCAACTTGCCGCTTCGACCTGGGACGTCGTCAGCGCGTTGCGCCTGTCGCCTGAGGAGATCCGGCCCGCCATCATCGAGATACCGCTGCGGGTCCGCACTCGCAACGAAGTCACCCTGCTGATGAACTCCATCTCGTTCACGCCGGGGACGGTGGCCTTGGAGCTGCACGGCCACAACTTGTACGTCCACGTCTTGACCACCGATGACCCAGCCGCAGTGGTCGCCGAAGTTGCCATGATGGAGGACGCCGTCATGGCTGCCTTCAGCGGGCCAGCCACGGCAGATGCCGCGACACCTCAGACGTAGCACGAGTCACGTAATGGTTGACGTATGATGCCCCTCATGTCGGGAGAACATCGATGGACATTCCTCACGAATCACGCCCACGTGCTGCTCTGCGTGGCGGCCGACCCTGACGTCAGGCTGCGCGAGGTCGCGGAGCGTGTCGGCATCACCGAGCGCGCCACGCAGCGCATCGTCGCGGAACTGGAGGCCGAGGGCTATCTCTCTCACGAGAGGATCGGCCGCCGCAACCACTACGAGGTACATGCCTCGTTGCCAATGCGACATCCGCTTGAAGACCATCTCGAGATCGGCGCACTACTGCGTGTTCTCTCGGAACGCGCCAAATGACCGACCCCGAGATGGGCCTCAGGGCGGAACGACCTGACCGCTAGGCCCGGCCCAGCACCAGTGACAGCAGCGCCATCCGCACGTACATGCCGTACTCCATCTGGCGGAAGTAGGCAGCGCGCGGATCGTCGTCGACCTCGGTGGCAATCTCGCCGACTCGGGGCAACGGGTGCATGACGATCATGTTCTCCTTGGCATCGCGCATCGTCTCGGCCGTGATGACGTACGAGTTCTTGACGAGGTCGTACTCGGACGAGTCCTCGAATCGTTCTTTTTGGATGCGGGTGACGTACAACACGTCGGTGTCGGCGAGAACCTCATCGAGATCCGTCGTCTCGTACTGCTCGATCCCGGCTGCGTCCACCTCTTTGACCAGTAGCTCGGGCATTTGGAGAATCTCCGGGGCCACGTAGTTGATCTTGACGTCGAACAGCGTCAGCAGCTTGGCCAACGAATGCACCGTCCGGCCGTACTTGAGATCGCCGAGCATCGTGATGGTGAGCCCATCGATTCGACCCATCTCTTCGCGGATGGTGTAGGCATCGAGCAGCGCCTGGGTGGGGTGTTCGCCGGCACCGTCGCCGGCATTGATGACCGGCTTCGAGGCGGCTTGGGCTGCGATCGCCGCCGAACCCTGGTCCGGATGCCGCAGCACGATGGCGTCGGTATAGGACTCCATCGTCTTGACCGTGTCCTGGAGCGACTCACCCTTCGACACCGACGAGTAGGTGACGTTGTTGATCTGGACGACGCTGCCTCCGAGCCGCTCGATGGCGGCAATGAACGACGACGATGTCCTGGTGGATGGCTCGTAGAACAGGTTGGTGAGCACCTTGCCCTTGAGTAGATCGAACGTCCCGATCCGTTCCACCATCCCGTACATCTCGTGGGCGACCGCAAAGATGGTCTCGAGGTCTTCTCGATCGAACTGAGCGACCGACAGGATGTCCTGCCCAAAGAATCTCGGATCCCGCTTCTCTCCGAATGGGAGGTGTTCGGTGGTCCGCCGCGTACTCATGTCATGTCTCCTTGTGGATGATCAGCGCTTGCGCCGAGCGAGCCCCTTCGCCCGCTCGACAGAATGAGTCGGTCACCGCGATTTTGGCAAAAAAAATACCGCCTCCTGGGCGGTGGTTTTCCGACGGCGACGATTCGTACATCGGAAGGAGACCATAGCTGCCGCGCGGCCGCGCGCCGGTATTGCGAACCCAGAACGCGATTCTTTTGCCTGGCTCGCCCCCGGCCGGCTAGCCGTCGTCGGGGGCGACGCCGGCCATCATCAGGCCGATCTGCTCCCGAGTCGCCTCGGCAGGGTCGACGATGCCCATGATCTTGCCCTCGTACATGACGGCGATGCTGTCGGAGAGCGCGAAGATCTCATCGAGGTCCTCGGAGATCACCAAAATCGCGGTGTCCTCGGCGCGCTGCTGAACAAGACGTTTGTGGATGTACTCCGCCGCACCGATGTCAACGCCTCGAGTCGGCTGGCTGGCCAGCAGCACATTGGGTGCCCCGGAGAGCTCGCGGGCCATGATCAGCTTCTGGATGTTGCCGCCCGAGAGGCTCTGCACCGGGGTGTCGAGGCGTGGCGTCTTGACGGAGAAGTCGTCGACCAAGCCCTGGCTGTGGTTGTTGATGGCGTCGAAGTTCATCAGGCCGGCGTCGCGGAAGTCCTTGGAGTTGTGATCGATCAGCAGCAGGTTCTCGGCCACCGTGAAGGTGCCGATGATGCCGTCCTTCATCCGACCTTCGGGAACATACGAGAGCCCGGCACCGCGCACCTGAAGCGGTTTGAGGTTCGTCACGTCCTGGTCGCCGATGCGGATCGACCCTTCGGTCACCTCGCGCAACCCGGCGATGGCCTCGGCCAGCTCACGCTGGCCGTTGCCCGACACCCCTGCAATGCCCACGATCTCACCGGTGCGCACCTCGAGATCAAGGCCATCCACTTCGACGATGTCGCGGTCCCCCATCACCCGGAGGTCCTTGACGACCAGCGCAGCCGGCCCGGGGTTAACGGCGGGCTTATCGGGGACCAGCTTGACGTCACGCCCTACCATCATCTCAGCGAGCGACTGACGGGTGGAGCCCTCGGGGGTGGCCTGGCCGGTCACCTTGCCATTGCGCAAAACGGTGATCCGGTCGCTCAATGCCAGCACCTCGTGCAGCTTGTGTGAGATGAAGATCAGCCCACGCCCGTCGGCCGTCAACTGGCGCAAGGTGACAAAGAGTTGGTCGACCTCTTGGGGGGTCAGCACCGCGGTCGGTTCGTCGAGAATCAGCAACCGCGCCTCTCGGTACAGCGCCTTGATGATCTCGACCCGTTGCTTCTGCCCGACGGCGAGCTGCCACACCATCGCAGAAGGATCGATCTCCAGCCCGTATTGCGAACCGAGTTCGTCGATCCTCTGCGAGACGGCGTCGAGATCCGTGAGCGGACCCCGGCTCGACGGCAGCCCGAGCGCAACGTTCTCGGCAACCGTCAGCGTGTCAACCAGCATGAAGTGCTGATGGATCATCCCGATGTTGTGATCGATCGCTGCCGTTGGGTCGGCGATGGTCACCAGCTCACCGTTGAGGTAGATCTCCCCTTCGTCGGCCTGGTAGAGGCCGTAGAGAACCTTCATCAACGTGCTCTTGCCCGCACCGTTCTCCCCGAGCAGGGTGTGCACCTCGCCCGAACGCAAGTCAAAGTCGACATCGTCGTTGGCGAGGACACCGGGGAATCGTTTGGTGATTCCCTTCATGTCGAGCATCGGCACATCGGCCACGGTCGGTCTGGTCCTTCCGTCTTGTTGGTCCCGGGGGGCCGAAGCCCCCCGGGACACCATGTTGGTTTCTCCTGCTAGATCAGCCGGTCGGCGAGATCGCACCCGAGATGATGTCGGCGATCACCTGATCGGCCAAGGCCCTGACATCGTCCGGGACCGGGGTCGCGGCGCCCTCGTTGTATTCGAGCACCAAGCCGCCATTCTCGAAGTCGATCACGTAGGTGGTCCCGCCGAGAGCCCCGCCGCCCATCTGGGCGAGGATGTCACGCAGCACGACCTCCCACTTGTACACCTGGCTGGCAACCACGACGCTGGACAGGCTGGCCTGATTCGCCTGCGTTCCGAACCAGGGGACACCCGCCTCGTCTGCGACCGAAATCGAACCGACCACCATTTGGGCCGTGCCGGTCAGCACGTCGGCACCCGCCGCGATATGGGCGGAGGCCGCCTCGGAGGCAAGCTGCACGTCGCTGAACGAACCGGTGTAGTTGATGTTCACCGTGACTCCGGAGCCATCGGCCTCAGCGCCGTTCTTGAAGCCGTCGACGTAGAGCTTGGCGTCGCCAACCTCGACCGGACCGACGATCCCGACCGTGCTGCTCGTCGTGAGCGCAGCCGCCATTTTGCCCATGACGTAGCCACCCTCATCGGATGCGGCCTCGTAGGCGAAGACGTTTGGCGCGCCGAACGTGTCGGCTGCTGTACCCCACGCGAAGGCCGTCTCGGGGAAGTCAGGTGCGATTTCCGAGAGCGATCCGCCGTATTGCGAACCGTGGGCAATGACTAGGTCGAAGCCCTGATTGGCATAGTCGCGGATCGCAGCCGCAGCATCCTCGACGACAAATGTGCCGTCGGTGATAGCGATGTTCTCGCCCGGAATACCGAACTCAGCGGCGATGACGTCGACCGCGTCGACGATCGACTGGGTGAACGCCAAGTCGTTCGAAGCCGAAGGAGCCACCACAGCGATTCTCATGGCCTCGGCCGGAGCCTCAGTCGTTGTGGTAGTCGTCTCTCCGCCTTCGGCGGTCGTGGTCGTCTCACCTTCGGCGGTGGTAGTGGTCTCTTCGGCCGCGGTCGTGGTGGTCTCCCCGGCGGCAGCAGTCGTGGTGGTCGTCTCGTCGTCACCGCCGCTGCTGGCAATCACGATGCCAATCACAATCACCGCAAGGGCGGCGACTCCGATCCAGATCCATGTGTTTCTACTCAACGTCTGCTCTCCTCTAGTTGTCTATCTGAACGTATGGGCCGAAGCCCACTTGATGGTCAGGTTCCTCTCGTGAACGGTTTGGTCAGCGCTGCCGGCGGCCGGAAGCGGCTGGCCACGAAGACTAGGGCCAGAATCGTGATGATCGCCGGAGCCATGGCGGCGATGTCGGACCAATCTTGCGGAATGACACCGACCGTCTTGAGCTGCAGCACCAGGGAGTTGACGAAGCCGAAGAGCAGAGCGCCCAGCATCACTCCGATGGGTCGCCAGGCCCCGAAGTAGACGAGCGCAATCGCAACGAACCCCATGGCGTTGGTCAGGTTCTGCTGGAAG
>Ga0316198_10003049_pt1 | contig 10185 bp, 4 predicted proteins | sample OudBieAanoxic_MG_FD_204935 | JGI IMG/M metagenome (GOLD analysis project Ga0316198, IMG submission 204935) | Coastal sediment microbial communities from Oude Bieten Haven, Netherlands - site A anoxic | ecosystem: Environmental > Aquatic > Marine > Coastal > Sediment | place: Netherlands...
AACGCCTCTCGAAACTCGTGCTGGTCGCTCCGGCGGCCACGGTGGCGTGGTTCAGCGGCGATTTCATCAAGAAGGGGATCATGTGTTTGATTCCCCACCCGCATTTCACCAAGAGCATGGTCCGCTGGGCCCTCCACGACGCGGCCGACGGCACTCCTGAGGAGCGGCGAATGGTCGAGGAGGCCGAGGAGAACGCGTGGCTCGGTCTGCGGAGCTTCAAGTTCAAACAGATGGTCCACCCGACGGTGCTCACCGATGAGGAGTGGAGGAGCTTTGAAATGCCGGTACTCTTCCTGGTCGGCGAGAACGAGGTGATCTACTCGATCACCGGCGCCGAGGCGGTCGAGAAGCTCAACACAATCGCTCCCGGGATCAAAACCGAACTCCTCACCGACTGCGGTCACGACCTCAGCCTGGTTCAGGCGGATCGCTTCAACCGGCGGGTACTTGAGTTTCTTGACGAGTGACTTTGAACTCGCCTCAGTTCATGAGAAAGGCATAGAGCTGTGTCTTCACCGTTCGTGGACTGGTGTTGTAGAAGTAAACCCGGTAGCGGGGGAACGTCAGTTGGTGGGTTTCTGATTGAGCCCCCACGTAGGGCAGTGACTCCTGAGGGATGTTCATGGTGAGTTCGATGGGGAAGAGGTAGACCCCCTCCTTCAACGCTTCGAGGACGAAGTCTTCGTCGGGGACGAGCACCGCGCCGATGGTCGCCGGTTCGGATGGCGTGCCCTCGACAAACCCGCCCAGACTGAGTGAGATCGCTGTGAACGGACCGGCCTCGAGGACCCCGCCGTCAATGAGCCGATTGGTCTCGTGGCGTTTGACCGTGGTTACGGTGATGTCGGTGAAACGCTTCATTTCGTTGGCGGGAATCGGTTCCGCGATTTCGACTTCGCCATCGACCGTCTGAATATCAGGGAAGTTGGAGATCGTGATCGACCCTTCCTGGGCGGATGAGATCGGGGCTGACAGTGCCGCTAAACAGAGCATTCCGCAGACGATGAGGGACAGAATTTTCATGGGAACCTCCTCGACTACGATACGGTATTCGGAATCCAAGCGTTGGGGCCAGTGGAGGGCTACACTGTGTGCGGCCGGGATGGGGGTCTACAGCGTCAAACGGGATAACGGAGACGAGGGCGGCAAGTGGGAGTGGCAGCACGAGTAGCCCGAGTGCCCGGATCGACTCCACGCCGGCGAGACGCGGGCGTTACAATGACGATCGGCCCTTTGTAGTGCCGGCGTCTCGCCGGCACCGAGACCACCGTTCTTGTGCTTTCCCGACGGTGATCACAATCGGGCCACGATTGAAAGGCAGGGATCCATGAAGGCTTCGCTTCGGGTGTTGGTGGTTGTGTTCTTTGTTGCCTCCGTTGCTGGCGGTTTCGGGTACGCGAAGGAAAACAGCCTCACAAGCGAGACCCTCGCGGGCCTCGAGCTGCGCGGTATTGGTCCTGCTTTCATGTCCGGGCGGATTTCCGACATCGCGAAGGACCCGACGGACGAAGCCACCTGGTATGTGGCGGTCTCCTCCGGCGGGGTGTGGAAGACAGTCAACTCGGGCACGACGTGGAAACCAATCTTCGATGAATACGGATCGTATTCCATCGGCTGCATCACCCTCGATCCCAAAAACCCATGGGTGGTCTGGGTCGGCACCGGTGAGGCCAACAGCCAACGCAGCGTCGGCTGGGGCGACGGGATCTACAAGAGTCTGGATGGGGGAGAGAGCTTCACCCGGGTGGGTCTCGAATCCTCGGAGCACATCGCCAAGATCATCATCGATCCACGGGATTCCGATGTGGTCTACGCCGCGTCGCAGGGGCCGCTCTGGGCGCCCGGTGGGGACCGCGGCCTCTACAAGACCACCGATGGCGGCGCTACCTGGGACCGAGTTCTGGAGGTGAGCGAAAACACCGGAATCACCGATGTAGTGATGGACCCGCGAGATCCCGACACGCTCTATGCCGCGTCGTATCAACGCCGCCGCAGGGTCTGGACCCTCATCGCCGGCGGGCCCGAGTCGGCGATCTACAAATCGACCGATGGGGGAGGGTCGTGGCGCAAGCTCGAGAGCGGATTGCCGACGGTTCACATGGGCCGGATCGGGCTCGCTCTCGCGCCGGAAAACCCTGATGTTGTCTACGCCACGATTCCCGCCGAGGGCGAGGACAGCGGTTTCTACCGCTCGGTCAACCGTGGCGAGAGCTGGGAGCGGATGAGCGACTACGTCCCCATCGATCCCCAGTACTACCAGAGACTCCACCCCGATCCTCACCGTCCCGATCGGGTGTATTCCATGGATATGCTGATGCAGGTCTCCGACGACGGCGGCCGCAGCTTCAGACCCATGTCGTGGAAGAACCGCCACGTCGACACCCACGTGATGCTCTTCGATGAGGATGACCCCGATTATCTGATGGTCGGCGGCGATGGCGGGATCTACGAGTCGTGGGACCGAGGGGAGAAGTGGAAGTTTGTCGCTAATCTACCCATCACCCAGTTCTACCGGGTGGGAACCGACAACGCCGAACCGTTCTACAACGTCTACGGCGGCACCCAGGACAACAGCAGCCAGGGCGCCCCGTCGCGGACCACGAGTCGGCACGGAATCACCAACCGCGACTGGTTGGTCACCGTCACGGGTGACGGCTACCAAACTCGGGTGGACCCCGATAACCCGAACATCGTCTACTCCATGTTCCAGTATGGCGGGCTGGTGCGCTATGACCGGCTCAATGGTGAGATGGTGGATATCCAACCCCAGCCCAAGGCCGGCGAAGATCCCATTCGCTGGCACTGGGACTCGCCGCTGATCATTTCTCCGTACTCGGGGAGCCGTCTCTATTTCGCCGGCAACCGGCTCTTCCGCTCCGATGACCGCGGCGACAGCTGGCGCGCAGTGAGCCCCGATCTTACCCGTGGGATCGACCGCAACGAACTCGAGGTCATGGGCCGGGTGTGGAGCGTCGATGCGGTGTGGAAGAACGTCTTCACCTCGTTTTACGGCAACATCGTCGCCCTCGATGAATCGGAGCTCGTGGAGGGGCTGATCTATGTCGGGACCGACGATGGCCTCATCCAGGTGACCGAGGACGCCGGCGACAGCTGGACCACGGTCGACAGCTTCCCAGGCGTTCCTGCCAACACCTATGTCGCCGACCTGGCGGCGTCGGTGAGCGACCCCGACACCGTCTATGCCGCCTTCAACAACCACAAGAGTGGCGATTTCAAACCCTATCTCCTCAGAAGCACCGACCGGGGCAGGAGTTGGACATCCATCGCCGGCAATCTGTCCGCGCCGCATGTGCTGTGGTCGATCATCGACGATGAAGAGCGGGAAGGGTTGCTCTTCGCGGGCACCGAGTTCGGGCTCTTCTTCACCATCGACGGCGGAAGCCACTGGGTGCAGCTCAAGGGCGGAGTGCCGACGGTCGCCTTCCGCGATCTCCAGATCCAGCGCCGCGAGCACGATCTGGTGGCCGGGACCTTCGGCCGCGGGATCTTCATTCTCGATGACTACACACCCTTGCGTCTCATCGATGGCGATCTGCTCGATGCCGAAGCCGCGACGTTCCCGGTCAAGACCGCCCACCAATTCCTGCGTTCGAGTGATCTCGGGTGGGGCGAGAAGGGCACCTTCGGAGACGCCTTCTTCGCCGCGCCCAACCCACCCTTCGGCGCCGTTTTGACATACCACTTAAAGGAGAGCCTCGAAAGTCGTCACGAGGCGCGACGTAAGGCCGAACGCGAGCTTGCAGCCAAGGGCGAGTCGGTGATCATCCCCGGTTGGGACGAACTTCGTGAGGCGGATCTCGAGGAGACTCCTTCGGTGGTGCTCACGGTGGAAGACGCTTCCGGCGCTGTGGTGAGGCGGATCGACGCGCCTTCAACCGCCGGTATTCACCGGGTCGCGTGGGATCTGAGGTGGCCGTCGCTGGAGCCGATCAATCTTGGTGGCAAGGCTGATGAATGGGGACACGTCGAAGACAGTGGACCTCTGGTGGCGCCCGGGACCTACAATCTTCGTCTCCACAAGCGCATCGACGGGGTGCAGACCCAGATCGGTGACGCGCAGACATTTGAGGCGGTGCCGTTGGGGATCGCCAGCCTGCCGACGGCGGATCGGCAAGCCCTGGCGGAATTCCACCGTCGGGCGGCGGATCTCCAGCGAGCGGTCCTGGCCACTGTCGGGGTCGTTCAAGAAACTCGGGCCGGGCTGGCGGCTCTGAGTGTTGCCATCAATGCCACGCCCGGGATCGATGACGCCGCCGGAGCCGAGGTGCGCGAGTTGAGGAAGCGTTTGGCCGGCATCGAGGTGGAGCTTTTTGGCGATGCAGCCATCAGCAAACGTCGGGAACCCATCGCGCCCTCCACCCTGGATCGGATTCAGAGGGTGATGGAGGCCCACTGGAGTTCGAGCTCGGCGGCGACCACGACCCATCAACGGAACTTCGAGATCGCGTCGGATTCTCTCATCGAAATCCTTGCCGAGCTGAGGCCGCTGGTGGAAGGTGATCTGGTCACGATTCAGCAAAAGGTCGAGAGCGCGGGAGGCCCCTGGACCCCCGGAAGCGGGCTACCGACCTGGCCGCCGGTGGATTGATTGCATTCTCAGCCTCTTGCAAGATTCAACACATCGAACACTGAGGTCTTCCGACCCTCAGCACCATCAGGCCGGCGAGACGCCGGCCCTACAATGGATCTCGGCCCTTTGCAGTGCTGGCGTCTCGCCGGCACATAGACCGCGAACCATCGGAAAAGGTGGTTTTTTGCAGGAGTCTGATCTGAACGCCTGCATTGCCACGAGCGAGGCGATGACTCTGGAGGTAGGAAGGATGCCTGCCCGACGACGGTGCGATGTTGTGGTGCGGGCGTCCCGCCCGCAGGATGGCCTGCCACCACCATCTTTGAATGTGAGTGATGGAGAATGACCTTGAAGAACACGATCGCGACCGGAATCCTCATCCTGACCATGGCAACCCCTGCCATCGCCGCCGAGACCGAAAAGCCCATGCCCACCATCGGCGAGAAGACCGCCGGGCTGGAACGCGCCGACGGGTTGCTCACGACGTGGGTCGACCGCGATCGGGGACGGATCTATCTTGAGGTCCCCGCGCCCGGAGAGCACGGTGTTGCGGCCGAGTTGCTGTATGTCGAGGGCCTGCTCACAGGTCTCGGTTCGAATCCCGTCGGGCTCGATCGCGGTCAGCTCGGGCCGGCCCGGCTGGTCCAGCTGCGCCGCCTCGGTGAGCGCGTGCTTCTCGAAGAACTCAACCTCAATTTCCGTGCCCTGACCGAGGATATCGACGAAGCGCGCGCCGTGCGCCAGTCCTTCGCGACATCGGTGCTCTGGGCCGAAGAGATCGCCGCCCGGGATCCGGATGGGCGATCGCTCGTCGATCTCACCTCATTCCTCATCCGCGATGCGCACGGCGTCGTGGCCCGGTTACGAGACACCGGGCAAGGCACCTTCAAACTCGACACCGGCCGCAGCGCGGTGGATGTCGAGGGCTTTCTGGCCTTCCCCGATAACATCGAGTTCGAGGCGGTTCTGACCTATTCCGGCGACAAACCGGGTGAACTCGTTCGTGGGACCGCACCGACCGCAGATCTCGTGACCCTCGTCCAGCATCACTCCCTGATCCGTCTCCCTGATGACGGGTACACGCCGCGGCTATTCGACCCACGCGCAGGTTCGTCTCCGGTGGTCTTCGCCGACTACGCGGTGCCGCTGGATCAGCCCATTGAAACGCGGTGGATCGTTCGCCACCGGTTGGAGAAGACCGATCCCGCGGCAAAACAGTCTCGGGCGAAGGAACCCATCGTCTACTACGTGGATCGGGGAGCCCCGGAACCGGTGCGGAGTGCTTTGGTGAATGGAGCCTCGTGGTGGGCCCAAGCCTACGAGGCCGCGGGGTTCATCGATGGATATCGCGTTGAAGTCCTGCCCGAGGGTGTCCATCCCTTGGATGTCCGCTACAACGTCATCCAGTGGGTTCACCGTTCGACACGCGGCTGGTCTTATGGCGGCGGCGTGGTCGATCCCCGCACCGGCGAGATGATCAAGGCCCACGTGTCGCTGGGTTCGCTGCGGGTTCGGCACGACCGGATGCTCATGGAAGGACTTGTCGGGGCCGAAGCCACCGGCAGCGGCGGGCCCAACGATCCCGTCCAGGTCGCCCTCGCCAGGATCCGACAGCTTTCGGCCCACGAGGTCGGCCACACCCTCGGTTTTACCCACAATTTTGCCGCCAGTACGTATGGCGGCCGCGCCTCGGTGATGGACTATCCGGCGCCGCTGGTCGAAATTACCGAGACCGGCGATTTTGATCTTTCCAAGGCCTACGGGATCGGCGTGGGTGAGTGGGACGTCTTCACCGTGCGTTTCGCCTACGAGCAGCCGGCGCTCGGCGAGACCGAAGACGATCTCCTCGAGTCGATCGTCAACGATGGCCTCGAGAGGCACCTGGCCTTTATGTCCGACCCTGATGCTCGACCCCTGGGATCGGCGCACCCACGCGCACACCTCTGGGACAACGGCGCTGATGCTGCCGTCGCCCTCGATCACGCGTTCGAGGTGCGACGGATCGCCATAGAGCGCTTCGGCGAAGGCAACATCGCACCAGGTCAGCCGCTGTCACGGCTTGTGGAGGTCTTCAGTCCGCTCTACCTCTATCACCGCTACCAGCTCACCGCGGCGGTCAAGCTGATCGGCGGCGTGGAGTATGCCTATGCGGTCCGCGGCGATGGACAGGGCGGCTCCGCGCCGGTCGATGGTGAGCACCAGCGTCGAGCCCTGGCCTCGGTCCTGCACGGCCTCGATTCTGCGGTGCTCGCGGTGCCCGAAACGGTCACCGAGCTTCTCGTGCCGACTGCGTTCGGCTATGAGCGATCCCGCGAAGAGCTGGCGACCGCCACCGCTCCGGTCTTCGACTCGATGGGGGCGGCCGCCACCGCGGCCGATCTCGTCGTGACCTCGGTCCTCGCGCCCGAGCGTTGTGCTCGGCTCATCGAGCAGTCGCTGCGAGATCCGGCGCTGCCCTCATTCGAGGAAGTCCTCGAGAGCATGAACGAGACCGCTTTCAATCACCTCAGCCTTCCCCCGGACCAGGAGGAAATTCGTCGCGTGGTCCAACGGGTCCTTGTCGATCGGGTGGTCGACCGCATCGTCGACCCAGTGACTCCGGCCCCGGTGAGATCGCGCCTCGAGGCCAGTCTCGCCACGATCCAGGTTCTGGTTGAATCCGAACTCGCGGATTCCGATGGCGCCGAGCGGGTTCACTTTGCCGGTCTGCGGGACGACCTCATCCGTTTCCGCGATCTTCGCGAGTGGAAGGCCGGGACCTTTGGACGCGCCGCCGATCCACCACCGGGCGACCCCATCGGGAGTACCACCTTCGGTTGTTCACAGGAACCAACATTGCGGTCCCGCTCTCGACCCTGATCGACTACCATCCTCCTGGAGAGATCCGGGGGGTGCTATGGAGCTTCGTCGTTTGCTCGCGCTGGTCTTGGCGTCGATGGGTGTTGCGTTCTTTGTCGGGGCTGAACAACCGTCTCCCGAGACGATCCTCGAAGATGTTCGTCATTATCGTGCTCAACACGAAATTGAGATCGTCACCGAGCTCGCCGAGTTGGTGGCGCTGCCAAACATCGCCGCCGATCTCGAGACGATGGAGGTCAACGCCGAGCACCTGACGGGGTTGCTCGAGGCGCGGCGGTTTTCGGTTTCCCTACTCCTCGCCGAGGGTGGCCCGCCGGTGGTCTACGCCGAAAGGGCAAGCGAGGGAGCAGGTCGCACGGTGGTCTTCTATGCCCACTACGACGGACAACCGGTGGTGCCCGAACTCTGGCACAGCGATCCCTGGGAGGTGCTGATCCGGACCGGTCGGATCGAGGAGGGCGCCGGGAATGCCCCGATGGGCGAGCTCGCCCCTCCCCTTGATCCCGAGTGGCGGCTCTACGGCCGTTCGGCCTCGGATGACAAGGTCTCCATCGTAGCGCTGCTTGCGGCGGTCGATGCCCTCGATGCGTCCGGGATTTCCCCGACCATCAACATCAAAATTGTCCTCGATGGCGAAGAGGAGCGGAGTTCACCGCACATCGCGGAAATCCTCAGGGCCAACCGCGAACGACTCGAGGCAGATCTTTGGGTGTTCTGCGACGGCCCCATGCACCAAACGAGGCTCCCCCAGGTGGTCTACGGCGTGCGAGGGGTGACATCGGTCCACATGACGGCGTACGGCCCCGCGGTGGCGCTTCACTCGGGCCACTACGGCAACTGGGCGCCGGATCCCGGAATGCAGCTCGTGACGCTCATCTCCACCATGCGGGATGACGAAGGAAACCTGTTGATCGACGGCATCGACGAGCTTGTTCGTCCCCTCGGCGAGACGGCACGGTCGGCCATTGCCGCGGCGCCGACGGTGGAGGAGCAACTCAAGGAGGATCTCGCTCTCGGCTGGACCGAGGGACAGCCGACCCCGCTCGGAGTCCGGATCTCCCGCCCCGCCATCAACCTCCTGGGTTTCTCGGTCGGCGCGGTCGGGACCAAAGCCAAGAACGCCATCTCGCCCGAGGCGCGGGCGGTGGTGGGTTTTCGCCTCGTTCCGGATGTCACCCCCGAGGCGATCCGCCAAGCCACCGAGGCGCACATCCGCGGGCGTGGTTTCCACATTGTCAGTTCGGAGCCCGATGAGGAGACACTCAGAGCCAACGAGAGGGTTCTCTGACTGCGTGGTGGCATGCTCTATGCCGGTAGGAGTCTGAAGGGCAGGCTGGAAGCCCACCCCACAACCATCGCCGAGCAGGGTGTTGGTTGCAGCGTTGTGGAGCAGGCTTCCAGCCTGCTCATGGGGTGAGAGGTATCGGCCGGATTCATGGCTGCGGTCAAGGTTCCTCATGCCTGGCCTTGTGGGCGGCCATTGTGGTGCGGGCGTCCCGCCCGCAGGATGTCCTTCATTATTGGTAACACTCTTCATCGTATCGGGACCCGTCCTTCAGCTCCGGCCTTCTGGGCCGCCGTGACGCTTTGGCGTCCCGGCGCCCCAGCGTCGCACGGTCAGCGTGGTCATATGTTGGGGATTGGAAGGACGGTGACCACGCTGCCCGCGCGCCGGCGGCCTGCTGGCGAGCTTGGAGAAATGCTCACAGCGCCTTCGCCGTGGAGTGCCCGGTCCCCATTTGTACGGGGCATGGTGCGTTGCCGGGAGGTCGTTCCTGCACAAATACGGACCCGGCACATCCCGGTGGAGAGGGTGTTCCGGGATGCTGTCCCTGCTGCGGTCACGGATGATGCCGCTGTCCCGGACGCTGTCATCGGTGCACCGCTATACTCCGAAGCTGTTGCAGAGAGCAGCCTGGAGTAAATCTATGAAGCACGTGATTCTCGCCTCGATCCTCATTCTTGCCTCGGCGGCCGGAACGGTGGCGGCGGACGAAATTGACGATGGCGTCCTCGAACTCGCCGATGTCTTCCAGCTCGAGTACGCTGCCGACCCGCAGATCTCGCCTGACGGCAGGCAGATTGTGTATGTCCGCTCGTTCATGGACATCATGGCCGACCGGCAACGGTCGAATCTGTGGATCGTCAACGTCGATGGCTCGGATCACCGACCGCTGACCACCGGCAGCGAGAGCCACTGGTCGCCGCGGTGGTCGCCCGATGGCGGCCGGTTGATCTACCTCTCGGGCGAAGAGCACACCGCCCAGGTCTACTGCCGATGGATGGACACCGGTCAGACGGCGCGTCTGGCGCAGCTCCCTGGACCCGCGGGCGGGATCGCCTGGTCGCCGGACGGGCGGAGTCTCGCGTTTTCCATGCCGGTGCCGGCCCCTGTGGAGTCCTTTGTCAAGATGCCGCCCAAACCGCGCGGTGCCGAATGGGCCGAACCCGCCAAGGTCATCCAAAAGGTGCTCTATCGGATGGATGGGGTCGGTTATCTCAAGGACATGTACTTCCACATCTTCGTTCTGCCCGCGGATGGTGGGACACCGCGGCAGATCACCTCGGGCAACTTTCACCACCGGGATCCCCGTTGGACACCCGATGGCGAGGCGCTGATCTTCTCCGCCAACCGGCATGATGACTGGGAGTACGAGCCACGCAATTCCGAGGTCTACTCGGTCGATTTGAAGACCCGCGAGATCACCGCCCTGACCGATCGCGTGGGTCCGGAC
>Ga0316198_10003050_pt1 | contig 10183 bp, 13 predicted proteins | sample OudBieAanoxic_MG_FD_204935 | JGI IMG/M metagenome (GOLD analysis project Ga0316198, IMG submission 204935) | Coastal sediment microbial communities from Oude Bieten Haven, Netherlands - site A anoxic | ecosystem: Environmental > Aquatic > Marine > Coastal > Sediment | place: Netherlands...
CCAGCGCGGCCAGCGTAAGGCCGGCAATGAGCTCGGCCGGGATCTGAGAGCCCTTTATCGGTAGCACGCCCTGCAATATCGGCAAGCGGAAGCCTTCGGATTTGGTGTTTGTTGTTGCCATGGGATTATCCTATGAAATGGATCCTATGAAACCCGGCAGTCCGCGTGCCGTGTCACTGGCGGCCAGGAGCAGCGCCTCTGCGATGACGTCTTTGCCGTCGTCGCTCAATTCGAGATTACCCTGCTCGTCGACCTCGAAGGCGAAATCCAGGAGATAGTGAGCGACCAGTGCATAGACTCAATTATTGCATAAATCTTCCTGCAGGAGCGGCCTCCAGGCCGCGATTCCCGCCGGAAGGGCGACGGCAACAGCACGGTGATATAACATGCTGCAACGCATCCCCCTACCCTCGACCGCAAGTTCTTTACATTTTGAATTAAAGTAAAGACGCTGCTATTCTTTACCCATGATTAAATAGTAAAGAGGGTGGAAGCATGCCTAAAGTCAGTTCTAAAAGACAAATCACATTGCCCGTTGAGCAATGCCAGCAAGCCGGTATTGAACCCGGTGACGAGTACCAAAGCTTTGTTGCCAACGGTCATATCACCATTGTCAAAAAGATCCCTGGTGCAGCCAAAGGGATTCTCAAACATGTCAAGGGCGATACCTCAGTCACCGACGAAGCTTCTCTGCAAACTGCCCTGGACTAGGAGAACGGCGTGATTGCTATCGATACCAATGTACTGCTTCGTTACCTGTTATGGGATAACAAAACGCAAGCGGCAAAGGCCGATAAATTGATCAATGGCTCTGCCCGCGTGTTGATAACAGACGTGGTGCTGGCTAAAACCCTTTGGACACTCAAAGGGAAAAAATACAAGTTAGATAAAATGGCGATGATCGATGTGCTTAATTCGTTATTTGAAGAACCCAACATTTGTTTTGAGGACGGGCAAACCGTATGGCGAGCCTTGAACGACTATCGACAGGCAAAACCGGTTAAGGTCGGTAATAAAAAGAAAGAGGCCGATTTTTCGGACGCATTGATCGTCAATAAAGCAAGGTTTTACGCGATGGGTAAAGGCGAAGCGCTCAACGGAGTGTACACTTTTGACCGCGCCGCACAGATACTTCCCGGAACGGCCGGCCCATGAAGTACGGTGGGGGTCAGGTCTCGCAATGAGAACACTCACTGTACTGAAGTGCACGCCAAAGGATCAATCCACGACGGTGATAAAGCGCGGCGTTACTTTGCCTCCTCACCCGTTTGCTGCCGATGGTCCTTCACCACATTCTCCAGCGTGTTGTGAAAAGCATCCTCACATCAGTCAGGGCTAGTAGGGGCCAATGTACCCCGGCATGCCTCTCGCTTCCGGTGACCTGGCCCAGTGCATGGCTAAATCGATGATGTCCTTGCGCTGGTCTTCCGGAAGATTGCTGATCAGAACATCTTTACCCCGGATCTTGTCCTTTAGGATCCAGTTGTCGATGATAATCCGGATACGGAAGAAGTCGGCCCAGAGGGATTCGGCGAAGGGGTGCGGGTCCTTGTTGTACCCATAGCGGGTGCGAACCGCCCAGGCGAGTCCCCTGTATGGGTCGTTGAGCAGGTCCTTCACGTGCCGGTGCAGGTCCTTCGGGCGTATTGGCCCGCCACCAGTGTGGTCATACAGGTAGATCAGGCGGGCTTCATGCATCGCTTTCCAGAAGTGATAACCCTTCAGTTCAGCGAGATTATGCAACACGGTAGCAGCAACGCGGGCGTTCTCCGTGTCAATACCCGCCTTGTTCTTGCCCCCGGCTGTCTTCCATAGCGCGTTCGCCAAATGGTGATGATCGGTGAGATAGAACTTGCCGCCGTTGCCGATGACGACAGGAACCGGGTGCACGATCAGGTAATCCTTGAGGTCATCCTTGTCCTTCGCGCTATATCTGGCGACCTTATCGTTGACCTCGTCGAAACCCACCGCATTCTGCGTGGGCCTGAGTTCAGCCACTTTCAATTGGCAGCGGACACCCACGGGTGTTTTTGGCGTGCATTCTTCCAGATCTAAATCCATATTTATCTCCTCTTAATACCCTGTCTGCCCGCCTGTACCCTGCCACCACAAATAAAAGGGACGGAATACATTTTAACGCTATATACCGGTTTTCAAATGCAATACAAAGCGATGGGGCAGTCGTATCATGCTTCACTCCAGCACCCCCTTCCAGGCTTTGGTTCTTTCGCGCATCTCGTCTTTCATGTCAGTGGGCAATAAATCAACCGGGTCGTGGTTATCACGAACCTCCCAACCTCCCGCTCAGCGCCCTGCATAAAGGGGTCAGTTATTGCAATGCCTTCGGCAATGCCGGCACCGGCTTTGCGGGTTTGCTGTTGCCCCCCGTCATGACCATCACGGAGGCCGTGGTACCCACACGCAAAGGGATATCCTTCGGCGGATCAACCAGGTGTATTCGGACCGGCACGCGCTGTGCGAGCCGGATCCATTCGAAAGTCGCGTTGATATTCGGCAGCAGGTTATAACCGGTGCTGCCATCATCCTGGGCAATACCCCAGCCGAGGCTGTCAACATGGCCTTCAAGCGGCCGGTCCGGATAACTCATCAGTGTTACAATAGCGCGATCACCCGCCTTTACGCCCTCAATCCGATCTTCACGGAAATAGCCGTGTATCCAATAGCTGTTGATATCGATGAGCGCCAACGCAGGCTGATTGGCGACGGCCTGACTGCCCAGGCGAAGATTCAGGTTGGTGACATAGCCATCCACCGGCGCCTTGACCTCGGCAAACTCGAGGTTCAATTGTGCCTGCTGCAGTTGAGCATTGGCGCCAAGCACGGCGGCCTCGGCCGAGCTCTGGTCATTCTCCTTTCTTTCCAGTTGCTGTTGGGACATCGCACCCCTGTCTCTTTTCCTGATATTCCGGGCACGGTCTGCCTCTTCCTTTGCATCCTTGGCTTCAACCTGGGCTTGTTGCAGATCTGCCTGAGCCTGATCGACTGCTGCCTGGAAGGTACGGGGATCGATCGCGAACAGAAGCTCGCCTGCCTTGACCAGCTGGTTGTCCTTGATTGGCAGATTGACAATCGGGCCGGACACCCGCGGATTGATCTGGATCACCTGGGCGTGGATCTGGCCATCGCGTGTCCAGGGGTTGGTCAGGTAGTACCGGTACTTGGTCGCCAGCACCCCTGCAGCGACAAGTACCACCGCAGCCGTCAACAGTAATTTCGTCGTTTTGTTTGTCATAGCATTTACACCGGTATGAAAAAGGTGCCAATCAGGCCTGTGTAGATAATCGCCAGGGCGATGAACACGACGGGCGGATAAGCGAACCAGCGTGACAGGCGATACCGGTTCAGCAACATCACCGTCAACCAGGCGAGCACCACACCGAAAAGACTGGCTACCAGCAGCGGCGGCAAATAGACTCCGCCGATGCTGAATTCAATGGGCACATAATCCATCATCATCCAAAGCGGCTCTCACGCCATTCACCCAGGTTCATTGCCCTCATAAGTCGAGCATAACCGACCATGGCCTCCGATACACCTCGAAAACCGCCCAGCAGGCGATAGAAATTCCGGTAGTCTTCAGGTTTGAGCCTGCCCTCCCCGATCTGTTCGAAAGTTTCGCTGACACGGGTTTCCAGTTGCGACAGCTTTTTTGTCAGGCGCGCTTCCAATGCCAGTTCGGACTCGATCGAAGCTTGTGCTGTCCAATCCCGGAACAGCGCTTGAATCGCCAGCCGCCATGTGCGCATGTCCTGGGTCAGTTCCTGCACCAGCGCCTCGGCTTGTGGCCGTTGTCTCGCATCGATGAGCCCGCTGATTCGAAAGGACAAGGCCTGCAAATTGATCACCAGTGCCTGGACCTGTTTGGCATCGGTACCGGGAAATACGCGCGGATCAATCATCTTGCCCCACATCCCGAGCTTGCCCGGTAGGGTCGCGACCTCGCGTGCATGAAAACGTTTACGCCACCGCTGCAGGGTTGTGAGCGGTTGCTGCGGGTCATGACCCAGGGTGGAAATGAGGTGTTCGGCGCTCTTGAAGAAGCGCGCCAGCAGCCTGAGAAACACCCGTTCCGGTAACGGTGACCAGGGAATATAGGCGGTCAGCATAAAGATGGAGAACACGATGGGTAACACCAAAGCCGTATTGGCAACTGATATAAAACTGTAGCTCTGCTGGTTGGATACGCCGATAACAACCACGAACATTCCCAGTCCAAAAGCCCGGCCGAGTGCCTGCCGGGGTGCCGCATTCAAATAGCAGATGGCAAAAGTGGCCAGGAATATCGTTACGCCCAGGCCCAGAAAGCTCGACAGCTGCGGCATCACGAAGATGTAGACAAGACCGGCGAACAGCACACCGGAAAGCGCCGGCACAAATAACTTCAGCGCCGATACCTGTGGCATTGTCGACATGGCCATGCCAATCGGCGTGGCCATCATGATCAGCAAAGTGCCACCGGGAACACCCTCAACATAAATCGTCATCAACCAGGCTACCCACAAAATCAGCATGACACGGAAAGCACCCAGCATGCGCTCCGGATCAGGCACAAAACCACTCTTCTTATCGACATGGTATTCAGCCCCGGTGTGCGGCCGGGAAAAGCCCTTGATGTCACTGACACAGTCCAACAATGAACGAGTAAGTACTTCCAGGCGGTGTGCGCTGGACCGGGTAACGGTCAATGCCGCTTTGTGGAAATGAGACAGCTGATCGAGCCCGGTTTTATCGAGAGCCAGCTCAATTGGCACCGGCGCGTCTTGCGGTACCTGATTATCCAGTAGACGTTCGATCTCAACGAAGCGCCGCTCCATCTCGGCGTCGAAGGCCTCCAGGTTGGGCAGCAAGGCATGCAGATCCAGCGCCTGTAACTCATCAAAACTTTCACGCCAGTGTTCCAGCACTTCGCCCACTTCGCTGACCAGGCGCTGATAATGCCTCCACTGCCGGCGCAACTCCCAGACTTCATAACTGTCGGTCTGCGCCGCCGGCAACAACTGATTAAACCCGGTCTGCGCCTGCACCGCCTCCGCGCGCAGTGCCTGCACATCGGCGGCATCAGCCTTGTTGAGCATCAGGTCATGATAGGCCCGGTACAACTTATGCTGCACGGATGCCAGTTTGACGACTGAGTCTTCAAAATCCGCGCGGGAATTACTCGGCCAGAGCAGAACGGAAATAAGCCCGTAGACCAGAATCCCAAGGCCTGTCTCCTGTGCACGCAGCATCGCCGTGTTAAAGGCATGCACCGGATCCGCACCGGCATCGAAACAGATAATCACGGTGGCAAAACCGGCCACATGCCAGAGATACTGGTATCGGGTGCCGCTCATCAGGTAAGTGCACAAGCCCACCCACGCGACAATGAATACAACGAACAGCCAGCGGTCCTGCACGAACCAGGCAATCAAGGTCAGGGAAACGACTATCGCCAACAGGGTGCCAACCATCCGCAGCGCCGCCTTGTTCAGCGACTGGCCGGACGTCGAGAGGCTGACAAAAGCGACCGCAAACCCCGCCCACATGGGCTTGTCCCAGCCCATTGACAAGGCAATGCCATAGGCGATAGCCATCGCCAGGGCGGTTTTGATGGATTCTTTGGTTTTTCTGGAAAGCATTATCTCAAGCCACTACCCCGCCTGGGCCAGCTGGACAGCGCCTTGCGTGCAACGGCCCGTCTTGTCTCGGGGGCGTCATCGGCCGTCAGCCCGAGAAAAACCGGCGTATTGGCAACGGGGTTCATAATGGCAAAAAAGCCCATGAACACCGATAGTGCATGACCGGCAAAGTTTTCCACTATATTCAACGCCCCCTGATCCGCTGTATTCTCACCTGCCTGCCGATTTTTCGTGAGTGAGATTGGCATTTTCGAGTAACATACTGATCTACAGGTTTCTCTCTTCAGACGAGTTTCAGATCGCCACTTCCGCCAAAGTAACCGGCAAATCCGCTACAGCCCAACAGCTTTAAAGTACGACGGTCTGCAGCGACTATACAATCTTACTACGGACGAAACGCTGAATTCACTGACCATTTTATGCCAAAGCAACGCGATTCTATAGCCCGCCTAGCTATGCGATCAGAGCTCCCGGTTGGCTAGTCACTGCCGGCCTTGATACCGATATGCAAACAGGAAATGCCAAAACTGAAATTCTTGTAGGAGACCTCCGTGAAGCCGGCGGCCTCCAGCAGATCCTTAAACTCCTCCTGATCGGGAAAACGTCGGATCGACTCGATCAGGTACTGGTAGGCATCGGTGTTGCCGGATACCCAGGCACCCAGCTTCGGGATCACCGTGCGCGAGAAGAACTCATAGGACGGCCGGATCGGTGCCCAGGGCTTGGAAAATTCCAGACACAGGAAACGGCCGCCGGGGCGCAGTACGCGCAGGATCTCCGCCAGTGCCGCTTCGATGTGGGTGACGTTACGGATGCCGAAGGCAATGGTAAGCGTATCCACGCTCGCGCTGCGCAAGGGGATGGACTCGCCGACACCCGAAAGCCAGCCGACCTCATGCGAGACCCGGGCACGGCCTGCAGCCATCATCGCGAGGCTTGGGTCGCAGACAATGACGCTGCGATCGACCGCCGCGACCCGCTTGGCGACATCGCCGGTGCCGCCGGCAAGATCGACAATGACCTGACCGGGGCGGGGGTCCACGGCCCAGGCCAGCTTGCGTTTCCAGCGGCGATGGATGCCGAAGCTCATCAGGTCGTTCATCAGATCATAGCGCGGCGCGACACGCTGGAACACGCTGCGGATGAGGCGTTCGCGATCCTGCGCGGATACGTCCTTGTCGCCGAAACTGCGGGATAGATCGGTCATGCTGGTTATCATACCGGTCGCGGTTGGCCACAGGGTAGTAATTGGGGCCAGCATAGACATAAGATTGACCATCTTATCGGCGCAGGCCGGAAAACGGCGGCAACGGAGCCGGAAGCCATGAAAACGACCATGTATTACGACGGCGGATGTCCGGTCTGCATGCGCGGGGTCAGGCACTGGCGCCGGCTGGACTGGGCCCGGCGTATCGAGTGGGTGGACCTGATGGAGTATCCGGACGCGCTGGCAGCCGAGGGCATCAGCTTCGCCGCGGCCATGGATGCCTTGCATGTCCGGCGCCGGGACGGTCGCCTGATGGTCGGCGTGCCGGCCTTTGCCGCGCTATGGTCCGAACTGCCGGGCTATCGGTTTCTGTCGCTGTTGTTATCACCGCCCTGGATGATGGCGACGGCCGATCGTTTTTACCGCCTCACGCATCGCGACCGCTACGCACGGCGCTGCCGCAATGGCGCCTGCGATACCGCCGGCGCTTCCCGTGAGGGGACAGGGTCCGATCAGTCGGCTTCATAGCGCGAGCACTCGGCTAACGTGGTGTTTGTCTTTTTGAAGCATGAAAAATACACCCGGTTGCAGGCGATCGATCAGTTACCCTCGGATTTCTCGTGGCGATCGTACAGGTAGCCACCCGCCCCGCCGACTGCGGCACCCAGCGCAGCGCCGGCCATTGGCCGCCCGACCGCCAACTCACCGACCAGCGCACCGGCAGCGGCGCCAATCCCTGCACCCGACAGCGTGCGCTGCTCGCCGGAACTCATATTCGCGCAGCCCGCAAGGCCACCCACCAGGCAACAAGCCACTACCAGATTACGTGTCTTCATCATCGACTCCTTATAACTCTCTATCATTGTCCCGAACAGGGCCACTTTTCAGATGCTGCGCGCATGACGCCGTGGACCGGCGCCTCACTGTTCAGGTGCTGTACGTTACTTCTGGACCATTCCAGGACCACGGCCACCACCTCTTCCCGGGTCACCTCCGTATCCGGACAGGCAATGGGATCGTACTTGGGTCCCACCGTGAGCGCCGCGTGATAGTCGATGACAGCATCGATGTAGCCCAGACAAAAAGCCATCGACGCTGCGTATAACGGGTCATCCTTGCTCACGTCGCAGAGTGCGACAAAATCCCCTGTCGTATCGACGACATGACCGTGCTGAGACGTAGCCAGAGTGTGGGTTGAGGCAACGACTGCCAGTAGTGCAATCGCGTATCTGAACAGTTGCATGGTCTTACTCCTCATTAAATCGGGGTCAGAGAGCAATATTGTCTGATATTGGCCGTTCTTTTACCACATACTGCTACCTCCCCCCTTGGGTGCTCTTGGATCGCGGCCTTCCAGGTTGACCCAGCCTTGCCTGACGATTCATCGCGACTTCGATTCGATCCTTGAAGTATTCACAGCCAAGCACCAGTTCGTGATTCAACGCCTGGCGTATCTCACGCAATAGCGGCTTGCTCATAGGCTGTCGAAATAACTCGCAATACGCCTTCTGCCGCGTTTCTGCGGAACTGCCCAACGCCAGGTACACGGGATGTGGCGTAATGATCGGATCCTTTGTTCCTTGCGCGTTAGCCGCATAACTGGACCAGCGGTATTCAGCCGGGTGATCGACCATGTTTGACCGAACTGCGTTCATTTCAATATAACGCATGCAGGTCAGCAGATAGTTTTCGGTATCGACCAGGCTCGCCTTGAAGCGTCCCTCCCAGAGCGTGCCTGTGCGGTTGTAGCAACGGTTGACGTACCCGACATAACGTCGCCCCAGTGCCTGCATCATCTGTGAAATACCGCCTGGGTGCTCGATACCAGCAGATGTACATGATTGGTCATCAGCACATAAATAGGGGTCAGAGAGCAATATTCTCTAATATACGCTCGCGCACGGATTATAGTATTAACGCGATATTAGAGAATATTGCTCTCTGACCCCAGTTTTCCAGTTTTCGACTGGCGCTTTGTCCAGAGCATAGATCAATTATTGAGCATCCTGGGTAGCGCCGGCGCGCGGATTGAAGAGGTTTGCGATGACGGGACGGGTGTCGATGTACGTAGTTTTCCGTGTTGACTTTTAGTCAAATGATATGCTGCACAAAGTGTTTTATTCACAGTGGTCACACAAGCGTATAGGTATGTCTGCACGAAATGACAACGACTTGACACTCAGTCTACATAACATATGTAACTAATTGTTATTTAATTAATAACCATATTGTACAAAAAATAGCCAATTTAATAAAAACGCTGTTCTTATAAGGATTAGAGTTCATTTACACGATTTCATCCACACACTTATCCACAGCATCTGTGGAAAACTTTTATGACTTCACGAAGGGCTATTAATAACTCTTATCGATACATTAGCTCCACCGTTGTTTTTTGGCGTGACCTTAACGCGCTCACGGGCCGCATATCCCGAAGATCATCCTTTAGGGCTATGCGGCGCTGCGATAACATAACGCGTTATATGAGCAGCAAAGCAAAATGGAACGAACGTTATCGTGCTGCGACAGGAGAGCGACAGGCGGCACAGGTCTTAAAAGAAAATCTGCATTTATTGCCTGACCATGGCCGCGCGCTGGATCTGGCCTGTGGGTTAGGCGGCAATGCCATCCTGATGGCACAACAGGGTTTGCAAGTTGACGCCTGGGATATTGCCGATGTTGCTGTTACCGCATTGCAAGACCTGGCGCTTAAGCGACAGTTATCCATTCAAGCAGAGGTGCGGGACGTTGAGGTGCATCCACCGGAGCCGGAAACATTTGATGTCATTGTTGTGAGTTATTTTCTGGATCGCAACATTATTCCTGCGTTGATACACGCACTTAAACCTGGTGGACTGATCTATTATCAAACCTTTACCCGGCAACGTGTTTCCGATCGCGGTCCGCAACAAGCAGAGTTCAGATTAGCGGATCAGGAGCTGCTGCAACTGTTTTCCGGCGTGCAGGTTGTGTTCTATCGTGAAGAGGGGCGTATTGGCGATGCGTGTAAAGGTTTGAGAGATGAGGCGATGTTTATCGGAAGAAACATTGCTTTGCAAAGCACCTCGAGTTTATAGGCATCGCCGCACCCACGTTTTCGGCATCCCTGCAGCGTACTGCGCGGCATCGCGTCATGCGCCGTGAATTCGCTGGTCAGAGCCGTGCGTCAGATCTGCAGCGCCGGCAGGTTGCCCGACTCGAACGCCCAGTCAAAAGCCCATAGCAGCATTGTATAAGGGATCATCCACGCTCATCACGCTGCACAATTCGACAAGGTCTCCTGTGCTATCAACATGGCGTGCTTGCGCCGTTGCTGCCACGCTCTGTTTTGAGGTGG
>Ga0316198_10003051_pt1 | contig 10178 bp, 9 predicted proteins | sample OudBieAanoxic_MG_FD_204935 | JGI IMG/M metagenome (GOLD analysis project Ga0316198, IMG submission 204935) | Coastal sediment microbial communities from Oude Bieten Haven, Netherlands - site A anoxic | ecosystem: Environmental > Aquatic > Marine > Coastal > Sediment | place: Netherlands...
TGATGGAGACCACGACCATCCAGGTCGGGAACTCGTTCTTCTGCGATGCCATGAGGTCCTTTCGTTTCGGAGCGAGACACTAGCCGCGCTCGGATCTTGGCGACCTACGTGACGGCGATTCGGACGAATCGCCGCTTGCCGACCTGGACGACCACGCCGTCGAGCGACGACGCTTCGACGAACTCGGCATCGGTCTTCTCGCCATCGATCTTCACGGCTCCCTGCTTGATCATCCGGCGGCCTTCCGATCGTGAAGCGACGAGGCCGGCGTCGCCAAGGACGGCCGGCAGCGAAACCTCGCCGCTCTGGGCGACGTGATGAGTGGGAATGTCCTCCGGCACCTCGTGGGTGCGGAACAACCGATCAAAGGCAGCCTCGGCTTGCTGAGCGGCTTCGGCGTCGTGGTGGATGGTGACGATTCTGCGGCCAAGGTCCCGCTTCGCCTCCCCCGGGTGCACCGAGCCATCCTCGAGGCCTTCGACCAGTGCGTCGACGTCGGAACGGGGCACCATGGCAGCCAGGCGATACCAGTCGGGCATCGCAGCATCCGGGATCGACATGACCTTCCCGAACATGTCCGCCGGCTCATCGCGCACGGAGATGTAGTTGCCAAGCGATTGGGACATCTTCTTGACGCCGTCGGTGCCGACGAGCAAGGGCACAGTTGCGACGGCCTGTCCTGCCTGACCGCGCCGTTCCTGGAGGTCTCGCCCGACGAGGAGGTTCCACAGCTGGTCGGTGCCTCCGATCTCGATGTCGGATTGGATGGCAACCGAGTCCATGCCCTGGAGCAACGGGTACATGAACTCGATCATGGAGATCGGTTCGTGGGCTACCCACCGCTTCGTGAAGTCATCCCGATCCATGATCCGGGCGACCGTGAACTCTGAGGTGAGTTCGAGTACGTCATGCATGTCCATGGCACCAAGCCATTCAGCGTTGTACCGGATCTCGAGGCGTTCGGGCAGCAGCTGGGTCTTGATCACCGGAAGGAGGCGCTCTGCGTACGCCCGAACGTCGTCGGCGCTCAAGCGCTTCCGTGTTGCGCTCTTCTCCGATGGGTCACCGACCTGCGCGGTGAAGTCTCCGACGATGAGCACGGCGGTGTGCCCCATGTCCTGGAAGCGGCGCAGAAGATCAAAGACCACGGCCCATCCCAGAGTGACGTCGGGTGCTGTCGGGTCCACGCCGAGTTTGACCCTCAGCGGCCGACCCTCTTCGAGGAGGGCGAGAAGGGCACCCTCCGGCAGGCTCACCTCAACCGATTGCGTGATGTACTCGAATTGTTCTCGGGCAGGTTTCATGTGGAGGCAAGGCTAGACCCGTCGCTGGGCCGTGCAACGAACCTCCAGGGACGATCGACGGCCCGGCTGATCCCGATACGGGGCATGCTCTCGATGGAGAACGACCCAGCGGGAGCATCGGGGACCAGGAACACCGGTCCGTCGAGCAGCGAAGAGCCGCTGTCGCCTCCGGAGATACCAAGCGCCGCGCACACCTTGCCTGGGCCGTCTGTGAGGTGGTCATCCCTGCGGCGGCGGTCTCGCATCCGGTCAGTGCCCACCGCCGGCTGCCCGCCCCGGATGAGCACGGCGGACGCTTCCCCCTCCGGACCGGTCACCACGTTTGCGCACCAGTGGATGCCGTAGGAGCGGTACACGTACAGCGTTCCGGCCGCCTCGTACATCGGAGCGTTGCGCGGCGTTCGCCCGCGGTACGCATGGCTCGCCGGATCCCCCACTCCCCCGTACGCCTCGACTTCGGTGATCACGATCTCGGTCGGTTCTCCATCGAACGCCGTCGCCAGACGACATCCGAGCAGACGTGGGGCGACCGCCAACACGTCGCCGCTCAGGAGTCCCAGGAAGTCCCTGGTCGTCACTCAGTCCTCCGTGAGAGGAAACAAACGGGCTCTCACCTCAAGAAGATCGCTCACAGTTCTCCGCGCAGGGTCGCTCCGGTAGCGCCTTGAACGGCCTTTACGATCTGCTTGCGGATCGGTGCCACCTCGTCGTCACTCAGGGTCCGGTCCGGGGCCCGCACAGTCAGATTGATCGCGACGCTCTTCCTTCCGTCCGGGATCGGGTCGCCTTCGTAGACGTCGAAGATCCTTCGCCTCTCGACGAGCCCTTCGTCCGCCGCGTCAATGGCGTCCAGCAGAAGGCCGGCCGGCACGCTGGTGTCGACTTCGAAAGCGAGATCGAAGACCTGGGGTGGGTAGTCCGACGGCTCGTTGAAGCGCCAGGGTTCGCGCTCGGCCACGAGCGGATCGATCTCGATCTCTCCTGCGATGACGCGCCCTTCGATGCCGAGGCGAGCGGCGACGGCGGGATGAACCTCTCCCACGGTTCCGATCACCACGCCGTCTGCCACGATCTCAGCAGCCCGACCTGGGTGGAACGGCGCCTTCGCAGTAGCTCTGATGTCGGCTCCAGAGAGTTCGGTGGCCCGTTCGATCATGGTCCACAGGCCAGTGGCGTCGTAGACGTCGTATCCGCTCGATTCGCCCTCCCAGTTGCCGGTGGGCTGCCCTGCGGCAACGAATCCGAGGCGGTCGGGTTGCGACGGGAGCACCTCATCGCTCGGGAGGAATACCTTCCCGATCTCGAAGAGGCGCACGTCATCGACGCGCTTGGCGAGATTGGCCGCGGCAGCCTTGAGGAGTCCCGGCAGCATCGTGGTGCGCATGACACCGTCTTCGTCGCGCAGGGGGTTGACGACGTTGATCCCGACGCGAGTCGGATCGTCGTCCGGCAGTCCCAGTGCGTCCAGGTCGGCTGCGCCGATGAATGAGAAGCTCATGATCTCGTGGTATCCGGCTCCCACCATGAGCGACCGCATCGCTCGGAGGCGGCGATCCCGCTCGGGTAGGCCGATGCCGTCGCCGAAGCGGAGACGGGCCGGGATGTTGTCGTACCCGTAGAGTCGAGCGACTTCCTCGACGAGGTCGATGGGACGGTTGACATCAGGTCGACGGGTTGGCACGTTGACCGCCAGGGGGTCTCCATCACTGACGCCAAACCCGAGACGAGTGAGCAATTCGCCGGCGGCCTCGCTCTCGAGACGGATGCCCAACACGCGTTCCACTTCGTCCATCGAGAGGTCGATGACCTTCGGAGCGGGAGGCGCCGGGTATTCGTCGACGAGGCCCGCGACCGTACCGCCGGCCGTCTCGACGAGCAGTTGGGCGACTCGGTCGGCCGCGAACCGGCAGAATTCGGGGTCCATACCCCGTTCGAAGCGTGCCGACGCCTCTGATCTGAGGCCAAGCCGCTTGGAGGTCAGCAGAATGCTCGGTGGATCCCAGTACGCGGCTTCCACCAGGACGTTCGTCGTGTCGTCGACGACTTCGGTCGAGGCACCGCCCATCACTCCCGCAATCGCAACCGGTTGCGATGCATCGGCGACCACGACGTCCATCGCGATCAGCGTTCGCTCGACTTCGTCGAGCGTCGTGATCTGCTCCCCCGCTTCTGCACGGCGAACAACGATCGCGTCGCCGAGACGGTCTGCGTCAAATGCGTGTGTTGGATGACCGAACTCAATCATGGCGTAGTTGCTGGCGTCGACCACGTTGCTGATCGGGCGCACACCGGCCGCGGCCAGGCGTGCGCGGATCTGATGCGGCGAGGTGCCGATCGTGATGCCGTGTACCTCTCTGCCAACGAATCTCGGGCACGCCACATCATCCTGGATAGTGACCGACGTGGCTGCACCGCTGACCGGATAGTCGAGATCTGGTTCTGCGAGCGGCACTTCGTAGCGCGCGGCGAGTTCGCGGGCCAGTCCGTAGACCGACATGCAATCTGGCCGATTTGGGGTGATGGTCACCTCGAAGACGACGTCACCCTGCGGGAGGAGGAGCCCGAAGTCCTCGCCTATGCGGTCGGCCGCTTCCGGGTAGTCATCGTCGAGCACCATGATGCCCGAAGCGTCCTCCCCTATCTCAAGTTCTGATTCCGAGCAGATCATCCCGTTGGACGTGACGCCACGGATGTCGCGTTGGGTGATCTCGAAGTCTCCTTGGAGCACGGCACCTGGTTTCGCAACCGGGACGACTGCTCCGGCTTCGAAGTTCCAAGCACCGCAGATGATGTCGAGGATCTCGTCGCCCACGTCGACGGTGGTGACGCGCACCTTGTCCGCATTCGGATGCGCATCAACCGTCAGCACCCGGCCGACGACCACGCCTTCGAAGCGGTGCTCAACTCGTTCCCAGCCTTCAACCTCGTGACCGAGGTTCTCGAGGTCCTCGGTTATCTGCTCCGGGTCTTTCGAAGGAAGGGGGACGAATTCGCTCAGCCAATCCAGCGTGAACTTCATCGGTACTGCTCCAGGATTCGCTGATCAGGGTCAAAGAGGTGGCGGAGATCGGTGACGCCGTGACGGACCATGGCAAGGCGGTCTGCGCCCATGCCGAACGCGAACCCCGTGACCTCGTCCGGGTCGTAGCCGACGGCCTCGAACACGGCCGGGTTCACCATCCCGCAGCCCAGCAACTCCATCCAGCGTCCGTTCGTGAACACATGCATCTCCGCGGACGGCTCCGTGAACGGGAAGTAGTGGGGGATGAACTTGACCCGTGTGTCCGGGCCGAGGAATTCGTGAGCGAAGTGCGCCAGAGCGCCCTTGAGATCACCAAACGTGATGTCCGTGTCGACGGCAAGGCCTTCGATCTGGTGGAACACCGGAGAATGCGTTGGATCGAGTTGGTCGCGGCGGAAAACCCGACCGGGTACGACGAGATAGACCGGCGGGTCGTGCTGCTCCATGTATCTGGCTTGCATCGGTGAGGTGTGTGTCCGGAGCAAGATGCCCTCTGGATCATCGCCGTAGTCGAGGTAGAGCGTGTCACTCTCGAACCGCGACGGATGCGCTGCACCGAAGTTCAACGCTGTGAAGTTGTAGAACTCAGTCTCGACCTCGGGTCCGGATGCCGCCGTGTACCCCATCGCCACGAAGATGTCGACGATCTCGTCCATGACCTGCTGGATCACGTGCGTCGTGCCGCGCGCCGGAGCACGCCCGGGAAGCGTCACATCGACACGGTCGGACGCGAGGGCCTCGGCCGCCTCCGCCGCTTCGAGCACCGATCGGCGATCTGCAAGGAGCGCGTCGACTTCGACGGCCACATCGTTGATCGCCCGTCCGAGATCGCGGCGCTCCTCGGCCGGAACGCTCCCGAGCGACCGTCGCCCGGCCGCGATTGGTGAACGCTTGCCCGTGAGTTCGGACGCCAGTTCGTCGAGGGCCTCGACCGAGTCAACCTGTTCGATCCGCTCGGGCGCATCGGCCCTCAGTCGTTCGAGTGTTTCTTGCGTATCCATTGGCTCCGAGAGGTTAGTGGTGGGTTCCACGGCTCCTGCTCCTGTGTGTGGGCGGGTACGGCCCGGACGCGAGAACGCCCGGAACCAGGTCCCGGGCGTTGGTGCGTGCGGTGGTCTTCAACCGCGTCCGTTCGCCCGAGCCGGAGGGCCCGCAAAAGCGAATCGGAATCGGCGCATCGGTTTCATTGCCAGGAGCGTAGAACACTCGCAGCGCTGCGCAAGGTTCGGGCACCGTGGCGCCTCCGGCGGGCGACGACCGTCTCCCCGTGTAGAGTCCGACGCCATGCGTCTGGAACTGGCAAAACGAACCGACCTCGCCCTCCGTGGCCTGCAAGCGCTGCACGCCGACGGAGCGCGCCTGTCCGGCACTGATCTCGCCGAGACGCTCAAGACCACGCACCAATACTTGCCCCAGATCATGTCGCCGCTCGTTCAGCAGGGATGGGTGGCGTCGATTCGTGGTCCCGGCGGCGGCTATCGCCTGACTGCAAGCCTCGACGACATCACGGTTCTCGAGCTGATTGAGACGATGGAAGGCACAACGGACACTGCAACCTGTGTGCTGAGCGGCGAGACCTGCGATGCCTCCGATCCGTGTGCGCTCCACGATGCATGGTCACAGGCCCGCGATGCTCTGCTCGATAAACTCTCCGGGACCTCGATTGCGGATGCCTAGCGCTCCGGATCAGTAGATGTCGTTGGCGGTGTTGTAGACGTTGAACTTGCCGGTCGGCGTAATGAGCCATGGTCCCGCGATGCGGAGCTTCTCGACGAGCGTGGCATCGTCGTAGATCACGATCTCTCCTTCGGGATCCCATACCGAGACCCAGACCTCATCGCCGGCCCGGTCATACTCAAAGTGGACGACACGGCCGTGATCCGCCACAGGGAAGCATGTCTCGAGTTCCATCTTCTCCTTGCTGTACACGCAGGCCTGATGGCTCTCTTCGACAACATTCGACAGTGGCGTGTCCATCCAGACCCATTGCGAGTTCGGATGGGTTTTCAGAAAGAGGCTGCCGGTTCCAGGGAGTTCAACCTCTCGAACGACCTTCCAGGCATGCTCAGGACTCCCCACGGGATCAGCGCCGATCAGCGTGAGTTTGCCCTCACCGATGTGGGTTGTGCCGTAAACCCAACCGAACTCGGGATCGACCCAGTTGGCTCCCCGTCCCGGGTGTGGCACCTCGCCCGTCTCGATGCCGGCCACGAGTTCCTGTGTCTTGACATCAACCACCATCAGCTTGTTCTGTGCATTCGCCGCCGTGATGAAGTACCGACCGGTGTGGTCCCATCCGCCGTCGTGGAGGAACAGGTCGGCTGCGATCTTCTTCACCATCGGGAAGTCGGGTTGCGAGTAGTCGACGATCGCTACGTAGCCCGATTCCTTCAGCCCCATGACCCACACCGGGTCGAAGTGCGATGCAACGATTGCAGCGACCCGAACTTCGTCGAGGTCGTCGCCGTTGATGTCTTTGCTCAGCACGTCGTGCACGACCAGGGGTTCAAGCGTTTGGCCATCGAACACGACGTACTGGGGCGGCCAGTAGCAGCCCTCGATGATGTACTGATCTTCGAAGCCTTCGAACTTGCTGCCGTCAACGCTGCGTGCATCGAAGCAACCCTGAACCTGAGCGACGATCTCGGGGATCTCGGTCCAGAGGTCGATCATCGTGACGCGGCCGTCGCGACCGACCGCGATGAAGTAGCGACCGGTGGCCGACGACCGGAGGATGTGAACAGCGAAGCCGGTGTCGATGATCGCGACCTTCTCGTGCGCGTCGGAGTCCATGATCGCCACCTGTCCTGCATCACGCAGGATGATGCCGGTGTAGTTCTCCCAGTCGCGAGCGGTCTGCGGCTCGGTCGGACGATCGGCGACCGGCACGATGAGATTCCAGGACTCGGTGATCTCGGCCAGATTGAGCGACGGCGGCGTCGGCGGCTCGAGTTGCACGAAATTCGCCATGAGCTCGATCTCTTCAGCGGTCAGAATCCCTGCCTCGCCCCAGGCCGGCATCCCGCCGGGGAGGCCATTGGTCAGGATCGTCTGCAGTCCGGTTGTGCCGATCTCGCGGGTGCGTTCCGGTTCGATATTCGGGCCGGTGGCCCCGACACGCAGCGTCCCATGGCAGCCGGCGCAGCGGTTGAAGTAGACGTTCGAGGCTTCGTCGAACTCGGCTGGAGAGAGCTGCCTGGGCCCATCGGGGGCTGCGGTCGACACCTCAACGTCGGCTGTCGAGTCAAGGTATGCGACGACCTGGGCGATTTGTGGCGGCTCGAGGTCCTGTGACACCATCGCTCCGGTGTAGATCTCAGCCGCGTCGGCGTCCTCGGCGGCAAACGCCTCTGGATCCATGATCCACTCAACGAGCCAATCGGGGTCTCGTGTCTCGGTGGCACCCGCGAGATCGGGCCCAACCAGGGGACCTTGACCGATCGTGTGGCACACAGCGCACTTCTCTTCGAACGTGACCTTTCCGGCGGCTGCCATCTCGTCGAGCGGCAGTTCGACCGGTGGCGCGCCGGGAGCGTCGCCTCCGGCAAGGACCTCTCCCGATTCGGTCATGACCACGACACGCTCGGGCAGTACCTGGGTGCATCCGACGATCGCGACCGCGGCCCCCAATGCGAGCGCAGCCAGGGTGATTCTCGGGATCCTTGGCGTGGACATCGCACAGCTCCTCGATTCGCCGCCCCGTCGGGGTGTGGCAGAACACTATGCAGTTCGCCCAGAGATGTCCAGTGCCTAAGTTAGGAACTTGGGTTCTAGGAATGGTGACCCAAGGCATACATCGCGATTGCACCCGCGACCGCAGCGTTCAGACTCTCGGTCTCCCCCACCATCGGGATCGTCACCGAGAATCGGCATGCAGCAATTGCCGATTCTGGGAGTCCGTGCGCTTCGCTCCCGATCAGGAGCGCAATTGGCACATCGGTGGCGAGCTCTGACGGCTCAATCCCTCCCGCCACTGTGGTGGCCACCAGGGTCAGCCCGGCTGCTGCGAGGTCCTCGATCGACCGAACGTGGACTGCGGGGTGTGAGAGTTGCGCCCCGGCACTTGCTCGCAGCACCTTCGGGCTCCACGGATCGGCCCCATCAAGGAGTGTGATCTGCCATCCCAGGGCTGCGGCAGTGCGGATCAGCGTTCCAGCGTTGCCCGGGTCGCTGATGGCAACGCCGACCACCGTGCGGCGCCTACGGGGTTCTTGCTGCTCGGGAATCGAGATGACGGCGACCCAATTCTGCGGTTCGACGGTCGTCGAGAGCGCCTCGATCACCGGACGGGTCACCTCGAACACCTCGGCTCCCGCAGCGGCGCATCGATCGGCGAGGTCTCCCTCTTCGGTCGTGTACACCTCGAGCGGAACGATGCCGGCATCCAGAGAGGATTCGAGCAGCTTCGGTCCTTCGATGATCGTGCGTCCTATCTGACGCCGCTCGCGAGCGCGGTGGAGGCGCCGAACCGCCTTGACCTTCGCGTTCGTCGTCGCTTCGATGCGCATCAGGCGAGAAGAGACCCCGCGATGGCGGGGTCCCTCTCACATCGTCCGGATCGTCCGAGCGACATCACTCTGCGTTCGCTGCTCCAGCAACCTCGACGAGTGCCGAGAAGGCTGTCGGGTCGTTGACCGCCATCTCGGCGAGCATCTTGCGGTCGACGTCGATCTCGGCCACCTTGAGGCCAGCCATGAACTGCGAGTATGTCGAACCGTTCAGGCGTGCCGCCGCATTGATGCGCTGGATCCAGAGACGCCGGAACTGGCCCTTGCGAGCACGACGATCCCGATGCGCATACTGCATCGAGTGCATCACCTGCTCGCGAGCGGTGCGGTACCTGCGGCTTCTCGCCCCTCCGTAGCCGGAGGCGCGATCCATTACCTTGCGGCGCTTCTTCTTTGCGTTGATTGAACGCTTTACACGTGCCATCGATTGACTCCTAGTTCCCCAGCAGGCGGTTCATGCGCTTTTCGTTCCCGCCATCGAGGATCTTGTTGCCCTTGACGCGACGCCAGCGACTCGTTGTCTTCTTGTGGCGGTTGTGGCCTCGCCACGCCTTCGTGGTCCGCACCTTCCCGCTCCCGGTGCGTTTGAAGCGCTTCGCGGCACCTTTGTGGGTCTTCATCTTCGGCACGGTTCCACTCTCCTACTCGTCCGTCGCTTCGACGACGATTACCTCGTCGGCGACGGCTTCAACATCTTCGTTCGTTTCCACGGCGACGTCTTCATCGACGACGTCTTCATCAACTCGATCCGCGTTGCGGAGCGGAGCAAGGACCATCGTCATCTGGCGGCCCTCGAGCCTCGCGGCCGTCTCGACCTCTCCGTATTTCGCGACGCTGTCGCGCAGACGGCTGAGAATCTCATTCCCTATCTCGGGATGGGTGACTTCACGACCGCGGAACCGCATCGTGACCTTCACCTTGTCGTGGTCCTGCAGGAAGCGAATCACCCTCTGCCGTTTCACTTCGAAGTCGCTCGCTCCAATCTTGGGACGGAACTGGACTTCTTTGATCACGGTGCGAGTCTGCTTCTTGCGGGCCTCTCTCGCCTTGACGGACTGCTCGTACTTGAACTTTCCGTAATCCATGAGGCGAACAACCGGCGGGCGGGCCTCTGGGGCCACCTCCACAAGGTCGAGTTCCAGCTGTGATGCCAGCCATCGAGCTTCTTCGATCGGCTTGATGCCGATCTGCTCTCCGGCCGGGTCGACAAGGCGAACTTCCTTGACCCGAATGCGTTCGTTGACCCTGGGCTCCTTGATCGGAGTACCTCCTGCTCGTACGTGTCGACGAAGCAGGCGCCTGGTGCCAATACAGAAGGCAGCACGACGCGTGTGCTGCCTGAAT
>Ga0316198_10003052_pt1 | contig 10177 bp, 4 predicted proteins | sample OudBieAanoxic_MG_FD_204935 | JGI IMG/M metagenome (GOLD analysis project Ga0316198, IMG submission 204935) | Coastal sediment microbial communities from Oude Bieten Haven, Netherlands - site A anoxic | ecosystem: Environmental > Aquatic > Marine > Coastal > Sediment | place: Netherlands...
CCATTGAACACAGCGTCTCGCCTCTTTTGGTACTCAACGCACAGATTTTCGGAGTAGGCCCGTCCGTGCTTCAGCATCGGCACAACCATGAACTGTTCGGCAGTCGGCACCGACAGTCGCGCCTGGCAGAATCGCAGCGCGACATCGAGAATCTCGCGATTGTGGGTCGCCATGCAACCGATCCGAACCCCACACGCATTGAACCTTTTGGACACGCTGTCGACGACTATGATTCGCTGCGCGAGATCTGAGAACTCGGTGAACGATCGCACGGTGCCGCCGTCAAAAACGAACTCCCGATAGACCTCGTCGCAAATGACGAAGAGATCGTTCTCTACCGCCACCTGGGCCACCGCCTCCAGCTCTTCGGCCGTATAGACGGTCCCGGTGGGATTCGACGGGTTGCATAGCAAAATCGCTTTTGTGTTCGGCGTGACGCAGGCCCTCAGTCGGTCAATCGACCCGAAATGGTAGCCATCCTCCACCTTCAAGGTGATCGGAACCATCGTCACGTCGGCCTGGGCGGCAAAGCTCAGGTAGTTGGTGTAGCAGGGCTCGAAGACCAGCACCTCCCCGTCGCCTCCGGCGACAATCGAGAGAATGAAGGTGATCGCTTCGCTCGCGCCGGCGGTGACCAGGATCTCATCGGCCGCAAATCGGATATCCCAGCTCGCAAAGAAGGCGCTCCATGCCTCGCGGGCCACCGGCAATCCCTCGCTCGGGGCGTAGGCAAGGGTTGCTAACGACAATCCGTGCAATTCGGCGATCATCTCAGTCGGCGTTGGCATGTCAGGCTGGCCGATGTTGAGGTAGATGACGTTCGTGCCACGGGCCTCGGCGGCACGGGCAAGCGGCGCCAGCTTGCGAATCGGCGACGCCTGGAGCTTGGATGACTTCGCGGAGAGTTCTGGCATGGGCACCTCCCGGTGGGCCCGGTCACCGACGATTGTAGCCCAGCCGTTTCCCCGCCGCTTCCGACGCGGGTGACGCGTCTCGCTTCGGCGAGGTAGGTGCCATCTTTTGCATTGTTCGAACACGGGTATCCCCTTCGCTCAGGTGGTGAGTCCCTGGCGGGCGAGGCGGGAGGGGGTAAACCCCTCCCCTACATAGGACTTCGCACGTCGCGCGACGCACCCGCTCACTAGCGCTCCAACCACTCCGGTGAACACTGTGGGAGTCGCCGTAACCACCGTAGGGGCGGGGTTTACCCCCGTCCGTTCTGGCGCTCTGGGATCCACACAGCCGACCAACCTGAGCGAAGGGGATACCCGTGTTGTTCGAATTCGTCGCTGAAAAATTGGGTGACTCGTTCCAGGCGGACAATGCTAAAGGTGGCTCCTGTGTCATCGAAGCCCCAACGCGCTCGGAATTGGTGGGTGGCACCTGTGTCGTCGACGCGGTACGCGCCCCTCATGGGCGAGCACCTCACACGTCGAAGCGAATCACGCCTAGAATGGGAAACGATGTTTTCGTTCAAGAGGTGGAAAGAAAAGTACGGCAGGCTCACCCTCCGCTCCCTGTGGGACCTCTTCATGGTGTGGGTGGTCATCATCAACCTGTGCCTCATCCTCTTTGACCTTACATACCTGTGGCTGAGACCCACCTACTTCAGCTATCTCCCGCTGGTCACCAAAATCTGGGATCCCGTCCTTGGTATCGAGCCCCACCCCCTGACCGAGGAACTGATCGAAAAGACCGCAACGGCGGAACAATTGTTAGAGCTCGATCCCGACTCCGAAATTCTGGACGAGACATTGCTGGAAAACCGGGACCTGACCCTGCGGGTCTTTATGGAAAATCCATTCGAACGATCAGGCCAGACCGCGAACCTCGAAGCCATCAAGAAAAAGATGGCGCTCGAAACCGGGCATCCAACAACCAGCCTCAACAACCCAAAGATCCTGTTCGAGGTTGCCCGCGATTTCTGGTCAGGTCCGCATGAGCTGTTGCGCCACCGATTCTCGGCCTTTGACGACCAGATCGAGCCATTGCTCGCGGTCAACTATTTCCGACGCTTCGATCTTGATGGGCGTCTTGTCAATCACTTCTGGAAGATCGATCTGCCTTTTCTCATCCTGTTTTGGATCGAGTTCGTCGTCCGCTGGACTCTTGCGATCCGCCGGCGCACCTACGCGCGTTGGTACTTCTTTCCGATCTTCAACTGGTACGACCTGCTCAGTCTGATTCCCGTGACGGCGTTACGACCGCTCCGGCTGCTGCGCGTCGTCTCGATCTATATGCGGCTGCGTCAGTCCGACCTCTCTCGCGTTGGCAGGGATTTCCTCAGCCGAGGCGTCGCCTACATCTCCAACATCATCACCGAGGAGGTCTCGGACCGGGTGGCGGTGCGAATCCTCGACGAGTATCGCGAGGAAATCGTGGACGGGACCCATGTGCGCATCGCCCGATCCACAGTTGAACCCCGGCGCGCTGAGATCGAGCGTGTCCTGGTCAGCCAGATCCGGGCAATCCTCACCGACGAGGACACCATTGAAAGATTCCGGCAGCTGTTGCAGCTCAACCTCGCCAACGCGGTAGATGAGTCAAAGAGCCTTCGTTCTCTTCCCCTCCCCCACATCGTCGTCAAACCGGTGGTCAGCACGGTCGGCGAGGTCCTCCTCGACACGATTCTCGAAACGATCACGACGACCCTCGACAGCGTCGAAGGTCAGGAGGCTGTCGAGGCACTCGCAGACTCGATCCTCGAAGCCCTCTTCTACGGCCCTGCCCTGGCCGAAATCGAGTCCCTGGCCAAAGACATCAGCCTCCAGGTCATCGACCACATGAAGGAAGTCGTGGTCGTCAAGAAGTGGGCGTTGCCCGACGAGCAGGTCAAGCGACCGGCGATGCCGTGGGAGGATGAAGGAGAATTTTGAATGCGGAATTCGGAATTTCCTCCCGCCCACCCTCGGAGAAACCGCAGATCACGCAGATGAACGGAGATATCTTGAGGACAGCGCGTCCAAGCGAGCAACGCAAGGTGCCATTCTTCGCATTGTCTGGAGTCAGGAGTTGAAACGGGATGACCCTCCGGTCAGACAATGCGAGAGGTGGCTCCTCATTCTCAGTGGCACCAACGAACACTTCATCTCGAAGCGGGAGATGCCGCCATCACTCCCCCAACACCACCTTCGCCTCACCACCCCCCGGCACCACCGCTTCGCGCACCGACGTGGATCCGTCGGGCGCGTAAACCTCGACGAGGTAGAGGCCTTCCGGCACATACAGGCTCAGCCCGGGCGCAGCCACCGGCAGCCACTCGCCGAGCCCCGGGTTGCGCCAGTCGATGGACGGCGCGATCAGATCGCTAGCCGCCTCGGTGACGCGCGCCTGCCAAGCAGCCCCCCCGTCCGACCGCGGCGGAATGACCTTGAGCTGCCCCCGGGGCTTCATCTGCACCGGCACTTCGCCCGCCGGGAACAAGACCTGAAGAAGAGCCGCGCCATCGCCGCGAAGGAGCACGGTCCAGACCCCGGGAGGGACGTCTCCGATTTCACAGCGACCATCCTGATCGCAGGTCGCGTAGGCGCTCGGGCCCTGCACGCCACCCTGATGGGTCAGGAACAGCACGTTTCTCGCCGGTGAGCCATCGGGTTCACGAACAACAAAAACCGTCGCCTCTTCCGGATCCATCTTCAACATCACCTGACTCGGAGACGATTCGCTGATGGTGATCAGCTCCTGCGCCGGTGACATGCCGCGCGCCTCGGCCGAAACCCGGAACTCGCCGTCGAGCAGATCGCCCATCACGAACTCGCCGGAGCCGTCGGTCTGTACTGATCTCGAAACGGCCGGCAGCCCGATGCTCTTGACGTGAACTGTCGCCCCTTCGACGGGATTGCCGCTCTCCGCCTCGAGTACACGGCCCTCAAGCCGGCCACCGGCGATTCGGAGATCGATCTCCGAATCGACTTCGAGCAGCACATGATCGCCCGCCAGGACCTCATTCCCCCGCGAACGGGCCGCGATCTCGTACTCCCCGGAATCGAGCCCTTCGATGCGATAGGCCCCGTTGGAGTCGCTGATGGTGCCGGTCCGGGCGTACTCTCCGATCCGGGTGGCCGACACCGCCATCCCCGGTACGGGTTTGCCACTGCGCAGGACCTGTCCAGAGACCGTCAGGCCTCCCCTGAAGTCAATCATCACCTCCTCGTTCGCACCGCGCAAGGTGACGGTGGTTCGGACCGATTTGGTTCGGCCCGAAGACCTGGTTCGGGCAAAGATCTCCCGTTCACCCGGCTCCACCCCTTTGAGTTCGAAGGTCCCATCGCCAGCCGGGCGGGTTCCGCCGCCCTCATCGCTGTTGATATAAGTCATCTCCAGCTCCGAAGCGCTCAGCCCTCGAACCACCCCGACCACCGTTCCGCCGCGGGCTAGCCGAATCTGAACCTGGGCGCCGCTCCCGGACGCGACCTCGGTCTTCTCTCTTTCAGAAACAAAGCCCTCGGCCTCGACCGAAACGGTCACCTCGCCCGGTTGTACGTTTTCGACCCGAAAGCGGCCGTCGGCGTCGCTCTCCACAGTCGGAGGCGGGCCTCGGAAACCACCGCCTAATACCCTCACTGCAGCGCCGGCGATAGGCGAGCCATCCTCGGCCGTCACGGTCCCTGAAACCGCCCCGCCGGCCTCAAGCCGGAGCACCACCACCTCGTCCTGGCCAGCGGTGACGCTGGCCTCGGCCGACGAACCGTCGTTGGAGGTGGCGGATAGCCGGTAGTCCCCGGGCCCGAGATCGTCGAAATGGAAGGACCCGTCCTGCCCGGTGCGAGTTTGCGAGGACTCCATCAAAACGGTCCCGCCGGCCAAACGCCTCGAAGAACCCATGGCAAGAACTTCGAACCCCGGCGCCGGCTCGCCGGCCTCCGTCTCCACCCGGCCTCGTAGCTCGAGCCCCTGCTCCAGGCGCACGACCACCGGTTCGGGATCGGCGTCCGCAGGGATCTGAACCGTCTGTTCGAACTCGCGCCTCCCGGTTGCAGTGACGCGAAGCTCGGCCCGGCCCTCCCGCAGCCCCCCGATCCGGAAGGACCCGTCCTCCCCGCTTGTGACCGGCTTTCCGGTCCCTACCCGCCGGTTCATGCCCCCGACCATGGCTTCGATGGACGCCCAGATCTCCGCCCCACCGATCGGCACCTCATCCTCGGTGCCAAAGACCACTCCCTCGATCACCCTCTCCGCGGCCATCCGGACCTCGATCTCGCCCTCGGGCGGCAGCTCGACTTTGAGCGGCGGCTCGGGGACCAGGCCCTCGGCCTGCGCCCGCAGATAGATCTCGTTGACCGGATCCAGATTCGGCAGGGAGAAGCGGCCTTCGTCGTCCGAGGTCGTGGTCGCCCGGAACCAGGCGTCCTCCGGACCCGGCGACATGGCCACCTCGGCGCCGGGCACCGGTTCTCCGTCGGGGCCGACGGTGAAGCCCCGAACGATCACACCCCGGGTCATCGTGACGATCCCGTAGTCCAACCCTTCGGGTGGCACCTCGATGTTGGCTCGCGTCGTCGCCACATAGCCCTGACGGTTCAGGGCCAATCGAACCGGGCCCACGGGAACCGATGCCAGCGTCACCTGTCCTTCGAAATCGGTGGCGCCGCGGGCATCAGGCTCGTCGCTGTCGCGGGCCATGAAGCGGCGGCCCCCGGCCGATGCCGGCGGCGCTCTGAAGACATCAACCGCGACGCCCTCGATGGACACGCCTTCTGGATCCACAGCCGTCAGCGAAAATGGGGCTCCGGCCGCGAGCGCCAGATCGACCTCGAGCACTGCTCCGTCCTTGGCGAAAACCCGCCCGCTCACTGCGGCGGGGAATCCTGGCTTCCTGGTCTCCAGCTCGTAGGCTCCGGGAGGCAGATCGGGCAACGAGAATCCGCCACTCTTTCCGGTCACCGCCCACGGTAGCCACTGGCGTCGGAGCGAGATATCGGGGCGAAAAGCGGTCATGCCGTTACGCCGCAGCATCCAGTCGGGCGTCAGGCGGACGAAGATCGGCAGGCCCTCCACAGTGACGCCCTCGGGCGCCGAGACCCTGCCGTCGATGCGAGCCGGGGCCCGTATCTCGAGCACCGCCGGCTCGAGCGGATCTTCGATTCTCAGATCGGCAAAACCGGTTTTTGGCCCCCAGGAGCGAAGGCCGATCCACCCCGCAGCCACGACCGGTACGCGGGCAGCGCCTCCCAGGAATATCTCTGGCGTTCCTCCTACGAGCGGCGAATGCCCGGTTAGCTGCAGAACAACGGGGTCGGCCTCTTCGGACCAGCTGATCACTTTCTCCTGCCGATCTCCCAACTGGAGCTCGATCTCCCCGTCGGGCGCCGAGCTGCCCACGGCCCGCGCCAGCTCGTTGTCCGACAAGGCGGTGAGGACCCACTGCCCGGTTGACGGGATCTGGACCTCCGCGTTGCCGTCGGCATCGGTGGCGGCCGCAACTGCGGCCGGAGAACTCACCTCGATCACATCCACATCCGACGCCGGTCGGCCGCGCCGGTCAAAGACCCTGACTCTGGCGGGGATGGTGTCGAGGGCCAGCCTGATGGTTGAACTGGGCCGGACCTCGCGGGTCTCTTCGATCCCGAACTCCAGCTCACGGGTCAGCCCACGGACCGAGACCCTCGACGCTGTCTCGGGGAATATCGCCGTCAGCGAACCCGATGCCGGAACGACCGACCGCGGCGTGACCGTCTTCCACCGCCATGGATCAAAGGTCGATCTGTCCGGCACGATCCGGCCCCAAACTACCGCGTCTACCGCAGCCTTTGAGCCACGAGTGACCCGCAACGTCAGCGGTTTTCCGCGCCGCAACCACGCCACCGGCAGGAGCATCTGCTCATCCAGAATCACCTCGAGACCCACCGCGACGTGGCCTTTGGCCGTCAGCTCGACCACCACCGGCAGGTGAGCATCACCCAATTCGACCGAGAACGGCTTGCCTGGTGACGCGGTGCCGGTAGCGACTGGTTCGAACTGCCACTCGGGGTGTTCGGCCACTTGTTTGCCCCGTGCCCAGACCGCTATCCGGATCCCCGTAACGGCTTCCTCTGTGTACGCCATGCCCTTGAGCTGCAGTACATCCTCGGTTGCGAACACCGAGATTGTGAGGAGCAATATGATGATCACCAACGCAAGGTGTCGCATTTTCAACCCCGTCGACGTAATAATCGGCTCATGATTTTTACGAATCTTACCAGATTACCGTCGGGAGAGCTCCGACCCGATTGCGAGCCGTGACTCACCCGGAGCAGCTCCCCTGAAGAGACGGCAGTAACCCCGATGCCATGTCTTTATTCACTCTCTCCCCTCAGTTATCCGACACGCGCGGCGCAAGGATTTCTGAGGGTGGGCGGGCGGGGGGAGGGGGTGGGATATCTACCGAGTGCGCTGACGCCAGCCCACATTTACCCGCCGGCGCGCCTCTCGCGGCGCGGTGGCTGAGGAACGACGGTTCGCCGAGATCTTGCTTTCGGTGAACCGGAGGGCCGAAGCCACATGGCGCGGACCGAAGGTCCGCGGCTGGCGGGCTTTGCGGGGGCGCGCTGATCTACTGCTTTTTCGCCCTCAAACGGTCCAGTCGAAGCGTCGCATCCACGCCCATGAAATGGCGGCCAGCCAGGACGACGACCAGCATCGCGCCGAGGGTCACGGCTGCAGCGATCATGAACATCACGACAATCTGGTAGGCCACGGCCTGCAAGGGTGGTGAGCCGGCGAGGATCTGGCCGGTCATCATTCCCGGCAGCGAAACGATCCCCGCCGCTGCCATCGAGTTGATGATCGGAATCATGCCGGTGCGCACCGCGTCCCTGAGCGGCGCCTCAAGGGCTTCACGACGAGTGGCGCCAAAGGCGATGCGCAGCTCGACCTCGGCCGAACGCACTACGAGGTGGTCCATGAAACGATCCAGGCACAGCGAAATCCCGGTCAAGGAATTCCCGAGGATCATGCCCAGAAGCGGAATCACATATTGAGGCTCGTACCAGGGCTCGACGCCGACCACCACCTGGGTCACCATTCCGCCCACAACCAGGCAGGTGGCGGCCATGGTGAGCCATGCGTCGACCAGGATGCCGCGGTAACCGCGGGAGGCGCGGGTCACCGCCTCCCGAGCCGCAAATACGGTCATCAAGAGCAGGAGGCCGACTACGAGCAGCGGATTATCGAGAGCAAAGACCTGCTCGAGGATGAGGCCGAGAAGGCCCAGCTGGATGACCGTCCTCAGCGCCGCGATGCCGAGGCGGCGTTCGACACCGAGACGGAGCGCCATCGACACCGCTCCCGAAGCAACGATCAATACCGTGGCGAGGGCCAGCTGGAGCGGTCCGAGCTCGATGAAGTCGCTCATGCGACTCCCTGCAAATGACCTTCGCCAAGCCGCAGGCGACGGTCAGCGCGGGCACTCATTTCCGGATCGTGGAGGACGCACACCAGCAGTCGTTCGGGCCGCCGACCAAACCGTAGCAGCAGATCGAAGCAAACAGCAGCGATTTCCGGATCGAGCCCCGCCAGCGGCTCATCCGCCACAATGACGATCGGATCCCACAGCAGGCCGCGGATCAGCGCCAACCGGTGTCGCTCTCCGCCCGAAAGGGTCCGCACCTCACGGTTGAACGGGAGCTGCTCGAGACCGACCTGGGTCATCAGCGCCGCAGCACGATCATCATCGAACGGCTTGTCCCGTCCGGCCCGTTGGGCGAAGGGAAAACTGAGATTTTCGCGCACGGTGCCGGAAATCATCGGCGCGTCCTGCGCTACCAGGCTGACTTGAGATCGCCACTCCGGCAGACCGGCCCCTTCGTAGCTCTCTCCAGCCAGATGGCGCGCCGCATCGGGCGAATAAGCCAGGGCCGTGACATGACGAAGGAGTGTGCTTTTCCCACCTCCGGACGGTCCCTCGATGGAGACAAACTGTCCATCGGCCAACGACAACGAAACACCATCGAAGAGAACCCTGCCTTCGCCGTCGCTAGCGGAAAAGGGCCCACACTCGAGGAACGCACTCATGGATGGAGTGTAGCGGGTCCGCTCAGCAAGTAACCAGTAACCACTAACGGCCCGACATCACCCGGTATTCAGCAATCAAAGAGGAAATGTTCGGTTTGGGAGCCCGAGGGAGGGGGTGATCGGGCCTGATAACTGATTACTGGCTACTGATTACTTTCATCGATGAACCTCCCCTTCACATGAGAGTAAACGCGGCGTAAAATATTTCAATGACCGATACCCACCTCCGCCGGATCCTTCACTGCGATATGGATTGCTTCTACGCTGCGGTCCACACCCGCGACGATCCCAGCCTTGAAGGGAAACCCGTCGTGGTCGGTGGTGACCCGTCGGGCCGGGGGGTCGTGGCGGCCGCGAATTACGAGGCTCGAAAGTACGGAATCCACTCCGCCATGCCGGCGGCACAAGCGCGGCGTCAGTGCCCGGATACGGTCTTTCTGCGCCCGCAATTCAATCGTTACCGGGAGGAGTCCCAGCAGATTTTCGCGATCTACGGTGACTACACTCCGCTCATCCAACCCCTGTCGTTGGATGAAGCCTTCCTCGATGTCAGCGAGCATCTCGCTGAATTCAAGAGTGCAACCGAGGTCGCCGAGGACATCCGCCGCCGGGTTCGCGAGGAGCGACGACTCACGGTCAGCGTCGGCGTTGCGCCCAATAAACTGGTAGCCAAGATCGCATCTGATTTTCGTAAGCCCGACGGCCTGACGGTCGTGCGCCCACACGAGGTCGAAGCGTTCCTCGCACCGCTGCCGGTGCGCCGGCTCTATGGAATCGGCCCGGCCGCCGAACGCTCATTGCACGAGATGGGCATCACGACTGTGGAGGAGCTCCGAGAGCTCTCGATTGACCGGCTGATAGCCCGATTCGGCAATTGGGGCCGGGTGCTGTGGGAACGCGTACGGGGGATCGACGACCGACCGGTCCACACTCACCGTGAACGCAAGAGCCTGAGCACCGAGCGCACGTTTGCCGAAAACGTCAGGAACCTCGAGGAAATCGACAGAATCCTCGACACCATGGCCGCAGAGGTCGCCCGGGGTCTCGAGAAACGACGACTCGCGGCGTCAACCATCACCGTCAAGGTTCGCTATCCCGACTTCACGACCCCGACCCGCTCCCATTCATTGCCCGTTCCGACCTCTGACGCCGCCACCATCGGCGCCGCCGCTCGCGAACTCGTGCG
>Ga0316198_10003053_pt1 | contig 10177 bp, 10 predicted proteins | sample OudBieAanoxic_MG_FD_204935 | JGI IMG/M metagenome (GOLD analysis project Ga0316198, IMG submission 204935) | Coastal sediment microbial communities from Oude Bieten Haven, Netherlands - site A anoxic | ecosystem: Environmental > Aquatic > Marine > Coastal > Sediment | place: Netherlands...
TTAACTAATCCGCTCAGCACCATGGCGAAGCCTCCTTTCTGCTTGTTTGACTTCACTATGCAAGCATGCTATTGATTTGTAAAACGAATTTATTGAATGGTTTGCATCAATATTTTTGATGGGAAGGCCGATGGAACTACAGATCGATTTACTGAAAACCTTTCTCGCCATTATCGACACAGGTGGTTTTACCAACGCCTCGCAGGTGGTGCATCGTACCCAGTCCGCAATCAGCATGCAGGTCAAGCGCCTTGAGGACACGATCGGTCAGCCTCTGTTTGAACGCATCGGGCGCTCGATTAAACTAACCACAGAAGGTGAGGCACTCCTTCCTTACGCCAGAAGGCTACTGAAATTGCACGAAGAAACCGTCGCGGCAATGGCCAGACCGGATGTCGTCGGATCCGTCCGCATCGGTATTATCGACGATTATGCGCTGCGCTTTCTTCCTGATATCCTGTCGCGCTTTGCCAAAACATATCCAAGAGTACAGGTCACGGTCCGCTGCGAACCGACCTCGCTGCTGGTCCCGGCCCTGGAAAAAGGGGAGCTTGACCTTGCCCTGATCAACGGTACGAACAAGGACGGAGAAGTCATTCGTCACGATCAAGCCGTCTGGGTCACTTCTGCAAACCACCTGATCCACGAGGAAGACCCTTTGCCCCTTGCTGTGTTCCACGATGAATGTATCTTTCGCAAGTGGTCCCTGGAAGCGCTCGATTCGATCAACCGCAGGTATCGGGTCGCATATCAAAGTCCAAGCGTCGCCGGCATCATCGCTACCGTCTCAACCGGCCTTGCAGTGTCCATCCTGTTTGGCAGTATCGCGCCACAAGAATTTCGTGTTCTCAGAAAAGACGATGGTTTTCCAAGCCTGCCGGAAGCCAAGATTGTGCTGAAACGTTCGCCGGGAAGAAATTCAGAGGCCGTGGCATGCATGTCACAGCATATTCGGGAAGGGATGAGGTAGGATGGGAGGCAGAACAGAACGGGGACACATTAACAATGTGTCCCCGACTGTTTTACTTTATTCTTTCTTGTGAGTCTAAAGGATCTGGCTTAAGAACAGCTTGGTCCGTTCATGTTGCGGGTTGTCGAAAAATACATGCGGAGTGTTCTGCTCGACGATCTGGCCTTCGTCCATAAACATCACCCGGTCGGCGACGCTCTTGGCAAAGCCCATCTCATGGGTAACCACCAGCATCGTCATGCCCTCTTCGGCCAGATCGATCATGACGTCAAGGACCTCCTTGATCATCTCCGGATCAAGCGCTGAGGTCGGCTCGTCAAACAACATCACTTTAGGCTTCATGCATAGACTGCGGGCAATCGCCACGCGCTGCTGCTGGCCACCGGAGAGCTGACCGGGAAACTTTTTCGCCTGCTCGGCAATATGCACTTTCTCCAGGAACATCATCGCCATCTCGTCGGCCTCTTTCTTCGGCGTCTTGCGCACCCATATCGGTCCCAGCGTCAGGTTGTCGATGATCGACAAGTGGGGAAAGAGGTTGAAGTGCTGGAAGACCATGCCGACTTCGGTGCGGACCTTCTCAATATTCTTGATGTCGTTGGTCAACTCCGTGCCGTTGACGACGATCTGGCCTTTCTGGTGCTCTTCAAGCCGGTTGATACAGCGGATCAGGGTTGACTTGCCGGAACCTGATGGCCCGCAGATAACTATCCTCTCGCCCAGCTGCACATGCAGGTTGATATCACTGAGCACATGAAAATCTCCGTACCACTTGTGCATGCTTTTGACTTCAATAATCGGCCTGTCAGCAGGGGTCACGGCAGCTTGTTGTTCAATCTCGTTCATAGCACTCTCACAGTATATGGCTTGCCGGCCTTAACGACCGGTGTGCAGTTCTTTCTCCAGTTTTCGGCTATAATTCGACATCGCGTAGCAACAGATGAAGTAAAGAACCGCCAGGAAGATATAGGCCTCGGTCGAGTAGCCGGTCCACTTCGGGTTCGACAGGGTAACCTTGGTCGTCTTCAGCACATCGTACAGGGCGATGATCACAACCAGCGAGGTATCTTTAAATGCCGACAGCAGAATGCCGACGCTCGGCGGGATCACGATCTTCAGCGCCTGTGGCAAAATAATCAGCCGCATCGTCTGGTTGTAGTTCAGGCCGATCGAGTCAGCAGCTTCGAACTGACCGCGCGGCATGGCCTGCAGTCCACCACGTACCACCTCGGCGATATAGGCCGCGGTAAAGAGGATGATCGCCACCTGGGCGCGCAACACCTTGTCAATCGTCACCCCTTCGGGGAGAAACAGCGGGAACATGACCGACGACATGAACAGCAGGCTGATCAGCGGCACCCCGCGAATCATCTCGATATAGACGACGCAGAGGGTCTTGATTGCCGGCATCCTGGACTGCCGGCCAAGCGCCAGAAACACTCCGAGCGGGTAAGCGGCGACCATGCCGAACAAGGCGAGCATGAAAGTCAGTGGCAGACCGCTCCAGCGGGCCGTTTCGACCACCTCCATGCCAAAGACACCGCCATACATCAGGGTGCCCATGACAATCAGTCCGATTGTCCAGTAAACGCCGAGTGATTTCTTCCAGTGCTTGCGATCCCGGGAAAAGATCACCAGGCCAAGCATCAGCGCCATGGCGAGACCCGGGCGCCACTGCTCACCGTCAGGGAAAAAGCCGAACAGGATAAAACTGATATTTCGCGGGATGATCGACCAGCAGGCGCCTTCGATGTCGCGACAGGCCTCTGCCGAAGTGTTCCAGACGCTGTCGATGAACGCCCAGCTGAAAAATGGCGGTACGATCTGCCAGAGCAGCAGCAGCACTGCTATCGTCAACAGCGAGTTGAACCAGCTGTTGAACAGGTTGCCACGCAGCCAGCCGATTACTCCGACTTCGGTAATCGGGGGCTTGAGATATTCACGGCTCGATTCTGGAGGATTGGTCATGGGGTCACCTCTCCACCAGGGCCATCTTCTTGTTGTACCAGTTCATAAATACTGACGTCGACAAGCTGAAGAAGAGATAGACCAGCATGATCAGGGCCACACCCTCGATCGCCTGCCCGGTCTGGTTGATCGTGGTGTTGGTGACCGCCACGAAATCGGCATAGCCGATGGCGATCGCCAGCGAACTGTTCTTGGTCAGGTTGAGCATCTGGCTGGTCAGCGGCGGAATGATCACACGCAGCGCTTGGGGCAGAACCACCAGGTGCAGGACCTGACCGGGACGCAAGCCGACCGCCATGGCCGCCTCTACCTGGCCGCGACCGACCGACTGGATACCGGCGCGGACAATCTCGGCGACAAACGCCGCCGTGTAAAGCACCAGGCCCAGCAACAAGGCGCTGAATTCGGGGCTGACCGTCACACCTCCCTTGAAATTGAAGCCGCGCAACTCCGGGATATTCATGGCCGTCGGTGCACCGTAGGCAAACCAGGCGAGCAATGGCAACAAAACCGCCAGCGCAAGCGTAACCCTGACCGCCGGGAACATCTGCCCGGTCCGTGCCTGGCGCTGGCGCCCCCAGCGATTCAGACCCCAGCCGACAGCCAGGGCAATCACGAACGCCCAGCCCATGGCGGCATGCGCAGCATGGGCCTCCGGTACGCCGAAAATCAGCCCGCGGTTGCAGAGGAACACCCCGCCAAACGGGTTCAATGCCTGCCGTGGCGACGGAAATGATTCGTAGAAAATGGCATACCAGAAAAAGAGCTGCAGGAGGATCGGGATGTTCTGCATCAATTCGATATATCCCGCCGCGAGTTTTGACAACAGCCAGTTGCTGGACAGGCGGGAGATGCCGATGATGGTGCCAAGAATCGTGGTCAGAATGATCCCTATGAAGGAGACCTTGATCGTGTTCAGGGCACCGACCAGCAAGGCATCGGCATAAGTGTCCGCGGCCGAATACTCGACAACCGACTCACCGATCTCGAAACCGGCCTCCTTTTCCATGAAACCGAAGCCGGTCGCAATCGATTGTCGTTCAAGGTTGGCCTGGGTATTGGAGAACAGATAATAGCTGACAAACGCAACCAGAAGCAGGGCCACGACCTGGAAGACGATGGCCCGCTTGTCCGGGTCGCGCCAGAACGGCACCGTGCTCGGCCGCAAGTCCGTGTCGGCTATATTATTGATATCTTTGCTATTCAACGAAGATCCTGTTGCAGTTCAGAGCCGCCCCCCGGGAAAGGACTACAGTACGAGCATAACAAACAAGGGGAGATGCCGACAAGCGGCATCTCCCCGGTCCAGCTAAAAGCAGTTACTTGAAAGGCGGCGAATACATCAGGCCGCCATTGGTCCATAGGGCGTTCAGGCCACGTTCGATGCCGAGAGTCGTATTTACGCCGACGTTGCGCTCGAACACTTCGCCGTAGTTACCGACCTGCTTGATGATGTTGTAAGCCCATTTCTCATCAAGGCCAAGAGAAGCACCGTTGCCTTCGATCACGCCGAGGAAGCGCTGGACCGTCGGGTCCTTGCTCTTCAGCATCTCATCGACATTTTGCGAGGTAATGCCTAATTCTTCAGCGTTGATCATTGCCAGAACTGCGAAATCAACGATGTCACGGAACTGGTCGTCGCCATGGCGCACGGCCGGAGCCAGAGGTTCCTTGGAGATGATTTCCGGCAGGATCGCATAATCCTTCGGATTCGGCGCAACAGCGCGGGTCCCTGCCAGCTGCGAGGCATCGGAGGTCAGCACGTCACAACGGCCGGCAAAGAAGGTCTTGGCCAATTCGCTGGTTGACTCGATAACAACCGGCTTCCAGTCCATGCTGTTGCTGCGGAAATAGTCAGCGGCATTCTGCTCGGTGGTCGTACCCGGCAGAACGCAAACCGTTGCGCCGCCCAGTTCCTTGGCACTTTTCACGCCGAGTTTTTTCGGCACCATGAATCCCTGACCATCATAATAATTGACCGTGACGAAGTTCAGGCCGAGCTGCGTTTCACGGCTCAGGGTACGGGTCGCGTTACGTGTCAGCACGTCAATCTCACCCGACTGCAGAGCGGTGAAACGCTGCTGGGCGGTCAGAGGAGTATACTTGACCTTGCTGGCATCACCGAAAATTGCCGCAGCAATCGCCTTGGCAGTGTCGACATCCAGCCCTTTCCAGACGCCTTTTTCATCAGGCATACCGAAGCCAAAGACCCCGCCATTCACACCGGCCTGAATAAAGCCTTTCTTCTTGACCGCATCAAGGTCCTTGCCTGCGAAAGCGAACCCTGCTGTCAGCAACGAAAGAATCATTACCAATACTGTCAGTCTGCTCATTTTCATTTGCCTATCTCCTCTAATTGTTAAAGGTTTATTAACTACATCCACCAGGATGCATGGAAAACACATAACTACAGAGAATCAAATATACTTTGTATTTTGCAACTGTCAATATGTGGTTGGCAGAACAACCCGCGCAGCAGGCGGATTAAAAGCATTCTCGACCAGATGCGATAAGAACCCCCTCATATGGGCGCTAAAAGGGCAAGCCAAAAGGGTTTTGAACCTGCCTTCGGCCCCAGCCTGTTTAAGCTTGCCGCAGCAAGCGCCGCTGCATAAATAGTGATCGCAACCGGATTGTCTAAACGGGCCAAATCTGCCAAACTGTAACGCTCTCCAGACCGGCAAGGAGGCCCTGACATGTGCCTGATCCTGATCGCCCATCAATTCAACAAACAGACGCCACTTCTGGTTCTGGCAAACCGGGACGAGTTTTACGACCGACCAGCAAAGGAGGCCGCGCCCTGGGATGAGTGCAGTGAGTTGATTGCCGGCCGGGATCTGGCCTCCGGCGGCTGCTGGTTCGGGGCAAGGGGACTGCGTTGGGCGAGCGTTACCAACGTTCGCGAGGGCATGAAGCCCAGCGACAGGCACCGGTCACGCGGCTGGCTGGTACGAGATTACCTGCTGTCCAATGACTCCCCGCAGGACTTCCTGTCAAAAATTGCCAACCAAATCGGGGCATATCCCGGATTCAACCTGCTGGCTGGCAATGGACAAGAACTCTGGTACTGCTCGAACCGTGGCCCCTTCGCGCAACGGCTCGACCCTGGGATTTACGGTCTTAGCAACCATCTCATCGACACTCCATGGCCAAAGGTCAAGCGTGGCAAGGAGGCTTTGCGCGAGCTGATGAGTCAACCACAGATCGACCACGACAGGGCTTTTGCAATCCTTACCGATACGACGCAGGTCGCGGACGCCGACCTGCCTGACACCGGTATCCCTCTCGAGTGGGAGCGCTCGCTGTCCGCGGCCTTTATCAGGACCCAAGACTATGGGACACGTTGCTCAACTCTGCTCATCAGAACCGCCGGCAGCAACCACTTTTTCGTCGAACGACGCTTTGCCTTCTCTCCTGAGAGCTGGGAAGAGAGCCGCTTCTCCTGGACAGCATAGGGATGTTTACTTGACAGATTAAACCACTTGAAGAAAAATGGCGGCCTACCCTATTGAAGCGAACTACGGGAGCACCCTTTTTGGAACTTAAAGACCTTGGCGAATTCCAATTGATAGAGCGCATTCGTCAACGGGTGCCCGTTGGCAAAGGCGTCCAGCGCGGCATCGGTGATGACGCCGCCGTGATCACCCTCCCCGAAGGCCACCAGCTGCTGACCTCGACAGACATGTTGATCGAGGGCATTCATTTCCGCCATGACTGGACCTGTCCCGAAGATCTTGGCCACAAGGCCGTGGCTGTCAACCTTAGCGATATCGCTGCCATGGGTGGAACACCGCGCTATCTATACCTGGGCTTTGCCTGTCCAGGCACAACCACCCTGGAAGACATCAATGCATTCCTCAAAGGCGCCCTGGAAGAAGCGGCGCGCTACAACGTCACCCTGGTCGGCGGAGACACCTGCCGCAGTCCCGGGCCATGGATCATTGCAGTAACCGTAGAAGGCAGCACGGAGGCCGGTCTCGCGATCAGCCGCGATGGCGCCAAACCCGGTGACCTGATCATGGTTTCCGGCACCCTTGGCGACAGCGCCATGGTTCTGCATTTGTTGCAAGATAACCGCTCCCCCGCTGCGGAGTTACTGGCCAGGCATCACCGGCCGACGCCCAGAGTCGAATTTGGCCGCCGGCTTGGCAAAGCGCAGATCGCCCGCGCGATGATCGATATTTCCGATGGCTTGGCCGGAGACTTGGAGCATATCCTGCAAGCATCCCAGGTAGATGGCTTGATTGAAGAACAGAGCCTGCCCGTCTCGGCCGCGTTTAAATACCACGCGGACCAAGTAGCGACATGGCAGGATCTGGTGCTTTTTGGTGGTGAAGATTACGAACTGCTCTTTACCGCGGCCCCTGAAAACGAGGCCGCAGCGCTGGCGCTGGGTGCCGAACTGGATCTTCCGGTTACCCGCATCGGAATCGTACAAGACGGCTCAGGAACTGTTTCGCTCCGGAACGGCAAGGGTGCGTTACGGCCCATCCTTGTCAGGAGTTATGACCATTTTTGTCGCCCCTGAAGAGAAACTGAGACGACATGACTGAATCATCCATGCGAATATGGACTGGAGACAGTCTCACCGATGCCGAATTTTCGGCTATCATCGAGAGATTGCGCAGCTTACGCCAGTTCGACCTTGACCAGTACAAGGATCGTTGTGTCAAGCGTCGGATCGCCAAACGATTGCGGGCCTGCAAAGTATTGGATTTTGACTCCTACCTCAAACGCCTGGAGATCGACCGGCAAGAACTGGACACTCTTCTGGCAACCATATCGATTCATGTGTCCCAGTTTTTCCGCAACCCGGACACCTTCCGGGTTATCGAGCAGAAAATCCTGCCGGATCTTTGTCACCGGGCACGAGCCGCAGGGCATAGCAAACTGACCCTGTGGAGCGCCGGTTGCGCCGCGGGAGAGGAGCCCTACTCTCTGGCTCTTCTGGTTGACGACCTGTCGGCTGATGACCTCGAGATCCGCGTTCTGGCGACCGACATCAGCGAACCGGTCCTGGAAACAGCCCGAACCGGCCTTTTTGACATCTCCCGCATGAAAGAAGTGCCCTCGCCTGTACTGGATAAATATTTTCGTGCGGAGGAGCAACGTTACCGTCTGATCGAACCGGTCCGGAACCTGGTTGAATTTCAACCTCACAACATCATGACTGAGAGCGATTATCCTGCGGCGGAGCTGATCCTCTGTCGCAATGTCCTGATCTATTTCAGCCGGCCCGAGCAGGAAAGGATCCTGCGGCGCTTTGCCGCAGTCCTGCCAGCGCATGGTGCTCTGGTCCTGGGCCGGTCGGAGACCATAACCGGCGATATTCGCCATTACTTTCAATCTGAATTCCCGATGGAGCGTATCTACCGACGCACCGAAGAGCCCATCGAACTGCTGGGTTTTGAAAATCCGGCAGCAGAACCAGGCTCGCGCTTAATGACTACCCGGTAAGGAGCAGGATCATGCGCATTGAAATCAGCTACAAATTTATCATCGGCTTTATTGTCGTTGTCGTATCAGGGATTCTCGTCAATCTCGTCGTTCCTTATATTGAAGGGATAGAGCCTGAATTCAGACAATTATTTTCGATTCTCTGTTCTTTGCTCGTCGGCCTGATTATTGGCTCGGTTTTCTCTCGTGCTTTCTCTGGGAACATCCGCCGCCTGACTTCGGCCGGAGACCGGATCCGCCAGGGAGACCTGTCCGAGGATGTCAAGGTCGGCGACAGCCGCTTCCCGGACGAAATCAGTGATTTGGCCAAGGCCATGAACCAGTTCCAGGCCAGCCTGCGCAGCCTGGTCGGCGATATCCGTAACATCGCTTTCCGGGTCGCGAATTCATCACAGAGCCTCTCCGGAACGTCCCAGGAGATGGCTGCTTCTGCCCAGGAGGTCGCCAGGACTACCGACCAGATCAGCAAGGGCGCTGAGACCCAGGCTGAGATGGTCGAAGAATCAACTCGTCTGTTCAAGGAAGTGGCGATATCAATCAAGCTGGTGGCCAGTTCGGCCAAGGCGGTCGCCGACTCGGCCGACCTGACCCTGGAAACGGCACGAAGCGGCAGCGACATGGCCGGCTCCAGCCTCGACAGTATCCGCCAGGTCCTGAGCGAGGCAGAGAGCAGCGGTCAGCAGATGGTCAACTTTATTGCCCAGCTGCAGAAGATCAGCAAATTCGTCGAAGTCATTAACGGCATTGCCCAGAAGACCAATCTGCTGGCCTTGAACGCAACCATTGAAGCAGCCCGGGCAGGTGAATACGGGCACGGCTTTGCCGTGGTTGCGGAAGAGATCCGCAAACTCGCAGACTCAACAACAACCTCGGCCGACGAAATCACCGGCCTGGTGGAATCGATCTGCAAAGAAGGAGAGCAGGTGCAGTCTTCAATGGCTCAGGTGATCGATGAAATGGAAAGCGGCCGCGAAGCGGCCGATCGTACCAACCAGGCCTTTTCGGATATTACCCGGAATGCCGAAGGGACCCGATCCAAGGCCAGCAGCATCGCCGAGCTCGCCGAGCAGCAAACCAGCAGCGCCGAACGAATCACCAGGGCGATCGATGAAATTGACCGGGTTGTTTCTGACAACGCCGCCGCTACCGAGCAGGTTTCGGCTGCCACCCAGGAACAGTCAGCCGCCATGGAGGAGATGGCCCAATCCGTCAAGGAACTCTCCAACATGTCCGAGTCGATGCTCCAGATAGTCAAACAGTTCAAACTTGTCAAAGATCAAGACTAAATCCATGGCCCTGATCCTGACCTACAGCCTTGGCAATGACCTCTACGGCCTTGAGATCGATGCCATCCAGGAGATCATCGAGAACCCGGTGTTGCACTATGTTCCGCGCGCCGAGGGCGTACTCACCGGGTCTATCAATTTCCACGGCCAGATTCTCGCCGTCATTGATCTGCCGAAACTGCTCGGTTTTGCCGGGAATCAGCGTGACCATCGTCACCTGGTCCTGACTTCGGAATACAGGTCGCTGGTACTCAAAACCTGTGGTGTTGAACGGATCGTCAACCTCGAAATGGAGCTTCTCCAGCCACCGCCTGATGGACATGATCGTCCCGCGGTACGTGGCATAATCGATTTTGACGAGGCGACAATCAACCTGCTTGACACAGATGAAGTAACCAAACAACTTGAAGATATCTTTGCAGAATAGGAGGCAAATATGGCTCTACGGGTGATGGTTGTCGATGACGCCCTTTTCATGCGCAACATGCTCAAGGAC